>WNFQ01000705.1_pt1 | contig 25478 bp, 24 predicted proteins | sample 5400171 | NCBI WGS metagenome assembly WNFQ01 (sample SAMN13153356, study PRJNA577476) | soil metagenome | isolation source: 20 cm soil under Madrone tree | place: USA:California | collected 2016-06-14
TTTCGCCGGCAGAGAGAAAGGCGTGTTCGAAACCCATCTGGACAATCCGGGTCAGCTCCTCTTCCGATAGGCCCATGCGGGCCGCGTTCACATACTCTTCGTCCAGCGTGGTGTGAAACATGGCCGGGTCATCGGTGGAGAGCACAATGGGTATCCCGTGACGCAGGAGTTTGGGGAGCGGATGATCTTCGATTCTTGCATCCTCGCGGTGGAGTTGCCAGCCGAGGGCGGCGGTTTTCATATTGCTCGACGGGCACATTTCAAGCGGGATCTTTCGCTCCGCGAGCAAATCCATCAACTCCGGATCGTGTATCGCGGCTATTCCGTGGCCGATGCGCTCGGCTCCCAGCAATTCGATGGCTTCGCGAATTTTATCCGGCCCGCCGACCTCGCCCGCGTGCATCAATCGGTGCAGACCCATTTGCGCGGCGCGATCGTAGACGGGGCGGAATTCCTTTGTCGGAACGCTCAGCTCGTCGCCGCCGATGCCGAAGGCCACGATGGCTTTCGAATCGCAGCGCTTAGCGGATTCGACGACTTCCATCGCTGCGTCCACGCCAAATTGCCGAGCGGCATCAAATACCCAGTTGAATCGGAGCCCGCGGCTTTCGAATGGCTCGGTGGCGCGAAGGAGGGCTTCGAAATTTGCTTCCGGGCGCTGCTTCCTAAGGAGCATCACGCCGATGGAAAGGGTTACTTCCGTATAGATCACACGTTGCGTGAGCAAATGTTCGGCGAGGTCGCAGGCGATGAGCGCGTAGTCCTGAGGCTCGCACAAGAACGAAGTCACCCACTTGAAGGCTTCGATGAATTCGGGGAAGTTGCGGTAGGCGTAGCGGCGGCGGACTTCCTCTTCGGTCATGACGACGCCGTGACGGGCCGTCAGCGCGCAGACGGTTGAGGGCTGGATGGATCCTTCGAGATGGAGGTGCAGCTCGGCCTTGGGCAGGGAAGCAATCCGGTTGGAGAGCAAGGGCGGCGTCATCCGCGAAAGATTAGTGCGGCAGCTGCGGCCGGCCGGCGTTTACCCACGCCGTAAGCCAGAAAGAGCCCACATCGGTTGCCGCGTCGGAGAGCTGCCGAATCAAAATGGCGGCGGCTTGGTTGTAGAAGCGATCGTAATACTCGTCGGTGAAGGAATTCTCCCCGCGGCGCGCGTTGCGGTCCGCGAGAAGTATGGTCTCCAGCCAGCTATGAGAACCAAGGCAAGCCTCGAAAGCACGATCTGTAGGGTCGCTGATGAAAAACGCATCATTTGGCCGCATCGGGAAAAAAGACGAATAGCGGTCGATCAGCGTGGTTCCAAATCGCTCGTTGACTGCCGGCTGGCCGCTCAGGTGACCGTCAAAATTGTCGGTTGTGTTGAAGGGATCATGCGCCTCCGCCACGTAGTTCGCGAGTATGGCGGCGTCCAGTTTTGCTTCTTCCCACTTCCCGTCCTTCAATGCTTCGGTCAATTTTTTACTGTAAACACCAATCTGCCAGGGAAGCAGGCCGTTCGCTTCCAGCTTAGTCTTGCCAAATTTCGTTACCGCGGCTTTGTAGTCGCGGGGCAGGGTCTCGAACGGAAATCGCCCGTACTTGTCGAGAGCAATAAAGTGATTGTGCCGCTCGGCCGGAGTTTTCGCGATTACGTCCAGCGGATCGGTGACATGCTGCAACAGAAAGGTGCGGTTTGTGTCGAAGAACTCCCGGATACCCTGCGGCAGCGTATCGACGGCTTTGTTGACGACGAGCCTGTGCCCGCCTCTTCCCCACGCGCGCGAATTCTGCGGAGCGGAAAGGAAGAGCACCAGGCAGGCGAGCGCGACTCCCGTGCGTCTCCCTGTAAGCTGAAAAGACCATCGATGCATTCTGCGATTCCTCTTACGCGCGATTCGCTGCTCTTAGGGTACTGTGCTTCCGGCCATAAAAATAATAGAGCACCAAGCCCAGGATCATCCAGACAAAGAACCGGATCCAGTTCATGATCGGCAGGCCGGCCATGAGCAGGAGACATGTGAAAATCGTGACGATGGGCGCCAGCGGCCCGCCGGGGGCGCGGAAAGCTCGCGGGCGGTCCGGCTCCCGATAGCGAAGAATGAGCACGCCTGCCGCCACGAGGGCGAAGGCAAACAGAGTACCGATGTTCGAAAGATCGGCCAGCGTTCCGATATCGAGCAAGCCTGCTGGAATACCGACCACGAATCCCGCCGTCCAGGTTGAAAAATCCGGCGTCTGAAAGCGCGGATGCACACGCCCAAAAATTCTGGGAAACAGACCGTCGCGCGACATGGCAAACCACACGCGGGCCTGTCCGAGCTGGAAAACCAGCAGGGAAGAGATCATGCCCATGAGCGCGCCGATTAGCACCACCAGGCGAACGCCCGAGAAATGAAGTTTCTTGAGTGTGTTGACAACCGGGGCGGCATCGTCCACCAGCGTGTCCCAGCGAACCAGACCGGTGAGCACTACTACGACGGCAATATACAGAAGCGTGCAAATCACCAGTGTTGCGATGATGCCGATGGGCAGGTCGCGTTGCGGGTTCTTACATTCCTCGGCGGCGGTAGAGACCGAATCGAATCCAATGTAGGTGAAGAAGACGATTGAGCCACCCGTCAGAATTCCGGGCCAGCCATTTGGCGCGAAGGGATGATAGTTCGCGGGATGGATGAGTTTGGCTGCAAAAGTCACGAACACCAGAATGGCCACAATTTTCAGCAGCACCATGATGTTGTTCGTTCGCGCCGACTCCTTGATGCCGCGCACCAGAATCACCGTCAGCAGCATAACGATGACGAAGGCGGGCCAGTTAAAGCCAAAATGCCAGCCCGGTGCGTAGAGCATGCTTCCCTGCAGATCGCTCAATCCGCCCGGGAGATAGGCCGGAGAAATCCATCGAGGATCGGGGTGCAATCCGAACCAATCGAGCAAGCCCACCATGTGCGCCGAAAAACCAACGCTTACGGCCATGTTGCTGACAGCGTACTCAAGAATGAGATCCCAGCCGATGATCCAGGCGATGAGTTCCCCCATCGTCGCGTACGTGTATGTGTACGCGCTGCCGGCAATGGGAATCATGGCGGCAAGCTCCGCGTAGCACACCGACGCGAATCCACACACAATGGCCACCAAAATAAAGGAAAGAGCGATGGCCGGCCCGGCGCCGGGGCGTCCAAAGGAAGCGGAATGGTGAATCAGATATTCAAGAAGAGGAGCGTTCAAGATGGACGAGGCTTGAAACTTTTGTCCGGCAATGGCCGTGCCGATGATGGTAAAGATGCCGGAGCCGATGACCGCACCGATGCCCAGCGACGTTAGGCTCAGCCATCCAAGAGACTTTTTTAACCGGATTTCAGCATTTTCCGAATCTGACAGCAGCTGATCGATACCTTTGCAGTGGAAGAGTTGTGACGCCACCCATGCTCTCCGATCGCATTCGGGCAAACCGGAAGCCCGAAAATACACAATACGGTTTTGAGGAATGAACGCGCCTCAATGTACCCTGAGAAGCCCCGGTACGCAACCTGCTGGCGCACCCGCGTTCAAGCGGAGGTCCCCCAGATTATGCCTGTTCGAGCTGCGCGTACCGCTCGATAAACTTTTTCGTGCCGCGTCCGGGGAAGCTCACGGATACACGGCGGTCTTCGTCGTCGCCTTCGACGCCAACGATAGTTCCGATGCCGAAGCTCGGATGGCGAACTTTGCGCCCCAGCATGGGATTGGCATCGGCGCCGCGCTTCGCAGCGGGGCGCCCGAAGGAACTTTGAGCCGGGGGTCGGCGAGGAGCCGCCTGGGCTTGCTTCGGTTCGCCGCGCACACGGCGCAGAAATTCTTCCGGCGAATACGAATATTCCGGGTCGGGCTCGTAGCGGCGAGTCTCACCAATTTCCGCCATTGATCCGCGAACAGTCTCCACGAGCTCGCTTGGAATTTCGGCAAGAAAGCGTGACGGCAGGGAAGCGCGCAATTGCTGCTCATTGCCAAAGATGCGCCGGTACACGGCGCGCGTCAGCGTGAGCGACTGCCGCGCCCGGGTCATCCCCACGTAAACGAGGCGCCGTTCCTCTTCGATTCCTTTTTCTTCGGTTATGGACCGGCTGTGAGGGCAGATACCCTCTTCCATGCCCGTGAGGAACACGTGATCGAATTCCAAGCCCTTGGTGCTGTGCAAGGTGATTAGAGTCACGCCGGGCTTGCCTTCAAATTGGTCCGCGTCACTGACGAGCGCCGCGGCATCGAGGAAATCGGTGAAGGTTTCTCCCGCTTCCATGCCTTCGGCAAGGGCACGGGCAAGCTCCTCTAGGTTTTCCATCCTTGCGACATCCTCCGGAGCGTTGCGGTCCTTCAGCATGGCCATGTAGCCGGATTCCTCAAGAACGGCATGAAGGAATCCCGGGGGTTCTTGGGTGGCAAGGGCATCCTGTAATTTGCGGATGAGCTCCTGGAACGCGCGCAAAGGAGTTACGGCTCGGCCCGCCGATGCACCGGAAACAAATTTCTCGATGGCCGACCACAGCGGTGTTCCGTCGACGCGCGCGGACTCGCGGAGCGCGTCCACGGTCGTCTTGCCGATGCCGCGCGGGGGCACATTCAATACGCGGAGCAGCGAAATGTCATCCTCCGGATGCATGGCCAGGCGCACATAGGCGAGCGCATCCTTCACTTCGGCGCGATTGTAGAAGCTGAAACCACCGACGAGTTTGTAACGCAGACCGCGCCGGCGGAAAACCTCTTCGAAAGTGCGTGACTGGGAATTCGTGCGATACTCAACCGCGCACGTTTGATCCGAATCGTCGTTGAGGATGCGCTCGAGCTCACCGGCGACAAATTCCGCTTCGGCCTGCGCATCCCGCGCCTCGAGATACTTGAGATTCGATCCCGGGCCCTTCTCCGCGCTGAGCGACTTGCCCAGCCGTTCTGGATTGTTGGCGACGACCGCGCCGGCCGCGTCGAGAATATTCTGCGTCGAACGATAGTTGCGTTCCAGCTTGACGATTCGGGCGGCGGGGAAATCCCGGGAAAAACTCAGGAGGATGGATACGTCGGCGCCTCGCCAGCGGTAGATCGATTGATCTTCGTCACCCACGACACAAACGTTTTGCTTGGGCCCGGTCAGCAGCCGCATCAATTCATACTGCACGCGATTGGTGTCCTGATATTCGTCTACGTGAATGTACTGGAAGCGCGCTTGCCACTTCTCTCGCGTGGCCGTGGATTCGCGCAGCAAACGCGCTGAGCGGAGGAGCAGGTCATCGAAGTCCAGGGCTTTGCTTTCGTGGAGAAGCTTTTCGTAAGCAGCGAAAATATCGGCGGTGCGGCGCCCGCTTTGATCGAACGCTTCGGCGCGCAAGTGCTCCGAGGTCTGGCCATGATTTTTCGCGTAGCTGATCCGGCTGAGAACATTTCTCGGCGTCAGGCTGTCGTCTTCAATCTGCAGTTTGGTCATTGCCAGCTTGACGGCCGCAATCTGATCGTCGTCATCATAAATGGCAAAATCCCGCGGCAGGCCGGCCGCCGCCGCTTCGCGCCGCAGAAGGCGCGCGCAGAGCGAATGAAACGTGGAAAGCCATGGCTGCGCGGGAGGGACCCCGGCGCGCAACAAAAGGTCCGAAACGCGATTGCGCATCTCTTCCGCGGCTTTGTTGGTGAACGTGACGGCGAGGATGGCTTCTGCGGGCACGCCGTTGGCAATCAGATTTGCCATGCGAAAGGTGATCGCGCGGGTCTTGCCAGTGCCGGCGCCGGCGAGGATCAGCACCGGGCCTTCGGTGGTTTCGACGGCCAGCCGTTGTTCGGCGTTCAGTTCATCAAGAAGGGCGAGCATTTGTCCGCGGTGGTTGGAGAAAGTTTGCACAAGTCATGGTAGCCGACGGTGGCGATGCGCGCAAACTTGTGCGATTCGCCTTCCGTTTCGAAAGACTCAGTGTTCGGCGGACCGGCTCAGGTCAATTTCGAAATACATAAGGCCGCGATTCTTTTCGATGGCCACTATTTCGGGTACGTACAGATGAGCGGAATTGACGAGTTCGAATTGGCTTCGCAGGTCGAAAAAGAGAAGTCCCTGCACCGTGCTGTGCGGAGCGACGACGCTCGCCTGCACCCCTGCATCCCGTATGGACTGCTCAACTTCCGTCCATTTCTTGTCTCGTCCAGTCTTCGGGCCGCCCAAGGGGATGGGCAGCCTTTTGCCGGTTACGTTCTTGGTGGAAGGACGGGTGATCACGTCGGCTGCCCCTTCCGACGAAAGCGGGTTCAACGCCTGACGATCTTCTTCGGAGAGCGTGAGGTTCAATCGAATACGCTCCAGGTTGATCTTCATACTGTCGCCCGAATCATTTCGAAAAACGACCTGCACGGCGATGATTCCTGCCTCAAATGGCGACTTCTTTGGGAACTTCTCCTTATAGTGTGCAGGGTCGGTCCACGGCCGCGCCGTGATGGTCAATCCCTCGTGGGATTCCAACGATGAGCCCTTGAGCGAAGACGGTTGCTGGGAGTTTCCCTGCTGGGCAGCCATCAGGGAGGCGACAAAAAAGGCAAGGATGAGAGTTAGTTTTCGCATCGGGTTATAATAGACTTTTCTCTACTTGAGGCCTTCGATTCCTGGGGGTTGTGCAGGGTTGCCCTGCGTCGCGCGCCGCCTGCTGATGGCGGAGCACGGACAGACCGGAGCCACGCTTAGTGTATTTCATTTATAGCCTTCTCATGGGCCTCGCGGCCCTTTTGCTGGTGCCCTATTGGCTCGTCCAGGGACTGCGCCACGGAAAGTATATCTCTAACCTTGGGGAACGCCTGGGGTTCACTTTTCCCGCGCTCGACAAGCTGCCTGCGCCTTCCACGGGTGCGATATGGATTCATGCTGTGAGTGTCGGCGAGGCGCTTTCCAGCATTACTCTTGCGCGGCGGTTGAAGGAAGCCTACCCCCATCGGCCTCTCATTCTTTCGACGACCACCAACACAGGGCAGGCACTGGCGCGCGAACGCATGCCGTTTGCCGAGGCCATCATCTATTTTCCGCTGGATTGGGCTTTTTGTGTCCGGCGCGCGCTCGATGCTGTGCGTCCGTCGGTTGTTCTGGTGCTGGAGACCGAAATCTGGCCGAATTTTCTGCGAGAAGCCGGACGTCGTAAGATTCCTGTACTTTTCGTCAGCGGACGCATTTCTGACCGCTCCTTTGCACGCTACCAGAGCTATCTCGGAGTTTTTGGCTTTTTCTTGCGTCCCTTCCTAAAGAGCGTGCTTTCCAATGCCCGCGCCTTCCTCATGCAGAGCGAGAAAGATGCGGATCGCTTGCGAGCCCTGGGCGCGCCGGGGAATCGCGTGCGGGTCAGCGGAAATTTGAAATACGACCTGGAGCTTCCCGCACCCACGCCGTTGTCGAATTGGCTCGCAACCGAGCTCAAGCGCAGCGGCCGATCGCCGATTATCGTCGCCGGCAGCGTTGTTGCGACGGAAGAGCCGCACGCGCTCATCGCGTTTGGAACTTTGCAAGGCGAATATCCGAAAGCGCTGCTTGTGCTTGCGCCTCGCAAGCCGGAGTGTTTTGATGATGCCGCGGAATTCATCGATGAATCGCACCGCAAGTTCATCCGGCGGTCTCGCTTGCCGATTCCAGGGCCGGGACAATCGCAAGCCATTCAGCCGTCTGATAACTCCACCATTCCGGATGACGTCACCGTTCTTCTGCTTGACAGCATCGGCGAGCTGGCCTCGCTTTATGGACTAGCCGACGGCGCCTTTGTGGGAGGCTCGCTCGTTTCTTCCGGCGGTCACAATATTCTGGAACCGGCGGCGTTCGGTAAGATCCCCGTGTTTGGCGCATCGATGGAAAATTTCGCGGAAATTGCCGCCCGTTTTGTTGCGGCGGGAGCCGCCATTCAGGTGGAAAGCCCGGAAGACGTCGGCGTCGCCTGGATCGAATTGTTTCGCGATCCGGAGCGTATGGAAAAAATGAGCGAGATGGCGCGCCACTTGGTGGCCGACTCGCGCGGGGCGACGGATCGCGCGGTGGCAGAGATTGCGAAGCGCCTGGACGGAGCCGGGCGATGAATGTTCCGTCACTATTGCCGAGACTGCTGTGGCCGCTCTCGTTGCTCTATGGTGCCGGAGTTCGCGTGCGTGTTTGGCTGTACGCCAACAGATGGTTCAAGCAGAAACGCTTGAATGCGCCCGTCATCAGCGTCGGGAATCTGTCGGTTGGCGGCACTGGCAAAACGCCCATGGTGATTTGGCTCGCCGAGAAATTTCTTGCTGATGGAAAGCGTGTTGCGATTCTGAGCCGCGGTTACCGAGGCGCGAATGGCACAAGCGACGAAATCGAGTTGATGAAATTCCGATTGCAGGGCCGCGTCTCTTTTGGCGTGGGCAAAAACCGCTTCGCCGAGGGCCACCGGCTCGAATCGCAGCAGTTTATCGATGTATTTCTTCTGGATGACGGTTTTCAGCATCTGCAGCTCGCCCGCGACCTGAATATTCTTTTGATGGATGCGTCTCGACCGCTTGCGGGGGAGTTGTTACTGCCCGCTGGCCGCCTTCGGGAACCCGTTGCGGCCATGAGCCGCGCAAATTTGATTATTTTTACTCGGGCCGAAACGGCGTCTGGAACGCTTGAGGCGATCGGGAAGCTTGATCAGTATCCGGTTTTCGCTGCCTCCACTCGACTGCTTGGGTTCCGCCGTTTCGGCGGCGAGAGCGCTCCTCTCTCTGTCAACGAAATCGGCGCGGGTCCTTTTTTTGCATTCTGCGGTCTCGGCAATCCTGACGCGTTCTTCCGCGATCTCGGGAATTGGGGGCTTGCCATTTGCGGCCAAGCCAGCTTTCCAGATCATCATCACTATACCCAGCGGGACATCTTAGAGGTCAGGCGGGAAGGGAAGCGGGTTGGTGCGAACGCATTTGTGACGACCGAAAAGGACGCGCAGAATCTGGGCAGTCTCAAGTTCGAGGAAACTCCGGTGTACGTTGCAGTGATCGACCTGACTGTGACACCGGAGGCCGATTTCAGAAATGTTCTCGATCAGACGGTTGCGGCCGGCGCGGGGGCGGCGGCGTGAAGATCCTCATACGCGCGACGAATTGGGTTGGGGATGCCATCATGGCGCTGCCGGCCCTTCACGCGGTGCGCAAGCGTTTTCCTGGCGCGGAAATCGCGATCGTGGGACGGCCCTACGTCGCGGATATTTACCGCGATCAAGAGATCTGCGATCAACTTATCCCGTACGATCCGAGGGGTTTGAACGCCGGATTTTCTGGCCGCGAGCGCCTGGCAGCGGAACTTCGAGCGCAGAAGTTCGACGTGGGTTTACTGCTACAAAATGCGTTTGATGCGGCGTGGCTGGCTTGGCGCGCTAGAATTCCGGAACGAATCGGCTATGCTCGCGACGCCCGCAGCTTTCTTCTGACGAAGGCCATACCGCTCCCCCGGCATGGGGAAATCCCTGCGCATGAGAAGTTTTATTATCTGGAACTCCTGCGCCGCGCAGGCTGGCTGGATTCCGTGCAGGATGAAACATTTATTAGCCTGCGCGTTTCAGAAGAGAAGCGCCGGAGTGCCGATGAGTTTCTTTGCAAATCCGGCGCGCGCAAGGGGGCGCTGAGAATTGCTATCGGGGCCGGCGCATCGTATGGATCGGCGAAGTGCTGGCCGCCTCCGCGGTTTGCCGAGGTGGCAAATCGGCTGCAATCGGAGGCCGATGCCGACGTCATTCTCTTTGGAACTGCAGCCGACGCAAGCGTCTCGACGGCCATCTCTGCCGAGATGCGTCGAACTCCCGTTGATCTCACAGGGAAAACCGCAATTGCCGATTTGCCCGCGCTGCTCTCGCAGTGTCATCTCTTCATCGGCAACGATTCGGGCGCGATGCACGTAGCCGCGGCTGTTGGCCTGCCCGTCATCGCGGTGTTTGGTCCCACCGATCCGGAGGGAACAGCTCCCGTCACGCCGCGGTGCAGCATCGTTCAGCAAAAGTCTTACTGCAGCCCATGTTTTCTCCGCCGCTGCCCGACCGATCACCGGTGCTTGACCGCAATCACGGCCAACATGGTGGAGGCCGCGGCAAGACCATGGCTGCACTCGACCCAGGTGCAGCGTGCTTGAGCAATCTCCGTTGCGCCCCGCCGTTTTCCTCGATCGCGATGGGACGATCGCGGAGGAAGTGGGCTACTTGAATCACACCAGCCGATTTCGTATGTTTCCCTTTGTCGCGGCTGCTATTCGCCGGCTGAACGAAGCGGGCTTGCCTGTTATCGTGGTCACCAATCAGTCCGGCGTCGGCCGCGGTTACTTTCCAGAATCGCTCGTGCACGCCGTAAACGAATTGATGACGCAACAACTTGCCGAGAAGGGCGCGAAGATCGACGCGGTCTATTATTGTCCGCACACCTCCGCCGAAAACTGCAGCTGCCGCAAGCCAAGAACCGGCATGCTGGACCGCGCAGCGCTGGAACACACTCTCGATTTGCAGCGCTCTTTCGTGGTTGGCGATCGGTATGGCGACATAGAACTCGCGCGAAATGCCCGTGCGCGAAGCGTCCTCGTGCGTACAGGCTACGGTGAAGGTGAACTGGCCTGGCACGCGGCGAAGTGGCCCCTGGCGCCCGACTTCGTCGCGGAAGATCTCACCCAAGCCGCAAACTGGATCTTGAGGCAACAAAAATGAAGCGTACGCGCTCGCAAGAGCCAGCGTCAACGTCGGTCGACCTTCTCGCCCTCCGCGAGTGCGTCGAGCGGTTCACTACGAAAACGATCGTTCTCCTCGGTGATTTCGTGGCCGATGAGTTCCAATATGGCGAAATCTCGCGCGTCTCGCGCGAAGCGCCGGTCTTGATCGTCAAACATCGCGAAACTCAGATTGTTCCCGGCGGCGGAGCCAACGCCGCCAATAATCTCGCGTCTCTCGGTGCGCGCGTCCTGCCCGTCACGGCGGTGGGCAATGACGCCGCGGGAGACGCGCTGATCGCTCACTTTCGCTGCCAGGGAGTCAGCGTTTCCGGTATTGTCCGCGTGAAAGGCTGGACGACGCCTACCAAAAGCCGCTTTCTGGCTGGCTGGGCGCACACCGTGGGACAACAGGTTCTGCGCGTGGACTACGAACCGAAATCGCTTCTGCCGGACGCGGCTCGAAAAAAGCTCCATCAGCGGCTAACCGCAAGTCTGCGCCACGCCCACGCGCTCGCTGTTTCCGACTACGGCTTTGGCGTAGCGACTCCGGAACTTGTGCAGCAGGCGTCCGCGAAGCGCAAGAGTGCGCTGCACGTCACGCTCGACGCGCGTTACCGTCTGCACCGTTATGCGAAGGCGGGAATTACTTCGGCTACGCCAAATGAGGCCGAGCTTGAGGCTGAACATCACATGGCCATCGGTCAAGATACCGGCCAGCTCGAGCGCGCAGGCCGCGCGACTTTTTCCGAGATGAAATTGCAATCGCTCCTTGTAACCCGCGGACGGCACGGTGCGGCTCTTTTCGAACCGGGGGATCGCTTTACGCGGATTTCCGTTCACGGCAGCGATCAAGCCGTGGACGTCACCGGCGCCGGCGACACTGTTCTTGCCGCTTACACTCTGGCGCTCGCCTGCGAGGCATCTCCTCTCGAAGCTGCGCACATCGCCAACATCGCCGGAGGCCTGGTGGTCATGAAACGCGGGACTGCTACGATTTCGCGCGCAGAACTTCTCGAGGCCATCCGCGCCGAGGCATCCGGAGCCGCCTCTTAAATCATGCGTGAAGCCGCTTCCAAAATCGTCGCGCGTGATGTGCTACGCGAGAAACTTGCGGAACACAAGCGCCATGGCCGGCGCATCGTTTTTGCCAACGGTTGCTTCGATACTCTGCACGTCGGGCACATTCGTTATCTCGAAGGTGCCCGGCGCGAAGGCGACATTCTCGTTGTTGGTGTGAACGCCGATTCCAGCGTCTGCAATCTCAAGGGGCCCGGCCGGCCCATCCTCGATGAAAACGCGCGCGCCCAGCTCGTTGCCGCACTTCGCTGCGTGGATTATGTATTGCTCTTCGCCGAACCCAACGTCGAAGCTCTTCTGGAAGAACTGCGCCCCGATGTCCACGCCAAAGGCACCGACTACACTGCAGACACCGTGCCGGAACGCGCCGTCGCCTCACGGCTCGGCATCCGCGTGGCCATCGTTGGTGACCCTAAGGGTCACTCCACGCGAGAACTCCTGGAGTCCATTCGCAAGGCGCCGCATGCCTGAGCCGCGCTTCCTGGTCGTTCGTCTTGGTTCACTCGGAGATATCGTTCACACCTTTCCCGCCGTCGCCGGCCTCCACGAATCGTTTCCAAACGCCGAAATCGTTTGGCTGACCCATCCTCGCTGGAAAGCGCTGGTCGAGAGCAGCAAACTGGCAAGGGATATCTGGGAGACGGAAACTCGCTCCTACCACTCCTTGCGCGAAATCATCGGACAAATCCGCGGAGAACACTTCACGGCGGCAATCGATTATCAAGGACTGTGGAAGTCCGCGGCGCTGCCGTACTTCGGCGGTGTTTCGCGCAGGATCGGGTTTTCCTCGCAAACGATTCGCGAGTTCGGCGTCCCGATCCTTTACACCGATCGCGTCCGTTGCGCCCGAACCCACATCGCCGATCAGAATGGAGAACTGTCGCAGTGTGCGGGCGCTCGCAACGGCGTGGGTCCCGTCGCTCTCTCAGTGCCTTCGATTCAGGAAGTGTTTGTCTTGCGGCTCCTGCAAGGTTTTGCCGTTGAACGGTATATCGTATTGAGCCCCGCTGGCGGCTGGCGCTCGAAATGCTGGCCGCCGGAACGCTACGGCGCTCTCTGCCAGAAAATCCGTTGCGAGCTCGGACTGCGTTGCGTTGTGAATTATGGCCCGGGTGAAGATGACGTGATTTCTGCGGTCAAAGCGGCCAGCGGGGAAGCCGACCCCATCGCATACAATAGTGCTCTCGATCAACTGATGGCTCTTCTAAAGAATGCCGTCTGCATTGTCGGTGGTGATACGGGGCCGCTGCATCTGGCCGTCGCTCTTGGAACGCCTGCCATCGCCATCTTTGGCCCGACCGATCCGGCGAGGAACGGTCCCTATCGCATGGGAGATCGTTCTGGCAACGCGTCTCCCATCGACATCGTTCTGCGCAGTCCGCATGCGGTGACCACCTACAAACGAAGCGGCCAAGCCGCTCCTTCCATCCTGGAAATTGACGTCGACACAGTTTTCGACGCCGTTCGCCGGCAGGTTGAGGTTCGCCGATGAACGGGGCCGGCAATTTTTTCGTTCGCTGGCGTGTACGGCTAGGCTATCCTCTCGCGATTGCGGTTCTTTATTTTTCCCTGCCCACACCTCGCAGCATCTTGGTTGGAGCCCTGGCAGGTGTCATTGGTCTGTCGGTGCGCGCGTATGCAGCCGGCTATCTTCACAAGCAAGAAGTCCTCACCGTCACTGGTCCCTATGCTTACACCAGAAATCCGCTCTATCTCGGCAGCGGTATCCTGGCTCTTGGAGCTGGAATTGCCACGCGCTCGTGGACTTCCGCCTTAATCCTTTTTGTTTACTTCGCTGTGTTTTATTCCATCGTGATGCGGCGGGAAGCGAGGGAGCTCCACCTGCGTCACGGCGCATCTTTCGAAGAGTACGCACGGGCCGTCCCGCTCTTTATTCCGCGCCTGACCGCCGCGAAACTACTTGGAGACTCGGCCGGGTCTTTCTCTTTCGCCCAGTACAAGAAAAATCATGAATGGCAGGCCGCCGTTGGCTTTTTATTCCTGCTCTTGGTCTTGATGTTGATCTGGCTTCTGCGCCTGGACTGATGCTGCCGCGTTTGCCGCATCGGGACACGCAACAAAGCAGGTGATCTCCAGCCGCTCGCCGTCCGTCAACACATGAACGGCGCCGTCTCTATCTGGCCTCAAGATGCGCACGCCCGCATTCTCTAATCGTTCGAGGAGCTCCGGGCTGGGACGTCCATAAGGATTGTCCTCACCTGCGGATATGATTCCGAAACGCGGCTCTACGGTAGCGAGGAATTCCGGCATCGTCGAATTCTTGCTTCCGTGATGACCGATCTTCAGCACATCGGAATGCATTGCTTCCGGACTGTTCTCCGAAAGAATTTCGCGTTCCACCTGTTTTTCGGCGTCTCCCGGTAGGAGAATGCTTCGGCGGCCGTAGCGCAACCGCAGCACCAGCGAGTCATTGTTCTTTGCTGATGGCGCGACCTCTTCAGGAGCAATCTCTGGCCACAAAAAATCTCCATCGACGCCATCCCAGCGAAAGGACTTGCGGCGAAGTTCATGTTCGATGGGGATTTTTCGCCTGCGCCCCAGTTCTTCCAATCTCGCGAGGGCCAAGGAAGATACTTCACGCCCGATCCAGAGTTTTGCAACGCGAAAATTATCCAGGATTGCAGGAAGTCCGCCCAGATGATCCTGATGAGCGTGCGTCAGCGCGACTACATCCAGCTTCTGAAATCCGCGTGACCACAGATATGGCGACACGGCGTCTTCGCCCGGTCGACGCCATTATGTTCTTCGTGCCCGGGAAAGCCGCCAAACGCTCCGCCGCCATCGATCAGCAGAGTTTTTCCACCGGGAGACACGACAAACAGCGAATCGCCCTGACCTACATCAAGAACCGTCAATTCCAACGCGCCCTTTGTCCACGTCTCTCCGAAGGGATAGATCGCTATCGTCAGCGCGCAGGAGATGAACGCCACGCATAACCCCCAGATCATTGCTCTCCGCAGCGGATGCTTCAACCGGATCTCTGCCGCGAGCAGAATGGCCGCGGCAAAAAACAACACAATCAACCAGGACGGTGGCCCGGGAATCCAGTAACTCCCACGGGGAAAATGCGCGAACCACCGGACAATGTGCAAAGCAGCGCGGTTAGCCAGGTAAGCGGAGCCGCGAGGAGCTTTCCAGCCGCCGGGAGAATCAACCCGCATGCCAAGGTCAGAAAGCCGAGTGGGACGACGACGCCCGTCAGCGGAACGGCTGCCAGCTTCACGAGCGGCGCCGACAACGTAATGCGATGAAAATCGCGCGCCATCAGCGGCAACATTCCTGTCTGGAGTGCCAGTGTGACTACCAGCAGCTCCCAAACACGAAACGTCAGGGACAATCCGCCAACAAGAGCGTCGGCCGTTGGCTTTCCCAATCGCTGGGGCAGCCGCGAAGAGAGCCACTGCGTCAGCGAACGCAGATCGATTCTAAATTGGGCCGCGCGTGGCTCGTGAGCGGCGTCCCGCGTGACGTCTCGCCAGCCTCGAAACGCGCGAACATATGGCTGCACCGTCTTCGCCAGCCACGGCAGCGCCAGACCCGCAATGCAGCCGATGGCCACGAAGGTCAATTGAAAACTGGAGTCGCGCAGGGCGAGCGATCTTGCTATGAGCAGAATTAGCGCTGCCACCGCAGCAGAATTCAACAGTTCCAATCGACGATAGAAAAATCCGCCAAGCACGACAATCGCCGCCATCATCGCTGCCCGCAGCACAGGCGCGCGCTGCTCGACAACGGCCACATAAGCGGAAAGCATAGAGAGCGTGAACAGCATCGTCCACACTCGTGACAGCCGCAGCTTCCGTCCTACCCAGTAGAGGGCGAGCGCGAGAGCCCCTACGTGCAAACCGGCCACAACCAGTACGTGAAAGACGCCCGTCTTCTGAAAATCCGCCGCTTCGGTCTGATCCACGAAACTGCGGTCACCGAGAAGCATCGCCCGCAACAGTCCAGCAGCCTGCGGAGTGCCTGCAAAGAGCTCATCAATCTCGTCGCGCAATCTCCTTCGTGCTCGCACGAGAAACGTTCCGATGGTCGCAGTCGGCGAAGAGATCCTTTCGATTAATTCCGGCGCTCTTAGAGTGGCCACCAGGTCGATATTTTGTTGCGCCAGGTATGCGCGTCTATCGAAGGCCCCGTCATCCTTGAAAAGTTGCGGCCGCTTTGCTTGTGTCAAGACTGCCACTTCGTCACCCGCATGAAGGTCCGGCGCCGGAGTTCCCTCCGGATGCGTCGTGAAGCTCAGGCGCAACCCGCGTCGCGCCGCGTGCAGCGCGTCTTCGAACGCGACGCCGGAAAGCTCGATTTCGTAACCATAACCCCACGGAAGGCGCGTTGGCTCATCACGACGATGGCCGTGTCATCGCAAAGGCGTCTTCAAGGGGAAGCGTCCTTGCTCCACCAGTGAGATCACGTGGTTCGCGTCCAGCGGCTGTTCCGCGATGAAAGTTCCAAGTGATCCAAGCAAAACCCAGCTCAGAAGGGAAGCGACGGTCGCGAGAAAAAGACGCCCAATTTTTACAAGCATGATTCCAGCCAGGACGAGAACACCTATGAATATGAAAAAAGAAGAAAGAAGAATATGAGACGCAGCGTGTCGTGCAACCGCGGGATGCAGGCCCAGTACGATGCCGCAGGCAAATGCCGCGGCGATCGCCACGGCCGGCAACCTCATGGCACTCTTCGCAACCTCACGAAGGTTTCGATGTGAAATGTCTGTGGGAAAAGATCGAACAGATGCATTTCCCTGATTTCATAGCGGATGCTTGGCCCAGTGATTTCTTTCGGTTTCCGGGGTGAGCCCGTCAGCACCGCCAAATCACGAGCTAGCGTGGATGGATCGCAGGAAAGATACACAATCTCTTTGGCTCCGAGTTCGGCGAGCTTCTCTGCGGCTTCCGCACCCAATCCCGCTCTCGGCGGGTCCAGCACTACGAAGTCTGGTTTTTCCTCAGTTTCTCTCAGAAACTCTTCCGCATGTTCGTTGTGCGATACGATTGTAACGCCAGCGATCTCCGCATTGGCGTAAAGATCCCGCGTCGCGGCAAGATTGGCATCCACGCTCACAACTCTCTGGAACGTCTTTGCCAGCGGCAACGTGAAAAATCCGACTCCGGAATACAGATCCAGCGCTAGCGCGCCTTGCGCATTGGCCGTCACGGTTTTCAGCAAATCCTCGATCAGGAAGCGGTTCACCTGAAAGAACGAAAGGTGGCTGACCCGGTATTTGTATCCGCCGGCTTCGTGCGTCAAATAGCCTGGTCCTGTCAATTCAAACCGGTTCTTCTTTTGGTCCAGCAGCAGCAAACTTTCGATCTGCGGCACAGCTTCCCGAAAAGCAGATGCCAGCTCCGCCGCAGGCTTGGGGAATTTTTCAAACGCCACGTTTAGTGCAATCTTTTCGTCCGACGAGTCGGCAAAGGCTTCGATTTCCTGGATGCCCTCCGGCAACCTCGCTGAGCGCGCCATTTCCTGAAGTTGCGCGAACGTTTGCGCGAGGCGCGGCGAGAGCACAGGACACTCGTCGATCGGCACAATTACCGAACTCTCCGGCAGGAAGTATCCCAGCGCCCGCGGCATCCCGCTTCGCACCGCCCATTGCGCGCGGTTTCGATAGCCATACGGTTCCGCTGAATGTTCTACAATCGCGCCATCCCACGTGATTCCGCCAAGCCGCGAAAGCGTTTCGCGCAAAATGTCTTTCTTGAGCCTCAACTGCTCCGTTGCCGGAATGTGCTGGTAGTGGCAGCCGCCGCATTTCTGAAAATGAGCGCACTTTGCTTTTCCACGCTCTTTCGCCGGTGAAGTGACCTCCAGGAGTTCGGCCCAGACCAATTTCTTCTTTCTCGATTTCGCGTTTGCACGCACCTCTTCTCCGGGAAGAACATAAGGCACGAAAACCGTATTACCATCGGAGTGCGCCAATCCATCACCGCCGTAAATGAGCTTCTCAATCGATAATCTTAACTCGTCAGCCATAATATTTGTCCTGTTTTAAGAAAAGTTGCCCTTGTAGATTGGGACTCAAGCCGTTCGATCTTGTTTCCGGATGCCGAGCCAATTTGCCGGCCCACGCTACGATAAGTAGAAAAGACTCAGGCGCGGTATTCCAAACTCTTCCAACAGCCGTTTCTGTACGTACTGTTTCTCGACCATCGCCAGTTGCTCCGCTTTCATGTTCCGCCGGTACATCGCAAGTTGCCCGTCCACTTCGCGCCGGATTTTGAGCATGAGCTCTTCCGGCGCATTACTTGTCAGCAACGCATGTATCTTCTCATCCAGAATCGTCAATCGGCGCTCCAAATCTTCCAGGTCCAGCGTCCCCGGCGCATCGAGGAGCTGGCCGCTTGACTCCAGCGATTCCGCGATTTCCGCTAACCGGCCGGCGATCTGTGGTTGTTGCAAACTCTTTTCTGCCGCACGTTTCAAATGCGCCGCATTTTTCGCAAAATACGTTTTCAGCTCGTCTCGCGAAAACGCTTCGCTGGCCGCTGCGCGCTTGACTTTCGGCGCACTCCCCGCGGCCGCCTCCTGCTGTTCTTCGGCTGCCTCCAGCACCGCGTCCGTGCAATACGCCAGATTTTTCAACGGCTTGCCCGCTCCCCGGCGCGACCTCTGATAGCTCTCAAACGCCTTGTCGATCCCCTTTAGAGCGGCTTCGAGCGGCACTCCGGCTTTCTGCCACGCCTCCATGATCGCCCAGTCCAGCGGCGACACCAGCAGATGCGCCCCGCGTTTCTTCCAGAAGTATTCTTCGATTTCCGTAAAGTAATTGAAGTAGTTCCAACCGTCCATTTCGTTGATGGGGCGCCGTCGAATGTCCGGGCGCTGGCGTCGATCCCGCTTGCGCCGCCACTGCCCGCGGCTTAGTTCTGCGCCTTCGTCGCCGGCGCCACTGCTGCGCTCTTGCCGTGTTCAGCCGGCTGATTTTTCTCCCAGATCAATCGCAGGCCCTTCAATGTGAGGAATTCATCGGTGTGTTGGATGTATTTCGAGCCTTTCGAGACCAGCTTCGCCTGGCCGCCGGTCGCAACAACCGTCGCATCTTCGCCAAGTTCTTTCTTCATGCGCGCGAGCATCCCGTCCACCATGTCCACCGCGCCGTAGTACAAACCTGCTTGCATGTGCGTGATAGTGTTCGTTCCGATCACTTTTCCCGGGTCCTTGATCTCCACACGCGGCAGCCGCGCGGCGCGCGCAAACAGCGCTTCCGACGAAATCCCCAGTCCGGGCGCGATTACTCCACCGAGGTATTCGCCCTTCGCGGAAATCGCATCGAACGTGATCGCCGTCCCAAAATCCACCACGATGCACGGCCCGCCGTACTGATGGAACGCCGCCACGCCGTTTACGATCCGGTCTGCACCTACCTCTGACGGGTTGTCCACCAGCACGGCCATCCCGGTCTTCACACCGAGTTCCACAAACAGCGCCTTCTTCCCAAAATAGACTCGCGACATTTCTGCAAGCGTCCGGTTCACCGGCGGAACCACCGAACTGATGATCACGCCCGTGATGGCGTCTCGATCCAACCCCGCCAGAGTAAACAAATTCCTTGTCAGCACGCCATATTCGTCGATCGTCTGCTCGCGTGCCGTCGTCAAACGCCAATTCGCGATTAGCTCTTCGCCGCGAAAAACGCCCAGCACCGAGTTGGTGTTTCCCACGTCAATGGTCAGCAGCATCTAGCGTGCCTCCGTGACGTCGCCTGAAATCACCGCCGTGACCCGTCCGTCTTCTCGCTCCACTTGCAGCAACCCCTCCGGTCCGAGTCCCGCCGTCGTACCGACATAGCTTTCGGTTCCGTTTGTAACGCGCACGCGCTTGCCTTTTGCATAGCTCGATACCGACTCAAAGCGCGCAACAACGCTGGCCACGCCTTCCCGCAGGAAACGATTGTAATCGCTCTCGAATTCGCGCAGCAACCGGACCAGCAACTCCATGCGTGATTGCGGTTTGCCCGTTTCCGCGCGCAGGGAAGTTGCTATGTTGGCAAGTTCACCGGGAAACTTTTCCTGATTCACGTTCAAACCGATCCCCACAATCACGAACCGCACTTGATTTGGCTCCGCGTGCATCTCCGTCAGGATCCCGCCCACTTTTTTCCCCTGAATGAGCAGGTCATTCGGCCACTTCAGGTCCACCACCAGCCCCGTTAGGGCCTGCACCGCGGAATGCGCGGAAAGGCCTGCCATCATGGTCAGCAGGGGAGCTTGCACGGGCGCCAGTTTCGGCCGAAGAAGCAAAGTCACATAAATGCCCGCCGCGCGCTCGGAATGCCATTTGCGTCCCGCGCGTCCGCGTCCGGCGGTTTGCTCTTCCGCCAGGACGACGGCGCCTTCCGGCTCGCCTGCATGTCCCAATTCCAGCGCTACGCGATTCGTCGAATCCGTCTTGAAAAAATGAAAGATGCGTTTCCCGAAAAGGCTGCCTTTCAGCCGTTGTTTCAGCATATCCGGAGTCAAAATATCGGGGACTTTCTCCAGGAAGTATCCGGTACCTGGTTGGCTTTTTACCTTCACGCCCAATTCGCGCAGCCGTTCCACCCACTGCCACACCATGGACCGCGAGACGCCAACCTCTTTCGCGATTCGTGCGCCGCTGATCACGATGGTGGCATTTTCCGCCAGCAACGTAAGCAACCCTGCCAGCCGCCGGTCGGTTGTGCCCGGTAAGGATTCCTGAGCCATCTGGATCTCGTCGCGCCCCTTCGCTCCGCTTAAGCTTACGTTCCCTCGATGTTGTCCACAAGCAGACTGAGGTTCGCGGCAGGCGCCGAGTGCGTGAGCATTCCGGAAGAAAGAAAGTCGGCGCCCGTCTCTGCATAAGCGCGCGCGTTGTCGAGCGTGATCCCTCCGGAGATTTCGATCACGCAGTCGGCGCGAATCCCGCGCGCGATCCTCACGCATTCCGCAGCGCGTTCCGGTGTCATATTGTCCAGCAGCACTGCCTCCGCTCCGGCCCTGAGAGCTTCTAGCAATTCTTTCTGATCGCGAACCTCGATCTGCACCGGCAGCGGTCCCGGGCCGACGACCTCCGGGTCCAGCCCGGCCGCATCGTAGGCGCTCGCTGTGCGCGGCGGTGGCACCTTTGGCGACGCATAGGTATGCGCTTTGTCCAGCGCTTCCTTGATTCCTCCGGCCAGCGCTATGTGATTCTCTTTCAAAAGTATCGCGTCATAGAGTCCGAAGCGGTGGTTGGCGCCGCCGCCGGTCTTCACTGCGTATTTTTCCAAGGCCCGCAAACCGGGCGTCGTTTTCCTCGTATCCCGAATACGAGTTCTCGTGCCCGCCAGTTGTTCCACGAAGCGCCGCGTCAGCGTGGCGATTCCGCAAAGATGCGCCAGAAAATTCAGCGTGGTTCGTTCGCCGGTAAGGATCGCGCGGGCATTTCCCTTGATCTGTACGATCTCCTCGCCGGGATCTACAAACGACCCATCGTTGTGCGGGCAGGTAACCCGGATCTCCGGATCAAGTGCCCCAAAGATCTTTTCAGCGATCGGCAATCCCGCGCAAACGAGTGTTTGCCTGGCGAGAATGTGAGCCCGTGCCGATGCTCGCGGCGGTATCGTCGCCGCCGTCGTCGCGTCTCCCGTGCCGATATCTTCCTCCAGCGCGCGCCGTACCAGGTCAGCAATGTTGTGAGAACTCCAATCCATAAGACCCCGAAGAACTATGAATCTTTTTCGATCTGCGACAGACGATCCTGCAACTTGCGAAGTTCGATGCGCTGCTCGGCGAGCGTAGCCTCCAACTCCTTAATGATTTTCTCTGGCGCCCGGCTCCGAAACGTCTCATCTCCGAGCTGCCTTTCCTTCGACGCAATGGCTTTCTGCAAACCCTCGATCTCTTTCATCAGCCGCGTCTTCTCCGCCGCCACATCCACCGTATCGGCGTACGCGATGCGCACGTCGAAAAGCGAGGTGGAACGTACCGCTGCGCTTTCTTGTGGTAGCCGCTCCGCAGAAACTTTTAGGTCCGACAATATCGCCAGCCGCAAGATTCCGTCGAGATTGCGTTTGAACTCCTCCCGTACGTCTTCGTAGGAGCTATACACTTCCGCGGCTACCTTTTTCCGCGGATCGAGTTTTAACTCCGCCCGAATATTTCGCACGTAAGTGATGAACTCTTGAGCCCGCGCGAACTCGTTCACACGTTTGCCCGCCCAGAAATCGCCGTCATACAGCGGCTTGTCTTTTGGAAATTCGCTCAGTGCGATGGACTTGTCCTCCGGGCGCTGAGGCAACTGGTGCCACAGTTCTTCGGTCAAGAAGGGCATGAATGGATGAAGAAGCCGCAGTGCGCGATCAAATGCTGCAAACAAGTTCTTCCAGGCCACTACTGCCCGCTCACGGTCGGAGCTTTGCAATTGCGGTTTTATCCACTCGATGTACCAGTCACAAAAATCTCCCCAGAAGAACTGGTAAATGAATTGTGCGGCCTCGTGGAACCGATAGTTCGCTAGCGCGCTGTTCACCACACTCGTCGTCGCCATAAGTCTTCCGAAAAGCCATTCATCGGCTAGCGGCGGGCTGCCACGATAAGCATAGGGAGCTTGTTCGCGCACCTCAGGAGCGGCCAACTCCTCCAGCCTCGCTCCACCCTCTTCAAACTTGTCCAGATTTACGAACAGGAACCGCGCCGCATTCCAGATTTTGTTCGCAAAATTCCGAGCGCTCGCCAGTTTGTCTTCGGACAGCACAATGTCCGTCCCCGGCGCACCCATGGACGCCAGGCAGAACCGCATCGCATCTGTTCCGTACTGCTGGTTCAACGCCACCGGATCCAGTCCCGTCCCTTTGGACTTGGACATTTTCTCGCCAGTCCCCGTGCGCACCAGCGAGTGCAGATAAACGGCACGGAACGGAACTTTGCCCGTAAAGTGAATTCCCAGCATGATCATCCGCGCCACCCAGAAGAACAGGATCCGGCGTGTTCTCCGGCCAGCCAAGCGTGGAAAATGGCCAAAGTCCCGAGCTGAACCACGTGTCGAGAACGTCGGGATCCTGCTTGAGATTCGTCGACCCGCACGTCGCACACTTCGCCGGCGCCTCTCGCGCCACTGTGACGTGCTTGTTCTCCTTGCAGTACCACGCAGGAATCCGGTGCCCCCACCAGAGTTGCCGCGACAGTGTCCAGTCGCGGATGTTCCTCATCCAGTTGAAATATTCCTCGCGACGGTTATCCGGCACGATCTGAATCTCGCCCCGCTCCACCGCCGCAATGGCAGGCTCTGCCAGCGGCTTCATCTTGCAAAACCACTGCGTCGAAGCGCGTGGCTCGACAATGGTCTTGCTCCGTTCGCACAAACCGATGGCGTTCGTGTGCTCGGTAATTTTCTCCAAAAGACCCAGCGCCTTCAAATCCTCAACAATCTTTTTTCGCGCCTCGAAACGGTCCATCCCCGCGTAGGCCCCGGCCGCCGCGTTCATTTTGCCATCGTCGGTCATCACATCAATTTCCGCCAATTTGTGACGCCGCCCCACCTCAAAGTCGTTCGGATCGTGCGCCGGCGTAATTTTCACAGCCCCGGTCCCAAACTCGCGGTCCACCATTGCGTCCGCGATGATCGGAATCTCCCGATTCATCAGCGGCAGCAGCGCTTTTTTGCCAATGAGGTGCAAGTACCGCTCGTCTTCCGGATTCACCGCCACGGCCGTGTCGCCCAGCATCGTTTCCGGACGCGTGGTGGCCACAACAAGGGACTCGTTCGATCCTGCCACCGGATACTTGATGTGCCACAAGTGTCCCTGCCGCTCCTCGTGCACCACTTCCAGATCGCTCAGCACCGTCAGGCACACGGGGCACCAGTTCAACAAGCGGTTCTCCCGGTAAATCAGTCCCTCTTCGTAAAGCCGCACAAAGGCTTCCCGCACCACGGGCGACAGTTCCGGCGACAAGGTGAACTTTTCGCGCGACCAATCGCAGCTATCCCCTATCTGCCGCATCTGCCGCTGAATCGTTCCGCCGCTCTCTTCCGTCCATTTCCAGACACGCTTTTCAAATTCTTCGCGCCCCAGCTCCCGGTAGTTGATTCCTTGCTCCGCGAGTTGCCTCACCACCACCCGCTGCGTCGAAATTCCGGCATGGTCCGTTCCCGGCAAATAGAGCGTGTTGTATCGCCGCATGCGGTGCCAGCGCGTGAGGATGTCAATCTCCGTGTGGTCCAGCATGTGACCAATGTGCAGCGACCCCGTCACGTTCGGCGGCGGAATGACGATCGAGAACACCGGCCCGGGCGCATTCGCATCCGCTTTGAACAGCGCTTCCTTCACCCAGAAGTCTGCCCACCGCGGTTCGATCTGCTGCGGTTCGTACCCCTTTGCTATCTCGCGAGCCATCAGGTAAGCATTCTCCGTGTAGGGGCGCGGCCTCGGCCCGCCCTTTTCTGCCGCCTCGAATCGTTCAGAGTAATCTTCGACTATACGAGGGGAAAAGCGGCCGCGTCAATTCGGCCAAGCACAGCCCGGAGAGGCTCCGTTCAATTTGGATGAATCCGAAGCAAGGATGGATCTTCGGAGCTACGGGGCAGGGAACTAAGACTTCTTCGACTGCATCTCTTCTTTGACCATTGCTTCCACGACGGGTTTCAGGATTTCTCGCGTAACCGCCTGCAAAACCTCTGGACTCATCCTCGCAAGCACTTTCGCCACCAGGTCGTCCATGCTGCTTTTGGCTGCGGCCGCCTCTGCGGCTTCCTGTCGCGCGTGGGAGCTGGTCTCAGCAGAAGCTTCTGCCGCGGTAAGCGTCGCGTCTTCGGCAACCTGAGCAGCCTCCTCGCGAATGGCCTCAATGGCGGTCACAGGCAAGGCCGCTTCCTCGATCACCTTCTGAGACGTTTCGCTGACAGCCTCAGTAGCTTTTTCCGTTCCGTTGCTTGACGCCGGAGGAGCGGCCGCCGGCACGGAAGTATCCCACGCTGAAGCCAACCGGTTTGCCTTCTCCCTCTCAGCATCCCACGGGTTTGATGGAACAGAAAACCACGACTCCGCAGGTGCTTTTGTTTCCGGCTCGGCTTGCGTCGCTTCGGGCGCGCTGGCAACCACCGCTTCCGTGGACGTTTGTTCGTAGTCTTTCACCGGCGCTACTTCTTCGAACGCCGTGGCCCTCTCCGTCGAACTCTTTTCCTGCGAAGCAGGCGAACTCGCCGCCGCCCACGCGTCGGTCGCAAATGGCGTAGTCGAAATCGTCCCCGTGAGCGCTGTTGTTTCCGGGATGCCGGCCGGAACAGTGGGACCTTCCGTCACGATGTTGGTTGCTGCAGGCGCCGCCTCAACGAGTTCCGGCTTTACGTCTGCCGGCTCCCACGACTCTCCCTGAGCCTTCCTTGCCAGAATCTGCTCGAAACTACCAGAACGCCAATCCTTTGCTGCGCTGGTGGATCCGGCATCGGCATAGTTCGCCGCTGCCTCAGGCCGCCATGGCGCAGGGGGTTTTTCTTCTTCCGCTTCCTCGTCCGTCTCCTCAAGGTCCGGATCGCGCCAATCGCGCTCCGTCGCCAATTCCGAATGCACCGGCGGCAGAAAACCGAGATCGTCGTCTTTCTCATCCGCAGGTGTTTCCAGGAGGCTTCCGAAAGCTACCGTTTGCGAACCGCTGTCAATTCGCACAGGCTCGGGACGCGCCAGCAATTCATCCACAAAACTTTCCTGCTGGAAATCTGCAATGGCCGGTTCGGGTGGGCCCGACTGCACAGGGATGCCTGCCAGCGTTGGCACGGTCGCACCACTTGGCCCGAG
>WNFQ01001334.1_pt1 | contig 25478 bp, 20 predicted proteins | sample 5400171 | NCBI WGS metagenome assembly WNFQ01 (sample SAMN13153356, study PRJNA577476) | soil metagenome | isolation source: 20 cm soil under Madrone tree | place: USA:California | collected 2016-06-14
AGCTGATCGAGCGCGGCTCTAAGCGCAAGGTTGCCGCCATCGTTCCAGTTCATCTCTACGGGCAGATGGCGGACATGGATCCGATCATGGATCTTGCAGCGAAATACAACCTTCTGGTGATTGAAGATGCCTGCCAGGCGCACGGGGCCGAGTACTTTTCAAAGAAGGCCAATGCCTGGAAAAAAGCGGGCTCCATCGGCAAGGCAGCTGCCTTCAGCTTCTACCCTGGAAAGAATCTCGGTGCCTGCGGCGAAGGTGGCGCCATCACGACCAATGATGAAGCCATGGCCCAGCGCATGAAGATGATTCGCGACCACGGGCAGGCGAAGAAGTATTATCACGACATCGAAGGCTACAATGGCCGGCTCGATTCCATCCAGGCGGGATGGTTGTCCGTGAAGCTGCGGCACCTTGCCAAGTGGAACGAATCGCGCCGAGCCCTCGCTAACAGCTATCACGAGCTGTTTGCCGATGCCAAGGATTCGCTCATTGTTCCGGTCGAAGCAGCCTGGACAAAAGGCGTGTATCACCTGTATGTGGTGCGAGTGCAAGATCGCGAAGCGCTGCAAGCTCACCTTGCCGAGGCTGGAATTGGCACCGGCGTCCACTATCCGATTCCATTGCATCTGCAGAAGGCTTACGAACATCTGGGATACACAAGAGGCGCCTTCCCGATCACCGAACGAGTCGCCGCCGAAATTGTTTCTTTGCCCATGTTCCCTCAAATGACCGCGGACCAGCAGGCCGAAGTCGTTCAAGAGGTAGAAGAGTTCCTCGGCGCTAAGTTGGCGGTTACGCACTAGCCATATAATCAAGGCTATTTCTCATCTGGCTATTTGTGCGGATTGGGCGCTCTTCGAAACCCTGTGACAAACCGCGGTGACCGCGGCTTTCTCCGCGCCCAGCCGCCTTACTCTCTTTCTAATGGTTGTTCACCCGCAAGTTTTCGCTTAACGAACAAAGGCAGAAATTAATTATTATGCCAAGATTTGATCGCATGACCACACTTTGTTTGTCTTTTCCCCTGGCGCGCGTGTTGGGCCCGAGGCAAGGGACACGTGTTCCTATCCTGATGTATCACAGTATTTCCGACAACCTCTTTGGCATGTCGCATCCTTACTATCACATCAATACTTCGCCGAAAGTTTTTTCTCAACAGATGCGGTGGTTGCGCCATAAGGGGTACCGTACGATCAATCTCCGTGAGGCATGTGCCGGCCTGAAGGCGGGCACAGACTTGTCCAACACAGTGGTTATTACGTTTGACGATGGCTACCGCGATTTTTATACCGAGGGCCTTGAAGTGTTGAACCAGTGTGGATTCAGTGCCACGGTCTTTCTAGCAACGGATAGGATACAGAACACATCAATGCGCATGGGAGGCGCGGACTATTTGACATGGAACGAGATTCGGGAGTTGCATGCCGAAAGGATAAGTTTCGGGTCGCATACGGTAACGCATCCTGATCTGAGGTCGCTTGGACCGGACCAGATTGAATACGAATTGGGGCGGTCGAAAGAGATCATTGAGCAGCAACTTGGCTCCCCGGTCGAGTCGTTCTCCTATCCTTTTGCATTTCCCGAGGAAGATGGCTGCTTCACCAGGTATCTTGAAGATCTGCTGGGAAACCTGGGGTATGACACCGGTGTTTCGACGATTCTGGGCCGCGCCAGCCTCAAGAACAACAGATTCTTCCTGCCACGCCTCCCAGTAAATAGTTGGGATGACCCGCATCTGTTACGGGCCAAACTCGAGGGCGGCTACGATTGGCTGCACTGGCCTCAACTCCTCAAGAAGTCGATTTTTCATCACACGACGATCATGCAACGCGCGAGTGGAGTCCAGGCTTAGGGAGTCGCGTAGCCGTAGCGGATCCCTCAGTGACCGTGTGATAATGGTGCGACTGGTCAGCTTGTAACATATTCATATTAAATGGCTTATGGACCATATGGGGCATGCAATAGAGACCGTTTAGTGAGTGTTGCAGCACACACTGTCCCTTTTCTGTCCTTCGATACAGTGGAAGGCGCCTGTTGTAGTCTTCTATCCTATGAAAGGTATAGAAGTAACCCGTCCGAGGCTAGGCCCCGCATTTCTCCCGCGGGAGCAGTTGCAGTTTCAGAAGTACTGCCTTCTTTACGATAACGGCTGTTAAAGTGGGATGATGAGGGACGTGATGCCCAAGCTGCTCTTCCGGTTGATTGTCTTCTACTTATTCAGCGCGATTCCTTTGACAGCAAACAATATCTACATTGCCCAAAGCGCGACAGGGGCAGCCAACGGCGCAGACTGCGCGGATGCACAACCGGTGTCATTCTTCAATAGCTCCTCCAACTGGGGCAGCGGCGCAAACCAGATCGGCCCAGGGACTACAGTGCATCTGTGTGGGACCTTCACAGGGACGGCGGGCCAGACTCTGCTGACCTTTCAGGGGAGCGGTGCAAGCGGAAGCCCCGTTACGCTGAAGTTTGAGACAGACGCAAACCTAGCCGCTCCGTATTGGAGCAGTAGCGGTGCTATCAATGTTTCGGGTCGCAATTGGATCGTGATCGACGGGGGTACGAACGGTACAATCCAGAACACGGCAAACGGATCGGGGCTGGCGTACATGGCGCAAAGCAATGGTTTCGTTTTGAGCCGCGTATCAAACGTTACCGTCAAGAATCTGGCGATAGCGAATATCTGCCAACATACGTTAGGGGACACGAATACCTGTCAAACAGGGGGCAACAATTCCGGCGGAATAGCGATCAGCGGGGCCACGAATCTGACGATAACCAAGACGACGGTTCACGATGCCTATACCTGTATATGGTATGGGGGAGCTAACGGTGATTCGGGAGTGACGCTTTCTTACAACACCTTGTCGCGTTGTAACTGGGGAATTGGAGGAGATCAGAGCGGGACTTCGTCAGCTCTTACCGTCGTGGGGAACGACATCAGTTGCGTTGTTGGAGCGCTTTGCAATTGGGATGACACGAAGGACAATTTCCATCATAACGGGATCATGTTGTTTCCTCAGAATGGAGACACTATGAATGGCGTGGTTATTTCGAACAATTTCGTCCACGACATTAATGGAAACACTACAGCGGGGATTTTCCTTGACCCTTCCGGGACCGGCAATATTCCAAACGTTCAGATTTATAATAACGTTCTCTTCACAACACCAGGCCAAAGTGGGCCAAAGAACAACTTCATTGAGCCGGGAGCTGGGGTCACTGGAGCGCTCGTTTACAACAACACGATGTCTGGTGCTGCCGCGACCAGCATGGGTGTCTGGAACAACGGCACGATGGAAAACAACATCGTCCTAAGCACGGTATATGGCATAGGGTTAAGCTCAGGCGTAACGGGAGTCACTAGCAACTACAACGACGTCTACCTGCTCTCTGGAAACTTCGGCAATATAGGAAGTTCCATTTATGCAAACTGGTCAGCATGGCTATCAGGGACAGGATTCGATGCCAACAGCACATCCGCCAATCCAAATCTGAATGCAAGCTTGATGCTCACGTCAGGAAGTCCAGCGGCTGTCCATGCGGGCAATAACCTTACTAGTTTGGGCATCACTGGGCTCGACATCAGCGCACCGCAATTCTTCGGCGTGAATTATGCCTGCGGAATCGGCTGCGTTTCCCGTCCCTCCACCGGGGCATGGGACATGGGTGCCTACCAGACGTCATCCAGCACCACGAGCCGGCCGAGCGCGCCGACAAACCTCACTGCCACGGTCCAGTAATAATAAGGGTACAGCAGTCACCACTATTCAGTTGTCCAGTTCGAGGGGTGGTCTATATTTCCTCAACTGGCGAGGCAGCGGTTGCCAGGTGAGTGGGCGCGGCGATCTTCCGCAATTCCAACATATCTCCTAGGTAGGATCCCCAATCTTTTGCCGTTGCTGTTCAATTTGACGAACAACAAGGATCTCGAATCAATATCGCCGAGCTAAGACTCAGCTAACCCATGAGCGACACCCCACTTAGGATCCCGCAAAGCGCGGGCGAAGGCGCAGTAGCGTCGCTGGAGAGGCTTGGTGTCCGCATTCTGGGGTACTTGCCCGGGATGCGCGGTATCGGTTCTTCTGGACGCCTAGTGGTTGCATTCCGCGGAAGCCTGTGGACGATCCTCGGCTATGCCGCGGGGCAAGTCCTGCGGCTTGTTTCTACCATCGTACTTGCTCGCCAATTGCTCGGACCGCAGGCCTTCGGCCTCATCGCCCTGGTGAACGTATTTCTCTCCGGTCTCGACATGCTGTCCGACTTAGGGATTGGGATGGACGTGATCCAGCATCGGCGCGGCGATGATCCGCGCTTTATTAATACCGCCTTCACAATTCAGGCGAGCCGTGGCCTCTTTCTCTGGATTATTGCGACCGCATTAGCGTATCCCTTTGCTTCTTTTTACAACCAGCCGGAGGTGCGCTGGCTGGCAATTGTTGGCGCGTTCTCGGTGGCAGTTCGGGGGGTGGCGAGTAGCTCTGTCTGGTTGATGACGCGCCATCTACAGATCCGAAAGCTCACAGTTCTGAGCGTAAGCAGTGAAGTTGCAGGATTGGTGGTCTCCTTAACATGGGCTTATATCTCGCCCACAGCTTGGGCACTCGTAGCGGGCAGGGTTGGAGCTTCCGTTGCGTACACCGTGGGATCACACCTGGTCGCCGACAACCGCTCCAGACTAGAGTGGGAACGGAGCGCAGCGAGGGACATCCTGATTTTCGGAACGGGAATATTTCTCTCCACGGCGACCTACTTTTTAGGTGGTGAGGCCGAGAGACTGGTGATTGCGAAGTTCATTTCAGTGGCGGAACTCGGCTGCTTCTCTCTGGCCCTGACGATTTCAGCCGCACCTTCACGAGCCATCCAACAGGTTGTGGGGCAGGTCTTTTTCCCCATGATTTCGAATAGCATTCGAAAAGATTCAGCGACGGCGGCAAGGCATTATAAGTCAGCCCGCTGGGCCTTTCTGTTCTTTGGCATTGTCCTAGGTGTGGCCTTCGTCGCTTACAGCCACAGACTGGTGGCGATTCTGCTGCCACCGAAATACGGGATGACCGGCTGGATGCTCCAGTTACTCGGATTTCGGGCAGCCCAGGAAGTCTTTGCGGCTCCTACATCGAGCCTCATACTAGCGTTTGGAAATTCCAGGTACGCCGCCCTTGCTAACTCGGCGCGTATGGTCCTGATGGTCGCAGGGGTGTGGTGGGCGTTCGCCAGATTTGGCATTCACCAAGGGATTGCGGTCCTCGCATTCGTGCCGGTGCTAACGTATTTTGTCCTAATTCCAGGGATCGCGAAGCACCTCCGGCAGGCATTGACGGCTGAATTGGTGGGAGTGATTGTCTTTCTTCTGGCGATGGCGCTCGCAGCCATTTTGCCTTGGCCCTGGGCATAACGTAACGACCTGATTTTTAACCACCTAGGAGGAGCTCCGATTATGAGTATCTCGGCGGTCATTCCCACTTTTAACCGGCGTGCTTATATAAGACGCGCCGTCGATAGCGTGCTGGCACAGACAGTTCCCGTGGACGAAATTATCATCGTGGACGACGAGCTTTCGACGGACAGAATCGAAGAAGCAGTCGCGACTTGGTATGGGGCGAAGGTGCGGGTTGTAAAGCAGGGAGGCGGCTTGTCTGGAGCACGCCGGCGTGGCGTGCAGGAGGCCCGTGGAGACTGGATTGCGTTCCTGGACAGCGATGACGACTGGACCCCAGACAGAAACAGACAATTTCTCGAAGCTGCTTCACAGGTTCCTTTGGATGTCGCCTGGATCTTTGGGAACCTGCGAGTCGCGACAGACGCCGGAGATGGAATAACCTTGTTCGAGGAATTCGGACTTTCTATCAATGAGTCTCTACACGTTTTCGCTGACTCGTTGATCGTTCAATTTCCATTCCAGTTTGGCCTCCTGCAAGGTAGTTTGATCCGACGCATCGCGCTCCTTGAGCTAGACTGCTTCAACGAGGGGCTTCAACATTCGGAGGACCTGCTGGCCGGATTCCAAGTTGCTTGCCGATATCGGTTTGCGGCGATTCCATTCGTCGTTGGTCGCTACTATCGAACATCGGATCTGACAACCAACTCTGCGGTGATCAAAGGACTATATGGCAGCGACTATTTCCGGTCCAGAATGCTCTGCTTTGAACTAGTGATCAAGTCAGGGCGTAGACGGCCTTGGAATAAGCTTTACGCTTCGGCTGTATTCGGACTATGCAAGGTCGTGGGCAAAGAAGGACGTCTGCCGATTGCAATGGCATGGCAGCAGTTCAGGTTTGGAGGGGTCTCAGGAAAGGGTCTCGCCTTTTTCTGTGCAGCCTTGTTTGGCCAACCCGGACTCCGGACTTGGAACAGGCTCGCGGAACTTCGGCAGAAACTGCGCCCAGAAAGAGAAATAGTCGCAAAGAATGGCTACCACGCATCCATCCGCGCCACTAAGGGAACTGGTGTTAACCGCGTAAGTTGATAAGCCTTCTCGCAACAACGCAGGTCCACACAAATCACATCGAGAACCTCTTGGTTCCCGAACTCCGACAGGGACGGTAACCCATGAACAAATCACTAGTCAGCATAATTATTCCAACTTACAATCGCGCCGATGTAATCTCCGAAACAATCGACAACGTGTTTAGCCAAACTTACAAAAACTTCGAACTGATTGTTGTCGATGATGGCTCAACGGACGGTACCCCGGCGATACTACGCAAGTATGCCAACCGTATTAGGGTGATCACTCAGAAGAATGCGGGGCCGGCAGCAGCGCGTAACCGTGGCATTGAAGTTTCCGGCGGGGACATTATAGCCTTTCAAGACTCCGACGATCTTTGGGAACCTACTAAGCTCGAACGTCAGGTCGCGCTATTGGAAAAGTCTGGCGATTCGGTGCCTTGCTGCCTGTGCAGTGCATCCTTTGGATTCGTTGGTGGTAAATCGTACACCTCATTTGATATTTCGGACATCGCTTCTCCCCATGAAGAGGGCCTGTGGCTAAACGTCGCGGAAATTCTGGCAACCCGGCTTGTCCTGTTCAATCAGACAGTCGCGATCCGCAGGTCGGCGATTGAGAAAGTGGGAGTGTTCGATGAGAGCCTAAGATATCTGGAAGACTATGATCTGCCTCTTCGATTAGCTAACGAAGGGCCGTGGGCCATCATCCGCGATCCCCTGGTTATCTACCGCGAAGGAGCAGCGAACAGCTTTTCGAAACAGGCGGCTAGAGATCCTATTATCTTGAAGCAGTGTGAGATTACGATAATTGAGCGCGCCTTGGCGAGGGTGCAAGATCAGGCAGATTCAAAGGTAAGGCGAAGATTGTCGTGCAGACTACAATTATTTCGTAGGCTGCTGGTATCGGCCAAACTCTGTCAGTCTGAATCACTTCTTTCCCGCGTCACCGGGAGCGTTATCAGTGGTTTTGAGCGCTGTAAAGATGTGGCCTTCAGAAGATCTCCCTGGTATCCGAAAGCCGTCGTTGTCCCATTAGAGCGAGTACGCTTGTCGTAATGAATCCGCAACGCTAACGTCGGTATTGTACGGCGTCAATTCTCATAAATTACAGAGGCACAATGATTCAGAGGATTGCCAACGCTCTAATAAAGAGATGGGGTACAGCAACCGCCAAGCAGCGCGTCTGGGACTCGGAATACAAGACCGGCCGATGGACTTACCAAAGGGGAGGACAAAATAACGAGAGCCGGGAGCCAGTCTACGGATTCCTCGAAAAGTACGGCGCGGGCGGTTCGATTCTCGACTTGGGCTGCGGCAGCGGCATGACTGCGCTAGAAATGCGGAACAATTTTCGCGAGTACCTGGGAGTTGATATTTCCGAAATCGCTGTTGGGAAGGCCCGAGTGGAACTCTGCAAAGAAATAGACAGGGCGCACAAAACGAGGTTCTTCGCTTCCGATATCAGCTCATTCCAGCCTGACCGTAAGTTTTCGGTGATCTTGTTTCGCGAATCGATCTACTACGTTCCGCAACATCAGATCGGGCAAATGATAAATCGCTATTGCTCTCATCTCTGCCCGGGCGGAGTGTTTATCGTGCGTGTCTGCGACAAAGATACATACAAAGGTATCATTCGTCTCCTGGAAACGAATTTGCAAGTCACGGATACCTATTTCGCTCAGGACTCTAAAATGGTAATTCTCGCGTGCTCCCCACGCGGCGAAGTTATACTGGACTAACGACCTAGGCAAAGATTTTTGTGAAGTCTGTTGTGTCTGGGAAAATTTCCCCTATTGGGAATACTGTCGTTGCTCGAAACCACGCGGTACGGGTTTTCAATAGCCATCTAGAGGTTCGTCTAAGTGCAATTCGGTCAGGATTCATTTGGCGGCGGATACACGGACACCATGATGCATCCGCTTGTGGCAATCGCTGTGATTGTCGCAACCGCATTGGTGCTCGTGCTTCCCCGCAAATACGCTGCGGTCCCATTCTTGCTCGTGGTGTTTCTTACCCCCGCTGGCCAGGAATTGTATATCGGCGGTGCCCACCTCTATGTTCTCAGACTTATCATTCCCTTCGGGTTGGCCCGAGGCGTTATTGCTTCTTTGTTCTCGAAATCGGAGTTCCTTCCTGGCGGCCTTAACTTTCTGGACAAGCTTTTCACCTGTTGGGCCATTTTCCGGGCCATGGCGTTGATTTTACTATTCCACGGGGACCGGGCAGCCATGACAAACCAAGTGGCTTTCCTGTGGGATGTTCTAGGCGCGTATTTCCTCTTGAGGTTTCTCATCCGGGACGAAGAAGACATTGCCCGGGTTGCAAAAACATTCGCTGTAGTCGTTGGCATCCTTGCAATAACCATGCTGAACGAGAAGGTTCGTGACCAAAATGTCTTCGGATATTTAGGGGGCCCTCCGATTGTAGACCAGATTCGAGAGGGCAAAATCCGGGCCCAGGGAACATTTGAGCACCCCATTCTCGCCGGAACCTTTGCGGCAACTTTGTTGCCTCTTTTTCTTTGGCTGTGGCAAAGCCACAAATCCAGAAACGGCGCTGTAGTTGGTGCGATCGGGTCCACCATCATGGTGATTACTTCCGCTTCCTCTACGCCTCTTTTGGGCTATTTGGCCGTTGTCATTGGTGTCTGCTTTTGGCCGATTCGGAGGAACATGCGCGCGCTCCGTTGGGGATTGGTCATGGCCCTTATAGCGCTGCATCTGCTGATGAAGGCGCCGGTGTGGTTCCTCATCGCACACGTCGACCTGGTCGCAGGAAACTCCGGGTATCACCGCGCCGCGTTGGTCGATTCATTCATAAGGCATTTCAGTGATTGGTGGTTGATTGGAACCAACCAAGCCGTTACGTGGGGATACGAGATGGACGACCTCGCCAACCAGTTTGTCGCCGAGGGAGAAACCGGGGGATTGGCAGGGCTCATCTGCTTCATTTTGTTGATTTCGCGCTCCTTTGGAAGGATAGGAGACGCTCGAAAGATCGTTGATGGAGATCCTAAACAGGAGTGGTTCATCTGGCTGCTCGGAGTGGCCATGTTCGCCCATTGTGTAGCCTTTTTTGGCATCAGCTACTTTGATCAGACTAAGGTCTCCTGGATCGCGCTCTTGGTGATGATCCCGGTCGTGACCGTGCCTGTTTTAGCGCGGGAGACTGTCCCCTTGGCTGGGACAGCTGGCCCTCTGGTCCGAGTGCGCGGCCCTCAAGTAGATTCCGGAGCGGCACCTGTCGCAGAGCAAAAGAAACGCGCAGCCAAATCATTGCAAAAAGCCAATTCAAAATCATTAGGATTCTTATGATGCGCACTAGCGTAGTCATACCGGCGTACAACGCCGCGGAAACAATCCACGCTACTTTGGATTCCGTACTCGGGCAAACGGTACCGCCGGATGAAATACTCGTGATGGATGACGGAAGCACGGACGGAACGGCTTCTTTGGTGCAGTCCTATGAACCCAGGATTTCCATCTTCACGCAACAGAATAGTGGTCCTTCTCATTCTCGTAATGTTTTGTGTAAACTTGCGCATGGTGACCTTATTGCCTTTCTCGATGCCGATGATTTATGGCACCCGAGATACCTGGAATACCAAAGGGAGTATCTCGAAGATAACCCTCGGGCGGTCGCCTGTTTCAGCGACCACGTAAATTTCCGAGGGTACGGCAAATATGAATGGGATGAAGAGAACTCTACAAAGAAAGCTGTCTTGGAATGCCTTGACCCTGCCGATTTCCTTTCCCGATACAACACGACTACCGGACTATTTGCCTGTATGAGTTATTGCTGTGTGCGAAAACGGGTTCTTCGTAAATTAGGGGAACAACTCTTCCAATGCAATGGTGCTGAAGACGCTTACTTCTTTAACCAGCTGCCATTGCTCGGACCTGTTCTTTTTGCGAGGATCCCACTGGCGGCGTATCGAATTACTGATCGCTCTCTATCCAGTGACCGCTTAAAGTGTATTTGCGCAAGGGTGCAAGTATTTGATTCTCTGCGGGTGGAATACGAAAAGCCTTCCGCCCAAAACCTTAGACCAATTTTCCAGAGAGCATTCGCTTCTCATAGGCGACTGTATGGGAAATTGTTATTGGGAGCCGGGAGAATCGAAGAGGCTCGAGCTCAATTGAGATATTCCGTCAATGAATGTAATGAAGCGGCCTCCAAGGCAAAATCGTTGGCTTATATTGTTGCCAGCCATCTGCCCAGCAGTTTTCAACCAAGATGGCCTTCCATCCATCGTGAGTGATTGCAAGCAATTGTGCCCAGGAAAAAAATAACACGTCATTCGCCACGTCGGTGCGGGACGAGGAGAAGTTTCGGCCACGGGCGCGTATCGCTTTGGACAACTGTGACCAAGACCCTAAGCACGCCTACGGTTCGCGATGATCAAAATAGGATTGGCGCCAAACAGAGTGGGATTCGGCCGCAACTGGTCGTCACTCTGGAACAGTTCTGACGGCAAATCTGAAGAATTCATGAATCCACAAAACATAAGATATCTGGTCATTTCCCCTGTTCGAGATGAGGAAAATCATCTGCCGAACACCATTAGAAGCATGGCTGCTCAATCCATTCGTCCCACGGAATGGATCATTGTGAATGATGGCTCGACGGACAAGACCGGACAGATTCTCGACGAGGCCGCGAAGAAATATCCCTGGATTCGACCCATTCACCGTGTAAACCGCGGCTTTCGGAAATCGGGAGGCGGAGTGGTTGAGGCATTCAACGATGGATACAAGGTGGCAACGTTGCAGGAGCGGGATTTCATCGTCAAACTCGATGGCGATCTTTCTTTTGAGCTCGATTATTTTGAGAAGTGTTTCTCCCGCTTCGAAAAAGATCCCCAGCTGGGAGTGGGCGGCGGGGTCATCGTCCACATTTTCAATGGCGAGCGACAGGTGGAAACGAATCCGGAGTTCCATGTGCGAGGAGCGACAAAGATCTATCGTCAGGCATGTTGGGAAGCCATCGGCGGATTCTGGGCGGCGCCTGGCTGGGACACGATGGACGAAGTGAAAGCGAGCATGTTGGGTTGGAAAACACGCAGTTTCCCGGACCTCGAACTTGTGCATCACCGCGTAACAGGCGCCGCCGATGGAACCTGGGCCAATTTGGTGAAGAACGGCAGGGCGAACTATATTTGCGGATACCATTCGCTCTTCATGCTCTCCAAGTGCCTAGTACGCCTGCCGCAGAAGCCATTCCTTCTTGGGTCGTTCGCCCTGTTTTATGGGTATGCATCGGGCTATTTCAAGGGGATTCCTCAGGTAGACGACCGGACAACGATTGCGTATCTCCGGCGGCAACAGATCAACCGCCTGCTTGGCCAAGACACCATCTGGAAATGACTTGGGCACGACTCCGGCTGTTCAATCTCTCATGGACCTCTCGATCATTTTCGTGAATTGGAATTCAGTGGCGTTTCTGCGCGAATGCCTGAAGAGCATTTATGCCCGGCCGCCCGCGTTTTCGCTTGAAGTCATTGTTGTTGATAACGACTCACCCGACAAAGTTATCCATGTTATAAGACAGGATTTCCCCGATGTCCGTATTATCGAAAGCAAGGTCAACCTCGGGTTTGCAGGCGCCAATAATCTCGGCTATCGGAACAGCTCGGGAGAATTTCTGCTTTTTCTGAACCCCGACACGGAAGTTCTGGATGGTTCAATTGAAACTCTAATGGAAATGGTCAAAACGATTCCGGATGCCGGGATCGTCGGATGCAAACTGTTGAACACAGACGGCAGCATTCAGACCTCATGCATTCAGATGTTTCCAACCATCCTTAACCAGGTGCTGGACATCGAGGCCTTGCAGGTGCGCTGGCCAGGGTGTCCTCTTTGGAATATTGCTCCGCTCTTCAGCAAATCGACTTCACCAGCCTCCGTCGAAGTGATTTCCGGTGCTTGCATGATGGTGAGGCGGGAAGTTTTTGAGAAAGCTGGGCTGTTCAGCGAAGACTATTTCATGTATGCGGAAGATTTGGAACTCTGCGATAAGGTCCGCAGCCTGGGCTTGAAGAATTACTACGTTGGATCTGTAGAAGTGGTGCATCACGGAGGCAAGAGCAGCAGCCAGAAGCCAGTCACCCAGTGGTCGACCACGATGAAAATGAAGTCCGTAGAGAAGTTTTGCTCAAAGAAGAAAGGCCGGCTGTATGCTTGTTTATATCGCGCCAGTATTGGCACGGCAGCGATGGTGCGACTGCTTGTGATCGGCCTGCTGCGGCTGTTGGGGAGCATGGGGATAAATGGACTCTCGGCCGGGAACGCCTGGGCCAAGTGGTTTGCGATTCTCCGCTGGGCAGCAGGTCTCGACAAGCTTCAAACGACGACAACCTCGAGGTAAAGCGAAAGAACATGTGCGGGATCTGCGGAAAACTGATGTCTGATCGGGAGGCCATTGTGCCGCTCGCGCTTCTCAAGGAGATGGCGAACGCGATCATTCATCGTGGACCCGATGACCAGGGGTTCTTTACATCCGGACCGGTGGGCCTGGGATTTCGCCGGCTCTCGATTATTGACCTTGCGGGTGGCCATCAACCGCTGTGCAATGAAGACAACACAGTCTGGATAGTATTCAACGGCGAGATATATAACTATCAGGAACTCCGCGCATTCCTTCTGACAAAGGGACATACCTTCCGGACTCAGTCGGATACGGAGGTCATTGTCCATCTATACGAGGAGCTTGGAGAAAAATGTGTTGAAAAGCTTCGAGGAATGTTTGGGTTTGCCATATGGGATGGAAAAAACAATTCCCTGTTTCTGGCAAGGGACCGCGTAGGAATCAAGCCGCTGTACTATTGCCAGAGCCCGTCCGGACTTCTGTTTGCCTCGGAAATAAAAGCGATTCTTGCCGATCCGTCGTTTCGCGCAGAGGTCGAGCCGACGCTCATAGATCGCTTTTTGACGTTCGATTATATGCCGGGGGAGGAGACGCTTTTTCGCGGAATTCGAAAATTGAGCCCCGGCACTTGCCTGGTGGCGAAGAGCGGCCAAATCCGGACGAGGCAATATTGGGACCTTCAATTTAAAGATAGTGGCCTCTCAGAGGCGCAAGCGGAATTGCAGTTGATTGAAATGCTAGAAGAATCTGCTCGCCTTCACATGATAAGCGATGTCCCGGTCGGTTTCCTACTGAGCGGCGGGTTGGATTCTACGGCCATGCTGAGTCTGGCGGTTGGTAAAACCGACAAAAAGCTGAGTAGCTTTACAGTTGGCTTTTCCGAATCTGGGGTGATCGATGAACGGCCGTTCGCAAAGCTTGCCGCAGATACCTACGGTTCCGATCACCACGAAATCACGATCAGCAGCAAGGATTTCGTCGATTTCCTTCCGAAGTATGTCTGGCATATGGAAGAACCGGTGTGTGAACCTCCGGCGATCGCCCTTTATTATATTTCGAAATTAGCGCGGAAATTTGTGACCGTACTGATTTCCGGAGAAGGTGGCGACGAGGCCTTTGCGGGTTATCCGAATTATCGGTCCGGACTGTGGCTCGAGACACTGAAGTCCAAAATGGGCTGGGCTTTGCCACTCGTCACCGGGCCGATTTCCCTGGCCAACCGTTTTCTCCAGAACAGCCGAATGGCAAAATACAACTATCTCCTGTCGCATCATTTTGATTCGTACTATTTGAGCAGGACTGCCACGCCAGAACGGTTCACGAAAAACGGATATTCGCAGATATATGAACCTGCATTTTCTCAGACCCTTGACAGAGAGGCGACCTTGAGTCCGCTTACGAAATTGCAACGCGCGGCTCCTACTGGCGACATAGTGAACCGTATGCTGTACATTGACACAAAGACATGGCTACCCGATGACCTCTTGATCAAAGCGGACAAGATCACCATGGCCAATTCGATTGAGCTGCGCGTTCCACTTTTGGATCATGAGGTTCTGGAATTTGCCGCTTCCTTGCCGGCAAGGCTGAAGGTTCGGGGAATCACAACAAAATACCTGGCCAAGAAAGCACTCGGGAGACGAGTGCCCGAAGCCATCATCAACAGAAAAAAAGCGGGATTCCCGACACCTTACGCGACATGGCTTAAGAAAGATCTGAAAGCTAGGATACGAGATATTCTCTTGGATTCGAGAACACGCGCACGAGGGTATTTTCGAGATCGCACGATTCAGAAAATGCTGGACGAGGACAAGGATTTGTACGCAAAAGAAATCTTCTCACTCGTTGTTCTGGAGCTGTGGCATCGAGAGTTTGTGGACCACAAAAACTCCCCATTGCCGTCGAATGATTCTCTGGAGGTGAGGACGAAACCCGCTTCTTGATGAGGTTAACGAGCTTCGGCCACCGTTCGATCCGAGCGATACAACAAACCACCTTCGTATCGACCCGAAAAAATTGTTATACCTGTTCCTCTATGAGTAGAAAAGAAAAACCAATTCGCGCTCTGTATAGCTTCCCCCACAAATTGGGAGCGGATCGCATCTGCTATACGGCATGGCAGCAGCTAGACGGACTGTCCAAGGCGGGTGTCGAGGTGCTGGCCATCGCCGGTGCTTTACAGCGCGCCGTACCCCCGGGCGTCACCGCAAAGACCACGCTCGCCCGCGGTAAAATCCGCCTACCCTACAAAGTGCTGGGGGGCATGCGAACCTTCGCATTGCATGATTGGCTGGTAGCCAGGCAATTGGAAGGGTTGAAGGATAAGATCGACATCATTCACACATGGCCACTGGGTTCGCGAAGGACTCTACAGGAGGCCGCACGGCTGCGGATTCCAACCGTACTTGAGAGACCGAATGCTTATACGCGATTTGCCTATGAAGTTGTGGCCAAGGAGTGCGCACGTTTGGGCATGACCATGCCGTCCAATCACGAACATGCTTTTCAGGAAGATGTCTTGCGCATTGAAGAGGCCGAGTATGAACTGGCAAACTTTCTTCTTTGCCCGTCCGACTTTGTGAAGCGGACTTTTCTTGATGCTGGCTATCCCGGTGAGAAACTTCTTCGTCATCAATATGGCTTTGACGTAGGAGTTTTTACCCCATCGGCTCGAACCTCAGCTCCGGACACGGGGCTGAAAATGCTGTTCGTGGGTGGCGCCGCTCCGCGGAAAGGGGTCCACTACGCTCTCGAAGCCTGGCTCCAATCCACCGCTCATTTCAAAGGCGAATTTGCAATTGCCGGCGAGTTCATCCCCGCTTATAAAGAAATACTCCGCCCGATGCTGTCTCATCCGAGCATCAAAGTCCTCGGGCATAGAACTGACGTTGCGGAACTTATGCGAAATAGCGATATTCTCATCCTTTCTACGATCGAAGAAGGCAGTGCCTTAGTTACGTCCGAGGCACGTGGGAGTGGTTGTGTGTTAGTGGTGTCGGAAGCTGCGGGAGCCTCGTGCGAACATATGGAAAATGCGCTAGTTCATAAGGTTGGCGATTTGCAGGAACTGACCTCACACATAAACCTCCTGGATCAGGACCGCAGCCTGTTGAACAAATTGCGAACTGCCTCGCTCAAGACGGTCGATCAGATAACATGGTCTGCTGCAGGTGATCGTCTGCACCGCATCTATCTGGAAGCTCTGACAAAAAGTGCCTCTAGCTCTTGAGAGCGCAGAAACTTTCTGATGATACATGTGAATTTGAGCGCTTCCAGGCCCAACTGATCTGGGTTTTGCATCCGTTGCAAGGTGACCGCGAACATGCCTCAAGAATTATCCTCAGGCAGTAAGACTGCTAATTCGAATATCCCCTATAATCGGCCCTATAGGCGAGGCTTATCCAGACCATGAGTCGGCATTTCTTTGAGTTCTTTCGATGTCCGGAGGACGCCGTTCGGTTTGACATAGCTGGAGGACTTTCCTCGGCACCTGACTACTTCCGACTTGATGAGGAACGGAGGCGTCACGGGAAAAACGCCGCTATTCCGGTAGCCAAACATGCGGCTGACCTCGTGGATACCCTACCGGCGGTGTGTGTAAAGGGCGATGAGATCAGTCTACCCTTCGACCCTGACCAGATGGCGGATTACTTACGATATGAACGTTATAGAGAAGGAAGCGGTAAAGGAACTAGCCGACTGGGTGCCCATCCCTTAATAAGGGACATTTATTATCTGTGTAGACCGCTACTCCGAGTACCAATCCGCAGCATCCTTCAGCGGATTCACCTCCGAAGCCAACTGAAGAATCCATTTCCTAAATGGCCCGTGGATCGAACGGTTGACCGGCTTTTTGAAAAGATGATGATCGCGGCGATTCAGGCGAATGGCAGTCGTCCCATTCCTTTCATTTGGTTCTGGCCAGAACGTAAACAGGCAGCTTTCATTCTCACGCATGACGTCGAGGACGACAGCGGCAAAGCTTTCTGCCCATCACTCATGGATATTGACGATGAGTACGGATTCAAGGCCTCTTTCCAGATTGTGCCTGAAGGTCGTTATCCGGTTGAGCCTGATTTTCTTCAAACTTTTCGGGATCGTAACTTTGAAATCTGTGTGCATGATCTGAACCACGACGGAAATCTCTACCGAGAGCGTTCACAGTTCCGGCATCGCGCTCAACTTATCAACGGGTACTGCAAGGAATTCGGCATCAAAGGATTCCGTTCAGGTGCTCTCTACCGAAATCTCCTCTGGTACGGTGACTATCAGTTTTCTTATGACATGTCGGTGCCAAATGTTGCCCACTTAGACCCTCAGGACGGCGGTTGTTGCACCGTCATGCCCTACTTTATTGGCGATATCCTGGAAATCCCTATTACTGCGACTCAGGACTACTCCCTTTTTCACATCTTGCGTCAATACGCCATCGACCTCTGGAAACAGCAGATCAAGACAATTGTGGATGGACATGGTCTGCTAAGCTTCATCATTCATCCAGACTATGTCATCGAAACAAAACCCCAATCCGTCTATCGAGAACTGCTCGCGCACCTTCGGCACCAATGCAACGAGCGAAATATCTGGACTGCTTTGCCGAGGCAAATCGATTGAGAAATGCCATGAAATGGGTACCCAAGAGTGAGGGTTGGGCAGTCGTCGGCGAGGGGAGCGAGAGGGCCCAGATTGCGTACGCCTCAGTGCAAAATGGCAAGCTCGTCTATTCGTTCGACCCACCCGCTAACATGCTGCGACCCAATCAAATACAACCGATGCGCAACGAATCGTCGCGAATCGACGGGTCGCATGATATGGCGACATCTTCTGGCCTAAATGACGCATCTGAACCGAAGTTCCTTAACCCTATCGAGTCTGTCGTTAATTCAACTGCACCACTCGAGGAGAAAGTTCCAGAAGTTGGTGGCGGGTACATGCCGGCTCGTCGCCCGCTGCGCATCGCGATGATTGCCTACTCCTTCTACGAGATGGACAATCGAATCTTGCGCTATGCGTCGGCACTTGCGAAGCGAGGCGACCATATCGACGTTTTTGCACTGCGCCGGGAAGGACAATCAGCAGAAGAGGTGACGGAGGGAGTTCATGTTGATCGCCTCCAAGCCCGCACCCTGAACGAAAAAAACCAGCTCTCCTTTGTATGGAGGATTTGTCAGTTTCTTTTGCGCGCTCTTATCCAAGTCGCGAAGCACGAGTCACGAGCTCATTATGACCTGCTTCATGTACATTCTGTTCCAGATTTCCTGGTTTTCAGTGCATTATTTCCCAAACTTCGCGGCACGCCAGTAATTCTTGATATTCATGACATCCTCCCCGAACTCTACGCCAGCAAGTTTGCCTCTGGTGATAAGTCGGGTATGTTTCGGTTCCTCGTTGGTGTGGAGCAAGCGTCAACTCGCTTTGCTGACCACGTAATCGTTGCAAATCATATTTGGCGAGACAGATTGATTTCGCGTAGTTTAGCTCCAGAGAAATGTACAGTCGTCATGAATTATCCGGACCGCTCCATTTTCATTCGAAGTGGCCATTCTCAACCAACAACTGGAAAATTCCTGATGCTCTACCCCGGGTCGCTCAACTGGCACCAGGGTCTCGACGTCGCGATTCGTGCTTTTGCCAAAATAAGTAAGAAGGCTCCTCACGCGGAATTTCATATCTACGGCGACGGTCCTTCAACGGCGCAATTGATGGAGCTCATTAAAGAGCTAGGGGTCGAGAGTCAAATCAGCATGCACGCGGGTTGTCCTCTGCAGGAAATTCCCCGCATTATGGAATCCGCCGATCTCGGAATCGTACCGAAGCGAAAAGATAACTTTGGAAACGAGGCTTTCAGCACAAAAATCCTTGAATTCATGGCCATGAGTGTGCCGGTGATTGTGTCGGATACCATGGTCGATAAATATTACTTTAATGATTCACTCGTGAAGTTTTTCCGTAGTGGCGACGACAATGATTTGGCCCGCTGCATGTTGGAAATGATCGAAAATTCCGAGGCGAGAAAACTGCAAATCGAGAATGCAAATCGATTCGTTGAAACCTTCGATTGGAGCGTAAGGCAGCACGAATATCTTGAATTGGTCGATCGGTTGACCCGAAATACTCTCGCTTGAAACGCCACCCTCCAGATCGGTTTGACTTATCCCCGATAGCTCTTCCTTAATAGGCACAGAGCACGCTGGCCTTCGAGTCTTTCCCTGATAGAAATATATACTCAAGAAATGGAAAATGGTCTTGGATAACGGACACTATTCGTCTCACATTTGAAGAGACCAGGTCTGGTTGGAAGAACAAGGGGGCTGAGGAATTCATCTCCAACTAGTCATACCAGTTTTTGATTACTTCTCACTGTTCCATCAGATTCTGGAACAACGGTTGTTTTCTAATGGAAGGTTTACTCACCCGAAGGGAGAATATACTCAAATGAAGGGTGTCGTTCTGGCTGGGGGCAAGGGGTCCAGACTCTATCCGCTCACACGAGTAACTAACAAGCATCTCTTGCCGGTGTATGACAGGCCGATGGTATTCTATCCGATCCAAACCCTCGTGGACGCGGGCATTAGAGACATTATCATTGTCACGGGGGGGCAGAATTCTGGCGATTTCCTGCGATTGCTGTCCAACGGCAAGGATTTTGATCTGCACCGTGTTCACTACACGTATCAGGAAGGCGAGGGCGGCATCGCCGATGCCCTACGTCTCGCGGAACCCTTTGTCGAAGGGGAGAAGATTTGTGTCGTCCTCGGCGACAACATCATCGAACACAACATCATTGCCTCGAAACAGACTTTTGAGAAACAGGAGCGCGGCGCTCACATCATCTTGAAAGAAGTTCCCGACCCTGAAAGATTCGGTTGCCCTGAGATCGTCAACGGACAAATTCTTGGCATTGAGGAAAAACCCAAGAAACCGAAATCAAAGTATGCCGTAACCGGCATCTACTTTTACGATCAAAGCGTGTTCGAAAAGATAGGAAAAACCAAGCCAAGCTGGCGTAATGAATTGGAGATCACCGACGTGAATAATATGTATCTTAAGGAAAACACGCTTACGCACAGCAACCTGGAAGGCTGGTGGACGGATGCCGGCACGTTTGAATCGTTGCTTCGTGCCACGAACATGGTCGCGGAATCCGGAGCAAACAAGATCCCAGGACGTGGGGCCCCGCCGCGCCATGCGCGAGACGGCGAATAGAACGGGGCATCGATTATAGACATGACCGGCAGGCTGGATCAAAAGGGAGAGACGGCGTGAAAGTTCTCGTAACGGGCGGTGCGGGCTTTATCGGGTCGAATTTTATTCGGCATCTGCTCACGTCCCAGTATTCTGTGGAGATTGTGAATTTCGACAAGCTGACATATGCGGGCAACCCGGAAAGCCTCGCGGACATTGCCGGCGATCCCCGGTATTCCCTTGTTCGGGGCGACATCACGGATCCTCAGGACGTGAACGATGCCTTCGCAAGGGGTATCGACGCTCTCGTGAATTTCGCGGCGGAAACGCACGTGGACCGCAGTATCGAAGATGCCTCTCCTTTTCTTCGAACGAATGTGCTAGGGACTCACTGCCTTCTCGAGGCCGCGCGGAAATTCCATCTTTCTCGATTTGTGCATATCAGCACGGATGAGGTCTACGGAAGCGCGCCTGCTGGAGTCAGCTTCACAGAGGAAGCCACGCTCGATCCACGCAGCCCATACGCCGCTAGCAAGGCTTCAGCGGATCATCTTGTTTCTGCCTATGCGAATACCTTCGGCATCTCGGCCATCGTTTTGCGTTGCACAAACAACTATGGCCCGTTTCAGTTTCCCGAAAAGCTCATTCCGCTAATGATCGCGAATGCGCGGGAAGACAAAGCGCTACCTATTTACGGCGATGGGCTACAGGAACGCGACTGGCTGTTCGTGGAAGACTATTGTCGCGCCATCGCGCTGGCTCTCGAAAAGGCCAAGCCGGGTTCCATCTACAACGTTTCGGCCGGCATGCCCCAACCTAACCTGAAGATCGTAAGAACCATCCTGAATCACCTCGGAAAGCCAGATTCTTTGATGCGTTCCGTGCAAGACCGACCCGGTCACGATCGACGCTATGCCCTGGATTGCTCCAAAATTCAACGGGAACTAGGTTGGCGGCCAGAGGTGAGCTTCGAGGACGGAATTCGCCGAACGATCGAGTGGTACCAGGCCAACGGCGAGTGGCTCGAGCATGCACGGTCGGGAGAATATCGTAATTATTATGAGCGGCATTACACGCGGCGGGCAGAGACATTCAGCAAGTAGGCAGCGGAGCGAACTAATAGCAGCCAGCCTGCCATCGCGAGGGGCTCGAACTCGAAGCGAGTTTTCCTGACTTTGCATGAAGGAAATTTAAAGCTTTTGCAAAAGTAACGGAGTCAAGACGCATTGGATGACACGCGGAACAATGTTTTGAAACGCTGGCTGCTGTTTAGCGTTTGGATTGTAGTCAGTTCTGTCCTCTTTGCAAAACCTCTGATTGCCCTCGTTCGACTATCGCTCACGAATGACAATGCCTCCCACCTCATACTGATTCCCTTCCTCACTGCTGGCCTGCTATTCATCGAACGCCGCACCATTTTCAACAATCTTTCCTTCGATCCGGGCGGCGGCATTTTCCTTTTCTTGTCTGTCATCATCGCCATCAGTGTGCGCTGGGCTGGCGACAAGCTGATTCCCGACCTTCGGCTTAGCAGTAATGTCGTTGCGGTCATCTTGCTTTGGATAGCCGGATTTGCTTTTTCCTTCGGAAAGGCTGCCGTAAAATCAGCCCACTTTTCTCTTCTTTTTCTTTTTCTCACTGTACCTCTTCCGAATTTCCTACTGGAACGCGTCATCTCTTTGTTGCAGTCTGGTTCCGCAGAAATCGCCGACGTTCTCTTCAACTTGACCGGAGTTCCCGTTATGAGAGAGGCGCTCGTCTTCCACCTCCCGGGCGTCAACATCGAAGTTGCAAGAGAGTGCAGCGGAATCCGCTCCACCATGGCACTTTTCATTCTGGCGCTACCAGTTGTGCATTACGGCTTGCACTCTCTCTGGAAGAAGCTGTTCTTCTTGACGTGCGCATTCTTCATGATGGTTCTGAAAAACGGGATCCGTATCGTTACACTCAGTCTGTTAGCGGTGTACGTGGACCCGAACTTCTTGTTTGGGACACTTCATCGTGATGGTGGAATTGTTTTCTTCCTGCTGGGTCTGTTCTTGTTGCTGCCTGTTCTATTACTGCTGCAGCGCGGAGAATCACCGGCCTTGGCGGGAACGAAGGAATTGGCCGCATCCTCCGGACAAAGGAACTGACGTTGTGGAGTTCTCTCGGGTATCGGCGCAGGAATTTGCAACCATATCACTGAAATACGTCCCGAGCCCAACAGCAGGGCGCTAGCCACCTGTGTAGTGGTTATAATACTGCCCGTAAGCCGCCTCCCGTTCGGCTCCGTTCAGTACTACTCCTAATAGGTTTTTCTCTCGGAACTCGGCCACTGCCTTCTCCGCCACCTCGACATCCGTAACTCCCGCCCTCACGACGAACAGCACGCCGTCGCACAAATCCGCCAACAAACTCGGATCATGCACTGGAGTAGCCGGCGGAGAATCCACGATCACAAAGTCAAACATTGGCGGTTGCCCCCCGGAATGAAGCACAGATTCTCGTCCGGGCCGCATTGAATAATCGCATACTCATCGGCTTCCCCGCGTAGATAGTCAGTCAGGCCGGGGGTGGAAGGCGCCCCGAGGGCTACATGAAGTCGCGACGCTCGGAGGTCAGCGTCAATCAGGAGAACGCGACGGTCAGGCTGCCGGATAATAGACTGTGCGAGATTTGCAGCGACAAACGTCTTGCCTTCCGCGGGAACACTGCTGGTAATGAGGATGCGCTTCAACATGCGCGTACCAGCAATCTGAGACAGCCGCGATCGGAGCGTTCGAAAAGGCTCGGCCCCGATTTTCTTGCTGTCGGTGCCTCCGAACACGCTCATGCGCGGATCCGGTGTCCATTTCGGATGGGCGCACCGCTTCAAGAGCTGTTCGAATTGGACGAAAGGCTGCTTACCCGCTTTTCCACCCCCCTTAATCTGAGCTGTGTCCAGTTCATTCCCTGCTTGGGCAGAGCGACTAATTCCTTCCGTAACATCGACGAAAGTCAGCGAAGAGCTTGCCTGCGGCTGCGACGCCCTTTCTTCCGCGGCCTTCTTCAACGCGTCATGTATCCGACTCATCTTTTCCCTTTCAAGCACTCGCTCAACTGTAAAAGGTCAATCACGCGTCCCGATTATGCCCAAGCTCGTTGATTCTTACGCGCCTCACTCTTGCCTTGAGACAGCGCTTCGAGAACCGGCACCAACGCCAGCACCGGAAGTTTGAGCGCAAGTTCGACGTCGCGTTCAGTATGCATCGATTTGTCACGCATAGCGATCAAGCAAAGAATCGCTAGCCCGAGAGCGAGCCCGCCACCTAAACCTCCGCCGGCAAAATAGGCTTTCTTCGGAAACGACGGTTGATCCGGCAAGCTCGGCGGATCGAGCACCCGGAACTGTTCGCTCCCTTGCTGGCTCTCCAGATCGCCAGCCACCCCCGCGTTCTGCCTCTTCTTCAGAAGATCGTTGTAGAAGTCCTGCGCTGTCTGATAGTTGCGGGTCAATTCCTTCATCTGCTGCTCGACCATGGGACTAGCCTGAACGCGGCTTTGTAACTGGCCAATTTCATCTTGGATTTGACTTTGTCGCTTGGTCAAATCGGCGATGTTCATATCGTCCTGCCGTAGTTTTGCTCGGAGTTGCTGAATCTGTGGAGGTTCGGCCGCTGAAGCTTGCGCCGAACCATTCGCAGATGGACTATTCTTCGGTGCTCCTGCCATCCGTTTCTTCAGTTCTTCTATCTGGCTCTTAAGCTTGATAACATCTGGATGCTCGGAAGTGTAGCGCGCCTGCAAACTCGTAAGCTGGTCTTGCAAAGCGCCCAACTGCTGTTCCGCGGTCTCAGGGTTTTGTCCTGTCTGTGATGCCTTCCAATTCGCTTCTTGCTGGCCGATGAGGGATTCATTAAAAGCTTTGTCTTGGTGCGCGCGACTCAACGCCTGAGTATTGGCCTCTAGCTGTGCGTTCATCCCCGTCAAAATATTTAGGTTGCTTTGTTCTTCTTCCGGCAAAGACCCTAGATACTGTCGCTTGAACTGGGCAAATTTCGCATCTTGGTCATCTAAGTTCTTCTTAGCTTCCTCGAGTTGTTTGCTTAGAAAACTCGTGGTTTCATTCGCCTGCTGCTTGCGCTCGCGCGCGTTCTGTTCCAGGAACATGGAGGTGATTTCGGTACATATTTGCTGGGCGATTTGCGGGCTATCGAAGGTTACGTCTACGTAGAAACCCGGCAGTTGTCGGCTCTGCGTACCAGGCGTCGGCTCCAGCGGCTTGATTTCCACCGCGGTTCGCAAGCGTTCGACAAGATCCTCAATGTGAACTCGGCCTCGGACCTCAGCGTACAGGCCGAATTTCTCAATGATGGGTTGCAAGCGTGTCCGGCTGAGGATCTGCTCTTTCATGGACGCAAGACGGTGATTCAAGTCTTCGGTGACGACCGGCTTCACGTAGTCTGGACCAACCGCAGGCTGCGCAACTAGCACCATAGTCTGCGATGTATATCGCTTGGGAAGCACAAACGTGGCACCCAGGCCCATTCCTCCTAGAACGAACGTGGAGAGAGGGAGAATCCACCAATAGCGCCGCAAGGTGCGTTTTGCTTCTGCCAAGCCAATTTCGCCATTCCGGACCATGATTACCTCGATTACCTCGCCCTAATTCCACCTACATCCCGCAGTGGCTTCATCACGGGATGCAACACTCCTGGACTGCGACAATCCTGGCAGCCTCCAGACGGGCCACTGCCTTAACTTTCAGAAAGCACGGGCTATGCCAGCTTGCTCTGCACCTCGCCCTACCTATGTCGCATTTAAGTTGTTTTTTATCATACTCTTATGAAAGGCATATTTCGTCATTTCCCGTGGCGGCTAGTCCGTCTCTTCATTCGAGCGCAGGAAGTGGAAGTATTCTATCCATAATATCCGCTTAATTCTCCTTTACTGAGTTCCACTTCACAACAAATCGGCTCTAAGTCCGGCTCAAGGAGATTCAGATTCCTCCAGTGCATGAATATAAAGCCTTTGTAATTATAATGTTACGGAAAATACGAGGCCGCACTCCGAATGCTCATTCTCAGGGCGCAAAATTGCACCTCTGCTGGCGGATAGGGGTGGTTATCTGTGTGTTTCTGTAAATCGATGCCTACTAGGCGCAAAGCGAGCTTTGTTCTGTCTTACGGTCTTTTCTTTCTCTTGGCCGCGCTTGTGGCTGGCTGCTCGGCCAATCCCAATGCGCGCAAACTGAAATACCTGCAACAGGGCGATCTCTATTTTAAAAAGGGTAAGTATCCCGAGGCCAACATCTCCTACAGTCGCGCCTTACAGATCGACCCACGCTTTGTCGAGGCTCACTACAAGCGCGCACAGTGTCTTATCAGGCAGAGCAGTTGGGCGGCGGCCTTCCAGGCGCTCTCCCGCACCGTTGAACTGCAGCCGGAAAACTGGCCCGCCCAGCTAGATCTAGGGCAACTCTTGCTCGCGGGTGCTAAACCGCAGGAGGCCAAAGACCG
>WNFQ01000524.1_pt1 | contig 25453 bp, 15 predicted proteins | sample 5400171 | NCBI WGS metagenome assembly WNFQ01 (sample SAMN13153356, study PRJNA577476) | soil metagenome | isolation source: 20 cm soil under Madrone tree | place: USA:California | collected 2016-06-14
AGCGAGGCGGTAGGCCGCGGCGGCTCCGCCGGCACCCGAACCAATGACGATCGCGTCATATTGTGGCACGTTCATGGTTTGGCACTCCAGGAACCCAAGGGGGAAGGCGTGGGGGCCGCGGCTGCGACAAGCGGCTCGTACCCGCAGTGGATACACCGCACATCCAGGGAATGTAACAACTTAGCGCAGAGCGCGCGGCGCGCGCCAGTTAGCACGAGAAAGATCTGCGCACCTATGAGCATGCCGAGCACTGGGGCGGTGACGTAGATCCAAAAGTACTGCCATTGCATGCCCGCAGCCGCCGACGCAAAGCTGCGTGCCGGATTCATGCTCATGCCCGAGAGCGGCGCTTCGAAGGTGATATAGGCGGCCACGAGGCAACCGGCGGCAAATCCCGTAAAGCGGGCGAATCGTGCGGAGGAGGACAAGGACAGCAGGATGAGTATCAGGAATGCGGAAATAACCACCTCGGCGGAAAACGCCACGCCGGGTCCCTGCGGTCCCGGTAGCGTGGCTGCATAGCTAACGGGCGGATCGGTAAACGCGTGGCCGAACAGTGCGGCCACGAGCAGGACCCCCGCAGTGCCGCCGAGGATCTGAGCGAACACGAAGAACAACGCGTCCCACGGACGGATCTTTCCCAGTCGCAGGAACGTGAGCGTCACCGCGGGGTTCATGTGGGCGCCGGATCGCTTGCCCCATCCCGAATGGATCAACGCAATCGCCGTGAGTCCCATAGCAACCCCGCCGGCTACGTTGCGCCACATGGCGCCGCCAATCGCCCGATGAACGGGCGAATCCGGAGCTCCGAGCAGTGTGGCGACGACTCCTGCAGAAACCATGAACGATCCCAGGGCCCAAGCCTCGATCAGGTACTCGGGCCAGTGCTCCCCCAGCGCGGTTTTGAGAGTGGGCATTAACTCACCGCGGCTCAACCGCCGGTCTCGAAGCCGGGGTACAGCGTCATTCCGCCGTCGACGAACAGGCTGATGCCATGCACGTAATCCGCGTAGTCCGAGGCCAGCCATACCGCGGCACGGCCAATTTCTTCGGGCTCGCCGATCCTCTTATACGGGATGAGCTTCATGAGCTCGCTGTAGGCGGCCGGTGTGTCCCAGGCCTCCATGTTGATCGGCGTGCGAATTGCGCCCGGACAGATCGAATTGACTCGGATCCGGTACGGAGCGACCTCCTGTGCCAGGCTCTTCATCATCAGCATGACGCCGCCCTTAGAGGCCGCATAGTTCACGTGGCCCGCCCAGGGAATCACTTCATGTACTGAGCTGACGCACAGGATCTTGCCGGCAGAGCAGGACACCTCGGGGCGTACACCGCGGCGCATGAATTCGCGCACCGCCTCGCGGGCACACAGGAACTGACCGGTGAGATTCACGGCCAGTACCTTGTTCCACTGCGCTAGGGTCAGTTCGTGAAAAGGCGCGTCCTGCTGAAGGCCGGCATTGTTGACGAGGATGTCGATCGTGCCGAGCTCCTTGAGCATCGAGCCAAACATGGCGCGGACCTGCGACTCATCGGAGACATCTGCGCGCAGCGCCAGGGCTCGCGATCCCTTTCCACGGATCTCTTCCGCCAGGGCTTCGGCCTTGTCCTCGCCGCTGACGTAGTTGATAGCCACGTCGGCCCCGGCGTCGCTGAGGGAGAGGGCGATGGCACGCCCGATGCCGGTGCTCGCGCCCGTGACGAGCGCCCTCTGCCCCAGCAGGAGCTTTTGGGGCGGGACCCGCGGCATGACGGGCTGGGGCAGGTGGGCATAGCAAACTGGGGCATCCATGGTAGGACCTCGTTAGATGTCAGGGGGCGGGGCGGACGTCCCGTGGACGCCGAGACTTGGCCGCAGCCTTCAAGCGTTCAGGAGCATTCTCAGCTGCCTGTTCGGCCTTACACGGGCGAACCTCTGCGGCGTAGCGCGGCATGAGAAGCTTCGCCACCAGCCCGGTCCAGCCGGTCTGGTGCGCGGCGCCGACGCCACGACCGGTGTCGCCGTGGAAGTACTCATAGAAGAGGACGTAGTCCCGGAAGTTCGGGTCGGCGTGTGTGCGCTCATTGAGGCCGTGGACCGGCCGGCGTCCATCCCCGTTTGCAAGGAACAGCCGAGTCAAACGGCTGGCGATCTCGTTGGCAACCTCGTTGAGGGTTGCGAGGTTCCCTGAGCCCGTCGGGCATTCGATCCGGAAGTCGTCACCGTAGTAGTGATGGAACTTCTGCAGGGACTCAATGATGAGGAAATTGACCGGAAACCAGATCGGCCCGCGCCAGTTCGAGTTGCCCCCGAACAACCCGCTGTCGGATTCGGCCGGCTGGTAGCGGACGGAAAGATCCATGCCGTCGTGCTGGTACACGTAGGGCGAGTGCTCGTGGACCCGGGAGAGTGCACGCACTCCGTAAGGGGAGAGGAACTCGGTCTCGTCCAGCATTCGCGTCAAGAGACGCTTCATGCGGTGCCCGCGCAGCAAGGACAGCAGACGCCGGTGACCACGGCCTTCCTGGTTCCAGTGCGAGACCAGCGCGGCCAGTTTGGGGCGATTGGCGAGGAACCATTCAAGGCGGCGTTTGAAGTCCGGGAGCTTTTCCAGGAGTTCCGGTTCGAGTGTCTCGACGGCGAAGAGCGGGATGAGTCCGACCATCGAGCGCACTTTCAAGGGTCGCGTGCTGCCATCGGGTAAGTGAAGGACGTCATAGAAGAATTTATCCTGGTCGTCCCACAGCCCGATGCCCCCGTCCTCCCCACCGACGTGGCTCATGGCTTCGGCGATGTGCAGGAAGTGCTCGAAGAACTTGGTGGCGATATCCTCGTACACCCGGTTGTGCTGCGCCAGCTCCAGCGCGATGCGCATGAGATTCAAGGCATACATCGCCATCCAGCTGGTGCCATCCGACTGATCGATATGACCGCCGGTCGGCAATTGGCTGCTGCGGTCGAAGACCCCGATGTTGTCGAGCCCGAGGAAGCCACCCTGGAACACGTTGCGGCCCTCCGCATCCTTGCGGTTGACCCACCAGGTGAAGTTCAGCATCAGCTTGTGGAACACGCGCTCCAGGAATGCCAGGTCGCCCTGGCCCCCGCGTTGCTTGCGGTCAATCTGGAACACGCGCCACGTGGCCCAGGCATGCACCGGCGGGTTGACGTCCCCGAAGGCCCACTCGTAGGCGGGTATCTGCCCGTTCGGGTGCATGTACCACTCGCGCGTCAGGAGCACGAGCTGCTCCTTGGCAAATTCTGCGTCAAGATCCGCGAGCGGAATGCAGTGGAAGGCGAGGTCCCAGGCTGCGTACCAGGGGTATTCCCATTTGTCCGGCATCGAGATGATGTCGGCATTGTTCAAATGCTCCCACTCGCGATTGCGACCGTGGCGTCGATTGGCCGGAGGTGGAGGCTGTGAGGGATCCCCTTTAATCCACTCGGCGACGTCGAAGTAGAAGTATTGCTTGCTCCAGATCATCCCGGCGAAGGCCTGCCGCTGAACGAGGCGCGCATCGGGGTTAGGAATGCCCCGCTGCAAATGCGCGTAGAACTCGTCGGCTTCCCGCAGTCGTCGTGCGAAAATCCGGTCGAAGTCCTGGAAGGCCGCGCTGCGGAACTCGCGACACAGACGCAGTCGGGTCTGGATACGTCCGGCGGCGGGCACCTCCCGGGTGTACCAAGGTGCGGCCTTGGTGCCGCATTGCGCAGGATTCACAACCGTCGTGTCTCCATGAACGACACGATCGTTAAAGCCGTCCTTAAAGAAGCCGGCAGTATGGGGCTGATTCCAGAGTCGGTGATTGTTCGACTCGTTGTCGCAGAACAGCAGTTCCGTGGGGTGGCCGTCGGCGTGCAGATGGTAGACGCCGAGCTCGGGATGTTCTGCCCTGATGACACCCGGAGCCGACTGCGTAAGGACGGGACGAGCCGTGTCGGCCTTCCAGCTCCAGGTGTTGCGGAACCATAGCTGCGGAAGGAGGTGAATCGATGCAGCCTCGGGTCCACGGTTTTCGACCGTAATCTGGATCAGAACATCGCCCGGCTCCGCCTGCGCATACTCGACGAAGACGTCGAAGTAGCGGTTGGCTTCAAAGACACCACTGTCAACGAGTTCGAACTCCGGCTGGCCGATGCCCCGTCGACGGTTCTCCTCCACCAGGCGGCCGTACGGGTACTCGGCCTGCGGATACTTATAGAGCATTTTCAGGTAGGAGTGCGTCGGCGTGGCGTCGAGGTAGTAGTAGAGCTCTTTGACATCTTCACCATGATTCCCTTCTCCGTTGGTCAGCCCGAACAGCCGCTCCTTAAGGATCGGGTCTCGCCCGTTCCACAGTGCGAGTGCAAAGCACAGCCGCTGCTCGCGATCCGAAAAGCCTGCGATGCCGTCTTCCCCCCAGCGATACGCGCGACTGCGCGCGTGATCGTGCGGGAAGTAGTCCCACGCATTGCCGTGCGGACTGTAGTCTTCACGGACCGTGCCCCACTGCCGCTCCGACAGGTAAGGGCCCCAGCCCTTCCAGCGCTCACCGTCGCTTGAGAGCCGGGCCTGTTCGACGCTTGCGGGGATCGTCATATCAACCTCCGACGGCGCGGGTGGTGGTGCTGCGGGCACGCTCATGAGTCAGGCTATGAAAGGCGCGCAGCGTCTCAGAGACGCCCCAGGCCTGCGCGAAACAGCCGCGCGGCGCGTGGGGCGCATCGCCGTCCATGATCTCGCTGACGCTTCCGATGCAGCCCTCATCCAGATGGTTGGCGAGCCCCCCGAGAAGAGCGACGGCATGTCCGGGATCGCGGTACACGCAGTGATGCGCGAGGGCAAAGGGACCTAGGAGCCAGCTCCAGACGGTTCCCTGGTGGTAGGTTCCATCGCGTTGACGCGAGTCTCCCGTGTAGTGGCCTGCATAGTGTGGGTCGCTGGGTGCAAGGCTTCGCAAGCCGACGGGGGTCAGCAACTCTGCGGCACACACGTCTACGACCGCACGCGCGCGCACGGGATCCAGAAGGTTGGTACCGAGAGAGACGGCAAAAATCTGATTGGGCCGCAGGCTCGTATCTACACGGTGCCCTTCAAGGTTCACGGCGCCGTCGGGTCCGTCGATCACGTCATAGAGATACCCGCCTTGCGGGTACCAGAATCGTTCCGCGAAGCTAGTGGCGACCCGGGCTGCCGCGGTCTCGTAGTCCGCGGCGGCATGCCGGTCTTTGAGGATTTGGGCCCAAGCTGCCATTTGGGTCAGGGCGTAGTGCCACAGGGCGTTGATTTCGACGGGTTTGCCAATCCGGGGGGTAACCACCCAGTCCCCCACCTTGGCGTCCATCCACGTGAGCTGCACTCCCGGCACTCCGGCGAACAGCAGGCCGTCGGCGGGATCGGCATGAATGCCGTACCGGGTTCCGCGGCGGTGCCAGTCGATGATGTCGCGGAGCACGGGATACAGATCGCGCAGGAGCGCTTTATCGGTCGTGGCGGCGAGGTAGGCCGCCACCGCATGGAAATACCACAATGTCGCGTCGACCGTGTTGTACTCGGGTTCCTCGCCGCCATCCGGAAAGCGGTTGGGCAACATTCCCTCGCTCACGTGGGCGGCAAAGGTGCGCAGGATGGCGGCCGCGTCCTGGGTCCGCCCGGTGGCGAGCGCCAGACCCGGCAGCGCGATCATGGTATCGCGCCCCCAGTCGCTGAACCACGGATAGCCTGCGATGACGGTCGTACCGCGTAACTCGCCGCCCGGCGCCGAACGGCGCACGATGAACTGATCGGCCGCGAGCGTCAGTCGCTTGATCCAATCGGGCGCCCCCGAGGGTGTTGCGCGCAACAGTGAGTGCCGGCGCTTGTGTTCCCGATCGAATGCCGTCGCCGGAGGATCGAATTCGGACTCGGCCGTGGCGATTAGTGTCACCACGTCGCCAGGCTCCAGGCGCACCCGGAACGTACCGGGCCGGAACAGGTCCTCGGTGGTGTCGAGACCCCGTTCGGCTTCGGCACGATGATAGAAATTCCAGTACCAGTCCGGCTGCCGTTGGAAATCTCCGCGATCGATCAGAACGCGGTACGGGCGCGCCGCCGAAAAGGCCGTCACGCGGCAGCCGTGCGGCTCGTCCGCCACTTCAAGGGACCAACCGCCCCGTGCATGAGCGTGATAGTCGCGATACGTGCACAGGGGCCGCAGCTCGAGGTCCATCGCGGCGCTGGCCTCTTGAAGCTGGAATCTGACGTAGGTGGTATTGCGCCCATCCGCCATCCACAGGCGCTGCTCGAGCCGGGCGTCCCCACAGGCATAGGTCCATACCGGCAGACCGTCTTGATCTTCAAAGGCGCTCAGGAGCTCGAAGCCGCGCGGGCTGATCGTGCCACCGGCAAACTCGTTAGAGCCGAGCTCGTAGCTGCGATTGCGGTAGCGCACGAGAACTTCCACCTTGGACACCATCAATACGCGCTGCACCGGCGGCTGCAGGGACGCCACCAGCAGTCCGTGATATCGCCGCGTGTTCGCCTGTGCGGCGGTGCCGCAGGCAAAGCCACCCAGGGCGTTGGTGACAAGCCACTCACGCTCGAAGGCGTTGCCGGCGGAGGCGAAATCAGTTCGGGGAAAAGTCATGGACGAATCCCAGGTTGCAGCAGCTCGATGCGATAGAGCGTGCTGCGCGCACACAGATAGAGCGTGCGGCCGTCCTTCCCGCCCCAGGCGAAGTTGTGCACGGAGCGCGGGGCGCTGATCGTGCCCAGGTGGCGTCCTTGCGGATCGAAGATCCATACGCCGCCGGGTGCGGACAGATAGAGGTTACCCCGAACGTCCGCCTTCATGCCGTCCAACGCTTCCTCCCCCGGTATCTGCTGTGTGAGGTCGATGAAAATGGCCCCTCGGTTAATTGTCCCGTCGCTCTTTACCGGATAACGTGTGACCGTCTTGGCTTTCGGATCCCAGTTGCTGACGTAGAGGTACTTCTCATCGGGAGAAAAGACGATGCCATTGGGACCCTTCAGCTCTCGGGTGAGCAGGCGCAATCGGCCGTCTTTCCAGGAGAAGACCCCGCTAAAGGGCAATTCCTTGCGCGGGTCCTCAAAGAATTTTGGCAGACCGAAGGGCGGATCGGTGAAGTAGAGCGTCCCGTCAGAGCGGTAGACGAGATCGTTGGGACTGTTAAGGCGCTTGCCTTGGTACCGTTCCGCGAGTACCGAGAGGCTTCCATCGCGCTCCAGGCGTGTCACACGATGGCGGCCGTGCTCGTTGATCGTGAGTCGGCCTTGCGGATCGAGCGTCAGGCCATTGGATCCTGGTTGTCCGTACTCCGCGATGTCTGCGCCGTCGTAGCCGCTCTTGTCGCGAAATATTGAGAGTCCGCCGCTCTCGGTGTACTGGTAGATCGTGTTGTGGTTGGGATCACTGAAGAGGAGAGTGTCCTTCTCGCGCACCCAGATGGGACCTTCGGTGAACTGGAACCCCTCGGCTACCTTGAACAGCTTGGCGTTGGCCGGCACGATGTTGTCGACCGCGGGATGATCGCGCTCGATGTGCACGTTGACTTCATGCGGTTCGACCGCGACCGGCGTTTCGCTGCCTGCGAAAAAGTTGAGTTTCGCCTCGCGCACGTAGATGTAATTGGTCGGGGCATCGGAAATCGGGCCGTTCATGCCAAAGATGGCAATGTGCACCTGTTGGCCGGGCGCTACGTTGCGGCCGATCAGTACCCGGTTGGTGGCATTCCAGCCCGCCACGACCGAGCCGCCTTCCTGCCCAAAGGAACGGTCGAGTTCCCCATTCACCCAGACTTCGGCATAGTCGTCCAGACGGGTCTCGAACCAAATGCTCGCGCCCGTAGTGTCGAAATCGCCCACTTGCTTCGGGATCGTGAATGCCAGGCGATACCAATTGAAGGACACCCGACCAGTGCCTCGCCGTTCGCTCAAGGAGGTCGGCGCAATCGTCGGCCACTGCGAATCATCAAAGTCAGCAATGCCCGCGTGCGGCACGATATCGTTGGTGCGGATCGGCGCGCCGGCAGGCTGTCCGTGAGCGTCGGGAGCGCGAAACGAGGTCTCAACGATCCGGGCGTCGCTGTACCGCCAGGTGGCTCTCGTCAGCTGTGCCCCCGCTTCGGTGGTCAGATCTACGCTCGCCGCCGCCTCGTGCGCGGCCGGGGTCGCGTGTGCCGTGGACAGGGTTCCTAGCATTCCGAGAACACTCAGTCCGGCGGCGAGTGTCCGGGCGTGGCGGACGCGTTGCAAGAAAAATGCGCCCACGCCTATCGCCCCTGCGCAGGTGTGTTCTGCAGCGCAACCGCTCCGGCGATCGCAATTTCCTCGTCCTGCTGGGCACTCTCGGCGCCGCTCACGCCGATGGCACCAACGACTGCCTTGCCGAACATGATCGGCACCCCACCCTGAAGAGGGGTGAACGCTGTGACCGCGGCTACCGCGGCCAAGGCCGGACGGTTCTTATTGATCGATTCCTCCATCCCGCGGGTCGGACGGCCAAAGTTGGCCGCGGTGCGCGCCTTGCCGATCGAGACGTCGGAACTGGCTGGGAAACTTCCATCGAGGCGTTCCAGGCAGATGGTGTGGCCGCCGGCGTCCACCACGGCAATGGCCGCGCCCGGCGCATCGTGGCTGCGTGCATAAGCCATAGCAGCCGCCACGACGCGCTTGGCGCCTTCGAGTGTCAGCGTCGGTTGAGTGGTGACGTCGCCGGCCGTAGCCGCCCGTGCGGCGAACAGCGCGAGAGCAAGCGAAAGAGCAAGCGAAAGAGCAAGCGAACGAGGAAGCGCTGTCATGAAATATCTCCCTAGCCCGCAAGTGCCATGCGGGCGTGCTGTGCAGCAAGATTGATCAGCCCCGGCATGAGCATGTGGCGAAGAGCGCGGGACTCAGTCCTTGGACGGGGGGCGTTGTCGCCGAGCCGCCGCAGCGTATCGCCCACCCGCCGCGGCGTGCCCAAGTCGTTCCAGCCGCAGGCGGGGGAGGTGATGACCCTTAGGCTCTGTGGTGCCTGCTGAACGATGGCTCGCGAGAAATCCACTGCGCGCAACCGTTCGTAGAGTTCCATTAGCGCCGAGGGTTGGGCCGATTGCGCATCCCGCTCGAGTGCGGTGGCCATGTCATCGACACTGGCGCCCATATAAAGGCGCAGGAGCCCCAGCAATGCCGAGCCGGTCGCGCCGAAAATGAAGCTGTTCCAGAGTGCCTTGGCGTTGAACAGCTCCCGGGCGATGTGCATTGGAGGCTTCTCGACAAAACGCGCGACCGTGCGGGACCCGTCGGATAGCGTGCGGCCCGGTACGATATAGCCCAGTTCCGGATCGGCCTCGTCGGGTTCGATGCCGATCAGCGTCAGTCCGTCGGGGTTATGGCTCAGATGCACGACCAGGTCGCGAAGGGCCCGCGCCAGCGCGCTCTCGTCGAGTACAAAGTGATCGGCCGGCAGGAACACGATGCGAGCGAGCGGATCGCGGTCCAGGATCGCAAGCACGCAGAGCAACACGCCATTGGCGGTACCGCGGTTCTGCGGCTGAACGATGACGTTTCTGGGGGACAGGGACTGGAGGGCCTTGCGCCAGTAGCGGGAATGCTGTTGCGCGACGATGGCGCACACTTGCTCCGGAGGCGCGATGTGGCGCGCGCGCTGCAGTGCGTCGTGCACGAGTGCGCTGCCCCCATTCAGTGAGCAGAATTGCTTCGGCACCGAGTTACCGGCGGCGTCCCGGGTGAGGGAGGCGAGCCGGGTGCCCTCACCGGCGGCCAGAACCACGGCCCACGTTCGGCTGGCGCGGCTCATCGTGCGAGCTCCCGCCTTTGCGCGCGACCGGCACGGTGCCAGGACAAACCCCGCGCGGCGCGCGTCTGCCAAGTGTGCGGATTGACTGCTTGTCTCGAGCGGATCGAGGGCGGGAGCCAGCTGCGCGGCGTGTGGGTTACAACCGAGAACTCCCAGGCGTCAGGAGCGAAGCTCAACGTAAAGTCAGTCTTGGTGTTCATACCCTTGCTCCCATTCCGCTCCAACATGCCGCGGGGGACGGACACGTTGGAGCGGAATGCAGTGCTCACTTTGCGGGAGGGGGGACATCGATCTGCACGACACGCCCGCCCACGATGCGATCGCAGGTGCCCTTGGGGACATAAATCCAGGCTTCGGCGTTGCCGTCGGTCGTGACATGACCGTGACAGGCATTGGTGCTTGTCGCACAGTCGTTCTTGCCGGCTTTGGTAATTCCGGCGCACTGCTCCTTACCGTCGTCGGCTGCAAGGGCGGTCGAGGTCAGCGCTGCGCCGGAAAGGGCCAGCACGCTCGAAATCGCCAGATGCACCATGGAACTCTGTTTGCTCATTTGCGTTAGCTCCTAAAAATTGGTTTGTGAGTTGCGACGCACTCAAGTGATCGCCCACCCTCTGAGGAGCAATCACCGTGCCAAGCAGGTGGGACGGCGCGTGCTAGTCGCCAAGTGACGGATTCCGCTGACGTTTTAACGTCTGCCGTGGTGCAACAGAGATTTGAAGCGCCAGGCAGATTCGCGGAGCTGCGGAGGATTCGCCGCAATACGCTGCGGGCACAAGTAACCCGCTGAGGCTTAATGCGCTATGGCTGAGCGCTTTTCGAACACCGCTAGGAAGTGACAGTGCCTAGTTGATGCGCAGATGCGGTTGGACCAGCCCGCGGACGCGTTTCATATCGTACTCTCGGGCAACAGTGCGCAATCCGCAGATGAGGGCACCCAAATGGGGCTGAGCGGTTTCGATATCATCCAGCAGCCTCATCAGCTCAACGACGTCGCCCAGTAACGCGGATTCGTACAAGGCCTGTGCCGCCTCTGCGGGCAGGGCATCGGCGCCGGCACCGCTGGGAGCTTCGGATGTGCTGGGATCTTCGGTGGCAAGGCCAAGGTGAGTCCCGATGCTGTAAATCAGCTGGACCGCGTTTACGGGTTTCGCAATCACTTCATTGCAACCCGCGGCGAGACTTGCCTGGCGGTCCGATTCGAACACACGTGCAGTAACAGCGATAATCACGACGTCTTTAAGTCCCGGGATCTCACGTATCAGGCGGGTGGCCTCAAGGCCGTCGATATCCGGCATGACGAGATCCATCAGGACGAGATCGGGAGGCCGGGCGGTGGCAAGTTGCAGGGCATCGCGCCCGTTCGTCGCCTCTGTCACGTCGAATCCCAAGGGACGTAGGAGCGCGGTGAGAACGGCACGATTCTCATCCTTATCGTCAACCACGAGAATCTTCTTGCCGCGGCCGTTTAGTGTGACCAGCGGTCGTGGGACATCGTTGACCTGCGATCGGGAACCGCAGACAGCCGAGAGCTCGACCGCGAAGCAAAACAGGCTTCCGTGACCGGGAGTGCTTTGAACCGTGATTTCCCCTCCCATAAGGCGCGCCAGCCGGCGGCTGATCGCCAGACCCAGGCCGGTTCCCTCGAGAACGCGACCGCGGTTGTTGAGCTGCCGGAAGGGAAGGAAGATCTCCTCAAGTTTGTCACGTTCGATTCCGATTCCTGTGTCTTCGACCTCGAGGCGCAACCGGGTTGCGTTGCCCGTCAGCAGTTCCCATTGAGTTCGCAAGACGACACCCCCCGTAGCGGTGAATTTCACCGCATTGCCGAGTAGATTCAACGCGACTTGGCGGAGCTTGCGGGCGTCACCCAGGACTACATCCGGAATCGCCGATAGCGCCTGGTATTGGAATGTGAGGCCCGCCTGCTCCGCACGCACGCGCGCGATGCTAGCCACGTCAACCAGGAACTGCGGCAAGCGGAACTCGGCGAGGATGACTTCGTGCCTTCCAGACTCGATCTTGGCCAGATCCAGAACATCGTTGATCAGCGCAAGTAGGTGTTCCCCACTGCTTTCGACGACCGCGATCTGACGCCGCTGATCCGCAGTAAGGTGAGTATCCCGTTGCAGAACCTGGGCATAGCCGAGAATGGCGTTGAGCGGGGTGCGCAATTCATGACTCATATTCGCAAGAAAGCCACTCTTGGCCTGATTGGCCGCCTCCGCGGCTTCCTTCGCGTCCTGCAGCAATTGTTCGCTGCGTTGGCGCGCCAATGCATTGGCCACGATATGACCAAACATGCGTAGCACCTTGACGTCCTCGGCGGCCCAACCACGCTCCTCGCGGAGCCGCTCGAATCCAAGAAAGCCCAACGGTTCCGTGCCGTCGGCGACGGAGAGGTAGATTGACGAATGCACGCCGACGAACTCGAGTTGGTTACGAAATTCGCCCGCCTCCAAAGGAAGCTCGTCGAGCTTCGACACTACGACGAGCCCCTCATCGCGTAAGCACTTGGACAGCCACGCACCCTCGAAGCTCGTGACACCCAGCCATGCTCGCGCCGGCGAACCGGGCTTCTCCATATCCCGCTCGTACATATACATCAATGGCGGGCCACCGCTCTGGTAGATTGCAAGATAACTGCAATCCGCTCCCACGAATCCGGCGATCGTCTGCAGTGCGTTGGTGATAGCGGAGTCAAAATCCTCGGGCCGCAGGTTGATGAACCGCGTGGAAGTGACGGCAATGGCATCTTCCATTGCAAGGCGATGCTCGAGCGCCTGCTCGGCCTGCACTCGCTCGCTGACTTCCCGCTGTAGTCGGGAATTGGCGGCGGTCAGCGCCTGCGTGCGCTCACTGACGCGATCCTCAAGACTGTCATATGATTGCTGCAGGGAGAGCTCCGCGCGCTGACGCTCACGGACCTCTTGCTGCATATCTTCGTAAATGCGAGCGGTCTCCAAGGAGATCGCCGCCTGCGCGAGCAAGACTTTCAAGACCTCGATGCAAGCAAGAGGGAAGGCGTCCGTTGTCAGATCGTTCTGCAAGTACAGCAAACCCGCGAACTTGTGCTGGTGCAGGATGGGCATGCACAAGAGGGACTTGGGGCGCGAACTTGCAATGCAGGCGTCTGCGGCGAAGCGTGGATCGTCGCCCGCGTTTGAAATGAGAAGCGGTTCGAGCGTTCGGCGGACGTAGTTGACAACTGCCAGAGACAAAGCGTCGCTAGTCTCGACGGATGTTCCGCTGAATACAGCCACTTCCGGCGCGCCAATCCGACCCTGCGCCTCGATGCGAAGGACACCGTCCCGCTCAAGTAAAAGGTATCCTCGTTGCGCGCCGGCGTGTTGGATGGCGATTGTTAGAAGCCTCTTTAAGAGCTTCGCCAGGTGCAGCTCTTCGGAGATAGCCTGCGATGCCCTGATCACCGCCGAGATGTCGAGATCTCGATGGGTCCCGTCGGCCTCATCCGAACTCGGGGAAGCCAGGAGTCCTGGGTACTGGCGCGCCAGATCCGCCGCCTTGCCGTGCGCGCCCCAATGTGCGTACTTCGCATGCGCTTTGCGAAGGTAGAGGAAGGCAAAGTCGGGTCGCTTGAGGCCGAAATAGAAGCGCGCCGCGAGTTCGCTGGCGAAGGCCCCGTTTTGCAGGAAGCGATGCGCGTCCGCCTCTGTAATTGCGCGGTCGTAGAGATCCATGGCCGCGGCGATGTTGCAATCAAGGCGGGCAAGTTCGGCAGCGATCAAGAACTGCATATGCGCATAGGTGGTCGGAGCGTGCCGGGCCCACGCTTCAAAGCGCGTGAGACAATCTCGTATCTTCTCAACGTAGCGTTCGCGGGTCGCGCTGTCCGTGTCAGTGGCGGCTCCTGCGTATGCGAGGGACGCGTGAAAATGAAAGGCCGTTTCCAGAAACATCCCGGTGCCGGCCAGCGCATAGGTCTCGGCCGCTGCTGCCTGGGCAGCGGCGGACTCGATCTCTCCGAACCAGTTAGCGAGCGAAAGTTGACTCGTCGCGTGAACCAGCAGCCCGATCTGATCCTCGTTGCGGCGAAAACCCTCCATGACCTGTTCTGCTTCGGGCCAGGCCCTGCGCGCCCAGTCGCACCGGTCGATCGTCGTCTCCAGTAATTGGCCTATCGCGGATTTGAACATGCAGAAGTAACTTGCCATGTTCGGGTCGAAGCGCTTTAACCATGGCAGATTTGCTTCGATCCGCTTTCGAATCTCTTCAAGGGAATAGGGGCCCCAAAAGCTCATGTACAGGGCGTTAATGGCGCAGTAGCCCACCCATGTGTACATGCCGTTTTCGAGCGCAACGTAATAGCCGCGTTCCAGTTGCGCCTGCGCAGTGGGAATATCCTCGGTGTGGTGCGAGATGAACCCGCCTAAGCAGTCGAGGATAATGGCCTCGTAGGGCTTAACATGGTAACGCTCCTCGTTGAGACGCCATGCCAGATTGCCAAAACGATGCGCGCTCGGAAAGTCCCGCTTGCGACCCGTCAACATGAAAGCCGCTTGATAGACATAGGCGACGGCTGCGTGCGGACTGTTACCAGACTCAATAGTGATCTCCACCATTTTCATACTGATGGTAAAGAGCAGGCTGGACCCAACGAAAAACGCGGCATTCATCGCCTCGCGCATCAGCAGCATTGCGGCAAGCTTGTGAGGATCCTGCAGCTCCGGCAGGTTTAGCAGTACCTCATCGTCCACGGCAGTCAGCGAGTAGAAACGCTGCAACGAACGCTCGATCTCGACCTCGTCAGGCTCGTTCATTGCGATACCCAGTTCCGCCAGCGCCTTAAGGCCGATATCGAGTGAGGTGCGCAGTTCGTTCTTGGCACGATATAACATCACTTTGAACTGGTTGACGCGGCAGCGATCGAGCAAGGCCCTCGCGTGTGCGAGCGCGTCGTCGAACGTGGCGATGGCGGCGTCCCAGTCAGCTGAAAGATATTCGAGCTCTCCCTTCTCCAGTCGATAGGCGAACGCCAGGTCATAGTGGTTCCGCCAGGCATCCGGGGGCAAACGTTCCATACCTGCGGTAACGTAACTCAGCGCTGGCTCGTATGCCGAAGAGGCCTTCGCTTTGCGAGCCGCGGTTAAGGTCAGCTCGGCAAAGCGTATCCGTTCGTCATCGCCCTGCAGGAGCGGCGCACCGAGTACGAAATGCGTGACGACGGCGAAAAGGCTTTGCTCCAGCTCTGACGGGCTTAAAGTCCGTAAGAGAACCCGACCGATGCGCAAATGCAGCGCCGCCCGATCGGCTTCCGGAATAAGGGAATAGGCGGCTTGCTGAACGCGGTCGTGCAGGAATTTGTACTTTGGATTTCGCCCCTTTCCCCCTGCGCTGGAGGCATCCGTCAGCGGCACCAGTAGTCCCTGTGTCGCAACGGATCGCAGTGCTGCGCGACAGTCGGCGTCGGAGCGATCATTGATCAACTCAAGAGTCTGCAAATCGAAGCGATTACCAAGGCTCGCGGCGAGCGAAACGACCGCCTGAACGGTGGGCGCCCAATCGCGGATCCGCCGAACCATGAGATCGACTACGTTGTCGGTCATCGCAAGATCGGCAATGGCTTGCAATGCCCATATCCACTGGTGGGTCGTATGATCGAACCCAAGAAGCTTCTCCTCATGGAGCGCTTTGAGAAACATGGTCATGAAGAATGGATTCCCCTCGGTCTTTTCCTGAATAGCTGTCGCGAGGGGGTGCACTGTGCCTTCCGGAGCGCCCAGCGTATCGGCTAGCCAGCGCTGTACGTCCACAAAGGCGAGTGCCGAAAGACCCAGATCGTAGGTGGGTACCTTGTCGCGAAGGTCACTTAAGATTTTCGCGAGTGGATGGGCAGCGTCGACTTCGTTGTCTCGGTACGCACCAATGATGAGCAAGAAGCGATTGTCGGGATTGAGAAGCATCAGTCGCAAAAGACTGAGCGTCGGAATATCGGCCCACTGCAGATCATCGATGAAGAGCACCAGGGGGTGTCCCGCACTGCCGAACACTGAGCTGAAGGCGAGGAACGCGCGGTTAAAGCGATTTTGATTTTCCGCAGGACCCAAAGTCGGAAGTTCCGACTGTGCTCCGATTACATGTTCAATCTGCGGAATGATGTCAACGATGACCTTTCCATTGCCTCCAAGCGCACCCAGGATCCGGTTGCGACAGTCGGTCAAGCGATCTTCACTCTCGGTTAGCAGCTGCTGTACAAGGCTCTGGAAGGCTTGAATGAGTGACGAGTAGGGAACGTTGCCTCGCAATTGGTCGTACTTGCCGGAAATGAAGTATCCGTGGTCGCGGCTCAGTGGCGACTGCAGTTCGCTTATCAGCGAGGTCTTACCGATCCCGGAGTACCCATGTACGAGAACCAGCGCTCGCTCGGTGGTTCCACCGCGCACTTCCTCATAGGAAGCCAGGAGCTTCGCGATCTCGGCGTCGCGACCGTAGAGACGCGAGCTGATCTGTAGCCGGGTGGATAAGTCGCCCGATCCGAGTCGGAAAGGAGCGATCGTTCCCGTCTCCCGATATTTGCGGCGGCAGTGGTCGAGGTCTCGAGAAATTCCCGTGGCACTGCGGTAGCGCTCCTCAGGATCCTTCGCGAGTAGCTTGAGCACCAAGCTCGACAACGCCTCCGGTATTGCCGCATTCAGCGCCGTCGGGGAGAGGGCCTGGGTGGCCACTTGGGCGTGCACGAGCTCGCTGGGGTTGTCGCTTGAGAAGGGCAGCACACCGGTAAGCAGACGATAGAGGGCAACGCCGAGGGAGTAGAAGTCCGTTCGGTAGTCCGGTCGGCGATTTGTCCGACCCGTTTGCTCAGGAGAGCCATACGCGAGCGTGCTGTCTGGGTGACGGCGTGCGGCACAAGGTGAAACCCCTGGGCAGGTCGCTCGCGCAAAGTGCAACAACCAAACGCCCGAGCGGCTTTCGTCCAGCCAGATGCTATGCGGTCCCAGATCGTTGTGAACGACTCCGCGTTCGTCCAGTTCCGCGAGAATCTGTGCTACCGCTGCTGCGATTTGCAGAGACTCCGCGATCGGAAGCTCTCGCGTGGGAAGGGCCGCTAGCAGGGGATGCCCCCCTGGATCCTGCAAAACGAGGACTGGGCGGTGGTTCTGATCGAGCAGCTCGACGGCGTGTAGGACTCTGGCGCCGGTCAACGTCCGTAAAATCTCAAATTCGCGTCCGAGGGCGATGCGTCCGAAGTCATTGCCTGGATCACAGGTCTTGAGCAAGACGGCCGCACCGTCGCGCTCCCGGAGCGCGCGAAACAGACGGCAGGGCTCTGCGCTGCCTATTTCGTCGCGAATCTCGAAGCCAGAAATCATCGGCAGGATCTCCGAGAGTCAACGCGATCGTTCGCTGTTACGGACTTGTGCTGGGACGTGTACTTGTATCTGTCAGGTAATCAATCTTCGAGATTCCGAGCTTTTTCATGCGAAACCGAACGGTACTCGGATTCATGTCGAGAAGCTGGGCAGCGCCGTTCGGGCCCTCGACGACGCCCCGTGTCTTTTTCAGCATCGCGATGATGTGTTCGCGCTCGATTGCTTCAAGGCTTTGCGCTTCAGGTTGCCCAATAGGCGCCGATACACGCGGTTGTGGGAGGCTCGCGCCACCGCTGCCGTTTGTCCCTGCCACCGAAGCGGGGGGGGCCAAGTCCCATTCGACCGACAGCTCCGATCCGCTACTCAGCACAGCGGCACGCTCAATCGTGTTTTGCAAGTCGCGGATGTTGCCCGGCCAAGTGTAGTTATTGAGCTTGCTCAGGGTAGCGGGAGCAATTCTTTCAATTGGCTTGCCGAGCTTGCGGGCCATGCGGTGCATGAAATGAATGGCGAGCGAGGCAATGTCCTCCGGTCGATCACGTAATGACGGAAGATCGACCGGAAAGACATTCAGTCTATAGTACAGGTCAGAGCGAAATCGGCCGGCATGGACGTCCGCCAGCAACTCGCGATTGGTCGCGGCGATCACTCGCACGTCGACTTTGACCGTTTTCGAACTACCGACCGGCTCAAATTCCTGCTCCTGGAGCACGCGTAGAAGTTTGGCTTGGGTCTCGGGGGGCAACTCACTGACTTCATCGAGGAAAAGTGTGCCTCCATCGGCGAGCTCAAATCGCCCCATTCGTCGCTCGGTCGCGCCGGTGAATGCACCTCTGACATGGCCGAAGAGTTCGCTTTCAACCAATCCGGCGGAGATCGCACTGCAGTTGAGCTTGATCATGGGCCTGTCACGCCGCGTGCTCTGCGCGTGCAGCGCGCGCGCAAATAGCTCCTTGCCAGTGCCCGTTTCGCCGTGAATCAGAACAGTTGAATCGGTGGGGGCAACAGCCGCGACCTTGCGCAAGGCGGCCTGCATGGCCGGTGACGACCCAATGATCTCTCCCAGATTCCCGGCCTCGCAAATTTCCTGTTTGAGATAGCGGTTTTCCTGTTGCAATCGACTTTTCAGCGCCTCAACTTCCTCGAGCGCCGATTTAAGTTCAGCGGTGCGCGCCGACACGCGCGCTTCCAAGTCACGGTTCAGGTGAGCGAGCTTGCACTCGAGCTCGCGCCGCGTGAGATGCACTCGTACGCGGGCCAATACTTCTTCATATTGAAACGGCTTCGTGACGTAGTCATCGGCACCGGCCGCGAAGGCACGTACCTTATCCTGGGCGTCGGACAAAGCGGTCATGAAAATCACTGGAATCTTTTGCAGGTTCGGCAGCTGCCGCAGACGCCGACAGGTCTCAAAGCCGTCGATGCCGGGCATCATGACATCGAGCAGCACTAAGTCAGGCGGCGAGTACTGTAGTTGCTCCAAGGCACTCTCGCCGTCGGGCGCAACTCGCACTCGGTAGCCCGCCTTCGATAAGGTATCGAGGAGAAATCCGATATTGGCGGCGGTGTCGTCTACAACCAAGATCGAACGTTGCGTGGCGTCAGTACTCATGAATTCTTCTCGCGGGCCAGGTCGAGAACCCGGCGGATGCCCTTAAAATCGAAGCGGCGCGCAAGGCGTTGCACTTCCTGGTAGACCGGCGCCGCGGCGGGATCGCCCGCGGATGCGCTATCGGCGCGTGCCAGCAGTTCCTTGATGTCTCCTTTCATGGCGAGATCATAGAGCTCCACAGCGCGCGCTTCGTCCACCACGATGCCGGCGGTTGGCGGGCCGGCGTCAAGCGTGTTCGGGACGTGAATCTCGACCATACGCCAAGCAAGCTTCAGTAGCCTTCCGACAGAAACCAGTAGCTCTTCGGCGCGCAACGGCTTGGCGACAAAGTCATCGCAGCCGGCTGCCAGCGCCTCTTCACGGGTGTAAGTAGATGCGCTGGCCGAAATCGCAATAATCGGCGTCGATTGGGATCTATCGCCGGTCCGCACTCGGCGGGCGAGATCAAGGCCGCTGAGTCCCGGCATCGCCAAGTCCGTGACTATGAGGTCGGGCGTATTCTGGGCGTGAAGATTGAGCAACGCATCTTCGACGTTGCTGGATTCCTGTAATTCAAAGCCGACGTCTCCTAGTATCCGTACGAGAAGGTGGCGATTCGCCCCATCGTCATCCACCACCAAAATGCGTCTTCGCGGCCCGGAGTAACCTGCGACTCTGCGCTGTACGCTGTAGCGCGGGTCACCGTGCTCCTGCGTCTCAAACGGCAGCGTCACAGTAAAAATGCTGCCCTTGTCCACTTCACTGGATACGAAGATCCGCCCACCCATCGCCCGTACCAACCGATCGGTAATCGAAAGACCAAGCCCCGTGCCTTCGACTCGCGTTGACCCGTCGATGCGCTCAAACGGTTCGAAGATTCGTTCCAGATCCGGCGCGGAAATGCCTCGGCCGGTGTCTTGAATCTCGAAGCGCAGTTCGCAGCTTGCGGCCGATGCACAAGTGCGTCGGACCCGGAATTCGACCCCGCCCGACTTGGTGAATTTAACGGCGTTGCCGAGAAGATTAAGCAGTATCTGACGCACGGCCCGTTCGTCTCCCCGTACTTGCGAGGGGAGCTCGGGTGCCACGTGGAACGTGAACGCAATCCCCGCCTGGCCTGCGCGGACTGCGACTAGATCCACCACCTGCTTGAGTAACTGCGGCAGATCAATTGAACTGGTCTGAAGATCGAGGCGTCCCGCTTCAATCTTGGCGAGATCGAGCAGGTCGTTGATCAGTGTAAGCAGGTGCTCGCCGGAATGCTCAATGACGGCCACGCTATGCTGTTGATCTTGGCTCAACGCGTCGTCTCGTTTGAGTAACTGTGCATAGCCGAGGATGCCATTTAACGGAGTGCGAAGCTCGTGGCTCATGTGCGCCAGGAAGTGACTCTTCGCCTGGCTGGCCGCCTCGGCGGTTTTGGTGGCTTTCTCGAGCTGTTTTTCCGTCTCCAGACGCATTGCGACCTCACGACGTAAGGCGGCGTTCGCGCGCTGGAGCTGGGCGTTGGTGTCCTCAAGGCTCTTTTCGTGGCCGCGTCTCTTCAATTCAGCTGCGGCCCGGTTCGCAAACAGCCTCAGTAGGCCAAATTCGGTGTCTCCCCAGTCGCGCTCCCGCTGATCCTGAACCGCGATATGTCCGATCACCGTCGTATCCTCGTCCATTATCGGGATGGCGAGGTAACTTTGAGTGCCCAGCTTTTCGAGGATAGGTTTCGCACCGGGAAACAGTTCGGCAACACGGCGCGGAAAGGCGGCGATTTGACCGTCAAGAATGCTTTCGCACGGCGTCCCGGACAAATTGAAGCGATGCGGCTCCCCGAACGAGTGGCCCAGCCATATTGCCAGCACATCAGCCTCGTAACGGGCCGTATCGATCTGCGACACGAAAACGATGTGCGCGCTCAGTGCCTCGGCCAGGGAGCGCACCAACTCCTTGAAGAATTCGGCGCCCGTTTTGGAAGTGATTCCGGAGTTGATGACGCGTACCAACTCGGCGACGTGCTCTGAGCGGGCGCTAGTGGATGCCAGCTGGGCCTCGGTCTGAAGTCGCTGGGTAATTTCTTGCCGCAGCTGCGCGTTAGCCTTCTGCAAGGCCAGGTTCATTGCCTCAAGTCGTTTTTGATGCTCGCGCCTCCCGAGCTCGGCGCCGGCCCGCATGGAGAAGATACGTAAGACGTCAAAGTCGGCCTCATTCCAGTCACGTTCACGCGAGTCCAGCACGGCGAGGTGTCCTCGTACCTTACCGTGTTCGTCGCAGAGCGGGATCGCGAGGAAGCTTTGTGCACCAAGACTCGCAAACCACTCGCTATCCTGCGGAAACATCTGCTGAATGTTGCGCGGAAAGGCGACTATCTGGTTGTCGAGTACGCACTCGCAAGGGGTGCCCGACAAGGCATATTCGAAAACTTCGTCGAGCTTGCCATTGTGCCAATAGGCAAGCACCTGAGCCCTATACGCCTCTGCGTTGATCTCCGATGCAAACGCACACGTCGCATCGAGGGCCTTAGCCAATGACCCAACGAGATGCTCAAAGAACGCAGTGCCGGTCTTGGCTGCGACCCCCTCGTCCAGGGCGCGCAGCAGCTTTAGGGCTTCAAGTTCTGCCATAGCCGCTCAACAACCGTGACTCGATCAGCGTACACCCACCGCGCTCGCCACGGCAGGGGCAAACGGCCGGCACCGCGCGGCCAAGCGCGACTCCAACCAGCTGTCGAGGGCGATTTTCCCGGGCCCGAAGACGGCGAGCATTAGCAGCATGAAGCCCCAAAGAATATGCTGACCGAGAGCTGCTTCTGAGCCCTCGGCCAGGAGAACCTGGCGGTAGGAAATCACGGCCATGGCATTGACGAAGAAGGCCCCCAAGGCGCCGATACGACTGAACAAACCGATAAAGAGCAGCGCCGGGAAGAAAAGCTCCCCGCCCGCTCCCATCACGGCGGCGAGCTGCGGTGGCAGCAGCGGCACGTGATATTCGGTGCGGAACAAATCCAGTGTGGTGCTCCAGGAACTTACCTTGAGCCAGCCGGACTTCCAGAACTGCCAACCGACATAGAAGCGCGTAGCGAACAGGACGAGAGAGCGGAAATTATCGAGCAGGCGCCCGAGTGCGGCGTGCGCACCGGCAAGCTTCAAGAGGGACGACATGAGAGACTTCCTTAAAGAGTGCTTTGGTAGAGGGTCAGTTGAGAGAGAACGCCAAATTCAATGCAGCGGCGCAGTGCGGCGCTCAGATCGAACTGTGGATTTGACACCAGGCTTACTTCCAGTGCTTCGTCTAAGGATTTTCCGGTAGTGAACGCCGCGAGCAGACGATGGTCATCCTCGGGGATACGGCGGAAAGAGATGCCTGAGGGATTTCGGAACAGCAGCAGGAAATCTGGCCCGCTGTCGAGGTTGATGGTTTCATCGCCCGTGACTTCCGGCTGATTGACCTCCCAAATTCTCAGGACGGGAAATGGTGAATGCACCAACCGGCAGGCGGGCCGCAACGTAAACCGCAGCTTTCCATAGGATTGCGCGGGAACGTCGCGCAACGTGAGAGGGTCAAGGGGGTCGAGTTCCGCCGCGACCAGACACTCTTGGTAAGCCCATTCGAGCGCTGCCACGTCCGCCAGGTACAGGTAACCTGTATCTGCGAATTGCTGCCGCAGGAACCACGCAAAGGGAGTTCCCACATGATGAAGATCCCCACACGTGGAAGGGTAGCAGGCAAGAAAGGCGAGGGCGAGTTGCCGGAAGTAATCATTTCCGACGAGACGGCGGATCACGGGATACTCAAGCGCGAGGGTCTTCTGGAATCCCTCATGCAGGTTGTTGCGATAAATCTGCAGACGGGCAGCCGGATCGATACCGTCGGCGCGGATCCACGGAATGATAGATTCGGGCCCATCCTCGAACAGATGCGCCGCGAAGGAGCTTTGAATGTTACGCAGCGACAGCACGGAAGGGCTCCGAGATCCAGTCGGCTTTTGCGGCTTCTGCTTGAAGTGTTTCCAGAGAGGGAATATCCGCGTCCCACTCGATGAGCGTCGGCACCGGTCCAAATCGCTTCACGGCCGCGCGGTACAGGGCCCAGACGTCATCGGACACGTGAGTGTTGTGGGTATCGATGCGGATTTCGCGCTCCTGAATACGGGCCACCGTGTGGCCCGCCAAGTGAAATTCCTTGACGACAGTCCGTGGAATTCCGTGCAGATAGCTCTGTGGGTCAAACCCGTGATTCATTGCGTTGACATAGACGTTGTTGACATCCAACAGTACTCCGCATCCGGACTCCTGTGCGAGGGCAGTGAGAAATTCCCATTCGGGCAGTTCCGCGCACTTGAATCGCAAGTAGCTCGAGATGTTTTCGACCAATATCTGACGTCCGAGTCCGTCCTGAACCTCGCGCACCCGCGCAACCATGTGTTGCAGAGCCTCTTCCGTGTAGGGCAGGGGCAGCAAATCGTTCACGTAGCGTCCGGCTGCCGAGCCCCAGGAGAGATGTTCCGATATGAACAGGGGCTCGACTTCGTCCACCAGGCGCTTTAGTTCGCGCAGATGCTGCAGGTTTAGCGGATCGGTCGATCCCATCGACAATCCGACTCCATGCAGACTCAACTCGTAATGAGCGCGGATCCGCGTCAGGTGCTCGCGGTGCGCGCCGCCCTGCGCGAAGTAGTTTTCGCTGTGAGCCTCAAACCAACTAACAGGAGGAAGGCGCGAAACGATTTCCTCATGATGCTGGGCTCGCAGGCCGATGCCCGTGCTCAGCCGAGGGTAGGTGCCCATCACCCTCTCCCCGGATCGCGGGGAGAGGGCTGGCGTCAGCTGCGTGCGGGGGGCGCTCACGGCTAGTAGGGACTACTTTCCGGGAGTGAGGGAGCCGCCCATGATGCGCTCACAGGTGCCTTTCGGTAACTTGATGAATTCCTTATTACTCTTGTTCTTCGTGCCTTGGCCCGCACAGGCGTGCGCCGCGCCCGCGCAGTCATTCTTTCCCGCCTTGGCTACGCCGTAACACTTCTCCGAGTTGCTGTCGTCCGCAGCAAACGCCGTCGTCGTCAGCACGAACAGGCTGCTCACGGCTGCAACGAGAATCGCCGTCTTCGAGGTCATGTCGCATCGCTCCTTTAGTTAGTGAAGTATCCGGACGCGCTCGGATGCGCGGCCCGGCAACGAGTCCTTGAGCAATAGTTGTGCCACTCCAACGATCCGCGCGGATTCAGACGGTTAGGCGGCTTCGAGCCCAGACTTCACGCGAGCGGCGGATTGCGCGACCGCAATCCATCGCGGATCCGCAGCCTGTTGCGGCTGGACTCAAGGAGGTGGAGCTAGACCAGGCCTCAGTCAATGGCGTGCAACCCCGTGGCCGTGATCCATTCGGGCGCGATTTTGGGTACCGCGGCGGCGGGCGCGCGAACGCGCGACTTGCGGTTTCCTGCGAATCGGCGTTGGCAGATAACCTGCAGCAGTTCAGCGCCTATGAGATCGACGGCCACGCCATTGGAACTGTCCGTACAAGCGGCGATCGGCCGGATTGCGTCCGCCCGGCGACAGATCGGTACACGACGCAGCACACTGGTCGGAATAAGCGGCATCGACGGCAGCGGCAAAGGCTACCTGACGCGCGACATCGACCGTCAGTTGCGTTCTCGGGGGCTCACGGTCGCCGTCATCAATGTCGACGGATGGTTGCGCTTGCCTCATGAGAGATTCAGCTCAACAAAGCCCGCCGAGCACTGCTACTTGCACGCGTTCCGCTTCGATGAGATGTTCGAGAAGCTTGTAGTACCTTTGCGCGAGCGGCGCCGGGTAAGCATCGAAGCAGATTTCGCGGAGGAGACTGCCAGCGCATATCGAAAGAAGCGCTACGAGTTCACCGATATCGACGTCATTCTCCTCGAGGGCATCTATCTTTTGAAGCGGGAGCACCGGCGCCATTACGACGTTTCGCTCTGGATCGACTGCAGTTTCGCGACCGCGTTACGCCGCGCGGTAGCCCGCGCGCAGGAGGGGCTGACGCCGGAGGAAACCGTCCGCGCCTACACCGACATTTACTTTCCCGCGCAGGAACTTCACTTTCAACGCGATGCGCCGCGGCAGGCGGCGACCCAGATTCTGGAGAACGACCATTTTGAGAGCACGAAAGGGTAGATTCACCCGACCGATACGGCGGTGAACGCAGGAACTGCTGCTGGAGAATGGGGCTCGACCGTGGGCATCCGGCCGCTTAGCGCACCCTCAATCGAGGCAGCCTAGAGGGGATCAACTTCCAATCAGAGATGCGATGGGCAGACAGCTAGTCGCAGCCCGCTGCAACCGTAAGGGATGGAGGCGGGCGGCAGCATTTTGCGGGTCCAGTCACGATCCGCTGCGGCAAAGAGACGCTTCGAGCCAATTTTTCGTGAAATTCGCCATGGCACGTGACTTGCACATCGGGCGCCATGAGCGCGATCTATCACGTCTCGTCGAATCCATCCGACAAGCAGTTGAACCTGGCGCGTCGCGCGACGACAGGTCTCCTCGCAACAGGTTTGATACCGAGCTTGCTGTTCACGCTGACCTCACGACCGGCGCACTCGCAAGTCATCCTGAATGAGATGCCCGTGACCTTCACCGTCGAGGGCTATGGAAACCTGACCGCCGGTGCGACGCGCGAAGCTGCCGCGGTGCGGGGGCAGGCGCCGGACCCTGTACTGTTCGACGGTGCGGCCCGAGTCCTGGCTCGACTAAGCATAGTCAATGGCCCGGACATTGGCGCACGCGTGGTCGCCGAGGGCTCGACTGACCATGTT
>WNFQ01000525.1_pt1 | contig 25430 bp, 32 predicted proteins | sample 5400171 | NCBI WGS metagenome assembly WNFQ01 (sample SAMN13153356, study PRJNA577476) | soil metagenome | isolation source: 20 cm soil under Madrone tree | place: USA:California | collected 2016-06-14
GGTCGGGCAGGAGAGCCCTGCGGAATTCGACGCCATCGGGGCGCTCGATCACCAATGTCAACGGCCCGCCGGTCACGGCGTTGCCCTGCCCGTCGCGCAGCAGTGCTGTGAGATAGACGGTCTCGTTGGAGCGATAGACGCCACGCTCCGCATAGACGAAGGCGTCGGCGCCTGCGGGCACGGTCCGGCCGGAAACGCCACGGTCAGAGAGGTCGAACGCATTGGATTTCAGGCTGAGGAAGGCGTAGTCGGTTTTCTCGCCGGAAACGGTCAGCATCGCCGGCGACAGACCGCCCTCGCCGCGCGCCAGGCCTGCCTCGAACAGCACGTGACCGGTTTGGTCGGTCTTGCGGGTCGCCAGAATCTCGTTGTTGCGAGCCACCAGCCGCACCTCCGCCTTTGCGATCGCATCGGTCGAGGCCAATGAATTGACAAAGACGTGGATGCCGTCATTGCCGGAGAATGCCGTAAGGCCGAGGTCGGAAACGATGAACCACTGCGTCGCCAGCGAGCCGTCGTCGTCGCTGCCCGGACCTTTGGCCGCAGCCGTCATGACGTAGACGCCCGGCTGCAGATCGCCTAGCGCCTGATCGACCGGAAACGCCGTGGTTACGTCCTGATTGAGCGTAGTGGCGGTGGCAAGTTCGCCCGACCAGACTTTTACGCCGCGCTCGTCGCCGAGGCTGGAGAGTTCGTACTTGCTAAGGGCACGCTGAAAGTCGCTGTCGATCACCGTGTTGATCAGGTTGCGGTCGCCGATCCGAAACACGTTTACGGACACGGCGGGCGTGTTGACGCTGACCAGGGGGATACCGCGCTGGCCGGTGCGCGGCAGCACATAGGCGCGGCCGGTAAAGCGCACGAACGGCTTGCGGTCGCGCACATAGATGTTGAATTCAGCCGATTTGGGCAGGGTTTCCTTGACGGTGGACGGAAGGCCAGCGCGCAGATTGATGTTGTAGCGCTCGCCGTGCTTGAGACCATCGACGCAAAGCTGCTTTCCTTCCGACGACAAGGCCGGCTTGTCGCTGCCGGCCAAAGCCAGGAACGGAGCGAAGTCGGTGCGCTTGGCGAGATCTTCCGAGAATTGGAAACAGGCACGCGGCGAAGCTGAATCGGAATCCACCGTATAATCGAGCAGGCGAAACCCATGCTCGTCGCGCATCTTCTCATATTGGCTGCGCACCTCGGCAACTTCCCGCAGATCCAGCGAAAGCCTCAGGCTATCCAGCGCCGGCCGCCACAGCTTGCGCTCCGACATCGCACGGCCGAGCACGGCGAGCGCGTCCGCCTCTTCGCCGGCAGTGCCGGCGCGCTGATAGGCGATATAGGCGGCCGTCGAGGCGCGCTCCAAAAGGAAGGTCTGTTCGCTCGAGTTCTTCGGCGAAATCTGGAAGATGACGCGGGCCAGCCTTAACCAGTTGCCGCTATCTTCCGGCGCAACCGCGGCGATCTGCCCAAGGATTTGCAGACCGGTTCGGAAATCGCTACGCCTGAAGGCTGCGTCGGCGTCGGTTTTCAGCGTCGCGCTGGTTTTGGCGACCGCGCCGGCCTCACTCTTGATCTGGGCTTCGAGCTTGACAGCTGAATCGGCCAGATCGTCGCGTTTGAAGGCCTTGTCCGCCGCCTGCGCCGTGACCAGGCCAAGCGCCAGTGTTGCGCAAAGTGCTGCGGCGCGAACCAAACCAATCATGATGGAGCTCCCTGCGCGGACGACGCCGCGTGACGAAACAGTGCGCTAAAAGGTGACGGACTCATGGCGATGGAACTGGGTGGCGAAAAGTCGCATCCGACATGGCCGAGGCGAGCCTCGTACGCCGCGATCGACGGCGGCGCACATTGCGTTGAGGCGGACGGAAGAACCCGGTCCGCCGCTTCGAATTTGTCGCTGGATGGGGCAAAACGGTTCGCAACCGGCTTGGCGCGAAAGCGGATTTTTCATATTGGCAATGCTATTGAAGACCCCAACGGTCCCATAGCTCAACTGGATAGAGTAACGGATTTCTACTCCGTGGGTTGCAGGTTCGAATCCTGCTGGGATCGCCAATAAAATCAAGGCCTTATGCGATTATTGGAACCCCTTTCCATGTCGCACCATGTCGCAACCGTTCCCCTCTTGTTTCAATGGGTTACAAAGGGCAGCGGTGACTCCGTGCGACATGAACGCGACATGGTCGCGACTGTCCCGGGGCTGGGGCAAGAAAAAACCCGCCGGCGCGAACCGCCGGCGGGGCTGATCGTAGGGGCAACCCAAATCAGACGGACTTCATCGTCCGGACTGATCGACGCACCGGATGCGCGGTGAGAAATGCGACGTCGTCGGCGATTGCGCGTTCGACTCGCTCAGGCTTGACGGGGAGATAGGGAAAATCCCTCCCGCTAAGCTTTGCGCGTTTCCATGCAACGGCGGCAATATTCGGCGCGGGCGTCAACAGCTGTTTCGCAATCGCCTCGCTGCACGTATCGACCAGCGAAAATCGGTTTTCTTCAGCGGCGGACGGAAACGAACCGCTATCAGCCACTCCCCAGTGCTGAGCACATTCGAGCGCACAATGCCAATCCAGGCGTGCTTGCCAATACCACGATATGCGCCGGGCCCTGTTCCAAGCCTCATTACGCGCCTGCCGCAGGCGGCTATTTTTGCAGGTTGTGGATAATTCCCCTTCGTCGCGGGCGCGCTCCGGCTCTTGCTCGCGGGACATGCGGCTGAGCTTGCGGCGCTTGGGGGAAATGCGGGCGGCGGTAGAAAATTGAATGATTTCGCAGGTCATGATTGCACCACCTTGTCGATGCTGTTGAGGGCGGCCACCGCACTTCTGAGCGCGGGCAGATGCCAGTAGCCTTCATCGGCAGTTAGGTCGTCATCCAAGGCATACTGGATCAGTGCGGCAACGCCTGCCGCGGTTGTCGGCCTTGTGCGCGCCATCCGCTTCGCATATCGCCACCCGGCAACACCGCGCCGGTCGGCCTCTTTGCGGAGCGCTTCAAGTCCGGTGTTTTTATCCCATTCGAGCCCGGCCGCTACTTGCGCTTGATAGCGAGCCTTGGCGTCAAGATATTCTCGCTCGACCGTGGCCGGATCGATCTCGCCGGCTTCCAACAGGGTTCCGCGGCGATCGTCGATTTCAGATGCGCCGATGCGGTAGTGGCGCCAGTGGATTAGCTCGATCGGGCGATGGCCGTGCTCTTCGGCGGCGGCGCTCTCGGCTTTGTCCAATTGGTCGCAAAGCTCTTGCCATTCCGCGGTAAGCGTCTTGTGGGTGTCGATCATGGCGAAGATGGGATCGGCCGCGCTTGCCGAGACGGCCGACGGCATCGCCAGGGCGGCGATAGTGCCGCCGGCGGCGATGGTCAAGAGGTGGCGCCGCGTCTGATCGACGGGCGGAAGCATCGTTCTTTCGATTGTCATGGTGAGGACTCCCCTGTTTGGTTGCCCGAATTGGACAACTGGCACAAGTTGTGCCATAAGGGGGCACATGTCAACCAACTTGTGCGAGGTGCCACATTGCCCGTAGAAACTGAGTGGATGAAAGACCAGCGAATCCCCGTCATGATGTCTTCCGACGACGTCGAGGCGATCGATGAATGGCGGCGAAAACAGCCGGATTTGCCCTCACGTTCGGAAGCCATCCGCCGGCTGGTCGAGCTGGGGCTGAAGGCGAAGAAGTGACCAAATGCACCATGAGGACCTCAAGCTGATCCGTCAGATTGTCGCCAGCGACGGCCGCAAATACACCGCCGGCAATATTGATCGCAGCAGATACGACCGGCTGGTCGACTTGGGATGGCTAACGCCGTTCAAGACGAATATCAGTGATGTCGAGTATCAGGCCACGGAGAAGGGCCGGGCAGCGGCCCGCGGCCGATGATTGGACCGATCCGGCGCCTGATCGAGTTGGGTCTGAAGGTGAAAGCCAAATGAAGCTAGGCCCGCGCCCAACTGGCCGACCATGGACGCCCGCAGATGACGCGCAACTTTTGGCGTTACTGGCATCGGGCCTTGACAGGCCGTCGATCGCTCGGAAGCTAAAACGGTCCGTGCATGCCATAGCCAGCCGACAAGCCGGCCTTGATTTTAGAGCTGGGGCTGAAGGCGAAGGGAAAATAGCGGCGATGGCCCACGGAAACCCCTGGACGCCTGAGGAAGACAATCGTCTGCGGATGCTTCTCGGAGCTGGCAAACCAATCGAAATTGTCTCCGCCGAGCTAAAACGTTCCGCGAAGGCCGTTGCGGGCCGTGCTTACATACTCCGAATATCGCTCAAACGTGTAAAACTGAAGCCGAAGGCGAAGGGAAAATGAGACCAAAACCAACTGCCGATCGATAGCGAATGCAACAGCGGACATGGCCGTCAGCTATGTCCTACTGGCAGATCCCGAGCAAAGAGACGACGCGATTGCAAGCTGCGAAACCCGGCGCGCGCCGCCGCACCGTTAGCGGCGCCCATGCGTTATTCCGGCTTGGTGCTGCCGAAGTACCCGCCAGCATTTAAACGCATCCACCGCCCCGGCAACCCCTCAGGCCAAATCGACGCTGACGGCTCTCGTTCTTCCGGACTTCGGATCGACGCCAGTTTCAAAGGTCACAGCTTTGCCCTGGGTGATTTCATCGCCTTCTTGCAGCGCTGAAACGTGGAAAAAAATATCCGTGCTTCCGTCATCGGGTTTGATGAAACCAAAACCTTTTCTTTCGTCGAACATCTTTACTCTTCCGCTTGGCATGAGTCTGTCCTTAATTTCTCTGGTGGAACTTAAACGGTTGCACCGTGAGATCGCGCCGGTACTTCCGCAGCCGCGAAACTCACGATGCTGGTGCACCGTTTCCGGCGCGCCAAACTGAAATCAACGATCTCGGATCAATGCGCCGGACCCGATCGGCAATCCGTTGGTGTTGGTGGCTATCGCTGGGCTCGATATCGAACAATTCATAAGCGTTTGCAAACTCTCGCAACAGCAGGGCGTGCGACGGGATCGTGCCAGGGGCACACTCAGCCAGGATGCTTTCGGCGATCTCGTCGGCGATCGTTTCCACTGCGGTCATCTTCTTTCCCCTAGTTCACAACGTGCGGCGTCTCGCCGGCGGCCTCGAGACTCGTGCTTGGCGGCGATGACGGCCGCGGCAAATGCCTCCGCGACCGTGGTGGCCACCTCGGCGCCGAGCGTCCGCTCTAGGTCGGCCCGAAGATTCTCCTTTACCGGAAGCAGCGCGCTCATCGCGACCGCGTCGGGCACGCCAATAAACCACTGCGCATAGCCGGCGGCCGTGCAGAGGTAATTATGGACGTCCCGATCTGTCATCACGGCCGGCATTACCGGTCTCCCCAATTGTGGTCGCCACTATTGTGCTGACCGGCGCCATCCGCAGCCGGTGCCTGCGTGGTAAACCCCGTGGTGTTCCCCATCGCGTCGGTGACAGCGTGCGCCAATGTCTGCCCATCGACGTTCAAGTTGAGCGTGATCGGCGGGAAAACCATTTTCGGCGGCGCGGTCGGCCCTTGCAGAAAGTTCGGGTTTGGTGCCTTCCAGTCCTTCGAGGGGCCGCCGAATGCGCCTTCGAGTTGCGGCTGGGGTTTTGGAAGCGCAGAAGCGCCACTCCACGGCATCAACTCATGAAATCGCTCCATCCAACTTGGGGTGAATGTCTTGTCCTCTTGCGTCTTATGGCCGCCTCCAAACCAACCTAGCGCGGTCGAGAAACCCTTCAAGGCTGAAGTGGCCATTGGCAGCGCGGTGTCCCCCAGCCGCATTAGCGCGATGTTGAACTCGGCGAGCGTGGTCCGGGCCGTGCCGACTGCGGTTCCCTTGTAGTCCTCCAGGATCGAGCCGTATCGGTTCTGAAACGCCTCGGAACCCATCTCCTTGCGCAGCTCCTTGATCCTCGCCAGCACCCTTTCATCGCCTAGCACTGCGAAGGCTCCGCCGCCGCGCCGGCCAAACAATTCCATCTCGGCGGGCAGGCGTTCTTCCGGCGGCATAGCCGCAGCTCGCGGTGCGCCTATCTCCAGTAATTTCGCGGGATCTGGTTTGCCATTTGTAAACCAGGTCGGTTTTCCATTGGCATCTATCAAGCCGAATCTCTTGAGCATCTCATTGTGCTCGGCATTCCCCGGCATTCCCCGGATCGCCATTTCGCGAAGCCACGTCCCGGATTTGCTGCTGGTGACGCCGGCGGTGCTCAATGCGGTGCCCAACAGCATCGTACTTATCGGATCGATGTCGGCGCCAGACTGCAGGATTGGCACCGCGTAGCTGAACGATTTTTCCATCTCTTTCAACCCGGCTGGGTTGGCGGTAGACAAATATGCGAATGCCGGGAACAGCCTCCTGATCTCTGCGGGACTGTACGCCTTCGTCATATGCGCAAGCCCGACGATGGCCTTCATCGATTCCTGCACCGACGTGTCTTTCGCCAAGGCCTCAGCTGCGGCGGCGCGTAGGAATTCCGGCAGCGCCGCGGCGCCGCTACTCTCGCCGGGCGTGCCTTTCAATAGCCGAGCCTCTTCCGTGGCTGCCTTGGCAATATCGCGCATGGGCATGGTGGTGCCTGTCATCGCATCTTCGATGATCTTGCGGACTTCGGCGATATTCTCCTTAGTGTCCTTCCGGCCCAGGTGATAATTTATCCAGTGAATGTCTTTCAGCAGTTCGGCATCTTCATAGACGCCAAAGGCGAGTGCGCCCGCGCCCACCATCTCCGCAGTGCCGCCTAGACGAAGATGGCTGCCACCGGTAAGCGGCACGCCGGGGCCCGTGATGTGTGCACCGCTACCACCGAGCCAACCCGGCCGGTGACGGCCGCCCATGCCGAGAGGCGCAACGCTGGGCACGCTGGTCGCTGCCGCCGCGGCGCTGCGCGCTGACGAAGCAGCGCTTGCAGCCACGACCTTGGCGGCCGCTGCTGCCTCCACGCCAACCTTGGTCCAGGCGGCGGCGAGCGAATCGGTTTCCGCTATGGCGGCGCCGAGGCCCGGAGCGACGCCGAGCCCCTTGAGGTTGTTGCGGGTCGCAGTGATCGCTTTGTTGAGCGCGGTGACCGATTCCAAAATCTTGCGAAGCGGACCTGTCGCCGAATCCAAGACGCGAAATACAGCCCCAACCTCATAGGTTGTAAGCACGCTATTTCTCCATCGTCAGGATCATTTCTGAAGCCACGTCATTCGATCCCATAGAAACTCGCCGCCTGCATTCTCACCCTTGGCGACGATCCAGGCCAACACGAAATTATCATCGGCCGCGAATGCTGTATCGAACTGCAGCATCCCATCACAGGCGGCAACCCTCAACTTAAACGCGGGTTGCCTGCTCAATTTTTTGCCGCTTGGGCCCCGTCGTCAGCTTTTGGGTTCAACTGTATAAGACCCTCACCCGCAGCCTTCAGGCCATCAAAATCCAGCATCTGCAACATCAACTCGACCTCGCGCTTGGTGCGCGGGAAAGCAAAGTCAGTGGCATCGATTCGACGCACCGCGGCCGCAACGACCGCCATGTTCATCATCGCCGAGTTGCCGGAACTTTCTCCCATCGCCTCATTGAGATGGTAATAATTCAACAAATTGAGTTTGTGCACAGCGATGATCCGGCCGCGCGAATCGGTCACCAAAACCTTGGTCTGCGCCGCGGCAGCCAACTGCTCGGTGGCGGAGGTAGGTGTGTCATTCATGCTTGTCTCCTTCGATTACTCGGATAATTCGCTCCGGTCTCGCGAGCCGCGCCATCGCGGCGAGATTGGGCGGAACGATCGCGAGCTCGCGGGCCAGCTTTTGGAACCTGCGAAGTTTGGGATAGGCCGCGTCGATAATTTCAGTATACATTTCAGCTCTCCGATCATTTTTAAGAACGCCGCGGCGGCTGGGCTCAAAGGGCCGTTTGAAAACCAGCCGCCGCGATCACGGCGCCAGCCGCGCGGTGGAGTGGGCCGTGCGCGTCGCCGATTCTGCGCTTCATTTTGCGCGTTTGTTCAGGCGCCGCGGCAAACTCGTTCCGCCGTGAGTTCCATACACAGGCGGTTGCGGCGCGTGCACCACGCCCTTGGGCCGACCGCTCCCCGCGTGCGTTGGACTCGGCTGCGGGTTTGTGCCTCGATTGAGAGAGCCTTGTTTGTGGGACGTGCCACCGTGAAACTTTGCCATTTGTGTGTCGTCTCCTTGTTATGCGGCGCGGCTGGCCAAATATTCTTCATGATTCTGAAAGAAGTGGCCATCGCGCACCTCTTCAGGCGATGCGATCCTGCCACGGAAACCGCCGCCCTCCGGGACCAGAACATAAATAACTTCGTTGCCGGCGGAATCCTTGTCGCGTTTCAGCCAATGTGCGTTGACCCCGGATTCGATGGCCGTTGCTTCCGCTTCGAAAGCATCGCGGCCCAGTCCCGAATCGCTTTGGATGTCGTTGAGCACCACCGTAGGAATCATCCGGGCTTCGCGCTCCACGCTTTCGCGCTCGGCGATCTGGTCAAGCAGCTGCGCATGAAAATCGCGCAAGCGCGATTCCTTTGCCGCTTCATAAAGCTCGCGCTCGTTTGGATTATCGATGTTGATGCCGCTCACCCAAGGGTCGTCCTCAAACTCAAGTATGGCATCGATGAAGGCCTTGCTGCGCGTCGGTCCGGTCATGCGCATCGAACGCTGGCCGAAGGACATGGCGCGCGAGGCGTCGCGAAGCTCCTTCCGATTTAGCGCAGCGACATAATCGATTTTATCGTAGGCCGGCCGCTTGACCTTCCCGCGCATGGCCTCAGTCACGCTGTGAAACTCATCAAGCGGTTTTTGGAGGTCGCGCAACTCGCGGAGAGCTTTGCGCAAATGGCCTTGCTTTTTCTCCTTCTTTCCCTCCTCTGACAAACGCCGGTCGAGCCTGACGGCTTCCATGTCCCTTGCCAGGAAGTCCGGAATATCGAAGGCGGCGGCCACCGTCTTCTTGAACGGGTTTTTCTCGATTTGCGAAAGCAACTGATGGTTTCGAGGATTGCGATTGATGCTCATGTTGGTCCCTCTGGTGGTTTGTAGATGCCGCGATCGATCCAGTATTGCCGGTCGTTCGGATGGAAAATTCCCTGTGCGGCCCAAAATTCAGGCGGCATCGAAGCATAGGTAGCGCCCGCCGAGTCGTTTCGGATTCGGCCGTAAGTGCCGAAACGCGGCGGCGTCGGCTCCAGATTGGTCACCATTAACTCGCTCAACGCCCACACCAGCGCATCCACACGGTCAGGCGAGCCATCGCCCGTAAATCCGTCGGAAACCATGCAGGCCATCTGATCCTCGAGCTCGGCAAACGCGCCGGCGTGCCGGATCTTGTTTTGCTCGTACAGAGCAGCCACCGGCTCGGCGCGCGCGATCTTGCCGCGGCTGGCCGTCACCTCCCGGTAGGACACGTTGCTGTCGACCGTTCGAAGCACATGCTCGACCATGGCGCCGCCGAAGTTGCGCTCAGCGATGACCCTATCGGCCTTGAACTCGCGAAACGCATTCACAGCCACACGGCCCCAGCCATCGGGCGATAGCTTGCACGTACGATCGGCCAGCACGTAGCCGAGGCCATCCGATCCGAGGCCAGCCACGACAATGCCAATGCTGTCGCCGTTGTCGTCCGCGCCTCGGGTACCGGACGGGTCGACCGCGACCACGACCCGCCGCATGTCCGGCAATTTCCATTGCCCGTTGGCCCGATCGATTACCTCTCGGCTCCAAAGCGCGCCCGGAACGTCGAAAAGCATCTCGGCATTGAGTTCTTGCCGCCCGATGCGCGTGCCTCCGTATCTAGTCTTGATTGCTTCAAGGAAGCTGGGCGCAAGGTTCGCAGCGTTTTCATATGTCGTGCCGCGCGTCACCACCACATCCTGACCCTCACGGGCCAACAGTGCTTTGAGTAGCTTGATCGGCCGCGGCGTCGTCGTCACCAGCCAGCGCGGATGCACGCCGACGCGCAACCCGAACATCGCCATGTCCCATGTAGCTTGCGGATCTTTCCAGCTGGCCAACTCATCCGCCCACAGCGCGTCATGCTGCGGACCGCGCAGCCGGTCGGCTTCCTCGCTGGAAAAAGTCGACGCAACAGCGCCGTTCGGCCAGGTGAGACGGCGCTTGCTCGGTTCGTATTCCGGGCGGCACCACGGCGAGGAAACCGCCAACAGACCGGACGGCCCTTCGCACATAATGTCGCGGGCATCGCCGGCCGTCGCCGCGATCAGGGCGATATGGCGCGCCGCGCCAGTCTCGATCAACTCGCGAATCCACTCGGCGCCGGATCGGGTCTTGCCTGTGCCGCGGCCGCCCATGAATAGCCAACCGTTCGCCGGACCGTGGCCGGTGAAGTCAGGCGGCGGCAATTGCGCCGTGCGCGCCTTGCTACGCCAGCCACCGTCGGCCAGCGTGTCTGCGAGTGCGCCAGCAATGCTCTTGCCTGTGACTTCCGGTCTAACCAGCATGGGCCACCTGCAAATCAAGCAGCTTGCCGTTTGCCGGGATAGCGGGGCGCGCTGCGGCGTTTCCAGCCTCCAGATCGCGCAATGCAGCCACCACAGCCGCGCGTGCATCAGGGAACGGCGCCAGGGCGCGGAGCAAACTCGCCTGAACCTTCATGAATGCGGGATGGTCCTGCAGGACCGCGACGTTGTTAGTGATGTTGTACGTGGTCGACCGCGCCAGGTCGCCGAGCTCGCCGCTGATCCGGGCGATCGTCTCGAGCGTGTGGACCAACCTCGCGGCGATATATGCGGCCGCCCTGCCGTCGCCGGCCTCGGTGGCGCTGGCTAAGTGGCCCATCAGCACCACTTGCACCGCGCGCAGGCCGTCCAACACCGAGCCACCGGTATCAGCGGCCTTAGCCGCAAGGTCCTGCAGCTGCACGGGCCCGGCGAGATAGCCGGCCTTCATTTCGGCGCTGACATGCCGATTCCAGTGCCGCCAGATCGCATCACGGTCGACGTTGAACTTGGCAGCCAGGCTATCGAGAGATGCACCACCGGCGCGCAAGAGCTCAATGCGCCATCGCTCATCGTGTCGACAGACTTGGCAACGCTTGTTGGTTTGGATTCGCTTCATATGAGAGCGAAACAGTGCCACGAAAAAATGTAGCACGCAAATGTAAGCCATTGATATTACAACACAATACCAATCAGCAACGCTTAATACTAATCAGTAACGCGTTTCGAGCAACCCACGGATTATCTATCCGCTCTACCATCACCAACCACTTGAGAATTGGCGACTTTCTCTGCTCATGTCGCACTGTGTCGCAACGGCGCTCGCCCAGCGAGCAGCCACGCAAGCAAAACTTTTCCCGCAAATTGTCGGGATGCCTTGAGCATGTTCGCCGAGCTCGCCGCCGCTGACTCTCTGGCCCCGCGCGCTTCGCGACAGTCGCGAACGAGAGCAAACCGCGACGGCGAAAAAATCTCGTCGCGAAAGGAAAGAGGATTCCGGGTGGCTCGATCATTCGTCATCATCACCCCCTACCCGAGATATAGATAGTAGTGTGGGTTTTCCGACCATGGACTGTAGTGTTGGTTTTCCCACTATGGATTGCGGGTTTTCGGTGTGGGTTTTCCCCCCTGAAAAGTGAGGTTTTCCCCTACTGGAGTTTTGTTTTTCTGGTTTGGCTTTTCGGGCTGCGTTGGCTGTGAGTTCGGCGGCTTGCTTTGTATCGAACTTCCTCCACTCGTGACTGCCGTCCCCGTGAAAGCCGCGGGCCTCCCTGTACGTGAGGCGAAACAGGTTGGGCTTGCGCCACTCAGCGTTGCCGGCGCGCCCGCGGGCGGTGATCTCTATGAAGCCCAGGGCCACCACTTCCCGGATTGCCGGCGCGATTGCCTGTCGATCGATGCCATACTGCTGAAAGTTATCGAACGTGACTGGCAGCCGCCCGTTGTCCGTACCGCCGTGATGCGCCAACTCGATCTCGATCCGGTCTAGAATACGGCGCGCCGACAGGCTCAACGCACGATACGCCGGCGATTCCAGCATTTCGATCAAGTGATACGAAAACTGGCCCGCGATCCTCGAGCGTCGGCGCCCCATCTCATGGCCTGCCGAAAGTGGGGATGCCCAGGGCGTCCGTCAGGCGATCGATGAATTCGGAGATGTTGTCGCGGCGAATGATTATCGTGTCGTCGTCTTCGGGCCAATTCGTTTGGCGCAGTACGGCGTCCCCCTCTTCGTTGAAATGGATTGTGATTTCCCACTGCGCCGGGCACAGCACCGTAACGCCGTCATCTTTTGCCACCGTTGTCGGGAACTCGAGGACTGGCTCTGTTGCTGTGTCGGTCATTCGTCGATCCCCCCTTCATCCGGATCATCCTCATCAGCAATCGCGGCGACCGCTGCGTCCCACCTCGATTCCGGATGTTGCTGCAGATATTCGGCGACGCGTTCGCCAAGGTCGACCGGCGCGTCAATGGCGTCCTGGTCCTCAATATCTTCGATGGCTTTCTCGACGATCTTCTCCAGCCGCGCGCTGTTGACGAAGAGGCGATAGGCATCGCCGAGAAGATCGGCCTGCGGAATCACCTTCCTGATTCCGTGCTCGTCGAGCTTGCGTTCGATGAAGCCGACCAGTTGGTCCGAGGTCAGCGCATTAAGCTCGACGCGCTGGGTGAGCAGGAATTCCACCTCCTCCTCGGTCGCGCCGTTGAGCTGCAGGTTTCGCTGTTTCGCAAAATCGCTGCCCCGATCAAAAGCATCTTCGGCGCTGGCTTCGAGATCGAGATCGTGGACGTCGGTCAGCCGCAGACCGAGATCGATGATCTTGGAGTTATGCTCGAACGAGAACCGCCGAGTGCTGCGCTTCAGGGTGCCAGCGATAGACAATCCGGCTTTGTCGAAATCATGCAGCGCCAGCAGTGGCACCTGTTTGCGGCAGAGGTTGTCGATCAGCGACCTCGCCGCCGTGCTGGACATGCCCTTGGTCGACATGATCGCAAGGTCGTAGCGCTCGGCAAGCTGGACCTTCTCGAACAGCGGCAGGAAACCCTCCTTCTCGATGAACAGCACCGCGCCGAAGCAGCCGCCCGGCCCATGCGTCTTGACTTTCCCGGGAGCGAAGCCCGGCTCGTCAAGCTTCGGCAGTTTGACGTTGGCGAGATAGTTGCGGACGCTAATGGTCCCGAGGCCGAAGGAACGCTCGGTGTGGGGCTCGAAGAAATGGCCTCTGTCGTCGTAGACGATATCCCAATCGACGTCGTCGTATTGCTGCATGTAATCCGGCAACAATTGCTGGCAGAAGTACTGGTCGTTGAGCGGCTGCCCGCCCATCTTGTCCTGAATGAAGGGACGCGCCTGATACATGACCTGCCGCGCCGATGCCGGAAGCGTGCCGTTGGCACTGGCCTTAAGGTAGGCCTCTTTCATCACCTCGAAGGCGGCGCTCTTGAAGTTGTAGTAATCGCGCGCTCGGATCAGCCTTGCGCTGCGGTTCGAGGCCGCCGATGCGTGGCGTTCCTCGGCCTTTCGCTGCTTGGCCCAATCTTTCGTGACGCCGAGCACCGACGCCTTCAGGCGGCTTGCGAGGGTATCACTCATCGTCGTCATCCCCCGGCAATGACAACGGCCGTCTTGCCGTGGTCGGTGTATTCGATGCGCGGGCGGGCGACGTGCAGGATGAAGATGATCGGCTCATCGCGACCCGAGCGCTGCTCGGCCAGAATAGTGTCCAAGCTTTCGCCGTAGGTTCCCAGCGAGCGGAACGGATTGCCGATGGTGGCTGACCAGTTGAGGCCGGTGATGATACGCCGCTGGTCAGCACCATTCGGGCACCATGCAAACGCGGTCTCGATCACATCGGGGATGCCATCGGCCTCGCCAACCGCGCGGCGGTAGCGAAAGGTCTCAAGATTGCCGCCCGCGGCCGCGAACCGGGCGGCGAGATGATCCTTGCCGATGAAGCCGAGATCCTTTGGATTGACCGGGCGGCTCTGGCGCTTCATGGCGTCGAGCAGTTTGGCGACTCCGGCATTGTTGACGCGATCGGCATTGCCGAAGAAATCGGGCAATGACAGGCGCGCCGCGCCGGATTCCTCAAGCACGAGCTTCTGCTTGGCACTGCCAGAAAGTCCGCGAAACTCACTGACGAATTCCCGCACGGTGCGGGGGGCGCGGCTATGATCCTGATCGCGGGCGATATAGGCACCCATCAGCCGCCGCAGGCGCGCGACGTCGTACCAGTGCGCCGAGGTCGGGTGGTGCGGTTGCCACTTGATCCAGTTCGGATCGGTAGCCTTGAAGTCAACACAGAGTTCGCGGTTCCAGCTCACGGTGAGCGCGAGGTGCGGATTGAGCCAGCCGAGATCGGCGGCCATTTGTAAAAAAGCCGCCCTTGCCCCAGCCAGTTTTGAGCAAGCACAAACCGGCCATCGCACCGTAACCTTGGTGCCATTCCTTACGGAAGAGCCGTCGCGGACGTGCTCGATCTTCGGCTGCTGCCGGACATGATCGACCTTGAAGATGACGGTGTGCTTGACGCCCTGAGTCTCAATGACGGTCTCGCCCTTCACGCCATCAAGCGCGAAAGCCATCGCGACGATGGTCTTTAAGGCGTTGCCCTGTGCACCTCTGGTCGGCGAGGCGTAGGCTTCGCGGCTGGAAACTCGCACCGCGAAATCCAGAATCCCGGCGACGGTATCGGGCGGGATTCCCGGCCCGTTATCGGTGATGGTGATCTCTGTGCCGACATCGATGTTAATCACCGGGGCAATGCCGGCTTCCTCGCAGGCATCGAGCGCATTATCGGTCAACTCCTTGAAGATGACCAGCGGCCACTGATCGACCCCGTGGCCAATTTGCTTGACCAGTTCGCGCTCGGAGCAGAAGTCGAGCAACCGCGAGGTCGAAAACGTCTCGCGCCGCAAGGCAGGCTGGATGTTCATCGCGCGAGCGGGGCTCATGTTGCCCCGCCCTTTCCGTTTTGACGCATGGGCGGGGCTGCGTCCGGATGCCTTGCCCTTCTAAAGCCAGTCCCATCGCCGTTAATCTCGAGCTCGGCAGCGTCGCCGATACTGCGGATGCGCAGCGCCAGGGTAGCGCCGCGGAAAACCTCCATCGCCCGGTCGGGGTCGAGCCCGGCGGCAAGTAGTTGCCGGCAAAGTGCTAAGACCGGTGTAGTGCCGCGGGCGGTGATGCCGGCGCCCGTGCAGGTGTTAGTGCCGGCAAGATCGGCGCGAATGGCTTGATTGATTGATGTTGATCGGCTAGATAGAAAGCGCTTGGCAGCACCTAAGTCTATCCCGGCCTCGTCTCCGTCAACGCGGAGTGCGGGGCCGGCGCCGTTTCGGCAGACCACCGATCACGCCGTCCTCTTCATCATCTCGGACGTGATCTTCGCGAAGTGCTCTCGAAGAGCTCGGCGAGATGCCACCCACCGATCGCCCTGCTGGCCGCCCGGTAGCAGCCCCTCCTGCAGCTGGTAGTGCGTTTGCCGCGGCGTCTGGTTGATCGCGGCTGCGATAGCCTTAACGCCCCAAATCAGGTCAGTTTCAATCGTCTCTGCCATTGTGTTCCTCTTCGTTGCAAAAAGGTGACCAGCGTCGCTTTGTCGATTTCACTCGTATCAGACGAATTAACCGTTGACAACTGACCAACGAAGCTTTATTTTTTCAAAGAGTTGCAATGGAATACACGTAGTGACAAAACAGCCACAGATGAATGTTCGCGAAGTCGCCGATTGGGTGCGCCGCGATCATGAGACAACCAAAACGGTCATCGATCGGATTCGCAGTTGGGCGGACTACGGCATCCTGAGACCCGTTGGTGAGAAGCACCCGGGCACGGGCAAGAAGCGTCGATATGGTGCGGATACCATCGTTGATGCCACGCTGCTCACCGCCATTACCGACTTAGGTCTAGCGGCTGTCCGCGTCGGTCATTTCAGTGGCGATGACGCAAGCATCATCGATCTCTGCCGCACGGCAGCGCTGACGGTTTTGGGCGACAGCGAGCAAAGAGACGTGGACTGGATGTTGATTATCAGTCCGCCTTCTCCGGAGACTGGTCGTCCCTCGGCTCGATTTGCCTACGAAGATGGCCGTCCATCCAAGGAACGTGACCATTGGCTCGACGTCCCTATCCCCTCGATCTTGGAGGGGGCGATCGTGTTGAACCTCACCAAAATCTTTAAGCCGCTGCGCTCGATTCTAGAGGTAGTTCGGCCGGAGCCTCCGGACTTCCCATACTTCCGTCTGAAAGCGCTCTCGGAGGATAACCATGGCCAGCATCCGTAAGCGGACGTGGACGTCTAATGGAGTCGAGAAGTCCGCGTGGGCGATCGACTATTTCGATCAGAGTCGGGTGAAGCGGCGGAAGACCTTTGCCACGAAGAAGCAGGCCGTCGATTGGGCCACGACAGCGCTGCATGAGGTTAAGCAGGGCATCCACACGCCGGCCAGCGCCAGCGTCACCGTGGCGGTCGCCGGCGAGCTCTGGATCGAGCAATGCCAGGCAGACGGCCTCGAAGAAAGCACGATCAGGCAGCGGCGCCAGCACTTCAAGCTGCACGTCAATCCGAGAATAGGCAGCCTTCGGCTTTCCGAACTGAGCACACCGACGATTCACCAATTTGACGCCGATCTGCGCAAGGATGGCCGTTCACTGGCCATGCGACGAAAGATCCTTACCAGCGTGAAAACGATGGGGTCGTTTGCTCAGTCCCGCGGGCTGGTTGCACAGAACGTCGCGCGGTCAGTCAAGATCAAGGGCGATGGTCGCACCAAGAAGGGCCCACTTCGGGAGGGCGTTGATTTTCCGTCCAGGGCCGAACTGCGCGTCCTGATGGAAACTGCGACGCCGCGGTGGCGCCCGCTGCTAGTTGTCGCCATGTTCACCGGGATGCGCGCCAGTGAGCTGCGCGGTCTGCCCTGGTCCGACGTCGACCTCGAGCAAGGCGTCATCCACGTCCGGCAGCGTGCAGATGCTTGGTCGACGATCGGCCCGACAAAATCGGAAGCTGGCAAGCGCGACATTCCCCTAGCCCCGATCGTGGTCAACACGCTGCGCGAATGGAAAGCCGCCTGCCCGGCCGGCGAACTTGACCTGGTATTCCCCAACGGGCTCGGCAACGTCGAGAGCATTCAGAATGTGTACAAGCGGTTTTGGACTCCGGTGCAGGAAAAGTGTGCCCTGCCCGGCTACGGCTTCCACACCCTCCGGCATGCCGCTGCGAGCCTGTTCATCGCTTATCTGGGCTGGACCCCGAAACGTGTGCAGGTCGTCATGGGCCATGCCAGCATCACGGTGACCTTTGACCTTTATGGCCATCTGTTCGAGGACAAGGTCGCCGATCGCGAAGCGATGAAGAAGATCGAGGTGGCGATCGTCGCGGCGTGATTGCGACAAAGCAGCGACATCACGGCTAATTCTGCCGCAATATCAATGGCCCGCGCCGGATTTCTACTCCGTGGGTTGCAGGTTCGAATCCTGCTGGGATCGCCAATATTTTCAATGAGATAGCGTTTTTCCCTAATGCAAAGATCAGCGCCACAAGCCACCCGTTAGGAATGCGCTGCTTTACCGTTTTGGGCCTGCGACCAACGTTTAGCGATCATGTCGCTGTGGCTGGTGGGCAAAAACAGATCGATCACACTTATGGCGCCCCAGAGCGCAAGCGGCACAGCCATGAAGACCGCAACAAGGATCGCAATTTCCCGCCTGGTTATACTTTTCATTTTTCTGCCCGCATCGAACCGATATCTCCGCCGCACCTTAGTTCGAAATATTTTGCTGCCAAGAGAGCCAGCGCCGCGCGATCCTGGTTACAGTGCATTTAGTTCCCCGCCGGGATCACCGCTTATAAAACAAAAAGGCCGCTCCAAAGAGCGGCCAATTCGTCGCGTTTGTTATCGACTCGTCGGGGTTGTTACCAGCGGCCGGTCCCAAAACTGAACCCAATGCTAGGGCCGCCGCCATAATAGCCGTATGCCGGACCGCCGTAGTACCCGGGCCCTCCGTAATAGTTGTAGCTGCGGTAGCCGGGGCCATAGACGTATCGAGGACCGCGGGTGCGCCAGCAGCGTCCGGATGGACTGCACACGAGACGAACCTGCTCGGTGCTGGAGGCTTCCGGTGTTCCCACTGCTGTTGGATTTAGAGGGGCCGCAGAAGCCGCGGAGGCCAAGAGCGCGGTCGCCCCCATAATGGAAAGGATTGTCTTCATGCCTAACTCCCTGTTCGAGAAATCCGCGACAGCGTTTTGAGTTAGCCGTCGACGGAGCGAGCTCCCGTAAACAACAACATCTATAGGAAGCCGAAGGTTCCAGGAGCCCGAAGTCGAAAAAGAGTTAGCCCTCGCGATCACGCTTAACTTAGTCGAGCGGGAACGGAGTTCTCGCCAAATGCGCGGAAACCTGAATGCTCCGTGACATCGTGATGTCCAAAAAACTGCGAGGCGGCTTCCAGCGTCCCGCTTGTGGGAGGCGTGATCCAGCTCCCGGCGATTGTTCAATCAGAAGGGCCGGTGAGCCAAGGATTGCTTCTCGTTTGGAATCTTCCAAACCGGGACCATCGGGTCGCCTACCCGTGGAGCATCGCTCCGAACTCCTCCTCGGCGACCTTAATGGGCCGTCCCGTCGGCGGGACGGTCCGCGCAGCTGTCAATATTTCAGGATGCCTTTTTAGGCGGATTGGACGAGCTAAGTACCTGGAAACTTTGAATTGTGGCACCCTTGAAGAGAGCGGACCGATTTTTCGTTGCGATCTGGAGGAAAAAACCGCGAATGCAACGGCTGGGCTAAACACCATCAAGGCGTTTCACTGAGAGTGCGAATCAGGCTTAATCCTTCGCAAAACGTTGCCTTCGTCTATTCCGAAAGCGACCCGGGGGATGACAGCGCCAGACGATCTGCTCCGTACCGTAGACGGCCTGAAGGAATTGCTGAGGGTCGCGTGGAGCAGGCTTGCAGATCCGCTACTCACACCATTCGATCGTCGCGAAGCTCGCAACCAAATCAGACAACACAGCGCTGAATTGCGGCGCTATCTCCAGGCGATCGAAGCGAGGCGCGTGAGAGAACGATCCCTAGAGCGACATCCCGACCTCGTTCCGAAAAAACCGGAGTTGCGGCTGCTCGCATAGCTCAAAGCGGCCTCGCTTGCCATCGTTTGAAGCCGCGGACTTTCCGATGCGATACATTCTTGCAACGGCTTTTCTTGTTCCTCGGACGGAACATCTTTTGCACTTCACAGCAACCGCGAGCCGCGGCTAGGCCGAGAATACCGGGGCTGAGCGTGTTTGAGATCCAATGAATTTTGAGCCGGCTGGACTGCTGGAAGACGCATCCGGCGGCCCTTTAAACATGGCGGTACCGGTCCATGACGCCTTCCCCCTTCGCGTGCCGCTGGGCCAAAAGCCGGTTTAAGTTCCTTGCAATCACCGGTTTTTGATTGCCATTTCCGAAGATCCATCGGGACCGATCATGGTGTTGAAAATTTGATTCAGGTCGAGCAGAGCTGGTCGTGAGTCGCATCACCACCACGATTTCAATTGCGCGACAGGGACCGTCGGCTTTTTTCATTTCCGCCGGCGGTCCCGCACTGCGCCGGAAGGCTCGCGCATGGCGCAAATTTCCCGCCGGAACACTTATTGCAACCCGAAGCTCGCTGCAAAACAGTGGCTAGCCACGTTTAGAGGCAAACTGGAATGAATGCGAAAGGGGCGCTTCTGGCATTTACCTGCATCTTGATAGCTGGACTCTGCAATGCGACTGCGGACGAATTGCTCGATCTCAAAACTCGTGATCTCGCTGAAATGAAAACGGTTAGTGGCGTCACCCTGGTGTTTGATCCGGGCAAGATCAGCATGGTCTATACCTTGCCCCGGGCCTTAGGATCGTCATCCAGCCGAAGCGGCTCAATAACGAACATTCTCGGGCTCTCCGGCGGGCCACAGGAAGTCGGCGAAACAGCCGATAGTCTGTTGGATCGGCTGAATCTGAGACAGTACTTCATATCCCTGACATTGCCGGACGGGATTTCAGTATGGGTGAAGGCTTCTTCGGTCTCATTTTTTCGTGCCATCGAGCCTTGGGACCACATTCGAGCTGAAGCCAAAAGCGCAGTGAACACCGGTGGCAGGGCGGTCTTCGTAAAAGAAAGCGTGACAGCAATCAAAGACGCTATCAATGCCATCCGGCGTCAAAGCAGGTCCCCTTGAAATAAGCCAACCGGCATGGGCCGGCGGACTGTCATGACGCGGTAGCAACCACCCGATGACGGAATCGGCCGGCGGCATGCTAAGCATGTGTCCGAGTGCCTGGCCTAGGAATCGATCCTCGGAATTCGGAGCAGTGAAGACCGACGCGACAGGGGGAACTATGATTTTAATCCTAATCTCGATTTTGACCATTATCGTCGTTGGCGCAATCTGCTTTTGGGCCATCGACAGGTTTGCCACCGACCGCCGACTTGCAAATCTGCTGAAGCTGCTCGTGATACTGATTTGCCTCGGCGCCATCTTGCAACGAGTGCTGCCGATGACGGGAATATATTAGAACGAGTGCTGATCGCGCCCGCCACCGGTCAACAAACGCTCGAAGGCCATCATGTGGGGATTTCTCATCGGCCATTATCTGGCGATGATCATCTACCCGCTCCTTCAGGAGTGGCTGCAACGCCGCCACGACAGAAAAAGCCCGGACAGAAGAAGGCATTTTGCACGACCTCTGCAGACAAAGCCTTGCTGGGGGTCTTGAGCGTCCAGTGTGTTGATACACAGCGCCGCCAAGCGATCATATTCCGCTTGGCCCCGTTGTGCTTTGCACCATGCTTCAGCCGTGCAAATTCCGAAATTGCTGTAATCGCGAACCCGTGAAGCTGTTTCATCATCCAAAGGCCGCGAAACCATTCTGTCGCGCTGACGAAGCCTTTTTCATGGTTCCTCGAAGACACCGGGAAAAGAATGGCTGGTATCAACACCCACGGATCAAACAATGGGGTTCGATCATGTGGGACATTATCATCAACCTAATTTACCACCAATCGTGCAGGAAATACCTTGCTGCAGCGCGGAAGCAGACTGCACTGGATCACTTGTGGGTTTGAGGAGCGAGACAATCCGACGCCGCTTCGGATGATTGCTGGTCGTTGCCCTCTGGACGCGCCGGCGCACTCCAATGACAAGGCGGAGCTGCTCCTCCCTCCAAAGCACGACCCCGGCCCCAGGGATAAGGGGCTTTCAGAGCCCAAGGCAGAGCAGGCCAGGTCCCTCCCAAGGCCTGTAGCCCAAGGCAAATCGTCGGTCCCGGCTCTGCCGCTTGTTAGCTCGCGGCAAATTTTGGTAGAAAGTCGGGAACCGGGCAGACCAGCATCGGCTGAAACACATAGGTTTCAGAGGGGTTGAGCTGTGCGTATGTCATCCATTGTTGAACGGCCAACCTGTCTCACCTGCAAACACAGGATGGGATTGGTTCGAATTTCACCCGGCGAACGCGGCTTTGAGGAGCGGACTTTCGAGTGCCGCACCTGCCATGGCATTAAAAAGTTTCCTTTGCCATCGACCCTCTAAAGACGGATGCCGGTTCCTCAGCGAACTGAAACCGCCAAGCTAGCAGCCTGTGGTCAATGCGAGGGAAACGGTGTTGAGTTGAATAGGAGTTGATTATGAGTGTCGAACAGATGCCTGACGAACGGCTCGCTCATTTCTACGACAACATTCGACAACAGGTCGAAGCTGACCGAGCGAACAAGCATCCATTCATGGCAAACCCGACCGTTCGTCAGTACGCCGAGCAGCTGCGAAGCGAGATGATCAAACGACGATTAAGTCATTCGCCGATCGAATGGCCTTCCCAGCATCTCTTGTATTGACGACACTCCGCCGGCACCGGCCGCGAGACCCTGGAACCCAATGCCTGGGTCCAGCGTTCTCCTTGGCGAATACTGGCGTGCATCGGCGATATTTGGTGAAGCAAAATGAGTGACGTCACGCAGTTGGCCAGCGCGATGTTGGTGATCGTGTTCGCCGCCGTGATGTTGATAGCCGGGCAATTGTACATCGAAAGCAGGGAAAACAAGTCGGTAAGGTTTCCGACCGCGCCCGCCGTGCAAATCGCTTCTATTCCCCTATGACGATCCTGCCGCGGATCCAAATTCGGTCGGTCATTGGGTCGGCGCATCAATAACATTGCAGTTCGTTCGTCCCGACATCAGGCAATCCTGCATCTTGCTGCTTGCGGTAAGCTCATGAGCCAACCAGAGGCCCACGGCCAACATTGCAACTGCAATTGCCAAGCCGGCGAGCGCCGCACGTCGGTTTCCGCCTTGTTCGGGATCGGTCATCGTCCGGAATATCCAGTACTGTACTGGTTGGAAATTTCCTGGTGCCACGTAGGGTTCCTTATCACCTCTCGACCCGAAATTGACGGCGGGGATTGACCTCTCCGGCTATTTTGATGGCTTCCCGGCGTCCCCGGCTGTACACCGTTGGTGATCGCGAGACCGATCGTCTCACAACAGACAATGAAAGAAACAAGGCCCGTTATGAGTGGATTTAAGGAACCTAGCTTTGCGGACCGGCAGAAGGCGGCCCAGCAAGCCAGGCAAAACATGCTCAACAAGTTTCGCAGCCAACCGGGTCTCGACGATCCTGCAGTGAAGCAGCGGCAAGCCGAGCGCGAGGCACACGCCGCCGAGCGTAGCAAGGCCAGACTGGCGCGCGAGGCCGCCAAGGCCGAGCAGAAACGCCGCGAGACCGAGGCGGCGGCGCAGGCTGCAGCCCAACTGGCGCGCGAAAAGGAAGAGGCCGCCGCAAAAGAGCTGGCGCTCGAAGCCGAACGCAAGGCGGCGCGCGACGCGCGCTACGCCGCCCGCAAAAAGCGAAAATAAGTCCGGCCCCTTAGACGGGATCACGTGATGACAGCCACAGGCCCGGCCGATGGGCGGGCCTGTGGATGCCGAAGCGCGATGCCTAGTTCTTCTTCATTGCGTCGTCCTTCTTCATGCCATCCTTCTTCATGCCATCATCCTTTTTCATGGCGTCCTTTGACATCGTGTCCTTCTTCATCGTGTCCTTGGACATGGTGTCTTTCTTCATGCCGTCGTCCTTGCCCATCTTGTCCTGGGCGAAGGCGGCAGGCGCCAGCGCCAGGCTGAGCGAAAGAACGGCAGCAGAAACGCCGAGAGCAGTGCGGGTGCGAATGGTCATGGGTTGGTCTTCCTTTGAGCCGGTTTCGAAAGCGACTGATGCCGCTACGTTCACCACGGTCGGGCGACCTCGTTTGTTACCGGCTGTTTGAAAACTTTTTTGTGAGGGGGCTTTTTCAAGCAGTCTCGGGGTTCGCAGTGAATGCTCGCTAGAACCCGCGGGGTCGGTCTTTTTTCGGTCGCATCTTTGATGCAAGTGTGCGCCGCAACAAGCCGGGCGTTAAACACCAGGGCGACCTCGAACTATCAGACTAGAGAAAGTCCTGATGAAGACGGGCTAATATGCCGCAACCCCAGCCCGAACAATCTGATTAAGAATAGCTTAACGGAGATATCCATGCTCACACGCCGTAACGTCCTCGTAACAGCGCTTGCCGCGCCGGCCATTTTGCGTTTTGGGACAGGAACGGCCCGAGCCGCAACCACATTGAAAATATCGCACCAGTTTCCGGGAGGCACCATCGACAAGGGCGATTTCCGTGACCGGCTATGCAGGATATTCGCCGCGGAAGTAGCCAAGCGAAGCGGCGGCGAAATTGCTGCCGAGATCTATCCGAATTCCTCGCTGATCAAGACCAACGCGCAATTCTCGGCGATGCGCAAAGGCGCGCTGGATATCAGCCTTTATCCCCTTCCCTACGCGGGCGGCGAACTGCCGGAAACCAATATCGGCCTGATGCCCGGTCTGGTCTCGACCTACGATCAGGGTTTGCGCTGGAAGAACCAACCGGTCGGCAAGGCACTGACGGATTTTCTGGCCGACAAGGGCATCGTCATCCTCACCTGGATCTGGCAGGCCGGCGGCGTCGCAAGCCGTTCCAAGCCACTCGTCGTCCCGGCAGACGCCAAGGGCCTCAAGGTACGCGGGGGCTCGCGCGAGATGGACATGGTGCTGCAGACTGCGGGCGCAGCCGTGCTGTCGCTGCCGTCCAACGAACTCTATGCGGCGATGCAGACCGGAGCATGCGACGCCGGCCTCACCTCCTCCACCAGCCTGATCTCGTTCCGGCTTGAGGAAGTTGCGAAGCACCTCACGTCGGGTGCGGGCGCATCCTACTGGTTCATGCTGGAGCCGCTTTTGATGTCGAAGTCGATCTTCGACAAGCTGCCGAAAAATCACCAAGACATCATTCGGGCCGTCGGCACCGAACTGGAAGCGTTCGGCCGGAAGGGCGCGCAGGACGATGACATCGAAGTGGCTAAAGTCTACGAGAAGGCCGGCGCCAAGGTCAGCCCGCTTGACGTGGCCACTGTGGGCAAATGGCGCGACATCGCGCGGGACACCGCGTGGAAGGACTACGCTGGAAAGACCGCTGCCGCGGCCAACCTGCTCAAGCTCGCGACCGACGTCTCCGCATGATGCATGGTCCGCTGCCGGATCAGAATGACCATTTGGACACCGCCACCAGCAATGCGCTCGTGGCGGCGCTTCAACGCGGGCTGGCCTTTTGCAACTACATCATTGTGGTCCTCGCTGCCGTCGCGCTGATCGCGGCCTGCGTCATCCTAAGCTACAGCGTGCTGAGCCGCGCGCTGTTTCACAGCCCGAATTATTGGCAGGACGAGGCGGCAGTGTTCCTGCTGGTTGGTGCGACCTTCATGACAGCGGCCTATGTGCAGGGGCAACGCGGCCACATCGGCATCGAGGCATTCGTCGGACTGCTACCGCCGATGGTCAACCGCGCCAGGCTGTGGCTCGTCGACCTGGCGAGCCTTTTGTTTTGCGCGTTCTTCGCCTGGAAATCCTGGACACTGGCGCATGAAGCCTGGGTCGACGGCCAGGTGTCGAACTCGATGTGGTCGCCGCCGCTGGCGATTCCCTACGGCCTGATGGCGGCCGGCATGACGCTGCTTTGCCTGCAGATCCTGCTGCAGCTGACGATTCCGCTCGGCGGACTGGCGCGCCGATGACCGTGCTCGGAATCGGCATCAGCTACGGCCTCGCCACCCTTTTTGCCATGTTCTCGGGCATGCCGATTGCGTTTGCGCTGGGCGCAGTCGCAGTGGTGTTCATGGGCATCTACATGCCCGCGGCCTCGCTCGATACGGTGACCCAGAATGTCTATGAGGAAATGGCCTCGATCACGCTGTTGTCGATACCGCTGTTCATCCTCAAGGGCGCCGCGATCGGGAAATCCCGCGCGGGGCAGGATTTGTATTCAGCGCTGCACGCCTGGCTGCATCGCGTGCCGGGCGGGCTCGGCGTCGCCAACGTGTTTGCCTGCGCGCTGTTCGCGGCGATGGCGGGATCATCGCCCGCCACCTGCTCGGCGATCGGCTCGGCCGGAATCCCGGAGATGCGCAAGCGCGGTT
>WNFQ01002114.1_pt1 | contig 25417 bp, 23 predicted proteins | sample 5400171 | NCBI WGS metagenome assembly WNFQ01 (sample SAMN13153356, study PRJNA577476) | soil metagenome | isolation source: 20 cm soil under Madrone tree | place: USA:California | collected 2016-06-14
GACGTTATTGCCCTACGCGACGATGGATTGGCTTCCATGGCTTATTTCTACTTCGATTTCAGGGACGTCAACAAGCAGAACCGTTGTGACTTGCTCCCTTCTCTTGTTGCTCAGCTTTCTGATCAATCACATCGCCATTGTGACGCACTCAACGACCTTTATCTCAAACACGGAAAGGGCGCACAGAAGCCCAGTGAAGATGAATTGGTACAATGTCTGAAGAAGATGGTTACACTGCCAGACGAACAACCTATTTACCTCATCGTTGACGCCCTCGACGAATGCCCTGACACACTTGGGATGCCATCTCCACGGGAACAGGTCCTCGACCTCGTGAAGGAGCTCGTCGAGCTTTCGTTACCAAATCTTCATGTATGTGTTACGAGTCGCCCGGAGATTGATATCCGACATGCTCTCGAACCTTTAACATCCCTCCGAGTATCCCTTCATGAACAAAGTGGGCAACGAAAGGATATAATCGAATATGTGACCTCGGTTGTTCAATCGGATCGAAAGATGCGGCGATGGCGAGATGAAGATAGGAGATTAGTGATCGAGACACTCTCTGAAAGAGCAGACGGAATGTAAGAACGTTGTTGTTCAAGTCGGAATATGTTCATGATATTTACGGTGCGGAACAGGTTCCGGTGGGTGTTCTGCCAGCTAGAAGCCCTACGACAGTGCTTGGCACCTCGAGTGCGGCATATGCTTAAAGAGTTGCCCGAGACTCTTGACGAGACATACGAGCGGATGTTGAGGAATATCAATAAGGCGAACTGGGATCACGCGCATCGCCTGTTGCAATGCCTCACGATTGCTGTTCGTCCTCTTCATGTCGCGGAGCTTGCGGAGGTCCTCGCGGTTGACTTCGGGACGGCTACTGGTGAAGGGACATCTAGGTTGAACACGGACTGGCGATGGGAGGACCATCAAGACGCTGTTTTGTCTGCCTGTTCCAGTTTGATCTCCATTGTCAATGACGACGACGACGACGACTCCTCTCAAGTGGTGCAGTTCTCGCACTTCTCCGTAAAAGAGTTCCTTACGTCGTCACGTATTGCCGATTTAAGTGCAGGCGTATCGCGATTTCACATTCTCCTTGGACCGGCACACACGATCCTTGCCAAGGCCTGCCTGGGTGTACTTCTGCGGTTGGGTCAACTTTTGGGTCAACTTGTGGATGAGGACAACGTCGACATCAAATTTCCTCTCGCTCGATATGCGGCGGAACATTGGGTGGACCATGCTCGATTTGAGAATGTCTCGTCCGACATAGGAGAAGAGATGGAACAACTCTTTGACCCCGATAAACCGCATTTTACTGCTTGGATTCGGGTCCACGACATCGACACCAAGCCCCCTTTTCAATCGCTTCTATATTACTTTGCCTATTCAGACAACAACAAATCAAATGCGGCAACTCCATTATACTATGCAGCGCTCTGCGGGTTTCAGGACCTAGCAGAAAAGCTTATTTCCAAACACCCACAACAAATAAACAGTACTTATGGTTACTACGTGTCGCCATTGGTGGCTGCACTGAGGGGTGGACACTTCAAGATAGCACAGTCACTCTACGAGCGCGGTGCCAACGTAGATGTCCAGGGCACGTACAACCGGACCCCACTGGATGGTGCATCACTCTCTGGACATCTCGAAATTGTTGAATGGCTGCTCAGTCGCGGTGCAAATCCAAATGTCCGGGAGGATCAAAATGGCTGGGCCCCACTACATTCGGCGGCCAGATTTGGACATGTCGAGGTCTCCCGGTTATTACTCCAGTACAAGGTCGACAATAACCCCCAAGATAGCCACGGCCAGACTCCATTACACTTAGCCTCGAGAGCGGGCTACGTCGATGTTGCTCTGTTATTGCTCGAACACGGTGCCGATGTGAATACCCGGGACAACAGCCGCAAAACGTCATTGCATTCCACATCAAATGGACGGGGCGTATCAGAGGGACGGCTCCTCGAGGTCGCACGCTTGCTTGTCGAGCATGGTGCGAATCTAGATGCAGAGGACGAGGAGGGCAAGACTGCACTTCAGGTTGCGTTGAAGGAAGGACACCACGATATCGCGAAGTTTCTGTCGGATATGACAACACAAACTGTAGTATCATTTGATTCCAGCCTTATGAATACCGTAGTGTAGTAGGAAAACCAATTTTTACTGTAAAATAATACAAGGAACAATTTTTACACAGCAGGATAATCGCCACGCCGTTATTTCTTACATCATACCGGATCGGCTCGAGTGCCCACATCAGTGGCAATCAGCCCTGAACTTGAGTGCGGTATTTCGGACGACACCATTTCTTGGCCTCACAATCCCCCTGACAACGCCTTGCGAAAATGTGGTCGGGCGTCCTTAAAGAACCATCATGCTGGATTTACTACGTATATATGCTTCCAGGTCCCGAATATCTGGAGGACCTTCACTGGCCCTCTGAGACTGTAATAAGACAACAGTATCTGTGCCATGATGATAGGCCGTCCCTCGTGGACGTTACACACCAATCTCTCGTCGCAGTGGGACTTAGTAGTGATGTAGTGCGGCGCGGCGCATTTGCGGCACAGAGTCGGAACAACGTTCGAGTCCAAGTCCATATCTCGCGATGCACCACTGACCTAGGTGTGTACGAAACGCCTCCGGGATTTTTCACTGGCTGAGATCGCTCTTGATCATGTTCCTAATCATGTGGAATTTTCGGGAGGAGTCTATGGGAGTCGATATATGTACTAGTAGTAGGCCGCTACTTCGCTCGTTGTTGTCAGTAATGTCACAGTCATGCTGACGCCAAACCACGTGAGCATACGCGTGTGTCCGCTATGCCAGATGCGAATTGCATTGGAAGTTTCCTCACAAGCTGAGATTTGAGCGAATTTGAGCAGTCAGGCGATGCAGATCTGGGGCCATGGGTTGGGAAAAACCTTTTGACACGATCAGGAACGATACGAGTACATATGCAGCCATGACCATGAGGGTACACTGCACGTGGAATTCATGATAGCCCCGTCAGGTTGCTCTTTGAGTAAATATGATTATCTAGCCCAGTGCTGTGCGCGTGGTGCCCGAATAGACCATTCGACAAGAGACGCCTTATGCTGACAGAACCATCAAATGTATCATACTTTGGGCAGTCTTCAGTCTTCCCATCATTTCATATGGATTGCTAATCGAAAAGCACAGGATGCCGCCTAGTTATGATGAAGTGAGGTTAGCTGAACGCGCGTTAGCAATGGTAGACAGTTGTAGACTCGGGCTTATGCCCGACTGGGTATATTGCCAGGTCTTCCTGCCACCGTGACCTAATCCACCGTCCCTGACATGCTAGAGACAACACCCGAGGCGACCAGAGTTGACGGTATATGGCCAATTAATTTCTCACCTGGGTAACAAAAGAAAAGTAGCCCGCAAGTCCAGCGGCCTCTCGATAGTTCAGCGTCAAATGGAAAATTATCCCCTTCTTCGGTTGATGCCCGAGTTTCACACGCCCAGTTCACGTGATTGCTGACCACGACAATTAGTCAGTGCTGATCGGACAAACTTAGACACCGTTACGCGCGAATCCGTATCCGCGTCAATCTGCTTCCCCACGCAAAAATACATCCGGGCGCATCCGGGCGTTGTGGGGATGGATCGTATAAAAGGGACCCTTTGAGTGACTAGTTCCAACATCAATCCAGTTCAAACAAACAAACACTCTACCACTCAACTCACTCTTCGTACTGCAAGATAAACATCATGTCCAAGGTGACTTACCCCCATTTCGAGCTATCACCGTGTGGGCTAACGAACGTTCATCAGCCCACCCTCTATACGTTCCCTGGTTCCATCTGGGCGTCTGCCCCTCACCTCGCTCTGTTCGTCCTCATTCTGTACCTGACATCGTCATGAAAAGTTAACGTATATTACACCTAGCGCTGAACTTGGCATCGACGCAGACTTCAACGTAGTAAACCTCCTCGAGGGTGCGAACTTCAACCCAGAATTTCTCAAGCTGGTAAGTCTCGACCACCTATCCTTAGTTACGCATTCATTGACGTGTTGTTCTCTCAGAATCCCAATGCGACCCTTCCCACGCTCACCCACGGGGGAAAGTCATATAGGAGCACTGCAGAGGTGATCGACTATCTCGTGTCGATCTCTTCGAGAAAGGTTGCGCCCGAGACCTCTATCACCAAAGTGGTGCATGAAGAGAGTATTAATCCCAACTTTGCAATGGCCGCCGCGGTAAGGCCGTTATTACCCTCATCGACTTGCATATCTTATCTCAACCATTTCAGAGAAATGACGAAGAACTCGCCCAAGTTTCGGGCAGCTTTGTAAACGTCTTCCACACAACTCGTAAGTGTCGACGACCCATCATCGCTTTCTGGACCCCAGGTTGAGAACCCATATCGACGACTTACACTTTTTGCAGGTCTCGGCCATCTGAAAAAGTATGCGGCGACACCTGAGGCTCAAGCACAGAAACCGCTTTACGACAGGCAAATTGCCAAAATCTCAGGCCTCCTTGCAGTTCTCAACGGCCAAGCACCCGATGAGGCCAAGCAGGGCTTCTTCTCCACGTCCGCCGCCCTCTGGGACGGTGCCAAGGTCTTCATTGTCGAGACGCTTCCTGGGGCCATCACTGACGGTCCGTTCATCGGTGGGGCGCGACCCGGGGTGGATGATTTCCACGTCGGTGCGTGGCTCGCGCGTATCGCATTTGTTTCAGGAGCGCAGAAATCGGAGGATGGCTTGTCTGCGCTGGAGAAGAGGTTTGGACCTGTACCTGAGAAGGTCAAGGCGTACTGGGCGGCGTGGACCGGGCGCGATAGCTGGGTGAAGGCTTACCCTGACAACGCGCTGCACTAGAAAGCTCTATAATCTCTGCAAGAGATGTTGTGTACTCCTGTGTAAATGTCATGTTTTCGTGGAATCGGATTATCACGGGAGCAACGGTCCCGGCTGTGACATCCAGAACTGCTTTAACCTCAGAGCTCTTTTCTTGAGTCTTCTGATTTTGTTGTCTCCCTCGTGCGTGGCCTTTACACCAATCCCAAGGGGGTCAATCTGGTCTGCACGTTGGGGTGTAAGTACTTACGCGGCAAACCATCTCCCTTACTACTACATACTCACCTTTTTGCATCGAACCCGACCACCCAACTATTCTTCCCAAGCCTCCGAACGACCATAGATACTTTCGCCCCTCTACCGTTATCCCTTCTCTTCCCGCTAAATGCTCTTCTTTATTCTCTCCCAATCATAAGCGAGTCGTACACAAAGCAAAGTGGTGGAAGCCAAGTTTCGACTGCTTGGTGATCACGAAACACCTTGCCGGTGTGATTGGGTACAGACCGACGAGAGAGTTTCTTGATTAGATTCCCTTTAAGGGCACAGCTGACGGGCGCTGCTATACCTCAGTCGGGGAGCAATTATCTAGTTTACCGTGAAACGGATTGGCGAGCTATTTGTTCTGGCTGCCGCCTCAGTTCGGTTTGTCTCTGTTCTGTGCGGTGTTTCCCTGGGGCGGCAGCGGGATGTTAGTCCGATCCCTATCCTTCTTGTAGCCTCGAAGGATGTAAGGAGTGGGTAGAATCTCCGTAGGTAACGAATGATCCAGACATTGTGATCATTGTCGTAGGGGTAAGGCGCAATGCGCCAATGTCAGTTATTCCGTGACCTTTGCTGAGTACGATCGGGAGGCGAAAATCTCGAGTTTGGTGGCGACAGCGAGGGAAGTTGATTATCGTAGTGGGATGGGAGTCGTCTACATTGCGTTCGGCCCGAGTGGGGCCTGCACGGCCTGCACCTTGACCTTAAACGAGACGCGTCAGCAGGGCAGCCTCACTCAGGCGTAGTGGTTGCCCTCCTACCTTGATCCTATCTTTTTAATGTCCATTTTGAGCTGTCCTCACGTCACTGTATCAGCGAAGAATCTTACTGTTTGACTTTGACCATTCGTAGATACAAATATTTTGTCTCCCTGTAACCAGGCAGTGAATAGAATAAATAACCGAAAAAAGATGCACCTGCGTAATTCAGTCGTTCCCGTGAATCCCGTCCCAGTGCCGACCCGTGTCCCATCCGTCTAAGTCTAATAAACTTCTTGCCTCTTTCCTATTCCTTTCCTCTCGGCTTCTTGGTCCTTAACCGAACTCTCCAGTTATCGTGCAGCCCCGTGTCTTTGTTGAGTGACTGCAAGTCTCGCTTCACTCTTCCTTGTTTCTGGATTTGCCTTGAGACCCCGCGACGGCTTTCTCCTCTGCCATTCCACTTCCTTGAACTCACGTGTACATCCCGGTGACCACATATATCACATTCCTAATGTTGCGTATATCAACTCGGAAGGCCAGATAATCGACTCGACCATCACATTGGGGCTATTCTTGTGGTGGACATTCGCGACTACTGTTCGTAATGTCGATGCTGAGAAGTAAAAAGGCTTCCTTTCGATAGCAGCCGTTTATCGTAATGGGCGTAAGAACCACCATGCGTGCATCATGCATCATGAAGTGACCATATTCCCGACGTCGAGATTGTCGACTTTGAAAGTCCTTGTCGTTGCCTTGATGGTGATTAGGGGCTCCCGGGACGACGCTCAACCGAAAGGGCCGGTATTGACCCCAGTATGGCGCATTTTATGTGCTTTTCATACCGAGAATTTCAGTGAGCAGAATACTTTGCCATTAATCGCCATCGCGTGTTTTGATCACAGAATTTCACGATCACGTGCCTGGAACCCCTCTTGCTGGCGCTGTGCATCACAACCGTATCACAACATCAACTCATGTCGGACTCGAATCTTGACGCTTTTTATGCAGAGTTGGATGCAAGGATGGCCATGCCTGATGACGAAAATTGGCACAATTTCTCCGAACGGCGGCGCAAGTACTGTATAGCGACTTTACTAGTTCAGAACCATTGGCTTATCCATGTCTCAGTATGGACAGCTCCTCCGTCACCTCTGAACTCCTTCCCTCGATCAACAACCAGGCTCCTCGCATGAAATCTCCCCCGACTGTAGCCAAGTATACACTCGTCTCGCTATCGATCGATAATCTCTCATGCTATCATTCATAGGCCTACTAAACGTAGGGCATCACCGGGTTCTGAACAACCCCTGTCTGAGAAAAAGGGGAAGCGTCCCAAAAGTTCCACAGCAGTTTCTGGAGAAGGACACAAGACGACCAACACTTCTACATTTGCCTCTACTCCAACTTCCATCCAGGGCGTATCGTCTGTCATCGAAGAATTTACTGATGTGATGGCCGAAACTCCCGCTACGAAGCGTGTCAGTAGAGGCAAACCTCGAGCTCCTCCACCTGAAGAAACAAGCGTCGTCACGACTCCAGGGAGGACCGATGCGCGTTCCCATCTCGAGGCTTCCGTCGTCCGGGCAAAGTCATCAACTACCGTGACAGCGAAACAGTCCGTAGCGAGAAAGAAGACTGCCAAGGCCAAACCCGAGCTTGTTACTCCCGCCGAGTTTGCGCGGCGGATACATGAGCAGGCCTCTATGACTGATTCCCTACCACAGACTATTGGCGTTGGTGGTCGGAAGGCAAGGCAGTCGAGTGCAAAGCTTCTCGTCAAGGCTGTTCAACCCCCTCAATACCTCAAAGACTATGTCATATTCTATACTGGAGGTGATCTCACCTACGCATCAGCTAGGACGCGAGGGTGTATGAATTATGTTCGTGTTGTCCTGTCCCATTTTCTCGCAAATACGCATACATTTACAATGCCCACAGATTCATAAACATGGTGGGACCGTACTCCCAAAGTTTGACCCCGCAACTGCCACACACATTGTCACAGAAACAAATGAGAAGAATATGCTCCGCGCCCTTGGTCTCAAGACCATGTCGGAAATTCCACTAGAAATACCGACGGTGTACTGGAGTTGGGTGATCTCGGGAAAGCCCATACCGGGGGAGAAGGACAAGCAGCAAATGGACTATGAATTTATGCACGCTGCGTTCCCAAGTCGCATGGATGCGGGGCGGCCCCTCGCTGGTAGGCATAAAGGGAAACAGAAGCTCGCTATCGGTCAAGGTCCTGCTTTAGAACCGGGCGAAGCGTCGTGCGTCGTGTCTCACATTCTCCATCACCCAATTGTATGCTCATATCTCTCTGGGATACATTAGCCCACGATCAGCTTCTCCCAACCCTTCATCACGCGGGTCATCATGTGGAATCGACGAAAAGATCCCAGATGCCTTGTTGAACCAAGCAACGGAGCCACGTAAAGGAAGGGACACATGGGTCCGCACATTACATGCCACCCCGTGCTTGGTTTTTAGTGACAAATAAGAGTAGGATGCTGACCCCAGCCACCGTCGATCTTGCTCACCGTCGAGCGCACCAGCCAAGAGAGCACCGCAGAAAAAAACAAGAGTTTGTGTCCGCCTGTCATATCGGCCTCGTAATGTCATCTAACGATTATGAAGGGATATATATGTGATGACCCTACGGCTACTGCGAGTTCTGTCGCATGCGCAAACCAAGATATTGTCGACATTGTAGGGCAGGTTATCATCTAGCGGGACGAATTGTTCATATGTTCGTCAGTTGAGTGAACTAGCAGAACTTCACCGCGCAAAACCCACCCAGGACGACAAGTGGCGGGTGCTAGGCTACACCAAAGGTCTGTTTTATTGGTGTGGTGTACATTGGTCATTGACGGAGTACCGTCCTTTGTGTAGCGATCGCGGCTCTGCGAAGATGTAGCGAGCGAATAAGTTCAATCGAGCAGGCCAGGTCCCTTAATGGTGTCGGGGAGAAGACGGCGCAGAAGGTGAACAGCAGTGGGGTTTTCACGTTGCTCACGTTTTCTAACTCGTGTGTAGATCATGGAGATCATCGAGACGGGCGCTTTACGGCGCGTCGACGCCGAGAGAACGGAAGACGTCGCCGCCGTTCAGCTTTTTCAAGGAATTTACGGTGTTGGTATGTGTGGATGAGGGATTTCGTTGAGACTGCCTTCCTAATCATCTACCCTACCCCCAGGGCAATCGACTGCGTATGCCTGGTACTTTGCTGGTTGTCGTACGCTGGAAGATATCGAGGAAAGGAAGGGTGGAATTAAACTGTCTTCAGCGCAAGTGTTAGGGTTGAAGTACTATGACGGTGCGCTACCACATCAGATACGATGGATTATTTGACCACTGCGAAATAGATATCAATACAAGGATGCCACGAGAAGAGGCAAGTGAAATATTCGGAGTAATCAGGTCCATCGGTAAGCATTCACACTGGGTTGTTACCGAATTCCCCCCGGATATGACGTGTCCCAGCTCTTTCTCTCGATCCGAAGTTATTTGTGGACATTATGGGTAGCTATCGTCGGTCTGTCATACTTGATTTTGTGTGGTGGACGAAGCTCAATACTTGTGCAGAGGCAAAGCGACATGTGGAGACATCGATGTCATGATCACACGTTCACCAGACGACGGAAAGACGCACGCCGGTGTGCTCCTCTATTGAGATCGCAGCAGCTCGAAACTCGCGCTGATCTTCACTGCTAGGAATTCTTCCCAAGCTACTGTCTGCACTGCGCTCTACAGGTATCATCACAGAAGATCTCTCGCTGTCGACCGATGCGAACGATAACTTGGAGTGCACATATCGCGGGCTCTGCGTGTGCCCAACGAAGGGAGGACAGGACACGCAACCAAGGATTCAACGCCGGATAGGTACGCACCTACAAGTACTCTTGTCATACAGCCCGATCCAAAATTATGTCAATGTAGACATACTAGCCATTCCTTGGAAGAGTCGAGGGGCCACGCTGATCTATTACACGGTGCGTCCTGAGCCTGTAATTGTACATGTTGTTTCCGTCTAAGTCGGGGAGGGGGCCGTGGTTGCAGGGTGACGACATTGTAGGCGCTCATTTCTAATGCCGTCCCTGAACGCTGTTACCAACATGTGCCTTGTGTCGGTATGCAGTTCAACCGGTCTATACGCTTGAAAGCGAATAAGATGGGTTACTCGTTGAACCAACGTGGCCTCTTTGCGGACGTCGTCCGTTCTACCGGAGATCGGTCTGTCAAGACAAACGCAGGTGAGTCTCGGCCCTGCTCTAGAACCAGTGCCCTTCTGGCCCCTTGTTGTCCCTTAAATGACGCCCATTTCGGGTGGAGGATGGCCTTTGCGCGTGGGTCATCCTTGGGTCCACTGATGGCCTGGGCACAAATATGCGAGCGTTCCGTGGCTGCGCCATGAAAGGGCAACGATTCTTCGATTGATGTCGTGTCGCTGCGCCCACTGCCTGCCAAGTGATCGAGACGGATCCCAGGCCTTACTGACTGGGCGCTTAATACGTTGGTTCCCTTATGGTGTTCCTCGAATTTCCTGCCATTAAGTGGGCGCTCGGGTGTGGCGTTTCCCCGGTTATCCCTCACGGCAGTAACGATGCCGAAAGAATGGTTTAGTTCGCGGAGCCACGTTGCGCTCCGAGGACCGGGAGAACCACCTGAAGGGTCATATTCGTGTCTCATGGAAGTTTCCCCGTGGGTCTATCTGTGCTCCGCTGGCCATTCTGTTGGCTCCCTTGCTGCCACCCTCCATTACTCCGACCCGACATATCGTTATCACGCGAGACACTCAATTCCCTTTCATTCACCTTTTACGAAGCTTATTCAGGCCACGCGCCACCCGCGATCTTCTATCAAATCGCATCGCATTTGTCTGGACAAGGGTTGTTGCCCCCTGCCATGAACTTCTCCCACACCGGCGCGCTGGCCCACGGGATTCTGCCAATTGGGGCAGTGTGCCGAGTCATGGTGCGGCAGCAGAGAACACGCGCGGCGCGGAAGAGGAAGAAGTAGAATTGGAGGCGGCTGCGGCGTTGATTGGATCACAACCGTGTGATGTTTTCATTGCTTTGCTTGGGGTGTCACCAGGGGCAGGTGACAGTTGGTTTGGCTTCTAGTGGGGTGGTGGTTCGCACGTTCGCGGTAGCGGTGGTGGCATTCATGTGGCGACTTCCTCTTTCTGTTTGAGATGGGGGAGAAGGAGGAAGGGACCGGACCATACCCTCGTACCTGCCACTCCTTGAGCCGACACCACGGATGTACCGCTACGCGGAGCACGTGCAGAGACACGAGCTGCACACTGGACCCCGTGATGGATGCGCCAGATCTGGGGTCGAGGGATACCAGGATGGGCATTGACCCGGTGCGCGGGCCCAGGTGGCTCTTTCCGTACTCAGCGGGCTCCGGACGCCCAGTCCTCGCATTTTTCTCCGCCTTCTTTTCTCCTCTCTGGCTTCTTGTTCCTTGCTGCGATCAAAGCCGGGTATTGTGCCGTACTAGAACAGGCACTGCATTCCCCGTCTTGTGTTCCACCACCTTTTCCTTTTTCCCTTTGGGCCACCATCTCCGTGTAGTTGGAAAAACTGATTTTCATTTAATTTCAATAGGGCACATCATAGCTTCGGAGACCGAGGAGGAGATATTCCGGATATTGGGTACGTCGTACCGTTACATATGCATTTTTCTTGTGATTTGCGAGGATTGAGTCAGAAGCGTCGTGCTCGTGCGTTCACGCCCGTGGTTTCTTCCATTGGGGGCGCTGGCGCCCGATGCTTAGAAATGGGCGGCGCTTGCCCTTTTTGTTTCATCAGGGTCTTGTTAAACTGACGTGTCATCGGTATCCGTTGTGTAGGTGTTCCGTGGGTAGAACCGCATGAACGGGCGGTCCGGGGATGACGAGTTGCGATGCGAACGATCAAGGTTATTGGGTTGCTTTCAAGGGTTGTCTCTTTTCCCTGTAGAATACAGGTAAAGTTTAAGAACTTCCATTTGGATGAGAGTGGGAGTTTGGGGGGAGGGGGTCAAAGGGCCATGAGTTGAGCTATTGTTACATCTTGACCGGTTCGCGGGGCGAGCAATGCCAAAAGGAGGAAATGGATGGCACGGGTAAATGCGAGAACGGGGGCTGCGCCAATCTCGCTACGCTATCGCAGAGGTGGAAGGGAACGATTGATGAAGAGAGATGGATGAAATGAGGACTGGAGGGCTGACCGTGAAATGGACGGGCACTGGATGAAACTCTGGCGGGGAGTGGAGGGAGCCGGGATGGGGGAAGCGAAGTGGCCGAGTCCGTGGAATTGGATAGAATTTGGGATTTGATGATTTATCGTTGTCAGCAAATACTTAAGTACTCGACGCCCGCGCCCCGAATTTAGGTCCCCTTTCCTCCCTGCCCCTCGTCAATAAATCCGTTTCCCTCCGCCTTTCTCCTCCGCCGCACGACATGGACGGGTCCCGCGAGTACGATCTCCGCATACGACAGCAGCCGAAGCAGGCCAGGATGTGTGGTGTTGGCGGTACGTCTCTCCTGGCCATGGAACGGGGTCGCGCTTACTCGTTCGTTGACAGCCGATCGACGACCAATCGACCCTCCGCCCATCGTCCAACTGCGCGTCATCGACAAGGCTCCTAAAAACCTCCCATCGCCGTCCCCATCCCCGCCTCCCGCGCAGCCCTCCCACCCACATGCACAACCGCACACCCACGAGTCGTCCGGTCCCCTGGACACTTCCATGCTCACCCCAGCCGGCTTCTGCGCAGGTCCATTCCTGCAGAACCCATATTACTTTATGTTCGCAAGTCTCGCCAAGCCCGACGACGACACCGAGTTGCACTGGATGAAGGTGCGTGTGCTTCATCTCCCATCTCCCTCGCCCCTTCTTGTTCTGACACTTCCCCAGGATGGAAAGACAAGATGCACCACGGGATCAGTCGTCTCGTCACTCTATCACCTCAAGGACTCAGAGAACGAAAACAGAGACGCCGGCTTCTTCGTCTTTCCGGATCTCAGCGTGCGCCAAGAGGGGTCTTATCGTCTCAAGCTCAGCCTTTTCGAAGTAGTGGGGTGCGTTCCCACATCCTTTCTTTCGTCTTCACATGCTCCTCTCCTCCCTGCCCCGCTTTCTTTGATGAACCCACTTCACATTCATCACAAAACTATATCTTTTGCCACTAAGCGCCCTCTATCTCTTTCGAAATTCGTGCCTGTCCGTTCCGTTCTATACGGAACTCCATCTGTTTCATTACGTCGCGTGTTTCTTATTCCATTCCTTAAATGATTGCTTAATGACAGCGAATTAACCACGTTTCCCAGGTCGAATGTCTATCACTGCAAGTCGATATTTTCGACGCCCTTCTACGTGTACACCGCGAAGAAATTTCCGGGCATGGAAGGTTCTCTACCCTGTCCTTCTTGATGGCCATGCCGCTCATGCGTGGCTTTCTAGAGTCCACCCCGCTGTCCTGCTCTCTTGCTGACCAAGGCATCAAAATCCGAATCCGCAAGGACATTCGCCAGAGAAAACCCCGCAGTAGCATGACTAATTTCCCCATCACCAATGGCCAACCATTGGGGCCGGGCGTACCCATCCAGGAGGACGAGAGTGATCGTGAAAGTGAAGGGCGACACGAAGACCACAATGACACGACCAACAATCACAACTCGCTTTCCAATATCACTAGCAAGCCTTTGAATGGCCGCAAACGACCTGAGCGTGAGCCGGAGAAGGATCGTGAACGTGAGCGTGATTTGAAACGCCCGAGGGTAGATGGCGATGAGGGTGAGCCCGCGCCTAACCCACCTCCAAGTACTGGGGAATGGGGTATCGATCCCCCTTTGGCGTCCGGGGGCCAGTCCAACTCGTACGAGCACCACGCACGTTCCTCTGCCAGCGTCCCTCCGCCTCCGCCGTCTGCCCCTGGCTATCCTCTCCACCCGCCACCACAACACCCTACGTACGAGCAACCGCCTCCGCCTCAACATCACCCTCCGGTACCTGCCCACCATCCGCCCCAACATCAACCCCCCCCTCATCACTACCCAGCGCCCCCTCCCCAGTCAGTGCATCCTCAACATCATCCTCAACATCCACCTCCACCACCATATCCCGCGCAGTACCCGTCATCATGGCCTCCGCCTCAGCACCCACAACACCCGCCTCCCCCACCACATCAATACGACCATTATCAGCAGCACTATGCTCAATATCCACCGCCACGCTACGCCTCAGCTGGTTACGATCCGTATGCCCCGCCGCCGCAGCCACAGAGCGTCCCCGCCTATCCCAGCGCTGCTGGCTACTATGCACAGTATGGTAGGCCTGGAGAGCCTTATGCTCAATATCCACCTGCCCCACCTCCTCCAGCACCCGGTCCGGAGGGTCCGAACTCATCAAACAGGAATCCGCCTGTGTATGGGCAATATCAACCTCCCCCGCCCCAGCAACCTCCCCCACAAGGCTCATCTTCACCCAGCAACCCGTCCCGTACGCCATCTTATCCATATTCAGCCCAACCACCCGCAGCTACTACTGAGAACAACGGCTACCCTCCGCCGCAAACGCCATCTGTGAGTAGCAGCGCTGGCGGGCGCACGAGCACCGGCCCTGCTGTACCTGCACCGCCACCGGGAGCGGGTGCCGCGAACGTGTACTACCAAACCCATGCACAAGCGGCCCCACGTGGCTACGGGACACCGCCTCCCAATGGGTATCCTCCTCCTCCTACATCATACCATGCACACCCACCGCCCGCGCACCATACATCGCCTCCCGCACATTACCCTCCGTACCAGCACCCATCCCATCCGCCCCCGCCTCACCAAGGCACGTGGAGTGCGCCGAATTACCCTGCACCTGCACCCGCGCCCGGAGTGTACCCCGGACAAAACCAGAACCAGAATGGCCCATGGGAGAATGGTACAGCCTCGGCTGGACATGGCAACGTGTCTACTGCGACTACGCGCGAAAATGGCTCTGCACCTACCCCACCCACGACGACGACGAACACTAGCAGTAGTAGTGCGAGTGGACCGGGTCTTCAGCTAGCGCCACTGCGAGGACCTGATGGTCGCGCAGATCGCCCGTCAGATGCGCGAGCGGATATCAAGGATGATCGGGAAAGGCGGAAAGATGATCGGGATCGGGAACCGTGGGGCGGACGTGGACACGGATTAGCTCCTACTAACGCACCAGGCGCGCTAGGCGTTAATCGCCCCGATCGGGGACGGAAGCGATTGGACATTGGGACACTGCTCACTGAAGATCATCAGTAGGTTTGTTGGAAGAGTGCTCTTTGTCCGTCAGTCGTTCGTGTGAAGAAAGGCGCAATAAATGGAGGGAATGAAGTCAAAGTCTGAAGATTAATAACGTTACGTTACCCTGTATATGTTTTTTCTCGTTATCTTTCTCTTTTTTAACGTGTTTATTTCTTGTTCACCGTTTCCCCTCGTTGATGTTCACATCTCGGAAGCGGGACTCGAGATCTTCGTTTTTCTTGTCTTTTCGTTTTGCTGGTCTCATTCGCTTTTTTGACGTACGAAAGAAACCTCTCTAACTGTAGCAACATCATGTGTTGTCTCATTCACCCTATCTAGCTCGTTGATCCAGTATTTTTCCGAGTTTGCGACGGTGAATTAATGTATCGTTTTTTCGGTCTGGGTCTTTCCGTTTGATACATATGGTCAGCTTGGGCTGGCTGGCTAGTGTCCGCGGCGCAATGGACGGAGTTTCCAGTATGCTCACTCGTGTACAAATCAAATCGCGTACAAATAGGCTTAGTGTACAGTACAGCATCAGTATATAACGACATCGAATAATTGTGAAAATATTCGGCACTTTTGACCACCTGCTATCGCCACCGCATGCCCCTGTTCTGATCTTTACCTGCCGATAAGTGAAACCTTGAGCTTGTAGCCTCGAGGGATAACGCAACCAACCGCACACGAACATGAACGCACGTAGCTAATGATAGCCGTTTGATTAGGATCCGAATGGGGGTAATGAATGGCACCCACCATCGTCTCATATGTCTCCAAAAGGAAGAGTCAAAGTCCACCCAATGCCCGGGAAGCCCATCCTGGGATTTCACCTGGCCACGTGTTGCACCCCCCTTAGGCAATTTCTGCTTTTGTTCTCATGTCCATATCATATCCGCTTTTCTGGCTCCGATACTGTAATGCCACCAGATAAAAAAATGGGGGAGTGTGATCCTCAGTGAGAAATAATCAGATTCTTCTTCTTTCTTCTTTCTTTCCCAATTTTTACTAGTATCATCTAGTACTAGTAACTTATGAGTCCCAGTCGCTGATTTCAGACCTTGGTAATGCGGTGTTCCTGTACTTGTACTCGTATCGTATCGGTATCGATTAACTTATCCCCCCGCCGTGCATACTACTAACCGTACCGTACCGTAATGCCATGATTGCCTGTGCTCGATTGATACGGTAACAAGTACTCGATTGACACTGCAGTGCCCCGGCGAGCCGCGCTTTTACACCCCTACTGTATGTATTCTTATCGGACTCGGATCAAGGCCAGTGAGTGCCAGAGTGCCCCATCACCAGCCAACTTCCGGTAACCATCATTCGGTTTTGGTCGCGCCGAGGAACGGTACCATTGTACTGTAATGTGATGGTTAGTTAGTTATCCCCAGTGTGCCACGGGTTGTACTTATACACCCGAGTCCATCCGCCCGCCGCGGCGCAATCATCCCTACAGTAGTAAGTTAAGTTACAGTGACAAGTGACATCTATGTTGTAACCGCCCCAAAACAACAAAACTGTAGCTTTGCCATTACTGGGCTGTAGGCAAGCGCCGCCCCAGCGCCTCAGTAGCTAAATCAGTGCAAGGGTGTCAGAGATCAACGCCATGATGCACGAAATGGGTTGGTGCCAGGTGGTGCCCAGTGTCACTTGCCCCCCGCCGTCCCCGTCCGGGTCCGAGCCACCATGTCCCTGTCCTTGTCCCTATCCGATCCATGTCCTTGTGTCCTCCTTCCCCTGAACAGTGCCGATTCCAGGACTTTGGACTCGGGAAAGCGTTTTATAGCTGTGTACAGTACTGTACTGTAGTTGGTTGGGGGGGCACTGTCACGGCGCGCGTCGGCACCACGGTAGTAGAGTAAGAGTAACACGAGGTCGGTAAAAGATTAGGTGATTGTTGTTGTTGGTTCAATCGCCGCTCCATTGTCCTGAAAATTTTGGGGTTGAGAGGATTTCAAGTTTTGTGCTTTTCTTCTTTTCGCATGCGATGATGAGGTCCGTGGAGGGCTATGTAATTTTTTGAACCCTACGACCTTTTTGGAAAAGTCTCCCATGATGCATGGAGGGTGCCGCCTTATTTTTATGTCCTTACTAAGCATAGGCAACAGAGCGCCCCGTCGTCTGTTTGCGCGCGCTCCACTGGCATGGTTACACGTGGGTTCTTCACGCTGGTTTTCTTCACGTCCTTTGTTGGTCCCTTGGAAACAAATTGCAGGGAACCCCAATTGTATTGCAAGATAAATACAGTAAGGGTTACAGTAACTTACTCTCTCTTCACGACTAGCGGCTACAGTAAGTTAGGAGCACAATACTGTAACCGTGAACTTTACGTGAGGCCCCGGGCGCTCAGGGTCGCCTTACAGTACAGTAGCTTCTAGTCTGGGGATTCCAAGTTCCGCTATCAGAAAAAAGGTGCGAGATTATTGTTATGGCCCGCTTGAATACAACATGTGCACAAGGGGGTTACCGGTCATCGCACAAGGCTGAGAAGGCCTTGCTTGTGGATTTCGTTATAGAGAACAATAGCTCGGTGCGTGTTCGTTGGGCAACAATTGTCAATTATCAACCAATGCATGCGCTGGTCATTCTCCCCAACCATTTGTGCCGTAACTCTTAGCCCACTGTTGCATCCCTGCATGCAGTGCGTCCGTCGAGCTTGCTGTACGCTCTATCCAGTCACTCAAGCCTGCTTGAGCTGGTGCCCCGTTGAACGAAAACGGGGAAGTGTACAAGCTCATGTGCAAATTCGGATGGACGCGTGGCCGCGTGTCTCAAACAAGGAGCCTGGAATCGCTGGTGGGGTAGAAGAGAGCTTGCTTGAAAGTTGGGTACGTTGTCGGCGATACAGGCTGGCGCGTAGTTCTACGCCGCCTTTGCCTCCGTTGGGAAGGAATTGCGCCATCTGGCACCACTTACAGTGTCATTCGTAACTCCTTTGCATTTGGCTTTTGACAATCCCAAGCCGATATCTCTAACTTTGTTTTGATCCGGCCCCTCCTCGAGCGCGCACGCCTCACATTATGGTGTGAGTCCCTCAGAGAGAGGACGACGATGACTTCTTGCTTGCATTTGACGAGTAGAGTAACAGCGGAGACCACTCCGAAGTGAACCTTGCCTGCGTCCTTTCACAAAGTCCGGAAGAGCGCTTATTACAATAAGCAACTGATATTTCCCTGTCGGTTTGCTGTCCGGTATCTCAATTCTTCCTCTGAACGTGATCCTAATTTCGCGCGAGCCTGAACCTGAGTAAGTCTTGGTGTCACGGTCTTTCGCCGAACCTCCCAAGCTACGGCTACATTCTCTTACAGTACATGTGTTACAGGTCACCGCTGTCCTGTGACGGTCATTCAGACCATCCTCGAGTCTGCGACGTCTATCTGGACGAAGCACTGGCAACCTAAGGCTACCAATTGATGACTATGCCGTAGTATTATAAGCCGTGGTGAACTTTCTTGCCGTCACCGTTATGTGCCTCCGGGGGCATATGACCCGATCGATAAATGCGAGGCGCGAATTTGATAGGTCTCCAAGTTATTGCTATGTGTATGTGTAGTCATACCAAAAATAACGCATCGGGCAACCTGACCGTCTTATGTTGTGCACTTGCATGGCGGATACCTCAAATTTGCATGGCTGTTCAACCGGCCATTGTTTGAGTATGGCGCAGATGGTGTTGTCTGGCATACTAATATCCGGTCCACGACTTCACTACCATAGCAAAAAATGCTGACGTGACCTATCTGGCAGCAGTGAGAGACTCGGACATCCTTGGACCATTGTAGGCGCGCTCCCTTCGACATCGGTATAGCATACAGTTACACACATACACCCTCGCTCAACGGTCTACCATCACAAGTTACGATCTACTACCCCCCGTCTCCTGAAACCGGGTCAACTTCGCTTCCCTGGCTTACATGTCTTCGATTCGCAGTACGGTCAACTCTTCAGGATACGGAACCCCCAACTCGCGTGAAATGCTAACGCATGGACGGAAATAAGCAACTCGGATGGCATGTCTTGGCTTCGGTATATGTCGTTTCGTGGTGCAATATAGATTGATTCTGCGCATATAGCGTCACGTAAGGGTCATTCAGATGTTAGGACTCGTACCTGCTTTTCTGTGCCTACAGCGACACAGGGTTACGTTTCTTCTGCAATAATAGTTGCACAATTTGATCTTTTCCGTGACGCGACGCTGCCTGAAGTGGTGTTTGGCCTTTTTTGTCACGCGAGTTTACATCTACCCCAAATTCCAGTAGCACCTGTGCAACCTTCAGGTCTCCTCGTCGGCAGGCAATGTGCAGTGGAGTCTGGCCGTAGCCATCTCGAGTATTTGGGTTTGCACCATGCTTGAGCAACAGCTGTGCGAGACGCGAGTGGCCGTTCTCGAGTGCCACACAAAGTAGTTCCTCATCATCTTTAGATCGGATATTCGGGGCTGCGCCGTGCTCAAGCAGCAATTCTGCAACTTCCAGGTTTCCGTTGTTCATCGATAAGAGAAATAATGGGGTCCAGCCCAAGTGATCCATGAGATTCACGTGTGCGCCATGCTGGACTAGTAGTTGAGCGACCTCGAGCTGGTGATGCGTAGAAAATGACATAAAGTGCAGTGGGGCCCGATCATACACAGCTCTAGCATTGACATCTGCCTGGTGCTTGAGTAGGACTTGTACAACCGCGAATCGCCCCTCTCTGCATGCAATATGCAGCGGGGTAAAGGAGGGGCGACTGGACGCGTTTACATCCTGGGAGTAGGAAGTGATGAGTAATTCCGCCACTCGATGGAATCCGTGATATGCCGCATAGTGTAATGGAGCCCATTCGGGACGAGAAGGAGCTTCTGATTTCAAGGATTTATGCGTAATTGGATCATATATCCACACCCAATTCGAAAAATGATGATTCTCCGGGCTGAAAAGGCGTATCATCATATCCTCTGCAGGTGACGAAACGTTCCCAAATCCGGCATGCTCGGCCCAGTACCGACCAGCATAGTGAGCAAGTGGGAACTCTTTGATGCTCTCTTTGTTCACATGCTTGTCGAGCTGGAGAAGAAGGGAAAGACATGATTGAGTGACAAAGAGATGCGCCGGTTCGAGAACGATGTGGTAGCGCGACACTCGGCCTTCCCCAATGCGACTCGATGTCAAGTACTCCTTGACGGAATAGTGTGAAAATTCCATCACAGGCGAGCCATCCACATTGACGACGGCAATCAAGCTCGAGCAGGTGGATAAAACCCTATCTCTTGGGTCTTCTGGCTTCCGATTCCGTTCAAACTTGAAATCTCCTTCGGGTTTGAATACGAGGCAATCGGCGAGCTCTTCAACATGGAGAGGACGGCGAGCAACCAAAATACATTGGAAGAGTCGACGGGCATACACCCAATTTTCGTCATCGATGTCCAGTAATGTGTGCTCATAGGTTTCATCCAACGTCTCCGGTAACCTGTCCAGGGCCTGCCGGATATCGGATGGAGGACAACGTCGCAGTCTGTCCAGTTGGCAGAACACCCACCGGAACCTGTGTAGCAATGTCAATCAAATTTGAAGCAAATCCACGAACGTCAAGTCGCACATTCTATTGGACCCTTCTGAGAGCTTTTGGATGACAAGATCCTTATCCTCCTTACTCCATTTACGCGCCTTCCGGTCTGAGTCTATGAACGACTTGATATAATTGCGAATATCTTCCTTTTGTCCACTCTCTCCATGAAGTGAAACCGTATGAGATGCCAAGGGCAAGAGAACAGCTTCGATGTCTGCCTCCGGTCTGCTGGTGACACAAATAGAGAGGTGAGAAACGTGCAATTCTGATAACCACTCCACAAGCTCCAGAATATTTTCCCTTGGTGATGGGGTGCCAACGCCATTAGGGCATTCGTCGATTGCATCAAGGATAAGGAATATCGGTCCTTGATCCTGGAGCGTCAGCACCCTCTTTAGACATTCTCGGAGTGCATCTTCACTAGGTTCTTTCGAGCCCGCATCATGTGCTGAGTACATCCTTTCGAGGACGCCGCAACAGGCATCCGACTGAGCCGATAGCTGGGCGAGTAGAGAAGAGAGTGCGCCACGAACATCTTGCTTTGACGAATCTCGAAAGTCGAAATAGAAATATCCAACCGAAGCTAATCCTGCTTTCCTCATTCGCATGATTTTTTCAATAATTGTTGAGCTATTCAAATTAGGAGTCATCAGAAAGTCTTAGCCGAAAGAGGAGGAATGGAATGGGCCGTACGCAAGTATACTCTTTCCTGATCCCGCTGTAGAACAGATTCCACATTAGAAACGCGAGAATACAATGTGATGGAAACACGCACATTTACCATGAATCCAAAACAACGACCCTGTCGTTCTATTCCATCCAGAGAACATATTTCCTTGGAGAAACCATTCCGCACTTCCTTTATGGTGGGCCTTGCGTGCAATGTTGTGGCTCTTCGATGGGTCTGGAGGAGATAGCCACCGACGAAAGATTTCTTGTAACTGGTCGCCTACAAGCTAGTCTGAGCCATCATTGGCAATACAGCAGTAAATTGACATACGTCTTGATTTGCTTATATTGCACGCAAGTCGCTGTATGAGCACTGGCATATCCGTTAACAGCAAATGCACATCCTATAAGCGGAGCATACCAAGAGTTTGATGGACACCATCCGTTAAGACGTTTCCCCCTAGGTGGATATCCGACGATCAATATGTCATGAACAGCTAGCAGGCAAGTCACGCGAACCATCCATGACGACCTTGATATTCTTCACAAGACCATATACGAGTTCCAGCGTCTGTGTCGCAGTCGTTTGAGCCTCCTCTCGTGTCAGCCGGTCCAATCTTTGTAGCACGGCTTCCACGTCATTCTCCCCAAGCAGCTTCTTTCCCAGTTTCTCTGCATTGCGATGGGTTACTAAGAGTAATATCGGAGAGGAAGATGCTCACTCAGTCGTCCTTGTTTAGCCTGTTGTACTGCAAGGGATATCGTAGAGAGCATTTCGATTAAGATTTTCACGATAATCTCAGTCATTGCCATGGTAGATGGGATCCTTTTATGGATGTCGAGGCATCTGATGAAGGACTCGAATGATTCTAAAAGGTCGACGATGGCATCGTAGCTCTTGCCAACATCTTTGATCGCCTGGTGGAAGGGATAAATGTCACAATGATGTGCTCGAGTGAAACCAAGTTTGAGACATACGCCGAGAAGTATACCGATTCCAGCGAAGACGGCTTTTGCTGGTGGGAAAGGCTGAAGAAATAATGTGTTATGTGGTGGATTATAGTCTAATTATACGAAAAGGTGCATACCAAACCAATACCTTCACTAAGCACGCTACTGGTGGAAAGGGTATACAAGACGTCGACAGTCCGTTTAAGCCAAGTCATGACCCTGCCATCGTCTCCTCGAAAGTTACGGAACTCGTGTGCTTGCTGTTGAAGGACGTCAAATACCGAGTCGGCAGATTCGCAATCTTTAAGCTGGTCGATGATTTGATGTTGGATTAAGTTGGACCCTGTTCGGTTCTCGAATTCGTTCAAGGCATCTTCAAAGAGTGACTTCAACTCTGGAGGGGGATTGATAGACATGGCGTTGAAAGAGACGGAGTGGGGCTATGACAGTACAGGTCCAACAACAGATAGCGGCCCGGATATGGAAGTGGACTAATGAGTGACAATCGATAAGCGCGCGAGCAGGATGGCAAAAACGTAGGTATCACTTCTTTTGCCATCGTTGACTATCGCTGAGGGAATCTGGGAACAAAATCGTATTGGACTGAGGGCGCAGTCCTAAAAGATGCATTATAGAAACGCGTAAATCCAGTATGATCGAAGTGCTGACTCGGAAACGCTTTGTGATCCGAGTCGACGGGAGACGGCTCTTGCGCTGCTCACTCCACGCTGTCTGTGCTGGATGGGGTAATAGACTGCTAATGAAGGATTCTGCACTGACAGTTTTACACTACTGAAGTGCTGGCTAGGTGGTCCAAGCGCAGACGCAAAGCGTCGGAGTTTGGAGAGTGGTCTTGGCGGCCGGCTAGAAGCGGCGCACCGTCTTGCCATTCACCTTATTCTACCACCGTCGCTCATCGGCGGCCTGTCGTACAAACCGAGCTCTCAGGTTGTATTTACACCCTTCCTACCTCTCCCTTTAAAGTGAATATGCAGTCGTTGAATCCTCTGCTGCGTCCTCACCCGAGCACTACCACCAAGGCAGCAGAGGCTCAACACCAACCTGCAGTACAATCAGTGGGCCTGTTGTGACCACCAGTACGGATCGCTGCAACGAGGGTGTGGGTTTTCCTTTTGCGCTACATTCCTCTACCCTGATTTGACCTATCCCATCATCTACTTTTTCTATTACCTTATCATTCGGACTTCTAGGGTCTTTCTGTCTTTGCTTTACATGCGTCCTCTCTTTGGTCCCTCTCTTCACCATTCCCTTGGCCTTCCGAAGCCGTGTAGCCGTCAAGCTACATCGCCGCATAGCAAAATTAGCAGCCTCGGCAGAAACTGAGACGTTTTGGGATCATTGCGCATGTTCCCCAGATCTCCCGAGTTTACACCCACCCTCGCAGTCACAGTACGGATAGAACATTTACGATGATCTAACGCGTATCGATATCAACATGGGACGCAGTCATTGCTACACATCCCTGTTTAACCATCTACCATAAACAATCTATCAATCCTTGTGAGGCGCCACCACCTCGGCCCCACTGAACTTCTTCGACTCATCACTTGGATGTGGCCATCAGGGCCCTCGGAATCAGTAAAGCGTTGCTTGGTGGGGCCAAAAGGAGAAGCGTCTGCATGTAGAAATGAACCAAAATCCTACAAGAATGAAAACACCTACCTTGTCTTCTCCGCTTAGTGCGATGCAGTCCGCGATCTATATCCTTTCCGCCCCGTGCTGCAATAATAGTTGCACAATTTGATCGTTTGCGCGACGCGACGCTACTTGAACCGGTGTTTGGCCTCCGTTGTCACGGGAGTTTACATCTACCCCAAATTCCAGTAGCACCTGTGCAACCCTCAGGTCTCCTTGTCGGCAAGCCATGTGCAGTGGAGTCTGACCATAGTCATCTCGAGTATTTGGGTTTGCACCATGCTTGAGCAGCAGCTGTGCGAGACCCAAGTTGCCATACCGGAGTGCCGCATATAGTGGTTCTATATGATATTCAAGTCGGATATTCGGGTCTGCGCCGTGCTCAAGCAACATTTCTGCAACTTCCAGGTTTTCGTCTTTCATCGATAAGAGAGATAACGGAGTCTCGCCCGAATCACCCTTAAGATTCACGTGTGCGCCATGCTCGATTAATAGTCGAGCGACCTCGAGCTGGTGATGCGTATACAATGACGTAAAGTGCAGTGGGGCCCAATTATACTTAGTTCTAGCGTTGACATCTGCCTGGTGCTTGAGTAAAACCTGTACCACCGTGAATCGCCCCTCTATGGACGCAACATGCAGCGGGGTAAAGGAGTCGTCACTGGACACGTTTACATCCTGGGAATACGAAGTGATGAGCAATTCCGCCACTCGATGGAATCCGTAATATGCCGCATAGTGTAATGGAGACCATTTGGGACAAGAAGGGGCCTCTGATCCCATGGATTTATCCGAAAGCGGATCATATATCCACACCCAAATCGAAAAATGATGATTCTCCGGGTTGAAAAGGCGTATCATCGTGTCTTCTGCATGTGACGAGACATTCCCGAATTCGGCGTGGCCGGCCCAGTACCGACTAGCATAGCGAGCGAGTGGAAACTCTTTGATGCTCTCTTTGGTCACATGCTTGTCGAGCAGGAGAAGGGAAAGACATGCTTGAGTGACAAACAGATGCGCCGGTTCGAGAACGATGTGGTAGCGCGACACTCGGCCTTCCGCGATGCGACTCGATGTCAAGTACTCCTTGACGGAATAGTGTGAAAATTCCATCACAGGCGAGCCGTCCACATCGACGACGGCAATCAAGCTCAAGCAGGTAGACAACACCCTATCTCTTGGGTCTTCTGGCCTCCGATTCCGTTCAAACTTGAGACTTCCTCCTTCGGATTTGAACGCGAGGAAATCGGCGAGCTCTTTAACATCGAGCGGATGGCGAGCAACCAAAATACATTGGAAGAGTCGACGGGCATACACCCAATTTTCGTCGTCGATGTCGAGTAATGTGCGCTCATAGGTCTCATCCAACGTCTCCGGCAACTTGTCCAGGGCCTGCCGGATATCGGATGGAGGACAACGTCGCAGTCTGTCCAGTTGGCAGAACACCCACCGGAACCTGTGTGACAATGCCAATCAAATTTGAAACGCATCCACGAACATCAAGTCTCACACTCCATCGGCTCCT
>WNFQ01009845.1_pt1 | contig 25413 bp, 22 predicted proteins | sample 5400171 | NCBI WGS metagenome assembly WNFQ01 (sample SAMN13153356, study PRJNA577476) | soil metagenome | isolation source: 20 cm soil under Madrone tree | place: USA:California | collected 2016-06-14
CAGCGCGTGGCGCGGGCCGAGGGGCGGATCCGGATGTCGGAAGCCGCGTTGGACGCGGTCGAATCGGGCGACTCGAAAAAAGGCGATGTGCTGGGTGTGGCGCGGGTGGCAGCGATCCAGGCGGCCAAACGCACCTCGGAGCTGATCCCGCTGTGCCATCCGCTTCCGATCACGAGCATGAGCGTGGACCTTCACATCGACCGGGCGCTCGCCTCGGTCGTGTGCACGGCCCAGGTCGAGACGTTCGGCCGCACCGGCGTCGAGATGGAAGCGCTGGTCGCGCTGCAGATTGGCCTGCTGACCGTCTACGACATGTGCAAGGCGGTCGACCGCTCGATGCGGATCGAGTCGGTCCGCCTGCTCGAAAAGCGCGGCGGCCGCAGTGGGCACTGGGTTGCGCCGCCGGACCCGCCTACGCCTCGATGAGGCTTCGGCGGGGGGCCGCCGCCGCTTGACCTCAGGCCGAGGGCGGGGCCGTTTCGATGAAGCTTTGGCGGGCTGACCCGCCGCCGCTTGACCATCAGGTAGTCGGCGGAGCGGTTTCGATGAAGCTTTGGCGGGCTGACAGCTTTTCGTAGTGGCGCGCCAGGTTCGGATACCGCGCGCGCCAGTCGAGCGACGGGAAGCGGAAGTCCAGCCATCCAAGCGCGCAGCCGAGCGCGATATCGGCCAGCGTGTACGCCTGACCGTTGCACCAGGGCCTTTCGCCCAGCCCGCTGGAAGCCCAGTGCAGCGCGGCGCGCACCTTGGCCATCTGCCGCTCGACCCAGGCCGAAGACTGCTGCGTCGGCATCCGCAGCGTGTGCTCCAGCCGAACCAGGATCGCCGCATCCAGCAGGCCGTCGGCCAGCGCCTCCCAGGTGCGGACCTCGACCCGCTCGCGGCCGTTGCCCGGAATCAGATGGCTGACCGGCGTGAGCGTATCCAGGTATTCGACGATCGTGCGCGAATCGAACACGGCGCCGCCGTCTTCCATGATCAGACACGGTACCTGGGCCAGCGGATTCATATCCTGGATGCGGGTGTCCGGCGCCCACACGTCCATCATCTCCAGCTCGCATTCGATGCGCTTTTCGGCCATCACGATGCGCACCTTGCGGGCGTACGGACTGGTGGGGGAAGCGATCAGTCTGAAGTTCTTGAACACGTTGACAGGTCCCGCCACGACGCGGGAGGTGGGTGCGGAATTCGGAGCTTTAACTCCGATCGGTCCATCGGCGGCCTCGAGCGGCCAGTATATCGTGCAAAGCACCAATCGGGGCCGATGCTAGACTTAACGCCGCTCGTGCCACCCGAAACGAACCTGCCGCTTTCGGAAACGACCGCCATTTCCCCGCTGGACGGTCGCTATGCGCGCACCACGATCGAGCTGCGCGCCATATTCTCCGAGTACGCGTTCATGCGCGCCCGCGTGCGGGTGGAGATCGAGTGGCTGCTCGCGCTCGCGCGGCTGGGTCTGCCGGAGCTGCCCGCGCTGCCGGCGGCAGCGGTCGCGGCCGCCCGCGGCCTCGTCCAGGACTTCAGCCTCGCCGATTGTGCGCACATCAAGGCGATTGAGTCGCGCATCAATCACGACGTCAAGGCGGTCGAGTACTGGATAAAAGAACTTGCCTCCGACCAGCCGGACTTGCGCCGGGCCGCGGAGTTCGTTCACTTCGCCTGCACCTCGGAGGACATCAACAACTGCGCATATGGGTTGATGGTGCGCGACGGCCGCGCGGCGTTGGTGCGGCGCCTGCGCGCGTTGCACGGGCGCCTGCGGGATATGGCGCACCAGCACGCCGCGCAGGCGATGCTGGGGCGCACCCACGGTCAGGCGGCCACCCCGACGACGGTCGGCAAGGAATTCGCCAATTTCACCGTGCGGCTGGCCGCCTGCATCGGGGCGATCGAGTCGGTGCAGCCCAAGGGGAAACTGAACGGCGCGGTGGGCGCCTTCAATGCGCACCGGGCGGCCTGTCCGGAGATCGACTGGGAGCCGGTTGCCGCCGGCGTGGTCGAGTCGCTCGGGCTCGCCTGGAGCTCGCATACGACGCAGATCGAGCCGCACGACTGGATGGCCGAGCTGTTCGACGCGCTGGCGCGCGCCAACACGGTCCTGCTCGCTCTGGACCGCGACCTGTGGGGCTACATTGCGCTCGGCTACTTTCGCCAGAAGCCGGTCGCCGAGGAGGTCGGATCCTCGACGATGCCGCACAAGGTCAACCCGATCGATTTCGAAAACTCCGAAGGCAACCTGGGGCTGGCCAATGCGACGCTGCGCCACATGGCCGAAAAGCTGCCGGTGTCGCGCTGGCAGCGCGATCTGAGCGACTCGACCGTGCTTCGCAACCTGGGAGTCGCGTTCGGGCATTGCCTGCTCGGCTACGAGTCGTGCCTGCGCGGGCTTGCCCGGATCGAAGTCGATCCGCAGGCACTCGCGGCCGACCTGGACGCGAGCTGGGAGGTGCTGTCCGAGCCGGTGCAGACGGTGATGCGGCGCTACGGGGTCGAGCAGCCCTACGAGAAGCTGAAGGAGCTCACGCGCGGGCGCGCGGTCACCCGCGAGACGCTGCATCAATTCATCCGAACGCTGCCGATTCCCGAGCCGGCACGACGGGAGCTGCTGGCGCTGACGCCGGCTACCTATCTTGGGCTGGCCGAGGACCTCGCTCTGCGTTGTTGATGTTCAGCCCTTTTCGTCGCAGACTGCCACGCGCGCCAAGACATCGGACTTCTTACTGCAAAAAAAGGCGGGCCGTCCAGGACGACCCGCCCCGTGTTACGCGATCGGCAAAAAGCGCCGCGAAATCAGTCTCGACAAATTCTAAATATCACGCCGGTGTTGGGAATCTGCAGCAGCAGCGCGTCGGCCGGGTTCTTGAACTTGGTATCCACTCCGCTCTGGCCCGCGTCGCGCACCGCGCCGTAGTCGACCACCCACGCACAGCCGTCCGGCCCGAAGCGCAGGTTGGTTGGGCGGTTCATGCCGTGTATGCCGGTGACAAACGCCTGGTCTCCGGTGGTATTGCGGGCGAAGTTGGAGAAGCTGAGCGATAACGGTCCCGCGCCTTGACCGGCAACGTTCATCAGCCTCACCTCGTGGCCGACCTCCGGAGATCCATTGGCCGCCGAGAAGCCGAAATCGCCCTCCAGCGTATACAGGATCGCGCCAGGGCGAACCGGGCTGGCCACGAAGCTGTCCGGCACGAAATCGATCGCCGTGTACGAAGAGTCGGCTGATTCGAGAGCGAGCGGCGCTGTGACGGGCTGCGGTGGTGCTGCGAGCACGTCGCGGATAGGAACGGTTTCGCTCAGGATCCGTGCAAGGCTGGCGGCTGTGCATCTGCTGGGCAGATTGGACGGATCCGGAACGCACAGATCATCGGCCGGGCCGCCCACCGGGTTGAACACCGACTGGGTGGTCGGCAGGAAGCCGTAGCGGTCCGGCCAGCCGTGATAGCCCGGCGTGCCGTCGGCGTTCTGGCTGGCGAGGCTCAGGACCTCGGGAGCGCCGTACGAAGGCCGCGCGCCCCGCTCATCGGCACCATCCTCGCCGACCAGCAAACCCCCGTGCAGAGGGTGATTCTGCGGCGCGAAACGGATCGCGTAGCCGTTCCGAAAACCCCACGCATACGGCTCAATGGTGTCTGCCGGATTCGGCACATTCAACCGCGTCCGCAGCACCGCCCCGTCGCACACGCCGTGGTGTGAGGCGCCTTCGAAGGCCTTTACTGTCGCACCCGGCCGCGTCGTGCCGAACGGGGAATATCCACTCGTGTGGATTCCGTTTCCAGAGTCAAATACGTTCTGGCTGAGCACGATGTCCTGGCACGGAATATCCGGCTGGTTACCGCCGCCCCCATTGTCCAGACCGACGACGCCGCTATTCGTGGTAGACCCTTGTGACCAGTAGATCCAGGCGCCCTTGAACGCGAGCTGCTCGGTCGGATGATCGCCCGTTGGCAGGTTGCTGATGAAAGGCGTGACCTTTCCGGTCGTCGGATCGACCGTCACAATCCGCGAGCTGTTGTTCTGTCCGTTGTGCGTGTGGGTCGCCTGGTTCGAGTCGGTAGCGAACAGGCGCCCGCCCGCCAGGCCGTTCTCGAAGGCCACGTCGACCGCGGGCCCGTGCGGCAGGAACGTGTTCGTGCCGCCCGCGTCGCTGGTCGCATCGGTCGGCTTGCCGAGCGTCCTCAGAAGCGTTCCGCGGCTGCTGAACACAACAATATCCGGGGTGAAGGGGTTGCCGGGAAGCCGCGCTTTTTGCCAGCCGATCTCGTCGTTGCACCGACTGGGCAGCCCGTGCCCGGACTCCAGCACATAGACCTCAAAGCCGTCTTCGCCGGTCGCGCGGAATGCAATCCCGGTCGGAATCCCGGTCGGAAAATTGAGCCCGCTGGCAAAGACGCTGACCGTGTAGCCGTCCGGCACGGTGATGTCTTGACCGTTGCCGGGATCGAACAGGACTTCTTCGCCTGGACACAGCGCATTGCCGACGCTGGCGCCGTGAGCCGCAAGGGGCAGGGCGAGCAGCGCCTGCGCGACCGCCGAGCCGAGCAATGTCCGTTTGAACGATTGCCTCGTGGCATGAGTAATTGGGGATGTCATGACTTGCCTCCCGTCGTGGAATGCGACAGATCAACCGCTGTTGTGACACACGTTGAGCGCGCCGGTGCACCGATTGAATCCGGAGTCACCGGAGCGCAGAGGGTAAGTTCGCGTGCAGGTGGCCGCTAGAGCGCAGAGGGTAAGTTCGCGTGCAGGTGGCCGCTATTCCGCCATCGCGGAGTTCGCTGCTGCATTGCGTAACGCTGATGGGCGCGCGGGGATCTGCTGCTTCAACTCGCTCGGGCCCACCCGAATGGACCCGTTTGATTCCCCTGCTACGGGATCGGACTCAAGAAGCACCGATGCAAGCGGGGATATGCCCGCCGATAAAGGCAGGCCTGCCCGCGTGGATGCTCAGGGCATCAGTTGCTGCTCTTCCTTCTTGACCGGCTTGACCAGGTCTTCGCGTCGCACGCCCAGGTAGCGCGCGATGGCGGCGGCCACGAACACCGACGAGTACACGCCGAAGCAGATGCCCAAGGTCAGGGCCAGCGCGAAGTTGTGCAGGGCAGGGCCCCCGAACAGCAGCATCGTGACCGTCATCATCAGCGTGCAGCCGTGCGTGATGATCGTGCGCGAGATGGTCGCCGTGATGGCCGAGTCGATGACCTCGGTGGCGGTCGCCTTGCGCATGGTCCGGAAATGCTCGCGCACCCGGTCGAAGATGATCACCGATTCGTTCACCGAGTAGCCGAGCACGGCCAGCACCGCCGCCAGCACCGGCAGCGAGAACTCCCAGCGGAAGATCGAGAACATCCCGATCACCAGCACCACGTCGTGCAGGTTGGCGATGATCGCGGCCACCGAGAACTTCCACTCGAAACGCAGCGCCAGGTACAGCATGATCCCCGCGCACACGAAAAACAGCGCGAGCGCGCCGTCGTAGGCGAGCTCGGCGCCGACCTGGGGACCTACGAACTCGACGCGGCGCAGCTCGGTGCAGCGGCCGGCCAGCTCCCGCTGCCGCGCGAGCAGCGCCGAGGAAGCCTCGGTGGTGCGTTCGGCCTGGGGGCGCTTCACGAAGTCCGCGTAGGCGGCATGCAGCGCCGCGCACTCGGGCGCTTCGCCCGGCGCCGGCTCGGCGGTGAGCGCGGTCATCACGATTTCGGCCTGCTGGCCGGAGGAGAACCCCGGGCGGGCGGGCAGCCGGATCATCACATCGGAGGCGGTGCCGAAGCTTTGCACCTGGAAGTCGCCCCAGCCGAGCCGGTTGATCGAGGCGCGGATCTTCTCCAGGTCGGCCGGCGCCCGGTACGACACCTCCATCACGGTGCCGCCGGTGAATTCGATCGACAGGTTCAGTCCGCGGAAGATCAGGAAACCGACCGCGATCAGGAACGTGATGGCCGAAGCCGCGTTGAAATACAGCGAATACCGCATGAACGGAATCGTTCTGCGGATCCGGAAGAATTCCATCGTCGGGTTCCGTTCTGTTGGTCGGGGTCAGTCGGAGGCCGGCTCAGCCCTTGGCGCCGGCCACGGCGGCGCCGGGGCGCCACACCTGGCCGATCGGGAGCGACTGCAGCCGCTTGCGCCTGCCGTACAGCAGGTTCACGACCCCGCGTGAGACGAACACGGCGGAGAAGATCGAGGTCAGGATTCCCAGGCAGTGCACGACCGCGAAGCCCCGCACCGGGCCCGAGCCGAGCAGGAACAGGAATATGCCGGCGATCAGCGTGGTCACGTTCGAGTCGATGATCGTCGCAAAGGCCCGTTCGTAGCCCTGGGCGATCGCCTGCTGCGGCACCGCCCCTTTGCGCAGCTCCTCGCGCACCCGCTCGTTGATCAGCACGTTGGCGTCGATCGCCATGCCGAGCGTGAACGCGATGGCGGCGATGCCCGGCAGCGTCAAGGTGGCCTGCAGCATCGACAGCAGCGCCACCAGCAGCATCAGGTTGATCGCAAGCCCCAGCACCGACACGATGCCGAACACCTGGTAGTACAGGCACATGAACGTGGAAATCGCGGCGAAGCCCCACACGGTGGAGCGGAAGCCGGCCGCGATGTTCTCGGCGCCCAGGCTGGGTCCGATCAGGCGCTCCTCGATGATCTGCATCGGCGCGGCCAGCGCGCCGGCCCGCAGCAGCAGCGCCAGGTCATTGGCGGTCTGGGTGGTCCCGAGCCCGGTGATCTGAAAGCGCGATCCGAACTCGGACTGGATCGTGGCCACCGTCAGCACCTCCCCGCGCCCCTTCTCGAACAGCACCACCGCCATCGGTTTTTTCAGGTTCTCGCGCGTGACTTTGCGCATGAAGCGGCCGGCCGATTCGTTCAGTTCGATCGAAACCGCCGGCTGCTGCTTCTCGTCGAACGTGGCCTGCGCCCCCTGCAGCTGCTGGCCGGAGAAGATCACCTCCTTTTTCAGCACCACCGGAGCGCCGCGCCCGATCGTGAAGCGCTCCGAGCCGAACGGAACCGGGGCGTTGCCCGTCACCGCCGCCAGGCCCTCAGGCGAAACATCGACCAGCCGAGACTCCAGTGTGGCGGTGCGGCCGATGATGTCCTTGGCGCGCGCCGTATCCTGCACCCCGGGCAGTTCCACCACCACGCGATCGGCGCCCTGCTGCTGGATCACCGGCTCGGCCACCCCCAGCTCGTTGATCCGGTTGTGGAGCGTGGTGATGTTCTGCGCCAGCGCGCTGTCCTGCGTGGCCTTGCGCGCGGCCGGCGTCAGCGTGGCAATCAGCACCGGATCGCCGCCCGCGGTGTCCTCGCGCAACGCCAGATCCGAGATCGCGTTGCGGATCGTGTCGGAGGCCTGCGTGCGGGTCGCCGGATCGCGAAAGCGGATCACCAGCGACTCGCCATCGCGCGAGATGCCGGAATGGCGCACTTCCTTCTCGCGCAGCAGCGTGCGCAGATCGCCTTCCAGTGCCTGCAGGCGCTTGTTGACCGCCTCGTCAAGGTCCACCTGCATCAGGAAGTGCACCCCGCCACGCAAATCCAGTCCCAGGTACATCGGCAGCGCGTGCAGACTCTGCAACCAGGCGGGCGTGCGCGACACCAGGTTCGGGGCCACCACGTAGGTCGGGTCGGACGGGTCGGAATTGAGCCTCTGGTCGAGCAGGTCGCGGGCGCGCTTCTGGGTGTCGGCGTCGCGGAAGCGGACGAACACGGTCGGATTCAGTCCGATCACGTCGAGCGTGGCGCCCGCCTGCTCAATGCCGGCCGCCTTCAGCGTCTCCTGCACGCGGGTGAGGAGCCCCGTGTCGGCGTGCACCGTGGCCTTGACCGAAGCGATCTGCACGGCCGGCCACTCGCCGAAGAAGTTCGGCAGCGTGTACTGCACTCCGAAACACAGCGCCGCGATGATGATCAGGTACTTCCAGAGCGGATAGCGGTTCATGACAGCACGGTTGAGCCGGAGCGACCCGGGAGAGGCGGCGGACGAGCAGGCCTGAGCGGCGCGCTCGCCTCAGATCGATTTCATGCTGCCCTTGGGCAGCAGCGTTGCGACCGAAGAGCGCTGCACCGATACGGCCACCGGCTGACCTGCGACCGTTGCGATCTGCAGCGTCAGGTACTGGTCGGACAGCTCCGTGACGCGCCCGACCAGTCCGCCGGAGGTCACGACCTCATCGCCCTTGTTCAGCGCTTCGATCATCGACTTCAGTTCCTTCTGACGCTTGGCCTGCGGCCGGATCAGCAGGAAGTAGAAGATCGCGAACATCACGACGATGAAGACCAGCGGCATCATGCCGCCCCCGTCGCCCGGCACTGCGGCACCCTGGGCGAAGGCGTCTGAGATCAATGGCATCGAAAGCTCCGGCTCCCCGTTTCGGTACCGAGGTTAACTCGCGAGTATAGCTGCGCGGCTGGCCAGCTCGGCCTGCGCGAAGCGCTCGAAGGAACCCTGCTGGATCGACAGCCGGGCGCGCCGCATCAGGTCCAGATAGTAGTGAAGGTTGTGGATGGTGTTCAGGCGTGCGCCCAGCATCTCGTTGATCCGCTGCAGATGGTGCAGGTAGGCGCGGCTGAATTGCCGGCAGGTGGCGCACGCGCAGTCCGGATCCAGCGGCGAGCTGTCGTCGCGGTAGCGCGCATTGCGGATCTTCACGTTGCCTCGACGGGTAAACAGCCACCCGTTGCGCGCATTGCGGGTCGGCAGCACGCAGTCGAACAGGTCGATTCCGGCGGCCATGGCGGCCAGCAGGTCCTCCGGCGTTCCGACTCCCATCAGGTAGCGCGGCGCCGGCTGAGGCAGCCGAGCGGCCGCGTGTCGCATCATCGCGAGCATCTGCGGCTTGGGCTCGCCCACTGAAAGGCCCCCGATCGCGTAGCCGTCGAAGCCGATGGCGAGCAGGCCCGCCACCGACTCCTCGCGCAGCGCTTCGAACATGCCGCCCTGGACGATGCCGAACAGGGCCCCCGCGCCGCGCAGCCGATCGAACTCGTCGCGGCAGCGGCGCGCCCAGCGCAGCGACCGCTGCATCGAATCGGCCGCCTCGCCCTCGGTGGCCGGCCGCGCCTGCCCGTCCGACTCGATCCAGTACGGCGTGCACTCGTCGAAGATCATCGCGATGTCCGAATCGAGCACATGCTGGATCCGGATCGATTCCTCCGGCGTCAGCAGCATCGCGTCGCCGTTGATCGGGGACCGGAACCGCACCCCGTCCTCGCCGACCTTGCGCAGCGGCCCGAGCGAGAACACCTGGAAGCCGCCCGAGTCGGTCAGGATCGGTCCATTCCACCCCATGAAGCGGTGCAGCCCCCGGTGTGCGCCGATCACCGAAAGGCCCGGGCGCAGCCACAGGTGGTACGTGTTGCCCAGCACGATCTGCGCGCCCACTTGCCGCAAGTCGTTCGGAGCCAGCGATTTGACCGCTCCGTAGGTGCCCACCGGCATGAAGGCCGGTGTCTGGACCTCGCCGTGCCCAAGCTGCAGCAGCCCGCTGCGCGCCAGACCGTCGACCGCGCTTACCTGGAAACGGATCATGTGGCGCGCTCTGCCAGCATCGCGTCCCCGTAGCTGTAGAAGCGATAGTGTTGCTCGATCGCATGCCGGTAGGCGCGCTTTACATGCTCGAGGCCCGCGAACGCGCACAGCAGCATCAGCAGCGTCGAGCGGGGCAGGTGAAAATTGGTGACCAGGCGATCGACCACCTGGAACCGGTAGCCGGGAACGACGAACAGGCGTGTTTCGGCGTCGGCTGGCGTGACGATGCCGTCATGCGCGGCCGACTCTATCGCGCGCAAGGCGGTCGTTCCGACCGCCAGCACGCGACCTCCGGCCGCTCGGGTCGCGTTGACCGCGCGCGCGGTGGCCTCGCCGACCCGGTAACGCTCGGCGTGCATCACGTGATCGGCCACCCGTTCGGTGCGCACGGGCGCGAACGTGCCAGCCCCCACGTGCAGCGTGACGAAGGCCGTGGCCACTCCGCGCGCGTCCAGCCGCTCCAGAAGGGCCTGCGTCAGATGCAGCCCGGCGGTCGGAGCGGCCACCGCGCCCTCGCATCGGGCGTACACCGTCTGGTAGCGCGCCTCGTCCAGCGCGTCCGGCGTGTGCTCGATGTACGGAGGCAGCGGGACCTGCCCGATCCGCGCCAGCAGCGGCGCGACCTCGGTGTCGAACCGCAGCTCGAACAGCTCGCCCGCCCGTCCGCTCACGATCGCGTGCGCGCCCGCAAAGTCGATGCGCTGGCCGCTGCGGGGCGAATGACTGGTTCTGAGCAGCGCCAGGGCCGTGCGCGGCGCTATCACCCGCTCGATCAAGGCCTCGACGCTGCCGCCGCTGGGCTTGCTGCCGAACAGCCGGGCCTTGATCACCCGCGTGTCGTTCAGCAGCACCAGGTCGCCCGCCTCGAGCAGGTCGGGAAGATCGGAAAAGTGCCGGTCCGTGAGGCCGTCGCCGGCCAGATGCAACAGGCGGCTCGCTGCGCGATCGGGAAGCGGGCGTTGCGCGATCAGGTGCGCGGGCAATTCGAAGTCGAAGTCGGCGAGCTTCAGATCGTTCGGGATGGCATGGCCGGCCACGGGTTCTACCGCGTTCCCGCCTTCGCGTGGCGGTCTGATTCGATCGCGGCAGTTTAAGTCGGTTGCGCCGCAGCCCGGCATTTGGAGCGTCGCGATCGGTGGCGCACAATGCCTCGAATGAACCGTTCCACGAACGAGGCATCCGGGCGCCGCGATCGTCCCGGACCGGCGCGGGCGGCGCGCGACAAGCGCGGTGCCCGGGACGAACTGACGAGCAGCCGCATTGAGGCGCTGCTCGACGAAGGCCTGGCCCTGACTTTTCCCGCCAGCGATCCGGTGGCCCTGACGTCGCCAGGTGGCGCCGCGCCCAGGGATATTTGACCGCGCTGTCTTACGGCATTTGGAGCGCTCGAGGCTGCGAGCGGGATCCCTCGTCGACCAAACAACTGCCGCTTTTGTAGCCGAGCGCGTGCCAATATGCCCGGACGGTCGGCTTCTGGGCAGCTAGGACTCCCAAGCGATACCGCCAAGAAGGCAGATCCCGAATTTGATGGGGCGGGCGTGTACAGTGAGGTACCGGTTTACAGGTACGAGCGACGGCGGCCCCATGTATCCAGCGAATTCCGGCTTCAAGGCCATCATCGACAGAAAGGGCATTTCCTTCTTCGTTGACCGAGAGCATCCGGACGGAGGCGATGTAGCGGGTGTTCCGATGACGCGCTTCGTTTACGTGATTCATTGCGAGTACCGGGATCCGGCGGACCCGCGCTCGCTTCCAGCTCCAATAAGCCCGGCGCGGTTTCCGCGGGGACTGGACCGCTTTCCTGCCGCGCTTCGGACCTACTTTCAAGATCCCGGGGCCACGATGTCCGTCGAGTCGCTCGAGCATGACGCGAATGCAGTTCAAGTGATCGTGACGACCACCCTGAGCGAAACCCTCGCTGACGCAGCGTTCGTGCGCTTCATACAGAGCTGCAGCGTGGGCGCACGATCTGCGGGAGGCTAGAGCGGGGCCGAGGATCGAACCGACGCGACGTGCAGGCGAAGTGCGCCTGGGTCTGAAAGCCCACGCAGGCGCCTGAATGCTTCTCGACGAAACTCAGTATTTCCTTGAGCTTGTAGCGCGTAAGGGAAATGCCTACGTTGTTGCACGTACAGCGGCGGCAAGCCAAGTGCGGTCAGTAAGGATGGGCGGAAGAAACGGCGCGAACTGCAGTATTCAACCGGGGCGGTGCAGGTAGTGTGCAGTGCAAGAGATCGCGCGTCGGGAAGGCAGAGCAGGCACCGGCGGCGTTCAGAGCGCGAAGAATGCAGTTTGTTTTTTGAAGCCGACGGGAGGTACGCATGCCGTACGATGCCAGCAGGGTGGGTTCGGATGAACCTGCAGCAGATCCGGGGCCAACCCACGCTTTGGATGGAACTAATCCCTTTCTTCAGTTTGTCGACCCGCCGATGTACCGGCAGCTTGTCGAGCGCGCACTCCGTGGCGCTGAAACTGGCCGCCTCATTACGCCCTTGTCTCTACTTCATCAGAGGAAGGGCGGGGCCGCAGGGCTTGGTCGCGCGTGGGACGAGGAGTTGGCCGACGACGCGGTCTGAGAAGATGACGAGCCTGGCTTCTTCACGGCATCGGAGAGGCGAGAGTGCGCATCACCAAATAGCGCAGGCCTTTCCTTGGGGCTTCGTCATTGGTGCCCCAGCCTTGCAGGAGAAAGCTCTCTCGAATTCCGGCATGTTGACGACCACGCCATTGACGCGGTACTTCGCAGGCGAGTGTGGATTCGTCAGCGCCCATTCGCGCTGTTGCTCGGGGCGCGTGTTCTCGCATGCCCACTGCGCGAAGCCAACGAAAAAGCGCTGGTCAGGGGATAGGTCGTCACGGTCCTCAAGCTTGCGCTCCTGCACCGCGTCTTTCCACGCGACATAGGCCAGGACCTCGCCACCCAGGTCGGCCACGTCCTCGCCGAGGGTCAGTGCGCTGTTGATTTTGATGTCGTCGACGGCAACATACGCACCATACTGGTCCGATACGCACTTCGCCCGCTCGGCGAATTTCGCCGCATCCTCGCTCGTCCACCAGTCCTTCAGGTTGCCATGCGCGTCGTACTGGCGGCCTTCGTCGTCAAAGCCGTGCGTTAGCTCGTGGCCGATGGTGCCGCCGGTATCGCCGTAGTTCGGAGCGTCGTCCATCTTCGGATCGTACAGTGGCGGCTGGAGCACGCCCGCCGGAAAGTTGATGTCGTTCATCGCCGGGTTGAAGTATGCGTTGACGGTCGGAGGTGTCATGCCCCACTCGTCGTGATCGACCGCTTGGCCGATCTTGCCGAGCTGACGCGCAAACTCGAACGAGGCAGCGCGGCGGAGGTTGCCTTCGAAATCCGCGCGCTCGATGCGAATGGCCGAATAATCGCGCCAACGCTCGGGGTAGCCGATTTTGTTGCGGATCGCGTGCAGCTTGGCCAAAGCGGCCCGCTTCGTCTGGGCACTCATCCAGTCGCGCTCTTGCAGGCGGCGTTCCATCGCGGCCTCGATCCGGCGCACCATGATCAGCGTGGCTTGCCTCGTCTGGCTCGCGAATACCCTGCGGATGAAGGCTTGGCCGAGCGCTTCGCCGAGCTGATAGTCGACCAGTCGTACGCAGCGCTTCCAACGCGGCTGAATTTCCTTGGCACCATTCAGATACTTGCGATAGAAGTCGAAATCCTCGGTCACGAATGCGGCGGACAGGTACGGTGCGTGAGCATTGGCGAGGTGAAAGCGCAGATAGTCCTTCCAGACCGCCAACCGCACAGAGCCAAGGCGCTTGGAGATCTCCGAAAAGAACGCGGGTGCGGTTACGTTGGCAATGTCGAAGGCGGGCACCTCGAGCTCTGCGATATATACCTTCCACGCAAGGTTTGGCGCCATCGCGTCGAGCTCAGCAGGCCGCATCTTGTGCTTCATCTTGTAAGGGTCACGGCGTTCGACCCTTGTCAGCGATGCCTCGGCGAGCGAGGTCTCCAGGAGCATGATTTCGGTTGCGCTCTTCTTGGCGGACGCGGGCGCATCGCCCAGGAGCTCGAGCACTTTCTCCACGTGCGCCTGGTATTTATCCCGGTTGTCCTTGGACTTTGCATCCGTCTTCACGTAGTAGTCGCGATCCGGCAGACCGAGGCCGCCCTGATCGAAACTTGCAATTTCGGTCTCCGAATCATCCGGGTCCTGGTCAGAGCTCGTTTTGAACAGGATGCTGCGGCCGGCCGACTCACGCTGAAGCCTGACGATCAGGCGCGTGAGCGCACCGACGGATGTCGCCGCCGAAATCGCGTCGAGATCGGCTTTGAGCGGGGACGCGCCAAGACGATCGACCCGCGCCTCGTCCATGCACGCTGCGTAATAGTCGCCGATCTTCTGTGTCACAGCATCCCGGTCCATCGCTGCGGCGGCCCGCTCCAGGATCCCTCGAAGCAGTGCCAGATTGTCCTCGGAGAGCTTGCGGTACACGCTCCATGACGTCTGGTCCGGCGGAATCGGATTGTTTTTCCGCCATCCACCGCATGCATATTGGTAAAAATCCGCACAGGGGTCGGCTGTGCGGTCCATTGCAGTGACGTCCAGGCTGGGCGAGTACGGCAAGGCCGGCTCTTCGGCCACGGCGGGACACCCGGTGGCGAGCAACAGGATGGCAGCGAGGCATCGCGCGGTTCGGCTCATCGCTTCGGTACCTTGATGACGGGTCGCAGGTGCGCAGCATGCTACCTTCATCGTCAGCAGACGGCGAGCGACCCCATCGGTAGCTGCGAGTCGGTCGGTCGTTGCCAAGCAATCCGCCTGCAACGGAAGCTGGTCAGAAATCCGACGCGCCGCCAGGTGGTAGCGACGTACCGATCGGCAGCTTAGACGGTATCGCGAAAAACGCTGCGTGACATCTTGGACAGTGACCCGTGATCAGGATTTGCGAGCGTAACTTCCACGTCGCCCTCGCGCCACAGGTTCGACAGACCGGAGCGTACCTGTTGATGGTTCTTCGACGAACCAGGTACAGAGCGACGATCGCAGGCCAACATGCGGCAAAACCGATCCAATATGCGGCGAGCGCGTCAGCGCCGCCCACTTGAAGAGGGTAAAGACGGAATACGTACACGATGATGGCAAGATCAACCAGAAGAACCGCCACGCCACCCACGTAGAAAAGACGCCTGTAACGGCGTTGGAACTCGTTAAGCTGGGCAATGAACTCGGCCGGCGTCATGGTCAGCGCTACCCGCGCTCAGTGGTCGATGGCAAAAATGCGCCCGCCCACATACGAGAAGTAGAACAGCTCCTGCTTCACCGAGAAAAGGACCCGGTGCGCCTTCAGAAAGTCGGCACCGAGGACCATGTCGTATCCCATGTCGTTTTGCCGCCTGATCCTCGTCTCGACGTCGGCATCCTGGCGATGACCGCTCCGGAGGTCGCCCACCAAGAGTTGGGTGTCGCTGATACTTTCGCGCCCGATGACGACCTTGCGGAACGGCGCGACCCAGGTGTCGACCTTCCCCGGCCCGACACCGCTGATGCGGCTTTCAGAGGGACACCGCTGTCGATCAGCGCCCTCACATCCCGGTCGTTGACCTGCACCGTGATGATCTGTCGATGATCGATGTGACTCACTCGCGACATGGGCACGGCCGAGGCCTCCCGATCCCAGTAGGCAAGGAATTCATCGCGGCAGCCGTCCGGCATCAGCACCCGAATCTCTCCGTCCTTGAGCGCCATTTCGAGATCGTGACCGAACAGGATGTCGGCGCCGAGTATTCCGTCCCACGTCGGCGTTTCGCCAGTGTCTGCGATGACCGCGACGTAGACATCCTCTGCGAGCAGCGGGCCGAAGGCCAAGGACTTGATATGCACGCTGTAAACATCGGACCGACCGCCAACGCCGTAAACCCACCCCTGCGCGGGGTGCAGATCGAGCGATGCCCGCTGTGCGAACTGGCGGCTCAAGGAAGTCAGGGAGGAACCCGTGTCGAGGAGCACCCTGATCGGTTGCGCGTTCACGGACCCTTCGATCCAGGCAGACGAGCCCTTCAGCTCGACATGCTGGGTTCCGATGGTCCCGAGCTGGCAAGAGGCGGCCGCCGCCGCGCCGCAGACTGCAAGCAGTGCCGCTCCAAGAACAAGGCCAACGGCGAAGATCCGGGTCGGGAGTGGGCGCAGCGGCATCGGGCTCAGCCAGCGTCGGGGTCAACAGGACGGATCCCGCGTATTTGAACGCCTCACGCTAGCACGCCACCCTGCGAATAGGGCGCAACAACCCGCGCCGCTCTCGGGCCAAAGAGGCGGACCCTTCGCCAGTAGTACATAATTTTGCTCATGGCGGACGTTGCTATGAACAAAGCGACCACCTCTTACCGCTTTGACCGGTTCGAGCTGGATTCTGCGACCCGGCAACTGCTCGCCGACGGGCAACCGGTGGCGTTGGGCGCAAGGGCGCTGGATATCCTGCTCACTCTGATCGAGCGGCGTGAACGGCTGGTCACGAAAGACGAGTTGCTCGAGTTGGTCTGGCCTGGGCTCGTGGTGGAAGAGAACAACCTTCAGGTCCAGATCAGCGCCCTGCGCAAGGTCCTTGGAGCGCAAACGATCGCCACCATTTCGGGGCGCGGGTATCGGTTCGCTGCGGCGCTCGCTACGCGCGAAGAGTCGCCCGCGGCGGTGGCCGCTTCCAGCCAAGCACCGTCTTCGATCGCCGTGTTGCCGTTCTTGAACACGGAAGGTGACCCCGAGAAGGACTACTTCGCCGATGGCATGACCGAGGACATCATCACCGAGCTGTCGCGATGGCGGTCATTGGCGGTGACTTCGCGCAACTCGACCTTCCGCTTCAAGGGTCAGGCGGTCGACACGCAACAGATCGGCCGCGAGCTGGGCGTTCGCTTCCTCGTCGAGGGCAGCGTCCGCCGGATGGGGGATCGCATTCGACTTACCGCTCAGCTGATCGATGCCGACACTGGAAAGCAGGTCTGGGGCGAGCGCTTCGATCGTCCAGGGGCGGATCTGTTCGCAGTGCAGGATGAGGTCGTGCACACGATTGTCGGAACCTTGGTGGGCCGAATGCAGGCGAGCGGAGCCGATCGCGCGCGCCGCAAACCACCGTCCAGCCTGGATGCTTACGATCAAATGCTGCGCGGCAACGCGCTCCCGTGGGACGAGCCTGCATCGGCAGCAGAGGCCAAGCGCGCTTTCGAGCGCGCGATCGAGATCGACCCCGAATACGGACTGCCTTACAGTCTGCTGGCCGCCTTGTTCGGAAGGGAATGGGCCAATGACCTCTCGGGATCGGACGAGGTCCTCGATCGTGCATTCGCATTGGCGCAGCGTGGCGCCGAGCTGGCCGACGATGAAAGCACGTGCCACACGATCCTGGGACTGTTTTATCTGGAGCGCAGATTGTTCGATCTTGCGCTGCACCACGCAACGCGCGGGCTCGAAATGAATCCCGCCAATCAATGGAACAGGGCCGATCTCGGCATCGTTCTCTGCCATATCGGGCGCGCCGAGGAAGGGCTCGAGATGCTGCGAAACGCGCGGCGTGTGGACCCATATTTCGGGCCTCGCTGGTATTGGCGCGCTCTCGGCCTTGCCCAATTCGTGTTACGCCGCTACGCCGATGCATTGCCGGATTTCGAGCGAGGAGTGTCGAATAATTCGCTCCGGGCGCTCGCGATGCTGGGGGGTTGCTGCGCGAAACTCGGGCATGCGGAACGCGCGCAGGAAATGGTGGCGCGGTGTTTGGCGTTTCAGGCCGGGGCCACTACCGACAAGCTCGTCGCCAAGGTGCCCTTCAAGGATGCTGTAGACGGCGCACACCTGGCCGAATGCCTTCGCCTGGCCGGTATGCCGGAATGACTGGACTTCGGCGCTTGACTACCGGAGCGTAAAGGCGACCGCTGCCACGGCCGAGTCCGCTAGAAGGAGGGTCTCCGCTTTTTCAGAAATTCGCTCTCCTCTTCGCTTGAAATCCGTCCAAGTATCGAGTTGCGGTGCGGGTAACGTCCAAAGCGGTCGATGATCGCCTTGTGCTTCAATTCAGAGTCCAGACTTCCCTCCAAGCCGTACTCGGAAAACAGCCGAACCGCAATCTCGTGAATCTCGCGAGACTCGCTGTGCATGTAGGGCATGTAAAGAAACGCCCTCTGGCGCGGTTCAAGAGTCGCTGCGGCGTTCGTGGCGACGGCCTCCTGTGCCAATGCCAGGGCTATCGGGTCGGCTGCGAATGCTTGTGCGGTGCCTCGGTAGACGTTGCGCGAAAACTGGTCCAAAACGATGACTTCGGCCAGGCGGCCGAGCGGATGCACGCGCCATTTGTACAGCTCGCAGCGCACGGCGCGCGCATGCAGTGCGCCAAATCTCTCGACAATTACGTGATCGAGGTCGGCGTCGGCACCCCACCATTGGGCGGGCTTGATTTCGGCAAACCAGAAATCGATGACCTGTTGGTGGTCCATCGTTTCATTATTTTTCAATGCGCGCGTTTCCGCAATAGACGACACTGCGGACCGTCGCATCAATGCCGAGACGGCGGGCGCTGCTGGAGGGAACCGAACCGCGGATCCAGGATCGGTCGGAAAGTTGCCTTTCAAGGGCGCGAGGAGCGGGCGCTCCGCGCCAGCGCCAGGAACAGCACCAGGCCGGAGGGGTTCAAGTCCCTGGCGCTTGCGCCGACGCTGTCGGCGTTGTCCAAACACTTCACCTTGACCCTCGTGATATTGCTTGCCGGCATCAATCCCGAGCCGTTGCTCACCGAGCAGGTCAGCCCCGCAGGCTGCGTCGCCACCATCACCGCGTAGCGCTTGGTGTGGGCCACCGGCGCTGCCAAGGTGAAGCTGGTCGCATTGGCGGCCACCGACTCAGTATTGGCGCCGTTGGCCAGCACCAGGCCCGCGCGGGTCAAGCCGCTGATGGTTCCGCCCAGCGTATAGAGCTTCTCTGAGCAGGTCGCGACGCCATCGTTTACGTTGGCAATATCTGCGGTTGCCACGTCGCTGGCAACGCTGCACGTCAAGCCGTCGGGCGTGCCTTGCACGGTCGCCGCGTACGCGGACCCGGCATTGAGCACGGATCCTCCACTGTGCTGAGTTGCAGGGTCCGACGATTCGTCGCCGCAGGCGCTCGCGAGCAAAGCCGCCGCCAGCGCCCCGATCACCCCAATTCCGCGCAGGTCTTTATGTTCATATCGGGTAGTCGACATGTCCGACTCCAATTCAGTGAAAAATCGGCTCCGGTAAATCGAGCAGCGATGGGTCGCCCGACACTGCATTCCACTCGGAACGCAGCGAGTCATCGGCAAGCGTGATCTTTCCCCGGAACTCATCGAGCTGGGTGATGTGGCCATTCGCCGGGGGTACCTCGAGGCTCGTGGTCAGCGCCTTGGGCGCACAGGCGACGCGCATGCCAAGGCGCAGGGCCAGTTGCTGTAGCGCCGCATTGAGCCTCAGGTTGCGTACGAACAGGGTCGTGAGGGCCCGCGCGCGCGCGAGCAGGCCGGCCCGTTGCAGCAGCAGGGTACCGATGCCCAGGTTGCGGGCCCAGGCCGACACGCTCAAGCCGAGGTTCACGCCACAGCCCATGGATTCCAGATGCACTACGCCAGAGATGTCCCGGTCCGGTTCGACCACCGCCCACGCGTTGTCGACCGACACGAACATGCTCTCCACGTAGGCAACGATCTCGACGTCGGTCATCACCCAGCCGAACCGAAGGAATCGGTCGCCGGAGCTCAGGGCCAGAAAATGGTTTGCCAGATCGCGGAAATGAAGGTGCGTCGGGCGGATTGCGGTTCTCATAAGAAAGTGCCTTTCTACGGTCGACTCAAAAACGAGCTGCCGCGAATCCGGCGGAAAGAGTCAAGAACTGCGGAACAACAAGGAGCGAATCACCGAATCGCAACGCGAGCAAACGTTGCTTGCATTGCATTTTCACTATGAACGCAGCGCGCCAAAATCACAACGCGGTTTGGCCCTTGAATTTGGTAAACCGATGAGACGCCAAAGACCGCGAGCGCTTGCGTGAGATTTGCGCCCAACCCACCGTACTTGAGAAACAACTACCGCAACATTCGTCCATGTGGACTACGGGACACTCCGCACCGGTGTTCACCTCAACTGAGTACAGTGATTCAGCTCGCAAGATCTGCTGACCAAACGCGATCTGGGCAGCATCGCTGCGGACCCGTCGGCCGTTCCGCGCTGACCGATGCTCACCGCGAAGAACTCGATCGCATCCTTGATGATCTCGATCGAACAGTCCGACCGCTCTTCCTCCCGAGGAGGTTCTCGCCAAACTTACGCGGCGCAGTGTGTGATTTTTGCGGTTTTGATTCGGCCCGCAGCGGCTGCGTATGGCGTATCGGTCGATCGCAAACGCGATGGCCCGGGTCCTCGAAGCGACAATCGGGCCTCGGTATGGGGGCCCTGAGGGTTGGCGAACCGCTCAATGGAAACAGTGATCACCGGTAAAGTCCGTACATCCCGAAGCTGTCCCAGGCTCCGTGCGCCACGATCAAGGGCCAGAGATTTCTACCATTCAGAAGATAGACGGCGCCTGAGATCACGCCGGTGATTGTCGCGAACGCGAAACCGAAGGCTCCAATCGCGACCCATCCGGCAAAGGCCACCGTATTGCCGTGGACGTAGCCGAAAAAGTCGGGCCTGGGCTCGATGCTCACAACGCTCGCGAGTTCCATTGGGACGCCACGGTCACTCGTAACGGCGCCTTCGCACCGTTCGTGCGACCTACTCCTCAAAGCGACCCGTGGCGTCACGATCGCGCTCGTATCGTCTCGTGAGCGGAAACGGCGGCAACCAGGACTCGCGACGGACGATCCAGCTTTCGTAGGTTGGCATCAGTTGGTCAGGGGCATCCAGGGATCCTAGGTTCACTTCGATTTCGTCGGCGGTGCGTCCGAAAATGGACGAGCCGCAGCGGGGACAGAAAAACCGCCCGGCGTAGTCGCGTGTTTCGCCATCGATCGTCACCGCATTCTGAGGGAACACCGCGGAAGCGTGAAAAAGGGCCCCATGATGCTTGCGGCAGTCGAGACAGTGACAAAGGCCGACCCGATATGGGAGTCCCGACGCCACAATTCGGACGTTGCCGCACAGGCAACCGCCCGTGAATCGGTCCATGCTGCGTCTCCTCTAAAATCAAGCGGTCGGAGTGTTTACAACGAAGCCCGTCGGGCGTCCATGAAGGATGCGCCAGCCTTTTCGGCTGTAGGCTTTGCAGCGTCGAGAAAATAAACCTTCGACTGCGCGTGCCGAATTCTCGTGAGCAGTATGTCGAGATCTATAAAGCCGGCGTCCACGATGCTGTACCCACCGGGCCACGACGGAGCCATTCCGCGACGCTGCGACGCTTGAGCATTTCGTTGATGGCTGCCGCAAGGCCGCGATGCGCGACATAGCGGACCTCGACTTCAGTTCCGGTTTTCACGCACCGTGCGCGACGTCGGCAACGCGATCCGTACCAGGCGCAAAACCTTTTATAAGGAGCCAGGTCAACATACTGACATAGGCAATGCCCAGCGGGGCGAGCATCGCGTAGATGACCTCCCCCCCAAACAGTGGTCGTGCGACGGAAGCCATCTGCAATAACGCCGCGAGGGCGCCGAATGCGGACATCCAGCGAGGTACCAGGCGAGCCCTGAAGAGCAGCAGGAAGAACGCCATTACGCTTGCGCCGCCAAGCACCTTGCCGGTGAAGTGCATCCCGTTGCGCAGGCCGCGGATGACGGCGCTCGCGGTTTCGAACCGCGCGCCCGCCTCGGCGCCAGCCCCGACGAAAAGCTCGCTCAGGTCGCGCATCGCGATGAACGTGGAAAGCTCCGTCACGGATGCCGCCAGCACGCCGACCACCAGCGCGAAGTAGGTCCCGGCCAGGCCCGGGAAGGCGCGTCCGTACCGGGTCCACAGGATCGCCGCAATCCAGGCCGACAGGAGGCTCGAGAGCATCCCCAGGACGACGATTGATCCGATCGTCAAGGGGTGCGTCGCTGCATTCACGATAAAGCCCCCACCCGCGAACAGCTCGCCCTGCAGCTTGAAGTTCGACAGCAGGTCGACCACGAAGGTGACGAGCATCGCGCCGCCGACCCATCGACCGACGTTGTGGGTTTCCGCCATGGCGCCCCCGGACCAAAACGAATCTGGCGATGCTGCAGTAAGCGTCCACGATTCGCAATCGGCTCAGGACTTGCCGCGGAATGGATGGGATGAGCGACCGCCAGAGGCGACCGGCTGCACCCGCGAGCCTGGACCTTCGCTTTGGGTCGATCGGCGTCCTACGCCATTCTCAATAGCCGAGGGAATCGAACCCACACTCTGTTGCCAGAACCGGATTTTGAGAGGAGCGCGCCTGCACTTTATCAATTAAATCAGTGCGTTAAATGAAAGAATCGCGACCGCTGGCCGAAAGCTGAATGTCGTGCCCGTGCTTGTCGAGTGGGCCACGGTAAGCGTTCCGGCACTCGCACTTCCGATAGGAGTCGCCGCGCTTGCTTTGTTGGTCGCGCCATTGGTCGCAACGCACCGGAAGCAGCGCGTTTCCACTGGCTTGCCGTCGAAGTCTTCCTTCTGGCTGAGGGATTTCAACAATATCGTCATTGTCTTTGCTGTGTATTTGTTTTAGATTTCATAACCACTACGTAATCGAGAGAACTACGCATCGCGAGCGATCACCCCGAGCGGGAAGCATGCCGGGGCGGCCGGGATTCTGACAGTAACGAGGTAGATCCATGAAGTTAAGCCGGTCATGCACGGGGCGGTGGCGCACGCTCTTGGTTTCGTGTTGCGCGATTGGGGCGGCCATCGGTGGCGCCCGCGCCGAGGAGCAGTCCGCCCCCAAGCTCCCTGTCTGTGACAAGAAGATCGGAACACTGGCGGTGGTGGAGCCCAAGGACACCACTTGGTGGCACGAGTTGCAGCTGGACTCGCCGGCGGCGCTGATCAAGGTCTATGTTGCGGAATCCAAGTGCTTCACGCTCGTGGACCGCGGTAAGGGTCTGGACGCCGCCAAGGCTGAGCGCGCGCTGGCCGCGAGCGGAGAAGAGCGACAAGGGTCCAACATCGGTAAGGGTCAGATGAAGGCCGCCGACTACGTGCTGGTGCCGGACATTGCCAATCGCAACCGTAACTCGGGCGGCACCAACGTCGGTGGCATGCTCGGCGGTCTGCTTCCTCACGGCGTCGGCGCGCTGATCGGTGGCATCAGTCTCAAGAGCAAGACCGCCGACGTGGTGCTGACTCTGACGGACGTGCGCTCGACAGAACAGGTGTCGCTGCAGGAAGGTCACTCGAAGAAAACGGATCTGGGCTGGATGGGTGGCGGAGGCGCGGGCTTCTTCAGCGGGTTCGCCGCTGGCGGAGCGAGCAGCTACGCCAATAGCGAGATCGGCCAGGTCGTTGCCGCGGCATACCTCGATGCCTACACGAAGATGGTAAGTGACGTGCGCACCAACACACCGGATGCGAAGGCGAACAACGTCCAGCAAGCGGTCTCGGTCGCTAAGCCGACGAAGATGTACGAAGACTCCAACCTGAAGTCAGCGGTTGTTCGCGGCCTCGATCCAGGGATGATGCTCTACCCGACCGGTGACAAGATGGGCGTGTGGTGGAAGGTCACCGACGAGCTCGGAAATGGCGGCTGGGTCGTATCGACGACTCTTCAGCTCGCGAAATAGCCTGCGCGATCCTTCTCGCCGGTTGCCAGTGGACGCGCATTTATTACGGGTATAGCCAAGCACCTCTCGCCTTCTTTATCTGCGTTGACGACCTGGGGGACGGCGACGGGCAGGAGCTCGATCTACCGGCCCGCGTAACATCCTCTTGCGGCGCCTGCGCCGGAAAGCGGGACCCACTACAACTACTACCTGAAGAACTGCTCACAAACTGCTAACGACTTGTTGAAGCGCGGCGTTGTTCAACAATTCGTTAGCGGTTTGTTAGCATCGATGGGACCAAGAGGGGAGACCGCTTAGCTTCCGGTCTTCTTTTCCTCGGGCGGCGCGAAGCCAATGGGGCGCTTGGGCGGATCGGGCGGGGTCATCAGCGCGCGCAGCGCATCGAACATCTGCTTGAGCTGGATCCGGGTGTTGCGGCTGAAGGTGTCGTGCGATAGTGCGAGGCGTTCGGTCTTGCGTTCGAGTTCGTCGAGGCGTTTGGCCAGATCGGCATGCAAGGCGCTGGCCTGGCGCAACTGCACGAAAGCACGCACGACATAGATGCCCATTTCGACAGCCTGGGCAGTGGCCAGCACATTGGCCGCCTGGATGGCACCATGCTCGGTGAAGGCGATCGGCAGAGCTTTGGAGAACTTCAGCTTCTGGAGGTGGTCGCAATTTGCGACCACCTCGGCCTTCTCCGCGGCGGTGAGCTGCAGCAATGTTCGGTCCGGGCGCAGTCTCCCAGGACTGGTCGACTGAGCGCAGATGGTCGGCCAGGGAAATGGCCGACCGGCAGGTCCGTTGGGGGCTGACAGATCGGTACTTGGTCGACACCGGCCGATCGACAGCGGTTGGCCGATGCCTGGTGGATCGCGGTCGCGACGCCGGGGTTATGAGGAGCCAGAGTGCCGTGCCATTGAACCGGTCCGATTCTTGGTAAAACAGGGCGCGGGCGCCTATCACGCGACAAACGGACTTGCACACTCCACCCAATTAGCGCAGCGGCGCGCTCATTACTCAGCCGCACATTCCGCCTGTTCGGACTGCGCAATTCACCTGCGCTTCCGGGTGATTGGCGAGATCCTGTCCGACGCCTGTCGATAATATGTGTCTGAGCAAAGGGTGCGGGCGCTTAGGCCAGCTACTTCGCGAAAGGACTCGTACACCACTGTTGCTCACAGGGTACGCCGTCGTTGTTGCCATCCATCTTTGCGCCTGAGCAGTTCTTGAGGAAGAACTTCGCTTCAGCGCACGACGTCATCTGAGAGCAGTAGGTTCTTCCGTCACACCGGAAGTTGACCGTGGTGGCTTGCGCTGCATCCACCGAAGCGTCTGTCGGCATTGCTACCTGCAGCCCGCGCGCCCGTGCAGCATGTTGGTCGTACTGGCGGTAACCAAACGCCGCGAGACTACTGGCGATGAGGAGGGAGATCAGCGGCATGGTGATGGAACGCCTCGAGCTACGCGGCTCGCTTGTGCGGTGCCGCTCGGCGCTCGGCTGATCGATTGCCTGCCGGAGCACATTGATTGCCTGCGGTTTTCCGTCCCGGCCACGACCCAGCTCATAGGTCAGGCTCTCGCCGACCGTTGGACGCGTTCCGTCTCGCGGCAGAGCGCTTACATGGACGAAGATCTCTGCTCCACCGCGCTTCGGGGCGATGAAGCCATAGCCCCGTTCATCGTTCCATGACTTCAGGATGCCGGACAAACGCATGTCGGGGACAAACGGGAATCGATTTGGCTTTCGTGCAATCGTTGGACGCTACCTCCAACTTGCTTCCCAGGCAAATACGATGTCCGCTTACGGGCAATCTCCTTGGGCAATCCAGATGCCCGCTGTGGCCGATCAGAGTCCATCCGACGTGGCGCCGCTGCTGGCCTCGTAGCGGGCATTGCGCCGCGATGCGTCATACGGCCAGGGCCATCTTCATACTCGATGGTGCCGGGAGAGGGAATCGAACCCACACTCTGTTGCCAGAACCGGATTTTGAGTCCGGCGCGTCTACCAGTTCCGCCATCCCGGCGTTTTTTATGAATCAACTACTTACGTGGGAAACCTGCCTTCCTGTCGATGTTCTTGACCCACGCTTGACCCGCGATTTGCGACCCACGCTCAGACCATGCACCGCGCGCTGCCGCCTCCGGTACGCCGTGAACGTACCTCGAAGTCACGCTCAGGGAACTGTGACCCATGAGAGCGTCGGCGATAGTGAATCGCCGCGGCCTGC
>WNFQ01001640.1_pt1 | contig 25372 bp, 32 predicted proteins | sample 5400171 | NCBI WGS metagenome assembly WNFQ01 (sample SAMN13153356, study PRJNA577476) | soil metagenome | isolation source: 20 cm soil under Madrone tree | place: USA:California | collected 2016-06-14
CTGCACTTAGCTCGCCACTCAAAGCATATCAACGTGGCGTCCCCTGCGAAGATGCTTACACTCATAATCCATCGGTCTAACCCTCTGAAGGATATGTTTGGGCCTTATTGTCCTTGTCTACCGTTAATCAGGAACTGTCTTACTCGTAGTACTGTACGGACGCAATCCATGTGCCACAGGGACGTGCTGACCTAGGGAACTTAACTTGCCAACGTTATGATCGGACCTTACTACCACTCGTAAGGCGACTCCAATACTTGACTATCTTGGCCTAAAAGTTACACCAGACAGTGTCTTATCGAATTCTCAACCCCGGATATTGTGACCTTACGCTGCGCAGGTGAGCCCCTTTTTGCTTTTCACATGTCACTCAATTCACTCATAGAAACATCTCCGCATAGCTGGAATTGACGCAGGAAGCCCGTAATGTCCGGGATGAAAACATTTGACGCAACCTTAGCCAAGAATCGCGGAAAGGCGGGTGATCTACTATGTCAATTTGTCGATATATGAAGTTGCTCTGTCGACGCGGGGCGACGGGAGCCGTTAATATGCTGTTCACATTGTTTTCCGATTTTGAACAGGCTACCTGCCCAGTATAGTCACTGGCAGTCACGGAACGCGCCCCGATTGTAGACCATGAACTGACCCTGACAGTGCTGTGTATGGCTAGCCTCGAGTTTCTTTCTTTCTCTATTGTGGGTCAAGTCAGTCATTCAGCCGCTGCGGTCTCAAAGAACATCCCGAATCCGCTGTATCGGATAGTGTTGTGTCCATCCGAGGAGTTGGTGTGACAAGGACTGATTAGACTAGACTGGAATTCGCCTTCCAGCTTATCCTTGTATGTCTACATTGCGAACCAGTCTCCGTGACCAGTGATTCATCCATGGAGATGATACTGGTTTGCTTGTCTTCGGTCCCTTTAGTTAACGTAAACTTGAATGATGCCGTTGACTTCTCGTCGGAGCTTTTGGTTCAAGTTATCAGCTGATCAGTGTCTCCCAGTCTTTGACTTCATGATAACATCTTATAATCCGACGTTCCATCTACGTCTTTCCTTCACGTCCTGCACAATCACCTTCGCAGAGATGGGCTCTTTCAGCGAGAAAAATGACGAGGAGCGTGTTCACGTTTCCATCGACTCTCAACAGGTCGATACTGGCGCACACCTAGATGCCAGCCTCAAGACAACACTAGACCCAGATGAACCCTTGAGAATTATGTGAGTGTGCATGCGCAGAACGTTGTGTTTTATATTTTTGGTTCACAATTTTGAATGAAGGCGTAAAATAGACCGTCATATCTTACCCCTCATGTGCAGTAGGTGTCCGAACCGATGTTGACCCATGGTATTTAAAGAGCGTTTTAATAGTATTGTATTGGTACCGCCTTCTTCAAACTACTTCTCTACGATGGCTATTTAACAACATTTTATTGTAGTATCCAGTCCGTGGACAAGTCGACCCTGGGCAGCTCCGCAATTCTTGGACTTCTGTAAGCATCACGATCGTGGGGAAATGTATTTCAAAACCTACATTCAGGAAAGCCACGCATCTTACCACGGACCAGTATGCGCCCACTTTATTATACAGCGTGTTAACCAAATACCAAATTGGCTCACAGATACAATTGGTTTTGTCCTGTTTTTGGAGTCGCCTATTTTGTGTCTTACTTCCATGGATCAGGTTAGGGACAATATTCTATCTCGGGTATCTCGCCTTCGAGTTTCCCCAGAATTTGGCGCTGCAGAGATATCCTGTCGGAAAATGGATGAGGTTGGTCGCATACATGACGCGTTTTGCATGAAGCTCCATGTTCTGAAGTGACACGTCTCTAGCTTGAACATATTCATCTGGGCTGTTACATTATGTAGCCACGCAGCTTGCAAGAGCTTTGCTGGTCTCTTCGCTGCTCGTCTCGTCCTCGGGATTTGTGAAGGTTCCATCACGGCGGATTTTCTGATCGTTGGTTCCATGTTTCACACGCGGAAAGAGCACACGGCTCGTGTTGGTTATTGGTGTAAGGATTATCATCAACCCCTTTTAACATCCTTTCTCATTCTCTAACAGACTTAATGACTGGAGCTGGTCTGAATGCCAAGTCTCGTTACCCTCGCAGGCGCTCATATACGCTACAGCTCAGATAGTTTCTGGTTTTATCGGCTTTGGCACCTTACACATAAACACAACGGGATTTGAGCCATGGCAATGGTACGACCAAAGTTCAACATCTCACACATGCACTAACCTTCCTCTAGGCTTATGACCATTACTGGGATACTTACCCTCATTGCGGCAATAACGTTCTTGTGACCAGTTTTAACGTCTCGAGTCGCCTTCGCCCACTTACGAATGAGCAGTTTCCTGTTCCCAGACTCACCGACAAATGCCTGGTTTTTGACCGAGGGTGAAAGGGCAAAGGCTGTTCGACGCATCAAAGTATGTGACCATGGCTCCAGTTAAACCCTCGCGCTGACTCGGACTATGAATAACGAAGGAAAACCAAACGGGAGTTGAGAACAAACTCTTCAAAAGGGAGCAGTGAGTACCGTCCATGTCCATATCCAGTATTGCCTGGTTGTTATAAGTATGTGGACAGGATGATTGAAGCCTTGATCGACCTAAAGACATGGCTCTTCGCATTGTTTATGGCCCTCAACAGCGTCACGATCTCGCTCGCCAACCAGCTTCAGATCATCATCGTGTCTTTCGGTTTCAACACGCTACAGACAACACTTCTTTCCTCCGTCACCGGAGTAGTAATAATTGTGGGGGTCTTGATAAGCATCACGATCGCGTCGCGCATCCCAAACAGCATTGCATGGGTGGCGATTGCAAATTACGTCGTGAACATCCTCGGAGTGTTCCTGGTCAACTTTCTACCCTGGCGCGACAAGGTTGGATTACTATTTGCCATCTGGATAATAGGTATGCATGACGTCTCCCCCAAAACGCAGGTTTATCTCTAAACTTCGCAATCAGTCACGATGACCACTAGTTATGCGCTATCTTTGAGTTGGCTGTCGCAGACGACGGCTGGGCATACAAAAAGAGTTACAACGAATGCCATCATGCTATCTGCGTACGGAATTGGCAATGCTGCTGGGCCGTTCATGTGGAAAGCTAAATATAAGCCTCGGTAGGTCGTCAACGTCTCCGACACCCCACGACCGCTGATATGATATCTAGCAACCATGTTCCGTGGATTATAATTGGAGTATGTTTTCTCTCGTGTATAGTCTTGCTGCTCTCCATCCGAGTATTATTGGCTCGTGAAAACAAACGACGCGATGCGGAGCCTCCGGATAATTCGTATGATGGTGTATACGTCGCGAGGATCGACGAGAAGGGAAACCGGGTTGAGGTCAACGTCTCCAAGGTTCGCGTCCGTTCTTGACGGAAAGCTTTATAATGGCCAGAACAGCTGATGTATGATTGTATTGTACGAACAGGAGTTTCTGGATTTGACCGATCGCCAAAATCGAGACTTCAGATATGTCCTCTAATTTCTGCGGGGTTTTGCTATCGTCGGAGAAGGTTGGAAGTGAGTCAATATGACAGCGTCATGGCGTGTTTATGCTCAAGCGGTCGTCTAACTACGTGAAGTTTTGGATCGTTTGGACCGACGTACAGCAAAGAAGGCCCATGATCAAATCGCTCTCAGACTGTTACGGAGTGTCCTCAGGCTCGTCTTTGTAGTATACCCGAGTTACGCAGCAACGTTCAGATCACGCCAGGCCGTAATAAGAGGAGAATCGGTAGAGAAATCGCATGGGTACTACTAGTAGTACTACGTTGACAAATTTCTGAAGGAAGGATTTCACGTGACCTACCAGTCGCCTCATGTTTGTCGTTCATATTGCAATGTACAATAAAATTTCAGACTCAATAAAAAACAAATTGCAATATACAACAAGTATCGCGTCTAGAAACCTTTTTCTAGTTGGAAGCAGCAGAGAAAACGGTTTGTTACGTCAATCTACTGCCCGCAAACCACTGAGCTCACCTTGAACAAAGGGCATGATGACATCCAAATGACGAAACCCGTCACTGCGTGGCTCGAGGCCAATTGAATAGTGGAGTGGCTCCTCCGATTTGATGCTGGCCAAGTCTTTTTTTTTCAAACTGGCCGGATCAGAAACCACCTCTGGATCTGAACGTGTTGGTTGACGTCTCCAGATATCCGAGCCGACATCGTTTAACCATTTGCCAAATTCGGGCATCGGCACTGAATTGATTGGCGTATACGCCATACACGTCTTGCCGCGTTAACCGTACAAGTACACTGAAACTACATATTGGTTCGTACAAGTTAGGCATGCCGACTACGTCCGGTTCTAAAATGGCGATGGACTACGGCGATTTGTGAGAAGGCGCTGGCCGGTACCACGAGAGTTAATATCTGGCAGGATGAGAACTTAAAAGCGCCACGTCAAGGGAGCATGTCCATTTCCTTAATCGAGCGAATATTTCCGGTGAACCTTCTTTGAACAAGTCTGGAAACGATGTGAGATAAGACATGTACGAAGGATAAGGAACTCACCTCTCGAATACGTCCAATGGAGATGACTGCTCCGTGCTGGCCATTTCGTCTGTGACAGGAGCGGCTAGCGGGACCCAGCTACTCAAAGGACTCGTTCCTGGTTCATAAATTGCTTGGGCTACATATAGCAGTAACCCATCTGGTTTGATTTCAGCCTGCACATGGCGAGACGCAGAGCCTGTGAACTGCGGTGACTCGATATCCATCACATCCATGTCATCATGAGGTCCAGTAGGGATGGACACTTGGGCGTGGTAGGATGAACGGGCGCGTGGGATGATAGTACTGACGAAGTGGGCGAAATTTGTGTTGGTATAGTATGGGATTTGCAGAAAGGTCGTAGGGTAGGGAAAGCGATATCCGATGGGAGGAGCATTGTTTTCCTGGCTTGAAGCTTGAAGAGAGACGGGAGGCACGGACGTTTTCGGAGGACGCGACGCTGGCAATTCCGACAAACGCGTATCTCGCCACCAAAAACTGTATTCCATTCGTTAGCGGGTGAGTGGTCATTTACCAGGAAAAGGAGCGCTGACCGGAAAGACGATTCGCAATCCGCAATATCCTGTCCTTTCCACTTGATTACATCGAGGACGTGAAGGATACCGTTTTCCTTCCAGTTCTGATCCAGGATACAATCCATTACGGTGTCCGATGGCAGCGGAGAGGGGAAGCGAGGTATGAGAGGTTTACCCAAGACGCGAGAACGAATAGTCGTATTCGGTACTGATGGGGACTTTGTTCAGTCATGTGGGAACGATCCGTCAGACAACGTACCAGTGCCAATCGTTCCCCCGCCTTGGTGTGAAATCGCTAAGCATCTCTTGCCGACAGGAATGGGTGCCAGAGCTACCCAGCCAGTCTCGAGATCGCCAGGCAATCCATCATCGCCAGCAGTCCACTGGTCCGTCTCCTGCATCTCCAACAGTTCCGCATACATGCACTTATTGGCCCATGGGCTCGTCTTCTTGTTCGAAGCCTTTGTTGCTTTTTTCCGTCGTCCTTTGCGTGGCGCCCTTGCCGCGCTTAATTCTGCGGCATCGGACTCCCGACTTGGAACAGAAGGTGGGTCAGGATCTGGTCGTGGTAACAATGGGGCTAGTTGAGCGATGCCCTCCCGGACGATATCCGGGCCATCGTTATCGCCAGTCTCATCATCTGATAGTCCGAGGTTCAAGTCGGCAAAAAGATCAATATGTCGTTCGCTCTCTACGCGCCTCGCCCGTCTCTAGATATACAATATACGTTGAATAGCACTTTCTGATGCAACAAGGATGTGTCGCACGCGTTTTTGCTCCTCCAACGCCTGTGAGCAGCGGCCATGTGAGTTGAGTTGAGCCTGCCACACAACGTAGTCTCGCAGTGACAGACCTTGTTGCGTCTAACTTCTTGAGATAGTGCTGTGTCTATAACACGTCGAGGAGGCTGTTTGAATGTTGCCTTCCTGTCTGCAGACATGTTTGTTCAGCGGAGAAACGTGGCGGTCCACCACAAAGGGGATCGGCAATCGGGCCGGGAGCCGGCGTCCACTTGACCGCAACTGCCAAGACCAAAGAAATGTTCGAACCGCGTATGAACCTGATCCAAATAATCTCCCCTTTTTCATGATTTACGTGACAGAAACCCTGTCTGGCTGGTCCTGATCCTGACTGCTCGACTTCTCTTCCATTTGATCCAGTCATCCCATTTTTAGAACCCTTTCGTCCTTCGCCATGTGGGAGACCGGACTTTGCTCATTCTTCCGTTCTGCGCGTTCTGCATATTGACGTGAGCTGACACGCAGGCGCAAATTTTCTGATCACTGGTGCTGTTTGCGTCGTCTAAACGAGGAAAAAGGCCATGCTCTTACCACCTTGAGCCACCTGTACTCCGTCTGCGCGTTGCACCACATGTGCTGGCGAGGAAGCATTGTTGATGTGTCGTGATTGTCGGCGTTTCGAAGAGTCCTTGGTGATGTTTCATGCATGGATTACTCCACTTCCGTCGGGAACAAAGGAGACTTCATATCTACTCGTATGGTATGCACCTGTATGAGTGGGTCGAACAGAACACCACACGCCTATGTAATGGACCTCTTTCGGACATATTGCATTGTTCTGGAATCAACATGTGAAATACAATGAGTCTGGTGTTAACTCTACAACGTTTGGGGAGGGCGCCACGATTGTTCAATACTTCAGTAATTGAGTATGCTCAACGTCCTTGATACCTCGGGTGTGCTACCTTTCACGAACTTCTCCATAGTCTGCCAATAGTCAGCCTCCGACTGGCGCCTTCTAATAAGGATCACAAACCTCATTTACGCTCATGTATTTCTGCACAAATTCTTTCCCAAGGACGTCGTTAATGGCCGTGTCTCTGCGTGCGAGATCCCTTGCTGCGCTAAGTGTACGCTCAAAGCGCCCTACAATACCTTTTCTCTCACGTTCTTCTACACTTAGATCCACCGCAGAATCATCTACTTCCTCTATGTGTAGCTCCAAGCCTTTTTCTATGCCGATGAGGCCCAGCCCAAGTAAGGTCGCAAAGGCTATGTATGGATTTGCGGTCCCATCGACCGATCGCACTTCGAAATGGTGGCCACCCGGTGGGCCCGTGAGGCGCACGGCCGCCTCCCGGTTGTCCTTCCCCCAGCAGGCGTAGGTGCCACACGCCCAGATGCGATCGCGGACACGATCATACGACGCCTCCGTAGGCAACGTGAATGCAGTACTAGAAGGGAGCTTTTCAAGAAGAGAGTGTAGAAACGATCGCTCGAGAGGTGTCATGGTTGTCTTCTTGTTTGTATTTGTATTTGCAGCGGGCATCTTTGCAGGAGGCTGGGATGTGGGATGCACAGATATGTGTGTATGCGCTGCAGTACCGCCTATGAGCATGATTCAACACTTTGACCTCAGAGGAAAATGAAATGGAAAGGTTACAAGTATCGGAAAAAACTCGAGGAGAAAATGTGGCATGCAACCCGTGCTTTGCCGCAATGTTTACGATCGTCTCGCGAGTAAAAACGACAGCATCGGCTGCCTCCAAAGGCGGGAGTGGGCCTGTTATAATCTCATACTGTCCATCGAATTCGTATCAATCTCATTTTGTCAACGGACCGTAATTCCGTACCTGTCCAGGAGCTGCCTCGGCGTGATACATTTGGAGTTCTATGCCGCCATACTGGAGAGCATCAGCAATATCCTCGAGGCATTTTTCAGCAACTGAACCCGAGAGCAGTGCCCGGGATGCCGACCAAGAAGAATAAGTCACGGGCGAGGGAGGACTCTTTGACGTGAGAAGAATGAATTCTGTCTCGACTCCGACGAGAAACTCTACGCCTAATTCTTTGCCTTTACTGATACCACCCATGGTCAACAACCAAAAATGGCAAATCTCAATCAAACATACTTTACGATGTCCCTGAGGAGCCCCCGAGGACAGAGAGGGACCTTCAAATCATCCCCCCTTCCCGTACTTTCCTCACTGGGCAACTTTTCCTCAAACCAACCCATCATGCTCACATGTCCAGAAGCGTAGCCACATGGGCGAAGAGAACTCAAATCAGGAACGTACAAGTACTCGCCAGTACCTGAGAACCCAGGTGCCAGAGATGCCCCAACGAGGCCAAACACGGCCTTAGTCACCCCGATTCCAGGGCGTGAGGCTGACATGAGATCGAGAAAGGCAGCAAGGGGTATGATGCGGTAGCGAGTGGTGTTTGTATAATCAACCCATTGGAGACGAATGTACCGAGTTCCATCTCGCTGCAGCTTGTATAAGACATTACCTTGTCCAAAAGTCGGGATCTTGACCGAGGCTGGGAGATATTGTACGCCAAATGCGACTTGCGATATCGACGGAGACGCCATAATTTCTAGGACCTGTGGATCGACTGTGGAAGTCTCAATGCAAAAGGTTCAGATGGCTTCAAAAGACCCCCGTCGGGTAAAAATCGCCGTGCAATCAGATGTTTTTAACCAAACAGACCCCAACAAGTCACCATTGAAACCGCTCATGCCACGTCACAGGCATGTCAGGGTGAGATGTCACACTGGGTGAATATGCACACCCTGTTCTTTGTTCCACTTCTCCTTCAACATGGCCTCAACTGCGGTATAGCAGTGTCTCAGCTTGACGCGAATTCCGCGGAAAACGACAGCCGCGTCCGCGTTATTTTTTTGATCCAATACACGCTATGTTCTTTACCTGCTTTCCGCGTTTCAGAGGCAAAAAAACGGACTTGGCAATCGGTCCGACAGGTGCCGATAAAGACTCTCCTGCGGTGCCTTGAACGAATCGTCTTTAGTTGTTTTACCTTTGTACTACTGGTACTCCATCGAACCGGCCTGCGACCGTGATCCATCCACCGTGGGAGGTACTACTCATCCTGTCTATCGACTACCCAATCTAGGTCCGCCCAATCGCCTTTCTTCAGGTGGCGTAACACGGATTGTTCCGTTGCTTGTACCATTTTGCTTGTCTCCGGTCCATTCTACATTAAAAGCTGGTCCGAATCATCATCCGCTTAGCACCTCAGGTCTTCCACCTCGTGACACGGTTCCCACAATGCCTTATAACCTTGACGTCCAAATGCGTCTCTCCCCCCGACCGCTTCCTTTCCCCCTCCCCACTCGACCATCTTCATAGGGATGGGTTCTTTCAGTGAGAGAAGTGATGAGAAGCCTGGTCACGTATTCCTCGACTCTCAACAAGTCGATACTGGCGCACAGCTAGACGCCAGCATCCACACACCACTAAATCCGGCTGAAACTCTGCGAATCAGGCGAGTTTGAATACACGGAGCGTTATGTCAGGCTCACAAGTAAACGAAGGCGGAAAATAGACCGACATATCCTACCTCTCATGTGCAGTACGTGTCCGAAATGATGCTAGCTCTTAGCACTTAAACAGCTTTTTCACAGTATTGTATTGGTAACACATTGTCCACAGTCCCTCGTCTACAACGGCTGATAGGGTTTTATTGTAGGATCCAGTTCATGGACAAGACGACCCTGGGAAGCTCCTCAATACTTGGAATAATGTAAGCATTACGATCGTGGGGGAAATACACCTCTAAACCTATGTCCAGCAAAGCTGCTCATCTCACCGTGAACCAGTATGTGCTTGTCTTTATTATGCAGCGCGTTAACTAACAGAACCGATTCATAGATACAATTGGTTGTCACTTACCTTTCGAGTCTCCGGTCTGTACTACTATCTTACTCCAATGGATCAGGTTAGGAACGATCTTCTATCTCGGATATCTCGCCTTCGAGTTCCCCCAGAATTTGGCGCTGCAGAAGTTTCCAGTCGGAAAGTGGATGAGGTTAGCTGCACACGCTTCGCACGCAGCTCCATGTTCTGAAGCGACACATTTTTAGCTTGAACATATTTATATGGGGTATTGCTTTATGTAGCCATGCGGCTTGCAAGACCTTTGCCGGTCTCTTTGCTTGTCGTCTCGTCCTCGGAATTTGTGAAGGTTCCATCACTGCCGGCTTTATGATTGTCAGTTCCATGTTTTACACACGGAGAGAACAAACGGCTCGTGTCGGTTATTGGTGTGAGGACTGTAATCAACCACCTTGCAAACCCCTTCTCACCCCCTAACAGTTTTAATGAACGGAACCGGTTTGAAAGCATATCTTTTTACCCCTCGCAGACACTTATAAACGTTGCAGCTCAAATTGTCTCTGCTTTCATCGGCTTTGGCTCCTTGCACATACACACGTCAAGATTTGAGCCATGGCAATGGTACGACGAAGCCCAACATTTTACCCATGCACTTACCTTACTCTAGGCTTATGATCATCACCGGAATACTTACTCTCCTTACGGCAATAACATTCTTGTGAGCACTTCTAATATCTGGTGATCCCTTCGTCCATTCATGAATACGCAAGTTTCCTATTCCCAGACTCTCCAACAAACGCCTGGTTTCTGACCGAGGATGAAAAGGCAAAGGCCGTTCAACGTATTAAAGTATGCAATCATAGATCCAGTTAAATTGCTTGCGCTGACGGTGAATATCGAAGGGAAACCAAACGGGAGTTGAGAACAAGCACTTCAAAATGGAGCAGTTAGTAAGGTCCGCATCGCACATCGAATGGTTGTTGAGAACTTGTGCGCAGGATGATTGAAGCCCTAACGGACCCAAAGACATGGCTCTTCGCGTTGTTTTCGGCCCTCGATAATATCCCGAACTCGCTCACAAACCAGCTTCAAATTATAATCGTGTCTTTCGGTTTCAATCCGCTTCAGACAACACTTCTTAGCTCCGTTAGCGGCGTAATAGAAATTGTAACAATTTTTACAGGCGTCACGATTGCATCGCGCATCCCAAACAGCATTGCGTGGGTAGGGATATCGTATTTCATTCCAAACCTCCTTGGAGTATTCTTGGTCAACTTCCTACCCTGGCACGACAAAGTCGGATTGCTATTTTCCGTCTGGTTAACAGGTATGTATGACGTTCCACCCCTATGCAGGTTCATTTAACCCTCGTGATCAGTTGTTGGCACCACTGGTTTTGTCTTAGCCCTGAGCTGGGTGTCGCAAACGACGGCTGGGCATACAAAGAGAGTTACAACGAATGCCATCATGTTATCTGCGTACTGTATTGGCAATGCTGCTGGGCCGTTTATGTGGAAAGCTAAATATAAGCCTCGGTATGTAGGTCAACTTTCCGACACACCACGAATGCTGATATGGTATCTAGCAACCACGTTCCTTGGATTATAATTGGCGTATGTTTCGTCTTGTGTATGGTCTTGCTGTTTTCCATCAGAGTATTACTGGCACGTGAGAACGAACGGCGCGATATGGAGCCTCCGGATAATTCGTATGATGGTGTATACGTCGCGAGGATTGACGAGAAGGGAAATCGTTTTGAGGTTAAGGTCTCCAAGGTTCGTGTCCGGTCTTATTGTGCCGCTCATATGATTCTGATTCTCCGAACAGGAGTTCTTGGATTTAACCGATCGTCAAAATCGAGACTTTAGATATGTACTGTAATCTCTAGCATGTTGCGCTATCATACGGACAAGTTGAATTGTAATGTATCGGACTCGGCCCATGTAGCCGTCCTCATGACTCTGGGATCATCGGAGCAATGAAACACGCGCTTTATACAGCAATTCGCACTAGAAAACATCAGCAGCGCAAAAATAAGAATAAAGAAAAGCCACACCTTGCAGTCCAGTCAACTGCAAACACGTGTATTCGCTATAGCATATCAGCCCCAGCTTCAATGGCAATTGAGCGTGCCCAGGTGAATTCGCGTGTCATAACCACGCGAGTAATAAAGCCCTGGCCGTAACGAATGATCCGTGCTGCAGAGTTTGCAAACGTGTTAACGTCAAAAGTCCTTTCTATCCGAGCGGTGCAACACGTCAAGCCAGAACTACGCGAATTCCTCGAGGTGTTCAACGAGCGCTGGAGCTTCGTAGCGCACTGCGCTGTGAGGTCACCTGCAAACGAATGATCGTCGGCCTTCGCGGCGTCGTCGTCAGCCAGGTACGGGTGTGAACGAAGTCTCCCCAAAGAACATATACTAACCCAGGATAGGTGTAAGGTGGACAACTTGGCTGCGCTCGCACAGACTGCATCGGTGACCCTGCAACAACCTTTTTTGGCTTGTACGAGTTCATACAAGCCAAAAAAGGGACAAAAGGTAAGAAAAAGTGTGAAAAGTGCAAAAGTTGACAAGTAACCTACATTTCATAGAAAGCTACTTTCAGCTGCTTTGAAAAAGGTTAAAAAGTTGAAAAAAGTTACAAAAGTATGAATAACATGTATTTATTATCATTATTCTAGTATGACTGAAACATCACTTTTTCACTTTTGTACTTTTCACGGCCCAAAAAAGTCGAAAAGTCGAAAAGTTTATGTACATTTTCCCGATGCTGAGTGCCGAGACGACGAGAACGTACACGAGAGAGAGAAGGAAAAAGAAAAACAGTGTGATTGACACTCACACGGAGAAGCCAACTTATATACATCCACAAGTCCTCCTACTGAGTAATCGAGTCTGGTGGTATGAAGTAGCGGCCGGACTCCGGAGCCGCAGGTGGCTGATTCCGACTGGCGACATACGGACTTGTGGGAGCTGGACGTACTCTTCTGCCGCTTCATTTTGTTTCCTATTTTTAGGGCCCGAACCTTGCCTGGCAGTCCAGCAACTACCGTGCGGAATAAAGCATTCTTCAAGAAGCTTGAAATAAATGGCCAATATTTGCCGCAAATGTGTTTCAGAATCGTACTATCCTTTTACAGTATGCCTGGCATTCTCTCGAAAACCGCCCGCCGCGGCTTTAGTGCATCTATGGAGGGACAGTGCCTATCTTGTTCCTCAACTGCCCAATCCGGTTCATCGGTTCATCCCAATTGCCTCGGAGTTTCTCAACACAGCGTGAATCAACGGTCAAGTCAATGGCACTGGTTCGTTTGTTCCGGTCCATATCGCATAACGCTCACATTGCCGTTTAGGTCTCGTTAAAAGCTGCCAGTGATCCGAATAATTGCTCAGATGATATCGCAAACTTAGTCCTGGATCTCGTAATGAGGTCCTTAAAAATACCTTACAATCTTGAGATCCCTTTGCTTCTCCCCCGGGCGCTGCTCTTCCTCTCACTCCACACTCGACCGTCTTTGTTGGAATGAGTTCTTTCAGCGACACAATGGACAAGAAGCGTGGTCACGTTTCGGTCGATTCCCAACAGGTCGATACTGGCGCGCAACTAGATGCCAGCCTCCAAGCACCACTAGACCCGGCCGAAGCCCTGAGGATTAGGTGAGCGTGCATGCGCAGAACGCTATGCTATGCTCACAATTTTAATTAAGGCGGAAAATAGACCGACATATCCTGCCTCTCATGTGCAGTAGGTGTCCAAAATCGATGTCGGGTCTTGACGCTTAATGAACGTTTTCTCAGTATTATATGGGTACCGACGCCTTCACGTCTCTTGTCCATGACGGCCTTTTGATAGTGTTCTACTGAAGTATACAGTTCATGGACAAGACCACCCTAGCAAACTCCTCGATTCTTGGAATACTGTAAGTATTACGATCGTGCGGAAATACGCTGCTAAATCCACGTTCAGGAAAGCTACTCACCTTAACGCGAACCAGTACGTGCTCATCTTTCTTACGTAGCGCGTTTGCTGACAGAATTGTTTGACAGATACAATTGGTTGTGTCTTGCCTTCAGAATTTTCTAATCTGTGTCTTACTCCCACGGATCAGGTTAGGGACGATATTCTATCTCGGATATCTCGCCTTTGAGTTACCCCAGAATTTGGCGCTGCAGAGGTTTCCTGTCGGAAAGTGGATGAGGTTAGTTGCGCGTGCTTGGTCATGGAGCTTCGTCTTCTGAAGCGATACATCTCTAGCCTGAACATATTCATATGGGGTGTTGCTTTATGTTGCCATGCGGCTTGCAAGAACTTTGCCGGTCTCCTCGTCGTTCGTCTCATCCTTGGGATGTGTGAAGGGTCTATCACGGCGGGCTTTTTGATTGTCAGTTCCATGTTTTATACGCGGAGAGAGCAAACGGCCCGTGTCGGTTATTGGTGTAAGGGCTATGATAGTCACCTCTCCCCACCGTGCTTAACCTCCAACAGATTTAATGAATGGAACCGGTTTGAAAGCCATTTTTCTTTGTTCTCGCAAACAACTCATACTCGACGCTACAGCTGCAGTTATCGCTGGTTTTATAAGCTTTGGCACTTTGCACATACACACCACAGGATTGAAGCCCTGGCAATGGTAGGCCAAGTCGAGCATCTCACCAATGCCAATGCACTCACTTTCCTTTAGGCTCATGATCGTCACCGGGACACTTACCCTCATCACGGCAATCGCGTTCTTGTAAGCACTCCTAACATTGCGTAACCCTTTTCCCATTCACGAATAGACAGTTTCCTGTTCCCAGACTCCCCCACAAATGCCTGGTTTTTGACCGAGGATGAAAGAGCAAAGGCCGTTCGACGTATCAAAGTATGTGACCATAGCTCCAGTTATATGCGTACTCTGAGTATGGAAAACTAAGGAAAACCAAACGGGAGTTGAGAACAAACACTTCAAAAGGGAGCAGTCGGTACCATCCATATTCCGTATTGCATGCATGTTGAAAATTTGTGGGCAGGATGATTGAAGCACTCATGGACCCAAAGACCTGGCTCTTCGCGTTGTTTGCGGCCTTCAATAACGTCCCCAACTCGGTCTCCAACCAGGTCCAACTTATTATTGTGTCTTTCGGCTACAATACACTACAAACAACACTTCTTGCCTCTGTCCCTGGTATATTCGAAATTGTGGCGATATTTACAAGTGTCACGATTTCATCGCGAGTCCCAAACAGTATCGCATGGGTAGGGATTGTGTATTTCATTCCGAACCTCATCGGAATACTCCTGGTCAACTTTCTACCCTGGCACGACAAAGTCGGATTGCTATTTGCCGTCTGGATCACAAGTACGCATGACGTTTGGCGAATGCCCAGGTTCACCTAACCCTCCCGATTAGTAACTGGGGTCGTTGGTCTTGTATTAGCTTTCAGTTGGGTGTCGCAAACGACAGCTGGGCATACAAAGAAAGTCACAACGAACGCCATCATGCTATCGGCATACTGCATTGGCAATGCTGCTGGACCATTCATGTGGCGGGCCAAATATAAGCCTCGGTGAGTGGGCCAACTTTTCCTACAAGCCACTACCGCTGATGCGGTTTCTAGTAATCACGTTCCCTGGACCATAATTGGCATATGTTCTGTAACGTGTATCGTCTTGCTGTTTTCCATCAGAGTGTTACTGGCGCGTGAGAACAAACGGCGTGATGCGGAACGTCCGGACTATGATGTATATGTCATGCAAATTGACGATGAGGGAAAGCGTGTCGAGGTCAAGGTCTCCAAGGTTCGTGTCCTTTTTCCATAAGACGTTTCTATAGGCGGGCTCATGCGATTGTACAAACAGGAGCTCTTGGATTTGACCGATCGACAAAACCGAGACTTCAGATATGTCCTGTAATCTCTGCATGCTGCACTATCGTATGTTGTACTATCGTCGGGCAAATTGGATTGTAAGGTTTCCTGCCCAAGTCAGCAGCAGACCACGTGACATTGAATCGAGATACGAAGCGTTCCTTTTTGATCCTTGGTTACTATCCTTGGTAACTATGTCCGAGTCTCGCATCGGCGTATTTAGCCAGCTCTTTGCACCTAAGCCACTTTGGACCTCCAAGGATGTTCCAGACCAAACCGATAAAACGGTTCTGATTACCGGCGGGAATAGGGGAATCGGTAGAGAAATGGCACGGGTACGTCAATAGATTACTGGAGAGATGTCTGCATTCAGCCATACCAGTCACGCAGGTTCTCTTGTCTAAGAACGCAAGAGTGTACATCGGTTGAAGAGTTCATTAGCAAAGAAACCAAACTGCATACTTTGTACAACAATGGGCCAGCACTTTCTTAGGTCTGTATGGGTGTGAGAGACTTACCGCGGCCTTTGACAGCGCTCTTATATTTCCATCAGTGGAGGTGTTGACCAAACAGGGATATGATGGGCAGTTTGGAACGAACGTCCTTGGTGCGTGGGATTGCCCTTTCCGTACAATCCACGACGAATTAACCAACCTGTTGTCTCATAGGTCACTTCTTATTCACGGAACTGCTTCTCCCTACTCTAATTGCCGCCGCCAAGGACTCACCCCCTGGAGTTGTGCGCATCGTAAACGTATCCTCCATCGCACATAACTTTGGCATTCCGCCGGAGGGCATACGCTGGGATACCGTTGGCCCACATCCAGACGTCGAAAAACGAAAGAAAGTCGGAACGATGAATCTTTATTCGCAGAGCAAACTTGTGAGCCCTTTCCTTTCACTCTCTGTTCAGGCATTGACAAACGCGCGACAGGGGAATGTCCTCATCACGAATGAACTTGCACGCCGCGTCAGCGACAAAAACATCGTTGCGATCTCGTTGCATCCAGGAAACATCAATTCAAGCCCTGAGCCGTGGAACATTATAGTGCGCATACTTTTACGCCTCACTTTCTACGATATCGCATATGGCGCGATATCACCACTGTATGCTGGCACGGCGCCTGCTGCTGCGGAGCTGAATGGCAAGGTGATGACATTGTTATTGATTTGAGAAAGGTGAACGTTAATATGCTGATGTTCTACCAGTACCTGACCGCGTGGGCACGTGTGACGCTTCCAAGCGAGAAAGCACTGGACGTGGAGCTACAGAAGAAGTTGTGGGGATGGTGCGAGGACCAAGTGAAGGTCTTGTGATGCTTTTGAGCCAAATGTGGATTCTATAGAGGTAAGGTTACTCTACTTGCACTTCTATGTGGGGTTTGGGTAATACAGTCGACTCATATAAGGCACACCCCTTTCGGGGCATTTGAGGAGCTGCCCAGAGTCCCACACTAGATAATCGTTATGGATTCTTGTATATCTTTTGGTCTATTTGTAGAATCCCCCCATCCGGACACACTCCCTTGAATGGTAAACGTTTGGCATGCTCTGGAGTAGGTATGCCTTATATGAGAGTCGACTGTGGGCCCAGGGAAGCAGCGGGAAGTGCCGAAGTGTCGCCCCCGTAGGTGCCTCGAGCTTTGGTCTCGTCTGGCGAGGTGGGTGTAGCGAAACAAGGCCCAGTTATTGGTAGGACATTGAGACGTCGCCAGTTTGAAGAGATATGCGAGAGTTTTGTGGGAGTGGTGGGAGGGGAAAAACAAAACGAGCGAGCGACAGAACCCGGGAGCGGCCGCAGCAGCGTGGCGAGAAGAGAAGAGGAATTGCCGTGCTGTGCCCGCTATCCCTCTATCATAAGGTTCTCACGCAAGACCACCCAGATGCGGGTAATTGATCTTCAGGTTGTCAGATGAGAGCTGCCGTCGTTCAATCGTTACTTTGATGATAATGAACCATTATAGTGTCCAGTATCGAACGAAATGGTAGACACACCTGGGTAAACCATGTTTCTCGCCTTTTATATGCGCCGTCTGACCTATGTTCTCTCCACCTCCCGCAGCCGACGCCGAAAACTTGTGGTCTCGCGAGACCTCGGACCAGATACGATGGCTCTTCTCAACGCACGGGAAGACCTCGAGGTACAGGTCTCCCTCACTCATCTTTATCGAGGCCACCGACAAGCTGACAAGCTGTATGAGACACCAGATTGTGGCATGGCCGGAAGATAGGAAATGTGAGAGGAGCTGGTTACTGGAGAAGATCGCTGGTGCCACCGGCGTGATCGTGATGCTCTCCGACGAGGTTCAAGTTGACTTTGTGTTATCCCCGTCGCGACGATAGTAATGAAGTTGCCACATGTCTTTTAGATCGACGAGGAGTTCTTTAAGAGAGGTCAGTACATGAATTTTTCTTGATTTGAGGTCGTCTCGACGACTGACGTTGATGCCTTGCCGCAGCGGGACCTAGTCTCAAAATCGTATCAACTGTTTCCGTCGGCTTCGGTAAGAATGGCTCTGACTGCCTTTTGCTTTTGGCTCTTAGGATGTCATATGATATACAGAGCATGTGGACCTAAATGCATTGTATAGACGGAAAGTGCGGCTTGGTTTCACTCCGGATGTTCTCACCGATGCAAGTGAGAGCAACGTACCCCACGCACTCAGCACGAACTGAAAGATAAATTTCTCAAAGCGGCAGATGTGTCTGTGATGCTTGCTCTCATGGCCGGCCGCAACGCAGGCGCAGGCGTCACCTTAGTTAAAGAGGGGAAGGTGAGCCCAATTCACACCCACAAAACCCCCCACCTTCCGCATCGCTTCTATTGGACCTACTCCTTATGCCGACCCAGTGGCCCAACTTTAACTTCGCCCCATTCTTCTTCACCGGGCCCCAACTAAGCACAAGTTCCCTCGCGCCAACGCGCACAGCAGGTTTCCTAGGTTTCGGACGCATAGCCCAAGCGACACTAAAACGGCTCATCCCCTTCGGCCTAACGCACTGCATATACACGTCCAACCCTGCATCGCCGCGTAACACCGCGCTTGAAGAGTCTCTCGCCACGCAGCACAACCTGCACTCCGTCCGGCGCGTAGAGCTGGACGAACTCGCGCGCGAGAGCGACGTGCTCTTTGTGCTTGCGCCTGGAGGAGAGGACACGCGGCATATCATCAACGCGGAGTTTTTGCGCAAGATGAAGAAACGTGCTGTGCTGGTGAACGCGGCACGCGGCACGCTCGTAGACTCGGACGCGCTCGCGCAGGCTTTGCATGAAGAATGGATTTGGGGTGCTGGCCTCGACGTCGTCGAAGGTGAGCCCCATATCGGCGCCGACCATCCGCTCGTGCGGGAGTCCAGGTAGGAGCAATAATGCAGTTCCTCTTTCACGATTTGGTCTTCCCTCTTTTCGTTTTTGAGAGGAAAGTATCACTGATCTCGCTCGGGAAACCGTATTTTTTGCGTCGTAATCCAGATACGTGATTGTCCCCCATATCGGCAGCGCAACATTCGAGACACGATTAGGCATGGTAAACCTGGCCGCGCGGAATGCGCTAGCTGGTATAGATGAGGAGGTCATGCCAGCTGAGCTAGACGTTGCTGCCCGCATCGCGCCGCAGCCTTAATAAGCTGGAATCGAGTTGTATTCTGTACTGGTGTCTATATCTCTATCTCGTTCGAGTCATGATTGTATGTGGTGTGTAAGCATGCGTCAGGTTCAGGCCAACGAGAGTTAGGCCTAGTTGGAGCCCGCTTCGTCCCAACTTGAACGCGGTCCACCCGGTACGTCAGCATTTCGCGCAGAAAGGACAACGTTCGGCTGCAGATTCCTGATCTTCGACTTACATGTGGTCAAAGCGATCTCTCTTCTGCGTCACGTATCGGTCGATATAAATAAAGCATGATAACCCGAAGAATGCTACTCTAGCGTGCATACACAGTAATACGTGTCTGATGAGAGGAGGCAAGCGAACCAGATAGCAAATGATTATGTGAATTTAAACACTAACTTTTCATCACGACCGCGAACGGAAAGCCAAACCGTCCGGTCGTCACTAATCACTCTCCGGCTTGGTCTTGCTGGGCATGCGCCATTCGTCATCACGTTGACGCTCACGCTCTCCACCAAAGCGGCGCGAGCCTCTGTTCGGAAACCTAGACCCAAAATGGGCGTTTTCAGGCTCGTCCTCTCCCAAGCGGCGCGAACCTCTGTTCGGAAACCTAGACCCAAAACGGGCGTTTTCAGGCTCGTCCTCTCCCCAGCGCCCCCGCGTGCGCGACCCTGTCACCTCACGATCTGTCCATTCATTCCGCCGGCGATTTCGCTCGCTATTGACGTACCGCGTCGCGGGGGGTTTGAGCCCAAAGTTCCCGCGCAATGGCCCGCGTTGTGCCCCACGCGAAGGCGGACCGCCATCCAGGCCCCCCATTTTGGCGAGCAGCGCATCCGAGATGAATGGCGCTCGAGGTAGGCCGCATGCCTCGGTTGTCCAGGCCTGCACGCCTTCGTAGACGCTTCGCCGGGAGACGCGCAAGTCGCCCGCCTTGCCAAAGTAAAAGCCAACGAGCGAGACGAAGACCTCAAAGATTGCGTCCTTGTCGACTTGGTCAAGTAGGGCAGAGACCTCGTTATCCAAGTTGGCGAGGGCAGTGCTAGGTTTGTTGCGGAACAGGCGATTAGAACCGCTCACGCCTTGTTGCGCTGCCCCGACGTTATCCCCAAAAGCCACAGGATCACTCTCAAACTTCTCGCCGAGTGAGGTGGTTTCGTTCAATAAATTGTCATGGGAGAATTCCTTGATCGCTATGTCGGAAAGCTGATGCCGAACAAAGTTCTGTTCGAAGGGGAGTAAGAGAAGGTCGGCACGCCCACCCTTTCCAGCGCGCCCAGTGCGACCAACACGATGAACATATTGTTCCGTTGATCCGGGACTGCCGACTTGAATGACTCGCGTCACATCAGGATAGTCAATCCCACGGGCCGAAACGTCTGATGTGACAAGGATCGCGGCTCCGGAACGATCCCTACGGAATGCATTAGATGCTGTTGTGCGTGCCGACTGGGTGCGCTTCGAGTGGATCTCGTAAATCTGAGGCCGCGTCGGGAGTATCGTCTTGGATAGCCCGCGAAGGAGAGTCGCAAAGAGTTGTGTCTGCTTGGTTGTGTTCAGGAAAACCATGATCTTCGAGTTTCCGGGGCTTGCAAGCTGGTCATGCATGATAATACGAAAGAGATGAGGGATCTGTTCTTTCGCACTTGGTAAAAGAGTGTAGAATTGTGGGATGTGGGCGTGCACTGGGGAAGAGTCCTTGGAAACCACGTCAATGAAGTGGTGATCCTTGTCTAGCACCTCACGCGCGACCTGCCTGATGGCTGGTGAGACGGTAGCGGAGAAGAGGAAAGTTTGGCGAATGGGAGCCTTGGGAAAGAAGTCGGCAATCGCATCAATGTCGGGGCGGAAGCCCATATCAAGGAGGGAATCTGCCTCATCCAGAACAAGCTGAAAAATCGGGGCTCAGGATCAACGTGTTTACTGAATGTAACGGGCACGCACGTGAGTAGCAGTCCTCAAAACTTCAGCGGCCTCGGGGTCGTTCTCCAAAACGTCACGTAGGCGACCAGGAGTTGCAACGACGATATCATTACGGCTAAGTCGGAATTCGCGCAGCTGAAGTCCTTTGCTCGAGCCACCTGTGAACAACTTGACCCCAAAACCCTTGTGCCAGTGTGTGAGTTTGACCGCCTCATGGGCGATTTGTGTTGCGAGCTCTCGAGTGGGGCTGACGACAACCGTTCCAACCGTTTTTCGCGCATGGACACGCTTTGCGTTCTCAACCACGCGGGCGTCTGGGAGACCATCATTTTTTTCGAGAGCGTCAACGCCTGCCTTTTCGATTGCCTTGATTCGAGCTTCGATGGCCGGGACGAGAAATGCAAGAGTCTTTCCGGTACCGGTTTTCGCCTTGACTAGGAGGTCGCGCGGTGGGCCATGTGACTCGTTTCCATCATAAGGACGTGCCAGTTCGGGGAGAAGAGGCAGCACAGCGGCTTGCACCGATGTCATTTGGGTATGGTTGAATGGCTTGTCTGTGATGGCTCGCAACGTATCAGGGTGAACTTTCATTCGAATGGTGGAGAACGCCGGTGGGGGAATATTTTCTGATGACTCTGATGTTGTGTTACTCTCTGGGCCATGAGACTCTTGGTGTATATTTTTTTGAGCGGCAAGAACATGACCAAATCTTCGGGATATATGCACGAACGAAGGAGCGACTGTTTCAAGGGTCCATGACCAAGAACGAAGAAAGACAGATTTTTCACTCACCATTATGCCCTGTGTGTATAGAGGTAAGAGCACGAGAGGAGGTGAGCAGAATTGCGGCCCTCCTGGTGAAAGAAAGACCGAGGAAAGGCATGCTGGCCGGCCCGTCGTCGCCGTCAATTTTCTTTTATTTGTGCCGGCAAAACCCGGCGTGGCAGACCAGGGACTTGGCTCACACGCAATCCAATCATCAAGCTCGCAAGATATATACAGTACAGGTAAGGCATGCCACAACACTCAGTAGAGCATTTCCAAGCTCCCGTTTCACCCATTCTCAAATAGCGAGCATATCACCAGACAGCTTTAAATGTGGGCATTTCGTCTTGCGCCTACGGCATGGGCCAGCTCTCAAGATCCACTCACTATTGTGCACACGTTTCTCGGAGGGCACGCTTCTTACAAAGTCACACAGTAAATGACCCCTTCAGGGTATAAAACAACCCGGTTTGGGCGTACTTCAAAAAATCAACTAGTACATGTCGACGTCGCATGGGCGCCAGCTGCCTAACAGCATTGCACGACAAGGGCTCCTTCAGAGACCACCCCATAACCTCATGCCGCCTGATGTATATGAACAATGACCTCCTGAATGCTGTTGAGCCGCTGGAATCGCTACCGCCTGCAACGAGCCAGGTAGCATTAAAGCAACCCAGGAATCTCAGTGGCCGAGCCCAGCGATCCAGTCCACGTGTATCGGGCAATGGCTGGCGACAACCGTGTCTCTCCCCGCGAACACGATAGACGCCTCATCAATGCTCATCGGTGACTCATACCCGGTCTGTGTTATACTGAGATCCCCTTGAGGGACGATAATCATTGACCAACATCCGTCCCCGGGCGGACACCAGCAAGCCGGCCCAGTTTTCACCTCGGGTCAATAGTCACATTAACGACCCCCGTGTAACCCCCGCTCTAGTCAACCCCTTGAGGGTTCGCCCAAACCAGGGGATCTCAATCGAAAGGCAATGAGTGGCTCTGCCAATCTTTCGCCTGCTCCTCCTGCAACCCAATCTCGCAACCCCAGAGAAAGAAAGAAAAAACAAAGTTGGAAGCACAAGCACGACGAGCGCAAGCCACCCTTCAGGTGGAAGAACAGATACCAAAAGTGAAAGGAATGGTGGATGGCAAGAAACCAGACACACGAAGGACATGACGTACCGCGAGTCTGACGATGACGCTGGAAAGTCAAACGATGAAGGCTTTGTAAATGAGGCGAGGCCAAAGGATTTAAAGAGATAAAGAAATGTGACACGTACGGTGTATATGCGATGGGGTGGGCAGGGATTGATATGGGTGCACCACGTGGCCATTGGTAGTATTGGAACACGTAGGTGGGGTCAACGTAACTTAGAGGCAGATAGGGAACAGATATGGTGGTGGTCCAAGACCAAGGGGTAATGGTGGGGGAGTAGGAAAGAGCGTGTCTTATATATCCTTCATCGGGGCCTGTTTGGTTTGGGACAAATAAAGAGGATCCAGGGCGGACAAGCCGGAGGCCCATGAATGAGGGACAGTTCCAAGCAACCCACTGGGCCAAGCTCACCACCCCAACACAACACGAGGAACATTCTTGAGTAATTTCTTCTCTTGGCCACGAATTACTGTTGGTTGCGCAGTTCGTCAGACCGTGAATCCTCATGGGAGCTCTCCACGTCGCGAAGTATCCGGGTCACGTGCCAGCTGCGCGGAACCCCATAAAAGTAAAGGCAAGTCATGCTTGATGAAATTGAGCGCTATATCTCGACTATGAGACGTTTGAGAAAAGAACTCAGCGTAGAGTTGAGATCACAGTCAGAACCGCAGCGCACCGCAGTCCGCCCAGCACAATAATGTGCCCATCGTCTTGTTTGAAGGGGCACATGGTGATGACAGCAGATCGGAGGGGCAATGCTCCGGGTACCACATGAGCTTTAATGGCGAGCATACCTGGCAGACCTCCCTCCATAACAGGGCCTCCAATGAAGCTTGTCTCAGGAATGGAATACACAGCACCCAATTTCAATCAGTTACGAGGATTGCTCCTAGTATAGTGTAGCTCTATTCCTTGATGTAGAGACCCAATTAAATTAGTGCAATGTAATACATACTTCAGGGTTGCAACCGACGTCAGCTCTAGAATGTAAAAAGCGGCCATATTAAACACTCACAGATATGAATGTCCCAGAGTCAAAAGTCCGCAAAACCAAACACAGAAACTAGCCGTATCCTCGACCAAGCCCAATCCTTGCCGCAAGTTGCCGGGCTTGCATTGCATTCATCCGTTTCGAGCGCCAAATAACAAGTACCAACGCTATGCAGACAAAGAGCAGATTACATGCGATGAATTCGTAAAAGTCCGCACGCTCTTGTATGACGATCCGGCCGCAGGACTCCCAGGCGATTGTCTCACCAGGTAGAAGGTTTGCACTTCCATCCGGATGTCGATGTGGTGATTCCTCATCCACGGCGTGGAACCCTGGCGGGTGGCCCACTGACGTGGGACGATCAAGGTTGTCGGAGTTGCGGTGCGGATTCGTGTCCGAATGTGTCGGGTCAGGTCCTGAAGGGGGTGATGGCGGGAAACAATGCAAAAGGCGTCGATTACCGAATGGTTGGCAGAATGGCTCTCTCAGCTATGCAAAGAAACAGAGTCATGTACACTTCTGCAGTGTGAACAAGCAAGACATACAACTTCATGTGGACAAGGCTCACATTGTCCGAAAGGGCGGCAGATGGATTCGGTGTCATTTGCAAAGCGGTGGGCTAGATGATGTTCTGCAGCGACGGGGGAAAGACACAAGGCAGCAAGGCTACAACAAATGAATGCACTATTCGAGAAGAGATGGAAGAGCGAAACTCACAGCAAGAAAGACGCAGCTGACAGCGGCGCAGAGGGGTGCATGCCTTGAGCGGTGATGATCAGGAAGAGCGTGGGAACGAGCGGTCTCATCGCAACCGAATTGGTCAACGAGCATAGCATCAGCCTCCGTTCCGTTGTCACAATGTCGTCTCGTCGTGCTGCAATAATCGAGGAATTTGATGATGATACTGATTTACCACTTCCATCTCGATCATTACCTGACACTGGGTCGCGTGGTGCCATTCTCGAGGAGATTGCAGACTCGGATGGTGAAGGGGAAGATAGCGACGAGGCACCAGAGCTGCTTGATTACTCTGCCATGGGTGGTCCTGCGCTGCAGCGCCCCGCGCGGGATACTAGAGTTACAGATATTACGCCGTATAAGATGTGCGCACAAACCACCCAATCTCAAACGTGACAGGCCATTGCCTCAACTCATATTTCCTCTCTACTAGGTGGACCTGTATCTATCCGATTTACATTGATGCGAAGCGACCGTATGCAACTGGTGCTCGGAGGATATCGCGATCCAAGAGTGTGTGGTGGCCTCTTAGCAAAGATATCGCGGACGCCTGCTCTCGCCTAGGGTTAGGCACGCTACATGAAGTAAACAAGATGCACCCGTCTGACTGGGAGAACCCGGGTCGCGTACGTGTACAGTGGAAGAAGGACGGTCGACCCGTGAATTCCAACATCAGAACCAGTATGTCC
>WNFQ01003579.1_pt1 | contig 25355 bp, 29 predicted proteins | sample 5400171 | NCBI WGS metagenome assembly WNFQ01 (sample SAMN13153356, study PRJNA577476) | soil metagenome | isolation source: 20 cm soil under Madrone tree | place: USA:California | collected 2016-06-14
TGGGATGAGCGTGAGGGCTCGACCCGCGCTCGCTACCGTGATGAGGACGACGACCGGCGGAGCTCGCGCTCCCGCTCGCGGCATGATGACGACGATGACGAGCGGCGCGGCGGCCGCGGTCATGGCGGCTGGTACGGTGATCCCGAAGGTCATTCAGAAGCTGCACGCCGCGGGCGCCGATAGTCGCCTAGGGAAACGAGCCACGGCGCCACCCCTGGAGGCGTTTGGCCTCCGGGGGTGGCGATGGTTCGTTGAGCGCCACCGACGCGCTTTTTTAATCAAGACCAACCTCTAGCGGTCGCGCCGAGATAAAGGTCCCTCAATAACCATCGCCAGGAAACTTATTATTGACGCCTGACGTTTGTGTACTGGAACAAGAACCACGCTTTGGTGTCGTCATGCTTGGCACAATCCTCCTCATCATCCTGATCGTCATTCTGATTGGTGCACTGCCGACCTGGCCATATAGTGGCGGCTGGGGATATTACCCAAGCGGCGGCTTCGGCCTATTGGTGCTGATCATTATCGTTCTTCTGTTAATGGGACGAATATAGCGGCTATCCGGCTGTAGCCGGCTAGTGCTCCCCAGCGCGCGATCCACCAAAACAATGGCCTTGATTTTTGACCGCTTCGCGCGCTGGACCGAGCATCAGCTCGGTCATCCCGCTGTATTCGTAACGGCGTGCCTGAGCATCGTCCTGTGGGGAATAACCGGCCCGTTTTTCGGCTGGTCGGATACCTGGCAGCTCGTGGTCAACACAGGCACCACGATCGTGACGTTTCTGATGGTCTTCGTGATCCAGAACACGCAAAATCGGGATACCCAGGCGCTCCAGCTGAAGCTCGACGAGTTGATTCGGGTGAATGCGGCCGCGCGGAATTCGCTGATGGGACTCGAAGAGCGGCCCCAGTCCGAGATCACAGAACTCAAATCAAAACTTGCCGAAGCTCCCTCGTCAGGGTGATACCAAACGAATCGAAACTCTCCGTCGCCTGGTGTGCTGGCTCAAACCGATGGTAGGGCGACGCGGCAAGTTCGGTCGGGATAGCCTCGGTTGATTGCGAATTAGCCATCCGTAAAATTGCCTAATTAGTATAATATATGAAGGCCTGAGTTGGGCTGCACCGTCGCGAGGAGGGTGCGGATGGTTGATGAGGTGACGGCGCAACCGCCGGCGCCGTTGCGTGGTGGCTGTTTCCGAGCATTCGAGCCCCTACAACCTGAAGAGGAGCCCCGCTGTAGATTCGCTGTAGATGCAGCGGACTGTCACATATCGAACAATCGCAAGTTGCAGGATGCTCAAGCCTATATCGGATACACGCTTCAGCGGAAGCCGAAAAACTTGTCACACCGGCGAAGGGAGGCGCCGCGGTATGCGAACCATCTGGGTGTCTGCGCCCGTCCCTCCATGCTGCGCGACCGGCCTCGGCCGGCTATACTCGCACCTGGAACGCGTCGAACAAGAGAACAGGGCCATGGCAAAAGCCTATTTAGTGGTGCGCGCCGAGGTGCTCCATGAGGCGGACCGGGCATCCTTCGACCACTGGTATGCCACCGACCATTTGCCGCTCGCGATCAGGACCTTTGCGGCGCAGCGCGGCTGGCGGTGCTGGAGCCGGAGCGAGCCCGCAGTCCATTATGCCTTCTACGAATTCGCCGATGCCAGCCAGGCACAAGCGCTGATCGGCTCCGAAAAGATCAGGCCGCTGATCGCCGATTTCGATCGCGTCTGGGGCGATCGCGTAGCGCGACGGCGCGAGATCCTCGAAGTGGTCCAAGAGATGTAACTTGCATCGATCGAGGAGAGCCGGGGTGGCGGAGATCGCAGTCGGCCGCGTGATAAGCGGTATGCGGGAGGTATCGCGCGACGCGTTGATGGAGCGCGCGGCGTGCGCGGCGACCGGGCTCGGCGAACTCGGCGTCGGTGCGGGCGATGCGATCGGGGTGGTGCTGCGCAACGACTTTGCGTTCTTCGAGGCGAGTTATGCGGCCCAACGTCTCGGCGCTTATAGCGTGCCGGTCAATTGGCACGGCAAGACCCAGGAGATCGCCTATGTGCTGAAGGACTGCGGCGCCAAGGCGGTGGTCGCTCATGCCGACCTGCTGCCGGAGGTCGGGCCGGCGATGCCGCCCGAGGTGCCGCTTTTTGTCGTGCCGACGCCGCCGGAGATCGCGGCCGCCTACCGGATCGCCGAGGAGCTCTGCGCCCCGCCGGCCGATGCGCTGGTGTGGGATGACTTGGTGACGTGCTTCCCGCCGCTGCCGGAAGCTTCCGCCGGACTGATCTCCAGCATGATCTACACCTCCGGCACCACCGGCAATCCGAAGGGCGTGCGGCGGTTGGACATGGGGCCAGCCGTCGCCCAGCTGGTCGCAGCGATGGTGCGCGATGTCTTCGGCATTGCCCCCGATCGGGTCGTGCGTACGGTGATCACCGGCCCGCTCTATCACAGCGCACCCAATGCTTATGGGCTTTACGCCGTGCGCATGGGCGGCCTTGCTGTGCTGCAGCCGCGCTTCGCTGCCGAGGAACTGCTACGCCTCATCGAGCAACACCGCATCACTCACCTGCACATGGTGCCGACCATGTTCGTCCGCTTGCTGCGCCTGCCGCAGGAAGTGAAGCGGAGATACGACCTTTCATCGCTCGAATGGGTGGTACACGGCGCTGCCCCCTGCCCGGCTGACGTGAAGCGGGCGATGATCGAATGGTGGGGGCCGGTCATCTACGAATATTACGGCGCGACCGAGACCGGGATCGCCACCTTCCACACCTCCGAGGAAGCGCTGCGGAAGCCGGGCACCGTCGGACGGCCACCGCCCGGCGGCACGGTGCGCATCTACGGCGCCGACGGCCGGGTTCTGCCGGCGGGCGAGGTCGGCGAAATCTACCTCTGGCTCGAGGGGTTTCCCGATTTCACCTACCACGGCCAGGACGAAAAGCGTCGCGAGGTCGGGCGCGACGGTCTCGTCACGCTTGGCGATGTCGGCTATCTCGACGAGGACGGCTACCTCTTTATCTGCGACCGCGCGCGAGACATGGTGATCTCCGGCGGCGTCAACATCTACCCTGCCGAGATCGAAGCGGCTCTGCTCGCGATGCCCGGGGTGCGCGATTGCGCGGTCTTCGGCATTCCCGACGAGGAATTCGGCGAAACGCTCTGCGCTCATATCGAGCCCGACTCGGCAGCGCGGCTCGGCGCGGCCGAGGTCAAGGCATTCCTGCGCGGACGCCTCGCCGATTTCAAGGTGCCGCGAGTGATTACGTTCGAAGCTACGCTGCCGCGCGAGGATTCCGGCAAGATCATGAAGCGCAAGCTGCGCGAGTCCTATTGGGTCAATGTGGGACGCCGCATTTGATATGCCGTCGCTGAAAGGGTGCGCCCGACCTTTTACGATTTTTTCGCGTTTTGTGCCCGCTTGATCGCCTGGATGACCGCCGGGCGATGGCTTTCCGCCGCCCAGCCGGCCGCGTCGCGCCCGGTATAGTCGGTCTTGGCAACGTTGGCCCCCTTGGCGAGAAGGGCATTGACGATTTCGATGTTGCCCCGGCTCGCCGCCTGCATCAGCGGCGTCATCCCGTTCTTGTTCTCGGGATCGACCGCAGCCCCCGCATCGAGCAGCAGCTGGGCGGCCTCGATCTGATCCCGTTCGACGGCCAAGTGCAGCGGCGTGTTGCCGAGCTTCTCTTTGGGGTCGAGCTTGGCGCCTGCTTTGAGCAGGATCGCGATGATCCGCAGATTGCCACTCATCGCGGCATAATGGAGCCCAGAACGCGATTCTTCGTCGGTCTGGTTCGGGTTGGCGCCGTTGCTGATGAGCAGCCTGACGGTGCCGGAATCATTCTGCTTTGCCGCGCGCGCCACGTTTTCGTTGTAGCTGCCGAACGGATTGAACTGCGCCCGCGCCGTCGCCCCACTCAGCGCGGCCATCGCGGCGATGCCGAGCATGGCCGCCAAGCGTGCGTTCAGGTGGCGCCGCGGCGGATCGGCACGCCCAGCGACAGAACTGCCACTCGTTTGTCCGAGCATGTGCCGATCTTAGCAAAACCGTCGGGAATGACTACCTTGTGACCTCTTGCCGTGGATTTTCCGCACCTGTCCGACAAATTGCTCGACATCGCATCGCTTGATCTTCCGAATTTTGAACCCGGCCATGTCTGGCTCGTCGGGGCCGGCCCGGGAGACCCGGGCCTGCTTTCGGTTCTGGCGCTGCACGCCCTCGCGCACGCCGACATTGTCGTCTATGACGCCCTCGTCGATCCGCGCATTCTCCGTCTGGCGCGGCCGGAGGCGGTGCAGTTTTATGCGGGTAAGCGCGGCGGGCGTCCGTCGCCGAGCCAGCCGGATATTTCGGCGCGACTGATTCAGGCGGCCCTCGAGGGTAGCCGGGTCCTGCGTCTCAAGGGCGGCGATCCTTGCGTCTTCGGACGAGGCGGCGAGGAGGCGTTGGCCCTCGCCGCAGCCGGCGTCCCGTTCCGCATCGTGCCGGGGATCACGGCGGGCATTGGCGGGCTCGCCTATGCCGGCATCCCGGTCACTCATCGCGCCACCAATTCCGCGGTTACCTTCCTCACCGGCCACAATAGCGAGGGGGAGGTCCCGGGTGGGCTTGATTGGGCTGCAATCGCTCGCGGCGCGCCGGTGCTCGTGCTCTACATGGCGTCGCGGCATCTGCGGAGTGTCGCCGGGCGACTAATGTCGGCCGGCCGCCGCTCCACGGAACCGGTCGCTGTCATCAGCAAGGCGACTACTCCGGCGCAACGGGTATTCGTGTCGACCCTAGGCGAGATCGCCGCGGCATGCCCAGAAGTCGAGGCGCCTGCTATCGTTGTTGTCGGCGAGGTCGTACGGTTCCGAGCCGACCTCGACTGGCTCAAACAGGCATAAACCCCAAGGGAGGCGCCTTTTGCATCAACGCCAATCAGCTGCCGAGGGGATCACGGAACTCGGTGCCGATCCGGCGAGGGCCGTTCTCGAGATTGAAGATCTGCGGACGCATTTCTTCACGGCGGGCGGCGTCGTGCGGGCGGTCGACGGGGTGTCCTATGAGCGATTTTGCGGCTCGTCGCCGATCCGCCGGGTCGGATCGTCGGCGGCGCGATCCGTTTCGCGGGCACAAATCTGCTGGATCTGTCCGAGGGCGAGATGGAGGCGATCCGGGGCAACGATATTTCGATGATCTTTCAGGAGCCGATGACGTCGCTCAATCCATTGCTGACGGTAGGACGCCAAATCGCCGAAGCGATAGCGCTGCATCAGGGCTTGTCGCGGCGCGACTCCTGGGACCAAGCAGTGGAGATGCTCCGGCGTGTGCACATCCCCGATGCCGAGCGCCGGGCATATGCCTACCCGCATCACCTCTCCGGCGGGATGCGGCAGCGCGTCATGATAGCGATGGCGGTGTCGTGCAACCCCAGACTGCTGATCGCGGACGAGCCGACCACGGCACTGGACGTAACGATACAGGCCCAGATTCTCGACCTGATGCGGGAGCTTCAGGACCGACTTGGCACCGCGATCATTCTGATCACGCATGACATGGGGGTGGTCGCCGAGAATGCCGACCGCGTCGTCGTGATGTATGCCGGGCGCAAGGTGGAGGAGGCAAGCGCCAGGGATCTGTTCGAGCGTCCGGGCCACCCGTACACCAAAGGGTTGCTGGGCTCCATTCCCAATGTCGAGACCGCGGCGCATACCTCGGTTCGCCAGGCGCGGCTTAACGAGATCAAGGGAATGGTTCCCTCGCTGGCCAGCCTGCCGGAGGGCTGCACCTTTGCCCCGCGCTGCGGACTGGCCACAGACGAATGTCGCGCATCTTACCCGCTGCTGCAGCAACACGGTCCGGGCCACTGGATCGCCTGCTGGCACGCGGAACGCGTGCTGGAAGGCGGGGCATGAGCGCCCCCGATGGCACAGCCCCGCTGCTCGAAGTTCAAGGCCTGAAAAAGCATTTTCCGATCCACCGGGGGGTATTCTCTCGGGTTTCCGGCTATGTCTACGCGGTCGACGGCGTCTCGTTCCACATCGAACGCGGCGAGACGTTGGGGCTGGTCGGCGAGAGCGGATGCGGCAAGTCGACGGTCGGGCGGACGCTCCTGAAGCTGCTCGACCCCACCGCCGGGAGGATCAAGGTTCGCGGCGAGGACATCACCGATCTCGATCCGGCGCAGATGCTGCCATACCGGCGGCAGATGCAGATGATCTATCAGGATCCATACGCCTCGCTCAACCCGCGCATGTCGGCCGGCGATATCGTTGGCGAGCCATTGATCATCCACGGGGTGGCCGCCATGAAGGAGCGGCGCGAGCGCGTTGCGCACCTGTTTGAGCGGGTGGGGTTGCGGCCCGAATTGACGAACGCCTTCCCGCACGAATTCTCCGGCGGACAGCGCCAACGAATCGGGATCGCCCGCGCCCTGGCGTTGGGTCCTGAGCTGATCGTCGGCGATGAGCCGGTATCGGCATTGGATGTGTCGATCCAGGCTCAGATCATCAATCTGTTGATGGATCTCCAGGACGAATACCAGCTGTCCTATCTGTTCGTGGCCCACGACCTGGCGGTGGTGGAGCACATCAGTCATCGCGTGGCGGTGATGTATCTCGGGCGGATCGTCGAGGCGACCGACAAAACGAGCCTCTTCGAAATGCCGCTGCATCCCTATACCGAAGCGTTGCTGTCGGCGGTGCCGATCCCGAAATACAGTGCGAGAGCGCGCAACCGCATCATTCTTAAGGGCGACGTGCCGAGCCCGATCAACCCGCCGCCAGGCTGCCATTTCCACGCGCGCTGCCCCTACGCGATGACGCGCTGCCGGCGCGAAGTACCGGCTTTGCGCGAGGTCAAACCAGGCCACTGGGCCTCCTGTCATTTGCACGACGCCGGCGTCAGGTTCCCGCTTGCGAAGTCCGGCCGGGAGTGAGCCTCGCAGGAAAATAAGGTTAAGAATACCAGCAACACGAAGCGTAGGTATCACAGCCGGGGCAGGCAGCTTGCCCGCGATTATTACATCGCGGCTGGACTTGTGAGTCACCTGCCGGAATTTACCGCAGCTCTGCGCCGTTTTCGCTCCATCGGTAAGTGCCGGGCAGATCTCTTCCACAAGTGGGATCTCGTGCCCGGTTTGGGATCGGAGGGCGTGCAAATGTATCTGACCAGCGTTGCCCGGCGGACAGGGCGAGGTTTAGTGGTGCTCGCATTCTCTCTTGCGGCGGTTTCGATGACATTGCCCGGAACGGCCTACGCGAGACACAACAATGGCGCGGCTATCGCGTTGGGCATTCTGGGCGGAGCCCTCGCGGGAGCTGCGATTTCTGCGGGAGCCGCGCCAGGCTATTACTCGGCAGCACCGGCGTACTATTATCCATATGCGCCGCCGCCTTACTCTGTCGCGCCGGCGCCGGCCTATTACTACGCGCCGCCAGCTGCCCCGTATTATGCCCCAGTGCCGTACTACGGCCAACAATATTACGGCCCACAATATTACTACAGCGGCTACTGAGCGTGGCCAATCAAAGCAGCGCGGGCTAGCGGGATTAGCGCTGCGATTACACGGCGCCGCGTAGCCGCGGATCGAGTATGTCGCGGATGCCGTCGCCGAGCAGATTGAAGGCCAGCACGGTGATGGTGATCGCAAGCCCGGGGAACAGCACCAGCCACCACGGCGGGACGAGGCCGGCATTCAATGAATCTGCCAACATGTTTCCCCAGGTTGGAGTGGGCGGTGGAATGCCGACGCCGAGAAAGCCGAGGGCTGCTTCGATGACGATCGCGACACCCAGATGGGTGGTTGCCAATATCAGGTAGGGCGCCATGCATTGCGGCAGAATGTGACGCAACATGATGCGCAAGTGTGAGGCGCCAAGGCCGCGCGCGGCCTCGACATAAGAGATCTCCTTGAGCGACAGCACGACCGCCCGGATCACTCGTCCGCCAAACGGAATGCGGGTGATCGCGATCGCGACGATCACGGTTCCTATACCCGCGCCGAGCGCCATGGCTATCGCCATTGCCAAAACCAGATCGGGAAACGATTGGAGAAACTCAATGATGCGCTGACTGACGATGTCGACGCGTCCGCCGAAGTATCCGCTGGCCAGTCCCCAGAGCGCGCCGAGCGTGGTGCCGAACAGCACCGCGCCGATGGCCACGGTGAGTGATGCGCGGCTGCCGTAGAGTACCCGGCTCAATACGTCCCTGCCGATTTGGTCTGTGCCGAAATAGTGTCGCCCGTCAGGGGGTTTCGACATCGCCCTGAAGTCCGATTTCAACGGCTCATAAGGCGCGAGAAGGGGCGCTGAGACCGCGGCGAGAATAATTGCCGCGGCGACGCATCCCCAAAAAGCCGACAGCGGAGACCGTCTAATGAAAAGTCTGAGACCGCGGGCCATTCGCCGCGCCCGCGAGTGCCGGAGGGTCGGCAGGGCCTGCGGCGGCGAATAGGTGCTGCTGCCCTGGTCGGCCGCAGTCATCGATAGCGGATCCTCGGATCCAGCCAGGCGATGGTAAGGTCGACCAAGATATTCAGCATTACGAACACCACCGCGTAGAGAAACACCAGATTCTGCATGACGAAGATATCGCGCTCGCTGACGGCGGTGAACATGGCGTAGCCGAGCCCCGGCGTCCCGAAGGCGCGCTCGACGGGTATCGACCCCGCGAGGACAAACCCGAGAAGTACGCCTGAAAGCGTGATGACCGGCAGCAACGCGTTGGGCAGGGCATGGACGATCAGCACCGGACGCCGGCTCAGTCCCTTGGCGCGGGCGGTCCGCACGTAATCCTCACGGATTACCTCCAACAGGCTGGAGCGAGCCATGCGGGCGATATAGGCTCCCTGCCCCAGGCCGAGGACGACAGCCGGCCCGACGACGATTTGCAGGTTGGTCCACGGGTCCGCTAACAGAGACGCCCCGCCCAGCGGCGCCCGATAGCCAAACCAAAACAGCGCGGCGAGCACGATCAGCATCCCCGACCAAAAGCCTGGAATTGCCAAGAAAACGATGCTGATAAACCGGGAAATGTGATCCCCGATACTGTTTGGACGCAGCGCGCTGATAATCGCCACCGGGATCCCGACGATCCACGAAAGGATCACTGCCATTATGCCGATCTCCGCGGTCAGCGGACCGCGGCGCGAGATCATCTCGGCAACATTTTCAGCACGGAAGAACGAGCGACCGAAGTTACCCCTGGCAATGTCCTCGACCCAATGCAGATATTGCACGAGAAGTGGATCGCTCAACCCGAGCTCCGCCATATAATGTGCTCGCTCCGCCTCGCTGAGCTTGGTGAAGCCCTCGGCGCCGAAGATGGCCGCCCGCGACGGTCAGCGCACCAAAGGCGAGACGACGGACAATATAGCTGTACATGGACGTGGCGCTCGGTCTTCCCGGGGGCTGAGGATGTACCAGAGTTGCTCGGCGAGCTTCATGTCTCGGGCAGTCCCGTACACGCTCGAGATCGAAGGCCTATATGCGTCATGGCATCGCCATGCAATGTATTACGCCCCTGATCATCCTCGACGAGCATGTGGAGCCTAGTGGGACGGGTATGGAAAGATCATTCTATTTTGGCAATGCGGCAGTCGATCAGGTGCGGGGCACCGGGTGGTTTCTCGGTCAGTTCGTGCCGCCTGAGATGGGCCTCAGACACCAGACCGACGTCGAGCTGAAATGGGCGATCCATCCGGACGGTGATCGGCGGGTAAACGGAGCCGAGGCAAACCGGAACGCGACCACGATCTCGGTTCTGATCCGCGGCACGCTGCGCACGACCTTCGAAGTCAACGGAACTGCGCGTGTGGTCACCCTAAAAAAACAGGGGGACTATGTGATTTTTGGCCCCAAAATTGTGCACTCCTGGGAGGCGCTGGGCGAAACCGTCGTATTGTCCGTGCGGTTTCCATCCATAGAGATCGCGCGGCTTGCTGGAGCCGGCTAGTAGGGGGTTCGGATCGTCGCCGCGGGGAACGGATCTCGCCGCCCGGCCCCTGCGGCTGCGCAAGACGCGTCAGCGGCAGCGCGAGCATCGCGGCCAGCACCGCCAGCAAGACAAAGCCGAAAACATTCGTCGCGATGACCCCCGGGGCGGAGCAGACTGCGGACCGCTTCCGTGTTGACAATACCGCAATAATAGGGTAGTTTGTAGTATGAATTCCGCGCGGCGCCGAGAAAGGTTCTAGGTACCGTGTGGACGTTTTAACTAATTGGGTGGCTGATGCACACGGTTGCCGATCGCTGGCCCCTACCAGTTTGGACCATGTTCCAGATCGGGGAAGACCATAGGTTGGGCTCACGCCTGAATTCCACCTGCATTATCAGGTGGCAACGAGTTCCGCGTTCGCGTAATGAGCGAGGCCTCGCGGGTTGACCACGGCCTTCGGGAAATGGGCGCTATCCGGTCACCGCGGCCAGCGCCTCGACCCGCTCGGCGAGCCGGGTGAGCTGCGCGTCGGCAAGCCCGAGGTCGGCGAGGTGACGCACGGTGCCGGCAAGATAGTCGCGGTTGGCGCCGCGGCGGCCGGCGGCACTCGCAATGATCCGCGCGGTCTCGTCCAGCGACAGCCGCCCGGCATAGTCCGGATGATCGCGCTTTACAGTGAGGGCAAGGGCCGTCATGCGGCCGCGTGCGGTCTGCACCGGCAAGCTTCGCACGTCGTAAACCCGGGGTGCCGTCATCTCCCGCGACCACAGAGTATCGATCGCTTCGGCGAGCGTTTCGGGTGGCAAGTGGAGGACGATGCCGCGACACGCGCCGCCGCGATCGAGCCCGAGAGTAAGGCCAGGCCGGGTTCGGGTTCCCCGGTAATCGTAGGAATAGAGGCAGAATCGGCGATGGTAGCCGCGAAGCAACGCCGGCTCAGCCGCGACGCTGGGGAATTCGGGGTCCCACATCAAGGAGCCGTAGGCGAAGATCCATACCGGCTCGGAGCCGTCGCCCAATGCCGCGATCTCCGGCGGCATCGGGTCGGCCGCGAAATCGGGTTCTTCTTGGGTCATCTCGGATCGTGATAATCGCCACTCGAGGCCACAGAATAGCCGATCGGCAGCGCTATCAAGGCCGCAACTCGCGCCGGCGCGTCGGCCGCCTGCTGGCGGTTGCCGAACGAGGCCGCTATAACCCCAGTATGCGCCGCCCAACGCGCTTCGGCCTCGCCGCTTGTGTTCTGTCGCTGGTTCTGCTGGGCGCCTACACGGCCTATTGGCTGATCATCGTTGAGCAAATCAAGAGCGGCGTCACCGCCTGGGCTCAAGCCGAGCGCACCGAGAAAATTGACATTTCGTGGGAGAGGATCGGCGTCGGCGGTTTTCCTTTCGCCTGCCGAGTTTCTCTCAAAACCGTGACCTTGCGTGACCGCCGACTGAGCCCGGCACCCGAACTGCGCGTTCCCGTTCTCGCGGGTGAAGCTCGGCCCTGGGACTTCGCCATCTGGCGGCTTACCGCTCCGGAAGGGTTATCGGCCGCGCTGGCTGCTGAAGGCGCGCGTCCTCCCGTGAAATTGGCGGCTCGGAGCTTCGCGGGGGTGCTTGCGACGGGCCCGCAGGCGAACACAATACTCCCGCAGGCGACAGGCAAAAACAATACTATGGCTTCACCTGGGGGACATCGATGCGGAGGCCGGTGAGGCGATCGCGGTGAGCATGGCGGACGCGTGGGTCATCCTGCCGCCGAAGCCGCCGCGGGTGTACACCGAGCCGGCTATCGGCGTAGCCGTCGACCTGCGGCAGCTAAAGCTCGCCAGCGTGAGCCCAATCCTGGGCGACACGATCGACGAGCTAGCGCTGGCGCTCAGCGTCAAGGGCGCAGTGCCGGGCGGGCGACTGGTGCAAGCAATCTCTGAGTGGCGCGATGCCGGCGGCACGATCGAGCTCGACAATCTGCAGCTGAAATGGGGAGAGCTCGGCTCGACCGCATCCGGCACGATCGCCCTCGATCGGGAGCTCCAGCCGGTAGGCGGTTTCTCCGGTGCGATCCAGGGTTATGACCAAATCCTGACTGCACTCGTGCAGAGTGGCCGTATGCGCGCCGCCGAGGCCGGTTTGGCACGGCTAGCGCTGGCGATGTTGGCGAAAGCCGGGCCGGACGGCAAGCCCGCGATCACCACGGCGTTTACGATCCAGAATGGGCAAATGTACCTTGGCCCGGCAAAGCTCGGGAAGGCGCCACGGATCGCATGGGAGTAGCCAGCTTCAGGCCCGTTTGTGCGCCACCCGCGGCATCGCTTGCGGTGCTTGCGCCCGCTCATACATGCCGTAATCGCGCACGACCACAGCCACGCGAATCCGGTAGTCGCGGAACACCCCGTTGATTTGCGCTGCGTGATGCTGCTCCTGCTCGCGCCAGCGTGCGATCGCGTCCTCATCGCGCCAGAACGACAACGACAGGATCTTGCCATGCTGGCTCAGGCTCGTGAACCGCTCGATCGAGATGAACCCTTCGATCTGCTCGAGCTCCGCCCGCAGGCGGGCGGCGATGTCGAGATACTCCTGCACGCGATCAGGTTCAGGTTCGACTTCGAAGATAACCGCGTACATCGATGGGCTAGACCCCTAACCTGCAGCTTGCGGCGCATCGGGATAGCCGGAAGAACCCCAGCGTCGGGTCGGGATACGACCATTGTCAAAAACGTCGGTTTCGGGCCCCCAGGCGAACCAGCCGTCGCGCCTGGACCGAGCAAAAATCTCAAGATATGGACCTTCGCAAAGGGCCTCTACGCGCTTGTAGACTTCGTCCGGTTTCCGGCTGTGTTCTCGTCGGGGTGAGACAATCAGCTTGGGAACGTCCGCCCGGCTGCGGTGTGGACGGCCACGGGTTGCAAGAAGGCATGGCTCGGGGTTGGCGCGGGTCCAGAAGCCAAGGCCCGTAAAAAAACTACGTTCATCGTACACCAGCCTTGGTGCAGATTTATTGAGCTTCACCCAGTAAAATCCCACGGTCTTATATGTAAATCCCCAAGCACGGATCACGTCGAATGCTTTTTCGAGCAACGGGTCCGTAGCCCATAGCAGCAGCACACAATCGTCCGACGCCCACTCGGCCACCGGCAGCGCCTTGATGTCAGAGAGCGTCATGCAATCGTAATGGGCTTCGGCGCTGCGCCCCTTTCCCTTTCGCGAGTAAGTCGAAAAGGTCCAAGGCGGATCGGCGTAAATGACCCTATAGTGATCGTTCAGCGGCGACGCGCTCATTTTGTCCACCCGCGCGTTGACAGTCACACATGCTCGCGGCTTGCGGAGGTGCGGTCAACGCCAATCCCGCTGTTTGATCAGCGATCCTCGTCGCCCTCGTCGGGTCCCCCCTCGGTCGGGATGCGGTAATTGCCCTTCAGCCAGCGGCTAAGATCGACCTGCGCGCAGCGGGCCGAACAGAATGGCCGATTTTGCATGGTCGAGGGTTTACCGCAAACCGGGCAGGGGCGCAGCGAATTTGGGGATCGGGACTCCATCGCTACCGATGTAATTAGAGGGGTGTGATTTGAAAGTGCTCACGATCGGTGCTCGGATCCGCCCCGATTGCAATCTTGCGCCCGAATCGATCCTCTAGCGCGTGCAAAGCCGCTGCCGCACCGCTCGAAAATGCCGCTGCGACATCCGGCGCGATGGTCAGGCGCCAGCTTTTTCCAGGCTGCGCCCGCGCCTCGCGGCGCAATGCGCGCAGCGCCTCGTGCGCAACGGTGATCGCGGTCTTGACCAGAGGACCGCCGGAGCGCGGTTCGAGCAGCGCTTCGGTGAGCGGGCGCCGGCGGCGGGGTCGCACTAGTTCGAGGTGCCCGAGCCGGGTCCAGCCGAGGACCTGTGGGCACGCGGGATCGAGGGCCAGCTCCTCGGTAAGCGCGTCGCGGATGCGCTCGCGCAATCTGCGGTGATTGAGTCCGACAAAGTCGATGACGATGCTGCCGGCGAGATTGCGTAACCGAATCTCCCGGGCGATAGCACCGGCCGCGGTAAGATTGACAGCGAGCCCAGTGCGCTCCGGTGATCCCGTCTCCGGGGTTCCGCTGTCGACATCGATCATCACCCCAGCCCGTGTCCCTTCAACGCTCACCCGGCCGCCGCCGTCAAGGGCGAATCGGCTCCTCCGGCTCTGACCGGTGCTGCGCTACAACACCCGGAAATGCCTCGCGGAGTTCGGGAATGCTAGCGGGATCGTCGGTGAAAATGCGCGTTGGTGACACCGGCAGTGCAGAGGAGAGCGCAGCGGCAAAGGTCGCGGGCGGGTCGAGGCGTAACGGCGGCTGGAATTCCGAGGCCCTCTTACATATCTCGGCCCAGCGCCGGAGCAGTTCCGTTGCCGCTGCGATTAGCTTCTCGACGGGCGCGGATCCGAGCAGCTTGATGCCGACCGAGCTTCGCCGTGCGGGTTCTTCCGTCCACTCGTCGACGGCAGCGCGCAACCGAGCCCGCTCTTCAGGCGACAGCCCCTCGCCGCCGACTATCCCCCGGCCACCCGATCGAAGTTCAATGAGCTTGCCGCGCAACGCGATCACCGTCGTCACACTTGCAGCCTTGCCGCCCTGCGCCTCGCGGCGAATTTGGACGATGACGCGCTCGCCCTCATCGAGCCGTCGGCCACGCGGGAAAACCTCGTTCTGGGGTAGGAACGCCGGCCGATCGGCGCCGATATCGACCAGTACCGCGCCGAGTGCGGGCAGCAGCCGATGGACCCGGCCGAGGTGAATGCTGCCGGCTTCGCAGCGATCTCCTCGCTCGACGAAGAGTTCGACCGGAACGCCGTCCTCGAGCAGGGCGGCGCGCCATTCGCCGGGGCCGGCGGCGATCAGCAACTCGCCGAGCATGCCATTCGATAGCCGCGGCCGCCAAGCAGCTGTGCCGTTTCGAAGAGCGGCAGCCCGACCACGTTCGTGTAGGAGCCACGCACCCACCGGATCAGCGCCGCCGCCCTGCCTTGAATCGCGTAGCCGCCGGCCTTGCCGCGCCATTCGCCACAACAAAGGTAAGCCGCGATCTCGGCCTCGCTGAGGCGTTTGAATGCGACTTGGGTGTCGACGCGGCGCAATGTCAGCCGTTCGCCCGGGCTTGCCAACGCGATGCCGCTATGAACGCGATGGCGGCGCCCCGACAAGAGTTCGAGGCAGAATCGCGCAGTAACTGGGTCCGAAGGTTTCGGTAGGATACGGCGGCCGCACGCGACGACCGTGTCGGCTGCCAGGATGAAGGCCCCGGGATGCCGAAGCATGACCGCCCGCGCCTTCTCCTCGGCCAGACGTAGGGCATGAGCCGGTGGCAGCTCGCTCGGGCGGGGTGTTTCATCGATATCGGCGGGATCGATCCGGTCGGGCATGAGCCCGATCTGCCGCAGCAGGTCGAGCCGGCGCGGCGAGGCAGAAGCAAGCACGAGGAGTGGCGCCGTCACCCGCGCGTCACCCGCGCAAATGCAGCACGCAGATCAACGTAAACAAGCGCCGCGCGGTGTCGTGGTCTATGGCAACTTTGTCTGCCAGTCGCTCCATCAACAGCGTCGACCCCTCGTCGTGCAACGAACGCCTTCCCACGTCGATCGCCTCGATTTGTGCGAGCTTCGAGCGACGGATCGCCTCATAATAGCTTTCGCAGACCATGAAGTAGTCTCTGACGATACCGCGAAACGGTGCGAGTGGCAGGAGGATGGTTTCGCTGGATTCTTTTATCGTCGAGCGAACAATAATGCTCAACTTATTCTCTTCGATTGCCAGATGCAGGTGGAAGGGGCCATCGCGGCCTGAAGCCGGCGCGAAATGGTTCTCGTCCAGCAAATCGAATATCGCAACGGCTCGCTCGTGTTCGATGTCGGGGTTGCGGCGGACCACGCTGTGCTCGTCAAGCGTTATGCCGGCGATGCGCCACTGATTTGTTGAATCGTCCGGAGACTCGGCCATGGCCGTGATTCACGCCTCCGATGTCAGTCGGATCGACACCGAAAGCGCGTGGGCCTCCAGCCCTTCCGCTTCGGCGAGAAGGATCGTCGCCGGCGCGAGTGCGGTGAGGCTTGCCTCATCGCAGCGGAGCAGCGAGGTACGTTTAATAAAATCAAGCACGCCAAGACCCGAGGCAAAGCGCGCGCTGCGCGCAGTCGGCAGAACATGGCTGGGGCCGGCGATATAGTCCCCGACGGCTTCGGGCGTGTAACGGCCGAGGAAGATGGCGCCGGCGTGGCGAACCCGGTCAGCCAGCGAATCAGCCTCGTCGAGCGCGAGTTCGAGGTGCTCGGGAGCGATCCGGTCGATTAGCGACACCGCCTCGTCCCAGCCGGCGACGAGCAGGACCGCACCGTGGGTCTGCCAGCTCGCGCGCGCGATTTGCGCGCGCGGCAATCGTACCAGGAGCCGTTCGACAGCGGCTTCGACCGCCTTACCGAATGCTTCGTCATTTGTGATGAGCATCGCTTGCGCTGCGCTGTCGTGCTCTGCCTGCGAGAGCAAATCGGCAGCGATCCACTCCGGGTTGTTGTGCTGATCAGCGACGACGAGAATTTCAGAGGGACCAGCGACCATATCGATGCCAACCCGGCCAAAAACGCGCCGTTTGGCCGCGGCGACGTAGGCGTTCCCCGGGCCGACGATCTTGTCGACGGGGCTAATCGTCGCGGTGCCAAAGGCGAGCGCCGCCACCGCTTGGGCTCCGCCCACCCGATAGACCTCCTCTATACCAACCATTTTGGCCGCCGCGAGAACGAGCGGATTAAGAACGCCGTTCGGTGTCGGGACAGTCATAACGAGCCGCTCGACACCAGCCACTTTGGCGGGAATCGCGGTCATCAGCACCGAGGACGGATAGGCGGCCGTGCCGCCGGGGATATAAAGCCCGGCGGCCGCAACCGGTCGCCAGCGAGCGGCGAGCCGAACCCCTAGCGCATCGACATAATCGATTGGCGGCGGAATCTGCCTTCGATGGAAGTCCTCGATCCGCTCCGCGGCCAGCCGTAACGCGGTCACGGTCTCGGGCGAAGCCGCGGCAGCGCTCTCGTCAATCTCACGGCCTGTAAGACGTAGGCCGGAAGCTGTGAGGTCGACGCAGTCAAAACGGCGCGTGTATTCGATCAGCGCCGCGTCGCCACGCTGCGCGACATCCTCGATGATCGCAGCGACTAAGGCATCGACATCCGCCGCGGTCTCTCGCTTTGCGTCGAGCAATTTCTGGAAGTCTGTTTCAAACCCGGCAGCGCGGGTCGACAATCTGACTGGTATCAGTCCCTCCGCTGGTTAGCTCTACCTTTTTTCCCTACCTGGTTAAGCTAAGGCCGCTCTATCAATCGCCTCGCGGAAGCGCTCGATCCAGCCGCCGACCTCACTCGGGCGGGTCTTCAATGCCGGGCGGTTGACGATCAGCCGCGAGGTCACCTCGGCTATGCGCTCGATCTCGATCAAGCCGTTTGCCTTTAGCGTGGCGCCAGTCTGAACAAGGTCGACGATGTGACGGCACAAGCCGAGATTCGGAGCGAGTTCGATCGCGCCGTTCAACTTGATGCATTCCGCCTGCACGCCGCGCGCGGCGAAATGACGACGGGTGATCTCCGGGTATTTGGTGGCGACCCGAACGTGGCTCGCGCGGCTGACGTTTTTTCTGGCGGCGCCGTCGGTAGTGGCTGCGACCGCAAGATGGCAGTGCCCGACATCAAGGTCGAGCGGCGCGTAAATCTCGGAATAGTCGAATTCCATCAGCACATCATTACCGGCGATGCCGAGCTGGGCAGCGCCGAAGGCGACGAAGGTGGCGACGTCAAAGCTGCGCACTCGTATCAGATCAAGTCCAGGCGCGCTCGTGGTAAAGCGGAGCTGGCGCGAGCCCGGATCGTCAAAGGAGGGCTCCGGCGCGATGTCGAGACGGCGCAGCAGAGGCATCACCTCGCCGAGGATCCGACCATTGGGCAGCGCGAGGATCAAGACATTTTCGGCGCCGCGCACGTTCGCTGTGCCAGTCATACCCGCTCGTCCGCATCATGCCGCGGCTGCCATTGTGTCGGCCAGGGCTCCCCGAGATCCTGCACATGACAAACGATGCGGGCAACGTCCAGCCGGATCGCGGCCCCGCCGGAAAATTCAAGCTGTATCGCGACTTCCTCGCCGTCATGCCAGGGTCGGATCGTCAGCAGCGACAAGATTCGATCGTCTTCGCTGCGGCGAAAGCCTACATAGGACGCTCCAGCCACGGCTCCGAACATGATGCCGCACAGAATACGCTGGTAACCGACTTCAGCGCGCTGCGGGCGCGCCGCTCCCTCCCAACGAAATCGGTTGGCGACCATCAGGAACGTACCGTCCTGCGGAACGAAAGCGAGGTCCCGGACGGCCACTAGCGCGTCTTGCAGGCAAGCGGAGATGACCGCGAGATCGTCCGCATCCACGGCACGCAGCTTAAGCACAGCGCCGCTGTCATCGGGCATCCCGCTGCCTTTCGATGCGGGCGCCGCAGGCCGCTAGTTTCTCCTCGATCTTCTCGTAGCCGCGGTCGAGGTGGTAAACGCGGTTGATTACCGTCTCGCCCTCTGCGACGAGACCCGCCACCACGAGCGATACCGAGGCGCGCAAATCCGTAGCCATCACCGGCGCCCCCATCAAGCATGGTACCCCCCGCACCAAGGCGGAGGTGCCGTGAACGGTGATGTTGGCTCCCATGCGCGCGAGCTCGGGGACATGCATGAAGCGGTTCTCGAAAATGGTTTCAGTGATCATCGACGCGCCTCTAGCGCTCGCCATCAGCGCCATCATTTGCGCCTGCAGATCCGTCGGGAAGCCCGGATAGGGTTCCGTCATGATGTCGACGCCCTCTAGCGATCGGGACCGTCGACGCACCTTCAGTCCATCCGCGACGGCCGATACCTCCACACCCGCTCCTTCCAGGGTACGCACCAGCGTTGCGACGAGATCGATCCGGGTACCGGTCAGCTGCACCTCACCGTCGGTCGCCGCGGCTGCCATCACGTAGGTTCCGGTTTCGATACGATCGGGGATAATCGCATGAGTCGTCCCGTGCAGTCGGCCGCTCCCGACGATGCTGAGCCGATCGGTCCCGATCCCGTCGATCCTAGCACCCATAGCGACGAGGCAGTTGGCGAGGTCGGTGATCTCGGGTTCCCGTGCGGCGTTGATAAGCAAAGTCTCCCCTTCCGCGAGCGTAGCCGCCATCAGCAGATTTTCGGTTGCTCCAACCGAGACGGCCGGAAAGGCGATCTCGACGCCTTTCAGACCCTTGGGTGCTCTCGCGTCGATATAACCGCCATGTAGTTCCACCTCGGCGCCCAGCCGCTGCAGCCCCTTGATGTGGAGATCGACCGGTCGCGGGCCGATCGCGCAGCCGCCAGGCAAAGACACCCGAGCTCGGCCGTAGCGCGCCAGAAGCGGTCCGAGGACAAGAATGGAAGCCCGCATCTTTCTGACAAGATCGTAAGGGGCTGTCGTCGACGTAATATGTGCGGCCGACAATTCGAGTACTTGCCTGCCATTTCCGTCGGCCTCGTCAACCGCGACTGTAACCCCGTGCTGGACGAGAAGGTTCGCCATCGTCGCGATGTCGGCCAGATTGGGGACATTTGCGAGAGTCAGCGTATCTGGGGTCAGCAGGCTCGCGGCCATAAGCGGCAGCGCCGCGTTCTTGGCGCCGCCAATCGGAATTACGCCCTCGAGCGGCACACCGCCCTTGATCCGGATCTTGTCCATCGTTTCGGTTCCACACGCCGCGTATCTGCGGGGCCCTTTCCGCCATGGCGGTTGCTTTTACTGGAGCGGGGCGCGCCGCTCAAGCAGGCGGTTCTCGCTCCCGATCCGACGCCTTGGGTTGTGCGGCTTCCTGCGGCTGCTGTGCACGCCGTTGTTCCTTGCGCCGACGCAGATTTTCGCGCAACGCCTTGGCCAGCCGCTCTTCACGCGCGGCCCGCGCGGTGCTGCTCCCCGGCGTCAAGTCCGGTCCGGATTTTCGCACGCCCTGGCCCGCGCAAATGCAATACAACTTGGCATTGAGCCGTCTCCGTCCGACCGCCTGCTTCTGCAGGATAGGATCAGGGTTGTTTCCCGCAGTGGTTGTAAAACGGCCGATCGCGAGCAACGGCCGACACGGCGACATGAACGATCATCGCCTGCTACCCATCGGGTGGTTTCATGAATCCCCTATATTATGTTAATTTCACAATTTTCAAGATTGTTCCATGAGACAACCATCATCTGCCGCACCTGGACAGCCGCAGGGGCCTAGTGTATTGCCTTCCGGTCGCACCGTGGACCAGTCTGCGAGCCGGAATGCTGCCGTAGCTCAGTGGTAGAGCACTCCCTTGGTAAGGGAGAGGTCGTAGGTTCGATACCCACCGGCAGCACCACTTTTCCGACATGGGAGGCAACGGATGCGGGGGGGCGCCCTGAAACGCTGCGTTCCAGCGCTAGGTTGTTGCCGCGGGCCACCAAGCCTTGAGCTGATCGATCGTGCCGGCGAAGCGGCTGCGATCACAGGGCCCGATGCCCGCGACGGGCACGACGCCGCTACCGACCAGGCCGTCGGTGTGCTGCCACAGCTTCCATTGCGACCAGCCCGGCGGACAGACGGGGCGCGAACCGTATTCAGCCAGCCACAGCGGGCACTGCGACAGCATGGCGTTTGGCGCGGTCAGCATATATCGGCCGGTGTAGAGCACAGGAAATCGGCCGGTGACGGATTTGACCGTCATCACGGCGGTTGCGGCCTGAATGACCGTCGGTTGAGATCTCTCGTAGGCCTCGAAATCGACCGCTAGCAGAATGCCATCGGTGGCTCCGACGACAGAGAGAAAGTGAGCCATCTGCTCGACCGGGCTATTCGCGTCCATGAAATGGTATGCCCCGACCAGCAGCCCGGCGGCGCGAGCATTGGCAAGGCGCTGTGCAAAGGCCGGATCCACAAAATCGATGCCCTGCGTCGCCTTTAGGATCACGGCGGCGATACCCTTCGACTTGACCATAGAAAAATCGACGCTGACTTTATCACCATGATAAAGGTCGATGACGACATCGGATACGACAGGCGGGATGTAGGGGGCGGTGTCGAGCATTGGCGGGTTCGCACCTTTTTCAGGGGAAAGTGCGTTGTGTTTACCAGAATAATAGGGTTTTGTCAATACCGCAACATGGTCGGCGCCGCTCACACTGAACAGCCATAAACGTCTATTCGGCCGGGGACGGAGAGGGTAGGTGTGGTGGTGCGTCCGCCGAGACGCGGCTGGTTTTCAACCCCAACCGCTCGCCTCGGTACCTCTGCGCCCAAATCGGCTCCCACCACCAACGATTCGCAAGGTACCACGAGACTGTTTTGCGCAGCCCGCTGTCGAAACTCTCCTGCGGTTGCCAGTTCAATTCACGCCGGATCTTGGCGTTATCCATCGCGTAGCGCCGGTCGTGTCCTGGCCGATCAGTGACAAAGGAGATCAGACGCCGATGAGGTCGATGCGGTGATTCCGGCAGCATGTCGTCAAGCAAGCGGCAGATCGACTGCACGACATCGAGGTTGGTCCGCTCGGCGTTGCCTCCGACATTGTAGCTCTCCCCCGCCCGGCCTTCGCTCAAGATCAGGAACAGCGCCCGAGCGTGGTCCTCGACGTAAAGCCAGTCGCGGATATTCGCACCATTCCCATAGACGGGAACCGGCTCGCCGTGCAGCGCCCTCAGAATGACGAGCGGGATCAGCTTTTCGGGGAAGTGGCAGGGTCCGTAGTTGTTTGAGCAATTGCTGATCAGGGTGGGTAGCCCGAACGTTTCCCGCCACGCGCGGACCAGGTGGTCGGAGGCCGCCTTCGATGCCGAGTAGGGCGAGTTCGGCTGGTACGGTGTGGTCTCTGTGAATTTGCCGGTATCCCCGAGCGAGCCGAAAACCTCGTCGGTTGACACATGGTGAAAACGGAAACGGGCCGCCCGTTCCGCCGGAAGCCGCCGCCAATGTTCGAGCGCGGCCTCCAGCAACACGCAAGTGCCCTCGACGTTGGTCTTGATGAATTCGGCCGGACCGTCGATCGAACGGTCGACATGAGATTCCGCCGCGAGGTGGAGAACGGCGTCCGGATCGAACCCTTCTAGCAACGAGGACATTGCTTGCCGATCGCAGACATCGGCTCGGCGAAATGCATAACAGGGGTTCGCCTCGACTTCCCGCAACGACCCCAGATTCGCCGCATAGGTCAGCTTATCGACGTTCAGAACCGTGGCGTTGAACTCGCCGACGAGCAACCGGCAAACCGCCGAACCGATAAAACCGGCGCCGCCCGTCACCATTACCTTCATTCACCGCCTGCCGTGTTTGCGACCTCTTGCGGGCTACGCCGGCCCGCCTGGATCGGGCAATATGCCCCGGAGATCCGCCGTGGGGGAGGGCAAATGTCGAGACGAATCCCTATTCCATCCGAGCTGGGCGCATTCTGGTCCGCGGCAACCCGCGTCCCCTGGTTTGCGCTTGTGCTCGCCGCGTTGCCGATTGCCGCCAGTGCCGAGACCAAACTCGTGCTCCAACTCCATCGCGAGCCGCAGTTCGAGTTTGCCGGCTACTACGCGGCCTTGTGGCAAGGCTTTTATCAGGCGGCGGGACTCGATGTCGAGATCAAGCCGGGCACCCCTCCTGGGGCGAGCCCGATTGACCCGGTCCGCGAAATAACCGAGGGCCGTGCCCAGTTTGGGACCGGAACGGTTCAGTTGCTGGTTCGGGCAGCCGAGGGCCAATCTCTATTGCTGCTTGCGCCAATGTTTCAGGAGAGCGGTGCCGCGGTCTACTACCGCGCCGACCGTGACCTCTCACTCGACGCGTCGCTCATCGCCGGCAGAGTTGGGCGATTTCCAGCGAGCAACATTCTCGATCTGGAATTGCGTACCGCGCTCTACGGTGAGGGGACCGATCTGGAAAAGGTCAAATCTGTCGCGATGGAGCCGGGGGAAGCAATCGACGACCTCGCCGGCCGCCGGGTCGAAGCGGTGGTGGGTTCGGCCTGGGAGCTGCCTTGGCTGGCGCGCGAGCGGGGGGTTTTGCTGAGAGCCTTCAATCTTTCGAGCTACAGCGCCGGATTTTACGGGGACAGCCTATTCACACTGCAGCGCTTAGCGAGAGCGGATCCGTTGATGGTGCAGCGGTTTCGCGAAGCATCGATCAAGGGTTGGGACTACGCCCTGCAGCGCCCCGACGAAATCGCGGCGCGTATTCTCGTCAGACTGCCGGTTCAAGCACCGGTTTCCGATCCGGTCGGATTCGCCCGCTACCAGACCGAGGTGGCGCGCAAGCTCGCCCAGTATCCCAATGTATCGCTCGGTCTCTCGAACCCGGAACGCTGGGCCAAAATTCAACAGCGCTTGATCAATATCGGCGTCATATCGCGACCGGTCGATCTCGAAGCTTTTCTATACAAACCGGCAACGGTTGTCGGGCAAGACAGCGATTGGCCGGTTTCTGCCCTCCTCGCGGCGGCTGGTGCGCTTGCGTTGACCGTCATCGCGAGCTTGCTGTGGCACCGACGGTTGCGATGGAGCGCTGCCGCAACCGCGGCCTCGGCCGGCATTCGCGGCACCCCGGACGGGTGGGGCCGAGCTTTGACATCCCGCGCTGCAACACCTCGCATGCGCACCGATCGACTAAATCGGTTGTTCGATCGTTTCCCCGGTCTGTTCGGCAACCTCGTGGGCCGGCTGAAGCTTTCCCTCGGAGCCAGTGTCGCGCGACCACGACGAACCGACCTGAATGCCACACTTGCACCGCTCGAACAATCCCTCCGCCGGAGACTGCCAAATTCGATAGACTGCCGCTTTTCGCTGCTGCCCGAACTGTGGCCGTGTCTCGCCGACGCGAATGCAGTCGCGAAGGTCGTCCGCGATCTCGTCGCCGCGGCGGTCGCCGACATGCCGGGCGGCGGCGACCTCGTCGTCGGAACTCGCCAATATGCGATCGATGACGACGCGGTCGTCGAACTCGCTGCGGGTGACTATGTGCGGCTGACCGTCAAAGATAACGGCTCGGGGTTTTCTGCCGAATCCCTCGAGAGTATTTTCGACCCGGCAGTAACGGTCAGACCTGCGGTCGCCGGGGCTCGTGTATTGGCACGCCGGCTCGGCGGCTTCGCCCGCGTTGAAAGTGTTGAAGGCATCGGTACCGCGGTGCATCTCCATTTTCGCCGCGCTGATCCGAGCGGCGAGGTCAGACAGCAATCACAAGAAGAGGTGTCGCCCACAAGAGCTGCAGCCGCCTAGTGCGGCGCTCGGTCAGCGCGAATTAAATTTCGAGCACAGCTAAATCGACCCAGCGCCGTTCGCGATTACTCTGATGGCAGGCCTCAGCGAGCTGGATACTTTTCGCACCTACCCGGAATGGGGACGGGAATGGCGCGTCTTCTACGACGTGTCTCAGGAAAAGCTCCCAGCCGGCGCGGTAGCCGTTGCGCACCGGATCGATGTCCGGCATCTCCTGCCATTGCTCGTCGAACACCATCGGCTGCGGCCGTTCCGGGTCGAAGAACGGCTTCGGCGTGGCGACCAAGGGCTGGACGAAGCAGCGGTGCAGGCCGCACACAGCCGAACCTCTAATCCCATCGACCTGGATCTGCAGGAGATCGTCGCGCTTGACCCGGCTCGCCCAGGACGAGCTCACTTGCGCCAGCACTCCGCCCGCCAGCTCGAATATCGCGAAGGCCGTATCCTCCACATCGACCTGGTACGGGTTGCCGGTTTCATCGCGGCGCTCGGGGAGCGCGGTCATATGCCGGCACGACACTGCTTTGACCTCTCCCAATAGGCGGTCGAAGATGTAGCGCCAATGCGCGAACATATCGAGGATCAGCCCGCCACCAGCGGCCTTGCGGTAATTCCAGCTCGGCCGCTGCGCCGGGTAGGGCGTGCCGTTGAACACCCACCAGCCAAAGTCCAGCCGAATGGATAGAACGCGGCCAAAGAAATCGGCCTCATAGAGTTTGCGCAATTTGGTGAGGCCGGGCAGGAACAGCTTGTCCTGCACGACACCGTTCTTGAGACCGGCGCGCTCGGCGCGGCGCGCCAGATCCAGGGCATCCGCCAGTGTTTCGGCGAGCGGCTTTTCAACATACACGTGCTTGCCGGCGTCGAGCGCTGCCCGGACACGGGCCGGCCGCCCTCCGGTCGCGGTCGCGTCGAAATAAATCGCGAAACCCGGGTCGGCCAGGCAGGCGTCGCAATCGGTGCTCCATTTGAGGCCGGCATTCATCGCCGCAAGGGCCGCGAGTTTTTGGGGATTACGACCCAGCAATACCGGCTCGGGGACCAGCCGGTCGCCATTGGCGAGCGGCAGCCCGCCTTCACCAGATATCGCCATCAGGGAACGCAGATGCTGGGTGCTGCCGAGCCGACCGGTCGCTCCCTCAATGACGATTCCGATCGCCCTCGTGGCCATGGAAT
>WNFQ01000764.1_pt1 | contig 25350 bp, 22 predicted proteins | sample 5400171 | NCBI WGS metagenome assembly WNFQ01 (sample SAMN13153356, study PRJNA577476) | soil metagenome | isolation source: 20 cm soil under Madrone tree | place: USA:California | collected 2016-06-14
TGCTGCATGTTCTGCAGGACCACCAGTATTCGCGGCTCGGCGGGCGCCACCTGGTAGAGACGGACGTTCGCGTGCTTGCGGCAACAAACGTTGATGTGCAGGAAGCGATGAAGACGGGGAAGTTTCGCGAAGATCTCTACTACCGCTTAAACGTGCTCTCCATCAACGTTCCGCCACTGCGGGAGCGGACGGCCGAAATACCGCTGCTCTTTCGCCATTTCCTGACAAAGTACAGCGAGAAATTCGGTAAGACGCCTCCCGGACCTTCGAAGTATTTGCTGGATGCGGCTGTAAATTACCCCTGGCCGGGAAACTTGCGCGAACTGGAAAACTTCGTGAAGCGGTACATCATTCTGGAGGATGACGAAGGCAGCCTGCGCGAACTGGTCGAAATGTCCTCGACACGCCAGCGGACGTCGCCTCGTGAAGAACCCATTGTGCCTCGCGAACAAGGGCTGAAGGCACTTGTCCGGGGTTTGAAGGATGAGGCCGAAGCGGACGCCATCGCCGACGCGCTGGAAAAGACGCGTTGGTGCCGAAAGGACGCTGAGGCCTTACTCTATAAGATGCGGCAGTTCAATCTGGATCCGGCGCCCAGGCGGAGATCGGATTCGGCGGCGAGGGTTGAAGAGCCAGCTACCGTGAACGGAACGCGTCGAGAGTAAGGCTATTCGTCTTCGGCGCTTGCCATACTTGGCACCCGATATGAAAATGGGTGTTAGAAGTAGTGTATGGACGCGAAAGTTTCGTTCATTCGACGCATGACATGGTTGAAGATCGCCTGAATTGGGATCATTTGTAACGCAACAAGTGTTGCACTGGGGCCTAGTTAGTTGTCTATGCAATCGTTAGAATTGAGCTTCGGTTGAGGCAACTCAAGGAATCTTCATCAGGGCAAGTCTCACAACGTGGCGTGGTGATCGTTAAAGAGGCTTTGGGCGCTTGAGCCAGTCCGATCTAATTTGTGCTGCGCTTGCTTCGATTCGCTAGTTAGGTTAAGCGAAAGGCGGGACTTGGGGATCGAATTGGTTCAATTTATAGAAGGGGCGCGGAAAAGTGAGAGTATCCGCGGCGTGGACTGAAAAATGGGTGAAATGACGGAACGTCGCACGGTTCGACGCTATGACTTGTCTTTACCGATCATCATTCGGATCCCAACCGAACGCACAGTAGATTCACAGCGAGGCAACACCCGGGACATCTCCACGCGTGGATTGTATTTTGTTATCGACCAGAATCTCGAAGCGGGCTCGGAACTCGATATCACGCTCACTCTCCCGGCGGAGATCACTCATGGCACAGCAGTGTTCGTCCGAGCGCTGGGCAAAGTTATTCGCGTAGAACGCCGCGTGGAAGACGATAGCACGCGAATGGGTGTGGCCGCGGTGATCGAGCGGTATGATATTATCCGCGGGGAAGATGCGCGGGCGTAAACCAACTCGCCTGAACGCTCCTTTTCTTTGGATCGGGAAAGGCCATGGACGGCAGTCCTTCTTATCTGGCCCTCCTCTGGTTGTATAACCGAGGATTTCATCTTGTAATCTTGGCCGGGTTAAGCCTACTATCCCGCCAGACCGTCTCCCGGGAGGTGTCTAATGAAAGTGTCGGATCTCATCGGGTCCCGCAAGGAAGTTTTTTCGATCACCGAAGACACGAATGTCCATCAAGCCGCGCAATATCTGCGCGAGAAACAAGTGCGTGCGGTCGGCGTTGTGAACGCAGATGGCAAGCTCGTGGGGGTAATTTCGCATAGTGATGTTTCGGACAAAGTCGCGGCAGAGAACAAATGTCCGGCTTGGATGAAGGCGTCGGACATCATGACGCGCGAACTCGTCACGGTGACACCGGACATGACCCTTGAAGACTGCCTGCGATTGATGGACCAGAACACGATCTTCCATCTCCTCGTACTCGATGAAGGACACGGATTCCGCGGGATGCTTTCTATCAGCGATATCCTGCGGGTGGTTGCCACGGACGAGAAAGCCCGCGCCGACCTGCTGGAATCCTTCATTTTTCCGCAACGATGAGCAAAGAAACTGGGAGGAACCGGTCTCACGGCGAACATCAGGTAAGCTGTTCTCAAGAAAGCCCATTTGGCTATAGAGTCGAGAGAGAAAATCCTTCGCTAGGACGGAGCATTATTTTTCTCATACTTCTTGCGTACGACCAAATGTTACCTCAAGGAGTACTGGGACTTCCCATCTGCTTCCGCACATAAGTAGTGTATAATCTGCATGTTACACGGCAAAGGAACTTCCGACTTCTCTTCTCATGTCCACCTGCTGTTGGCCCGCCAGGTGCACTCTGCCTCAACTAGCACCTCGCCCAGCTATGCGTCAAGAGCCCTCAAATAGGAGCGCGGACCCCGAACGGAACGACCATCTCCTGCCGGATGAGGTGCTTTTCGGCCGATCACCGACAATGGCTGAATTGCGCCGGCAGGCAGAAAAGATATGCAATTCGAACATCCCTGTGCTCTTGCAAGGTGTTGGAGGAACCGGCAAGGAAGCTCTCGCCTGGTGGATTCACGCGCACTCCGCATTCCGAGAAGGAGAGTTTGTAAAAGTAAACTGCGCCGGCATCCCTGGAGCGCTTCTGGAGAGTGAGCTGTTCGGGTATGAAAAAGGCGCGTTCACTGGTGCCCAGGCTCCGAAACCTGGGTGGGTCGAGTTGGCACACAATGGCACGCTTTACTTGGATGAGATTTCTGACTTAGACAGGACGTTGCAGAGCAAAATCCTGCATCTTATACAAGATGGCTCTTTTTCGCGGATCGGTGGTGATTCTGAGCGGACGGTCAATGCACGAATAATTAGTTCGACCCATAAAGACCTGGAACAGGAAATTACCACAGGAAACTTTCGAGCCGACCTGTTCTATCGGATTAATGGCTTTCAGTTGCGATTGCCGCGGCTTGATGAACGCAGAGAAGATATTCCCGCGCTCGCAGAACATTTCCGGACTCACTACGAAAGGCAGTTTGCCAAGGAATCGCGGCCGCTGGGCCCCGAAATGGTCCAGTTTCTGCAGAGTTTGAATTGGTTCGGGAACATTCGTGAACTCTCCAACTATATCGCACGATATGTGATTATCGGGCCGGAGGCGGCGATCGTGCCTGAATTGCCGCGGAAGAGCACTGGCCTCGTTCAGCCAAATTCCGGAGAGTCCGAGTTCGTAGCGCTAAAGCATATCGCTAAGGAAGCGATCCGGGATGTAGAACGAAACGTCATCCTCGAAACGCTGCGAGCCAATCAGTGGAATCGCCGCAAGACGGCGCAAGCGCTCAAGATTAGTTACCGTGCGCTCATCTATAAGATTCAGGATGCTGGCCTGATCCAGCGTAGGGGAAGTGCCGCGGCTGCGAGGAAAGACCATTCCCCTGTCTTAAAGGCGAAGCCAGCTCTTCCTGCCGATTAGCATTTAGCTTTTCCCGTTCGACTCCCAAGTCCTGCCCAATTAGTTCCGCAGTGACGCGCGCCCAAACTATTTCAGTCAAACTAATTTGCTATAAACAAGTGACTACTTTTTGGAGCGGCGGGGTTCGGAGGGGATCGCCGCTGGGGTCTCAACCGTCAATTAGCTCCCTTTTAGGATTCCTAAGAAGCCCTGTCGGCAGCAGAAATACTATCCAGCAGACACGCCAATTCTTCTGCCTGCCCTTTCCGGCTATAGACTTGGATCAGATTTCGCTCAGGTAGCGGATGGGTACGTCTGTCTGCCGCCTCCAGAAATTCGGGAAGCACGCGATAAATAGCTTGCCAATCAGCCGAGTCTACAATCGTAGCTCCGCCGGTTTGTCGCAGCAGCGCGGCAGTGTCTCCGTCATGCGAAGTAAGAGCAAGAATCGGTTTGGCGAGCCGAAGATACTCGAAAACCTTTGCGGGGATCTGGTGATTGCAGCAAGCGGCCTGAAACAAAAGCAGGCCGTCGGCGTTCGCAGCGTCCTGCAAAGCTTCCCGATAGGGCAAGGCCGGGAGCAGGCGCACAGTATTTTCTAGGCCTTCGCGTTGCAACATTTCGGCGTACGCTGATTCGTATCCGGAAGCCCTGAGCTCGATGCGGACTCGCGCGGGATCTAACATTCTGTCCTTTTGGAGTTGCGAAACGGCGCGGAAAAATGGCTTTGGGTCGCGCTCGATTGGATACAACAGACCCATGTGCACGAGGCGGAGTGGGCGATTTGAGACTGCTGGGCCGGGAAGCAGGTCTTGAAAGTCTTCTTCGTCATAACCGTTCTGAATCAGAGAGCAACGCTCAGCTGAGAGAGAAGGGTAACGCTCGAGATACATTCGAACCGCGGAGCTGGCCGTGAAAACCAGGCGCGAAGCGTGTTCGACAGCCTTTTTCTCCAACCAGCGATAGACTTGCCAGGTTTGCGGATCACCAGGATAGTTTGGTTCAGTCATCGAATCTCGAAAATCGGCGATCCAAGGTTTCCCCGTCAGGCGGTGCAAGATCCATCCGATAAGAACGGCGGTTGCGATGGGGAATGTAGTCATGATTACATCGGGCTTTTCTTTTCGAATCGCCCGGTAGCCTGCGGGGATTGCTCCAAGACACCAACTTACGTAGCGGTCGGGAAGCGCCATGGCCCTGAAATAGCGGCCCCGAAAGGAAAGATGCCGTTGGGTATCCAGCGCGAAGACCCGATCAACTCGCATAGAAGCCGGGATTTCTTTCAATTGGGTAGCGTTTGTTCGCTCGTAGGCGCGGGGATGAACTGTCAGGATGTGCGGTTGCCAGCCCAGATCCGGCAGATAACGACAAAACTTAAGCGTGCGAAGGTATCCGCTGCTCCCTGCGTGCGGAGGAAAGTGATACGCGATGATGAGGACTTTTCTCAATTCTGGGCTATGCCGCGCCGGGATCGGAGAGCTGGTCACGCAAATAGTCTCCGAACTCACCGCGACGCCTGACTAAACGATGGAGACCGCCGTCGATCCAGACCTCCGGTGGGGCCGGATGACTGAGGAAACCGAGCGGACTCGCCGAACGTGCATAAGCACCCGATTGAAATACGCCGATCAGATCGCCGATGTCGACCCTCGGCAGGTTTGCACCGCGTGCCAAGACATCGAGGGGTGTGCACAGAGGCCCAACTACCTCAACGGTTTCTTCGTTGGGTTGGCCGAGTTTGCAGAGTGCGGCGAACGGATAATTACGCTTGATTGTTTGTCCCAGGTTGCCCGACGCCGCCAAATGGTGGTGCATGCCGCCATCGAGAATGAGGAATTTCTTGCCGCGAGAAACCTTGACGTCATTCACGCGAGTTATGTACACACCCGCCTCTCCCACCAGATAGCGGCCGGGCTCGACCATGAATTGAGTACCTGAGAACACAGGATCGTTTTCAATTTCCTTTAGAAGTGCGTCCAGATCGGTTCTGAGACTTGTCGTGTCCAACTCCTGTTCGTGCGGAAAGTATGGCGTACCCAGGCCACCGCCGAAGTCGAGCGTATGCAAAGGCTTCTTCAGACGAGCCGCTACGCGCCGGGCGATCGCGAGTCCTTTGCGGTATTGGGTGACCAGGATTTGGAAGTCCAGAATCTGTGTGCCAGCAAAAAGGTGAATACCGCACACCTCCAGACCGCTGAGAGATAACATCCGGTCAATCACGACATCCAGTGTTTCCTCATCAACGCCAAAAGCCGCCGGGCGCCCACCCATGCGCATGGCGCCGCCTTCAGCTTCCCCGCCGGGATTTACGCGTAGCGCGACGAGTGCACGCATGCCTCGTTTTTGCGCGATTACCGAGACGCGCTCTGCTTCCCGGAGCGACTCGATATGGATCTCTCCGATACCTTTGCTCAGCACAAGCTCAAGCTCAGTTTCCGTTTTGCCCGGACCTGCGAAGATAATTCTCTCCGGGGGGCAGCCGGCGTGCAGGGCCTGGCAAAATTCGCCAGCGGATGCAATCTCCAGCCCCGCACCCTTGGAGAGAAAATGTTTCAGAATAGCCTGGTTGGGATTCGCCTTTACCGAGTAGGAAATCGAGAATGCGGAAGGCAGACCCTTTCGCAGAAGATTCCATTTCTTATCAATGATGCCACTATCGTAAACGAACAACGGGGTTCCGTACCGATTCGCGAGCTCTGAAACGGGTATGCCGCCAATAAACAACTCTCCCTTCGAAGAAGAGAAGTAGCGCCCAAGCAAAGAAGCGACGTGGTCCACCGCTATAATCCTTCCTTGCGTCGCAGCGCGGGATAGTCCACCTTACCGCTCGAAGTTTTTGGCAGCTCGGTTAATACTTCGATGAATTTGGGCACCATGTATCGCGGCATCTTCTCCGCACAAACTGTCAACAGGGCAGAAGTGTCGATGGGCGTGCCGTCCTTGGCAATCACGAAAGCCTTGATCACTTGGCCGAGCACGTCGTCGGGAATACCGATCACGGCTGCGCCCCGAATCTTACCTGTTTGAAAGAGCACTTCTTCGATTTCGGTGGGGCTGATCCGGAAGCCGGAAGACTTGATCATTGTGTCGCGCCGGCCGATGAAGTATAGGAAGCCATCTTCATCCATCTTCACGAGATCGCCCGAATAGCAGACCTTCTCACAATCACCCGTTTCGGGCGGCAGTAGCGGATTGGGACGCAGCGCGCGCGCCGTGTCTTCGGGGCGATTCCAGTAGCCCAGGGAGACGGTCGGCCCGCGATGCACCAGCTCCCCGATTTCACCGGGTTTGCACGGCTGGCCGTGTTCATTCAGCACTAGAATTTCCGTATCAGGAATGGCCTTACCCATCGAGGTGGGCCGCCGGTCGAGTTCTTCCGGGGGGAGGTAGGTCGAGCGAAATGCCTCCGTCAGCCCGTACATGAGGAAGATCCTGGTCGTGGGGAGCGCCTGACGTAAAACCTTCAGCACGGGTTGGGGCATCGCTCCACCGGTGTTAGTGATGTACCGTAGATCAGGCAACAGCTGCTTTTGAAGAGTGGAGCTGGGTTGCGCGAGAAGACTCCAAAGCGTCGGGACTCCGGCAAGCCCAGTGATGCGCTCCTTCAGGAGCATCTGAACGACTTCGCGGGCAAAAACGAAATTGACCAGGACAATCGTTCCACCCTGTTGAAACGTTGTCATCAGCTGGTTCATTCCAGCATCGAAGCTGAAAGGGAGCACCGCAAGGATGCGCTCCTTGGAGGTAATCTCCAAGTACGTTGAAACGATGGTGCTGCCTGCCATGACGTTGGCATGGCTCAACATCACCCCTTTGGGCTTGCCCGTGGAACCTGAGGTATAGAGGATCGCGGCAAGGTCCTTGCTAATGGATTGTTCGGGCCATTCTGTGGGACCGGAAAGTTCGTACAGCTCTTCCAAGTTAGACAACGGAAGATCGATATGGGGAGCGTCTCCCGCTCCAGTCAATACGACAAATTCGAGTGTGGGAATCTGAGGAAGAACGGCAGCCAACGTGGCGAGCTTCGCGGGCGTAGTGACCAAGCCCTTCATCCCACAATCTTTAGCGATGTGCTCCACCTGCTCAGGGAACAACGTCGCGTTGATCGGGACGTAAACGCCACCCGCCTCCGAAATGCCAAAAATGGACATAACTTGCGCGACAGACGGCTCCAGATAGATGCCCATGCGGTCTGCGCGAACAAGCCCTGCGCGCCTCAGACCCTTTGCCAGTCCCCCGGTGCGCCGTGTCACTTCGCGGTAGCTGAGTCGCTGCTCTCCGTGAACAAGCGCCTCCTTCTCCGGCGAGTGCTGTGCGCTAGTGCGCAGCATGTGGTGAATCAGAGAGTCCATTCCTTATTTCGTTCCTCAGCTAAATGTCAAACGTCAAAAACTCTTCTGCAATCGCAAAAATTGCCAGGCGCTCGTCAATGGAGCGACAGAGCCACGCGAAGCAGCGCAGATGAGTCAAACTTGACAGGCTGACTTGCAAATGCCCAACAGCTCCTGATTTCGGACTCATGACGAACGGACAGGACAAGTAGCTTCGTGCCAAACCTCAAGCATCGCGAGCCGTTCTTCTCTCAACGAAGGCCACGATGCGTTCGACGGTCTGGAAATTATCGGGAACAAGCTCGTCATCAGCGACAATGACGGAAAACTCTTGCTCAAGGAAACCCACTAGGTCCAGTACACCTAGTGAGTCCAGAATCCCACTCTCCAGCAGCATGTCCGAGTCCTTTAGCTGTTGTTTGCGCGCCAAAGGGAATTTCTCAAGAATAAAAAGCCGAATTTTTGAATTCAGGTGATTGCCAGCCATATTCTCTCTCGAAATCAGCTTTCTCGATCGCCATCCATCAGGAACCAGGGGCCCCCTGAATCTTGGCTGGGTGCCGCCCCCGTTCCGGCGGCACACACCACGAGCGGCGAACTTTCACGCGGGCGGAATCCCCATCGCTTAAGCAGCCCGGTCCAAGGGTTTCGGGCAAGCGCAGAGATACTCAAAGTAACGACGCCTCGATTGCGCAACAATGCGACGACTCGGGCTACCAAGGCAGTCCACATTGCAGTGTCACTGAAACCAAACAAATCCACAATCTTGGCGTCCTCGTTGGTATGCGAAAAAACAACGTAGCCCCTGAGCTCTCCACCATGACGCGCGGCCAAGAGTTCGTGATGCACAAGGGGGTGACGCAGGTACCGCCAATTCAGATACTCGGCCGAACGTTCGACACAGGAACCATAGCAGGAGCCAACAGAGTGCGCCAGGTGTGTAAACTCCTCCTTGCAAATCTCTCCTTGATCCACGATCGTCCATCCAACGTTCTGAAGGGATGCGAAATCCTTCCACTCTAGCAGTTCATTGAATGGGGCGGCCAGCAAACCGGCGAGCGCGGGAGACCTTACGAGGTTGCCAACTTTGCGGTTTGCTCGCAGCGGTTTCGCCCAGCGTACCATATGACCGGCAGGGGGGACCTGCATGCGGCGGTAAATCGCCATCATGCGGTCGCTCGGAAAGTCATAAGCAAGTAGAAGGGGTGTAGAGACGATTTGCTCGAGACAAGCCCGCTGCAATTGAAGCGCTAGGCCCAGGCTCCGATAATGCTGATCGATGCAAAAGTCTCCCAGGACGTAACCATGGCGAACGGATCCCCCGACAAGTAGTCTTCGTGGAAAAGCAGCGGCGGCACCAACGGCACGCCCGGTGTCCCCTTCAGTTGCGATCCACGCGCGGGCTGGTCCGTGCGGGTTCTCGAGATAAAGCCATTCAAATCTGCGATCTCCAGCCGTGGGACTCAAATTCCGGGATAACAAGTCAATGAGAGGCCCACGGTCTGCTACCGGGTCTGCAGGGCGGATGCGATCTGGCATACTCGAAGTTGGTACCACCTCTCGGGATGCATGTTGGGACACTCTTGGGCCAATTTGTCAGATGCGCGCTTAGGTCCCTTCCGGCTAGGAGAAACCGAGAGAGCACGTCAACTGCCAAAGACATGACATTGGAGAAACTCGAGACCTGGCCACAGCGTGGCAATGAATCGATAGGACTGGCTCACTTCGTGTATTGCGGCGATTTGCATAAAGCTCTAGCAGCCAGCATCTCAAGGCAGCCGGTGTGAAGCGACTCTTCTGGGCTTTTCCAATCCGGGCTAGTGGCTGCGAAGAAAGATTGGGAGTGCGTGGAATTGAGAAAACTATCTCCGTTCTAGGCACTGCCTTTCCCTCGATTAGATGATTTAGGGGGCGAAGGCAAGAGATGAGAAGGACTCAAATTTCGGTAACCTCTTGTTTTTCAATTATATAGAGTAATGGGCCTTCTGTTTGCAGCAACGTCACCGTGTCGGAATCGATGTGCCTCAAAGTTGAGCTGTTCACGCAGCAGTCGTCTTTAACGTTTGCGAACGGGAGAATCGATTCCCATATCTGGAGCGGCAGTCGCATTGACAAGTAAACAGTGATTCCACAGTGCTCAGAATCGCACGGTGAGGGAAGCGATTCCGCAAGACTCTGGGAAGAAGCAAGAGACCCATAATGGTAAGAATTGGCGCACAAAGGATTCCGCAGAGCACGCTCCTACTCCTGTTCTTGGATGCTGCTTCGATAGTGATAGGTCTCTTGACGGCCATCACCTTGCGACTCCGAGACCATCACACAATCGTTCTTTATCTGAGTGGCCCACACATCATTGCGCGGTTTGCTTTGGTCATTTTGGTATTTGGAGTCGCTCTCTACTACAGCGATCTATATGAGCGCAGTAACTTCAGCAGTAGCATCGAAATATTCACGAGATTGCTGCAGGCACTCGGAAGTGCCTGCCTCGTGCTGGCGGTGATTTACTACTGGGATGAAGACATCAGCCTGGGGAGGGGAATCGCCGCCATGTCTGGGCCGGCAGTTTTCGCGCTGATGCTGGGCTCTAGAGCCATTTTGAGCAGAACAAGCCTACTCCTGTATGGTCCGAAGCGGGTGCTCGTTGTGGGCACGGGCTCAACAGGAATCTCCGCGGTGAGGGAAATCATCTCACGGCCGGAACTAAACCTAAAGGTCGAAGGGTTCTTAGATGAGCAGGGAGAAAACATTGGTAAGTCGCTGGTGAATCCTGGGATTATCGGGGCTGTACAAGAAGTCAAATCGATTGTGCACGATCGTCGAATAGACAGCATCATTCTTTCTCTGACCGAACGGCGCGGAAACATGCCAGTGTCCGAGCTCCTCCACCTAAAGTTTGGCGGAGTGGAGGTGGAAGATGCTCACAGCTTTATAGAGAAGGTGACGGGACGAATCCACTTGGAGCACCTTTCGCCAAGCTGGCTCATCTTGTCAGACGGATTCCGGAAATCGCAATTTCTGTATTCGGTGAAGCGCACTTTCGATATCGTTATTGCTCTCATCACATTCGTTCTAACGCTACCCTTGATGGTACTAGTGGCGATCGCCATTTGGCTGGAGACGGGTAGCCCTGTATTATTCCGGCAAGAACGCACCGGCTTCAAGGGCCGTAAATTCAAAATCATGAAATTCCGCTCCATGTGCAACGGCGCAGAGGAAGGCGGTCCGGTATGGGCTGCCAGTGACGACAACCGCGTCACCCGGATAGGACGCTGCATTCGCAAGTACCGGCTCGATGAGCTTCCACAGATTTTAAACGTGCTACGAGGGGAGATGAGCTTGGTTGGACCACGCCCGGAGCGCCCGCATTTCTGCGAATTACTCGGGGAGAACATTCCGTTTTTTGAGTTGCGGCATACGGTACGACCGGGAATCACGGGCTGGGCGCAGGTCAAGTATCAGTATGGGGCAAGCGTAGAGGAATCAAAGACGAAACTGGAATACGACTTTTTCTATATCAAGCATATGTCAATAGTCTTGGACTTGGCGATACTGCTTGAGACTGCCAAAGTAATGATCTATGGACGTGGAGCCAAATGAATAAACCACAACGAGTACCTGTGCCCCGGCTTCGTGTTGGAGGCAAGAGGAGCGGAGAGAAGCAGCGCACTCTCAAGGACACATTGCTGATCTCAGCCTGGTTGGCGGGCTATGCTGGCGTTTTGATCGCTTTTCGAGTTGTCAAGGCAGTGCAGAGCGTGTTGTCCAGCAATCAGTGGCACCGGACGGTCGAGGAAGAGAGGGGAAAGAGTGCGCCAGTTGAATGAATTTTCCGGGTAGAACAGAAGCCGATGCATTTGGATGAAAGTCTGGCGTGCCTTTCTAAGCGAGCCGAACTCTGTGGAGGTAAAAGCGAAGCTGGATTGCCGAACGCACTAACGACTGGCAGGGAAGCTTTCAATGCTTGGTCGTGCGCTATGAGCGCACGCTCACTATCTACCGGGCGTTTTTTCATTTCGCCTGCTTCGTTAACCGCTTAGGAAGAGTGATGCAATGGTTTCTAAGCTCATTTTTCCCATTGTTATTATGGTCTTTTGCCAAGCGGCCGGCCCCTTGCAGAAATTTTCTCGCTGCTTGGAATGACGAGTAAGTATGATATAGCCAAGCGAAGGGAACTACCGTGACCCTCATAAATGGAGTCGCATTAAGAAGTTGCAAGTCAGGTCAGAGGATAAAACTTCTCCTGATAGCCATATTGGGTGTAGCGCCGGCAGTTTTCGCGCAGAGGGCTGTTGCCCAAACGCCTCCTTCTACAGATGGCTCTGCAAAGGCTGCAGCGGAGTCGAAGGCCAAGACAAAAGCCCCAGCTGGTGCAAAATCAATCGTGCCTGAGAACAGCCCCGCGGTTACCTCTGACGCTTATCGTATCGGATTGGCCGATCAACTGATGATTTCCGTGTGGAAGGAGCCGGAGCTATCTATGACGGTAGTAGTGCGCCCCGACGGGGTGATAACGCTGCCGCTTATAAACGATCTTCATGTTGTGGGTCTGAGACCGGTCGAACTGCAGCAAATTTTGGTCGAGAAGCTGAAGCCCTTCCTTACCGAGCCTCAGGTTACGGTAATAGTTCAGGGCATTCGAAGTCGTAAAGTCTTCTTAGTGGGTAATGTAAGTAAGCAGGGATCTTACCCTCTCGACGGTGGGGAGACTGTGCTGCAACTTTTGGCCGCTTCTGGGGGAATGGGCTTATACGCCAAGCCCGATTCGATCTATATTCTGCGAACCGAGAATAACAAGCAGGTGCGCATTCCCTTTCAGTATAAGAAGGCTCTAAAAGGCAGGGTTAAGGAAGATATCCTTCTCCAGCCCGGAGATGTGATCGTCGTGCCATAGCAGCTGCAGAGAGCTGTTCTGGAAGCGGAGAGGTTACAAATTATGGTTAAGGAACGATGCCTGCGCGTGGGAGAATTGTTGCTTGTCATAGCTTTGCTAGCCCCCCCTTTCGGATTCTCTCAACAGCCCCCGGATTCCTCTTCGACGCAGGATCCTGGTTCAGCGAATCCACCCACACAGACACAAACCTCAGGGACGGAGGCTGGCGCAACTCAGAGCGAACCGAGTCCAGCCGCAACCAGGCAGGGCTTGTTCGCCCGGGCGCTTAACAGCGCAAGTCCGCTAGCCGGAGAAAACGGGCCACTACAATGGGGTTGGATCTCGGTACGTTCGGCGTCCTTTGAAGAGTATTTCAACAACGTCACGTTTGCTAGTCCCGGTATGCAGTCCGTGAGCCAGAATTTGAAAGCAAGCCAATTGTCGACCTCGATTGTGCTGAATCACGCGTTTGGAGCTTCCCGGGCAACCCAACTGACGGTGCAGTACGCGCCCAGCCTGTCCATCGTTGAAGGGAATGTTTATACCAATGCGCTAAACCAGACCGCTGGAGTAGACACCACTTTTCAATTGAGTCCGAGATGGAGCCTTCAGATTTCTGACCGATTCAGCTACTACGATAATCAGCGATATTTTTCGGGGTTGTCTCTTGGCGTCGACTACTCACAGGGAACTGTGGCGCAGAATGACTTTCTTAACGGTACAGGAAGAGTGATCTACAATACATTGGGAGCATCATTTACCTACCTTTGGAGTCCGCGGACTACGTTGAGTTTTGCGCCCACTTTTGGCTATCAAAACTCCACCGGTGCAGTGAATAGCGGGCAAAACCTAAGCGCTTTTTACGGGGGAGGACAAGTGACCGTTTCTCACGCTCTTAGCGCCACGCAGACAGTCGGAATCACTTACGTGGGACAATACGGCTCATACACGAATACGTCCACGACGGCCGGGCCCCAGTCCAATACTTTTCTGCAAGACTTGCTCATCACATATGGCAAACAAGTTGGGGCTAGCTGGCGGTTGAGCTTAGGTTTAGGTCTGGTGAATAGAACTGGCAATAACAGTCAAATAGACTTGGCGGCGAGTGCTGGAATCACCAAATCGTTTAGAAGAATGGATTTTGCGCTCAACTACTACCGCGGGCATCAGTTCAACGGTTATACTACGTCAGCATCTTCGGACCGAATTGACCTGGTCAATACGATCCGGTGGAACCAACGCTTCGCAACGAGCACATCGGCGGCGTACTTCCTAACCGCGGGTAGCCTTGCTCCCGGACAATCCGGCGTGTATGCGATGGAGCAATTGAGCTTCGGGCTCACCCGTGTCCTGAGTTTTACCGGCGGTATTTCCTACACCAAGCAAACGGGAGATGGGGTTTACGTGCAGAATGGGCACACCCGTTCGGCCACAGTAGGCATCACCTGGAGTCCTGCAGCACCACCAGCACAGCACTGAAACCAGGTCAGCCTTGGGCACTTGCGTTTACGAAATGGGGCAATCCATTGAGCATCTAGCCCGAGCCGCCTGGGCAGCCAAGGACCAGCTTTTGTTACCAATCGACGCACCAACCGCCATCGGAAACCCGGCAAATCGAGGTGGATTCCCATAGTTGGTATGTACTTTACGTATCGAGATAACGGCGGCCCTGTCCCGCCCCAAATCGTAAACAGCCTTACGCCACGGCGGATAAGGGTCTCAATCAGATAACCGCGGAGCACAACGGACAACGAATCTCGCGGGAAATTCCTGTCGTTACTCAGCTGAAGCAACAATACTCCAGCGCCGGGTCTATACATGCCGCCTATGATACCTAGCCATTCACCGTTTCGATGCTTGAGTCCGACTGCCAGGACCTGATCCGCAGTAGCCGCCATGTTCAAAAGTCTCTCGACGGACCCCGATTGACTCGGTATGGTGCATTTTGACTTTAGATACATGGCTGCCGAACGAAGCTCATCCAGCGAGAGACCTTCCAGATAGATATGACCTGCTGCCTCAAAACGGCGGCGATAGTAACGGAAATTGTGCCGCGTCGTACTTCCAAAACTCTGCAGCAGCTGCTCGTACGTATCCGGCAATGCCAAACTAGCGTGATCTTTGACCCGAAACAAATGAACATCCAGGTTTCTGGAAGCAATTAGTTTACGGATTGCCGCTGATTCGGGGGAACCGCGAAGAATTCTCAGGCGTATACCGCGCGTTCCCGGAGAGGCAAGCAACTTCTCCATTGCAATGCGGAACGCGTTTTCCTGATGACCGGAATCTCCAAATGACACATTACCCCAGCTCAAGTCCGCATAGACGACGCCGAGGTGATATCCGAGCAAGATTTTTTCCTTCGTATACAAGACCCCGGCGAGTTCAGTCTGATTATGTACGGCGACAACCCTCGGTTCCCACCCACTAGATACCGAACTCAGGAAAAACTCGGGGTCGAACAGTATGTCGTTCTGTATTATAGAACGTCTGACAAAGGGTTTCAAACTTCGAATTTCGTCCGGAGAAGACAGTACGGAACACGAATAAGTTCCGTCTTCGACCTGAGTTTGTTGTTCCATTGTGTCTCTTGAAAACCTCGAGCTTCTGAGCCGACGGGAATTATACCTTCCTACTGACGCGGTTCCAGCAGAATCAAGGGTCGATCAACCTGGCCATGGCTAGCAGCGCAACCGCTGGTCTGGCAGTGACGGCGTACAACAACAGCGTCCTGAACACGTCTACCTTAGACAACTCAGCAGCAATGCCATTACTGCACAACGCCATTACGTTAGCGCAACAAGGACCTCTCCTGAAGGCCGTCGAGTTCGAAGACGGTGATTGTAGACGGGAGCACGAGCTACGCCTCTTCGGTTACCAAGGAAAAGACACCCAGGTTCTGTGGAATTGTTTTTCCACTTTGACTGGGAAAGTGATCGAAAAGAGAGAGCAGTTGCGACGCTGTGCGTCTGTAAACTATGTTTTATCAGTTAGATAGCTCGTTGCGTTTGAACCCAATTTTGGTACACAGATTGCCTTAGACAGAGGTAGACACAATTTGTTGCACGAGGCGTTTTCTGCAGAAGTTGGAGGAGTTCAAGTGAGCGCAAGCCAACCGGCCCTTCCGGGTTCCTTGGACGGACGGGGATTTGAGGAATTTCGCCGTTACCTAGACATTATCCGGCGGCGTAAGGTCATCGTAATTCTGGTGACGATAGGTTTTTTTTGCTGCGCCGCGATGATCGCTCGTCAGATGCCAGACATATACCGCTCTCAGACTGTGATCCTGGTTGACGCCCAGCAGGTTCCCTCGTCTTATGTACAAAGCACGGTCAGCACAAGTCTCCAGGACAGACTCGCAACGATTCAGCAGCAGGTGATGTCCCCGACCCGATTGAAGAATATGATCGAGAAGAATGGACTTTTTCCGGAGCTTCGAGGCAAGATTAGCGAGGAAGCGCTGATCCTGAAAATCCAGAAGTCGACCTCCGTTGACGTGGCGGGGCACTTTAGCTCATTCAGGATCGCCTATCAGGGTGAAAATCCGAAGGAAGTTTCCGAGATTGCCAACGAACTGGCCGCCACGTTCATTACGGAAAACTTGCGGGCTAGGCAGGCGCAGTTTTCTGGCACGGCGGAATTCCTAGACAACGAACTGCAAGAAACAAAAAGTAGGCTCGAGGCCAGAGAACAGCAACTTCAGGCTATCAAGACGACCAACGTCATGGATCTGCCCGAATCCAAACAGTTTCACCTGGAAGCTCTGAACAACCTACGCACGCAGTTGGCGGCCAGCGAAGATCGAGTTCGTCAGGCGAAGCAGGACAAGATCATGCTCCAGACCATGATGAACACGAACGCGCCTACTGTCGAAGTGGACGGAGGCGGCACCACCAGTTCGTCGCCGTCGCAAAAGCAGATTGAAAAATTAGAGTCGCATCTTGCGGAGTTGCGATCGCGATATGGCCCCAACTTCCCAGACGTCCGCAAGGTGCAAGCAGATTTAGATCGATTGAAAAACAAAGAAGCTGCCAAGAAAACGCAGGCTCCTGCCCCGATTCCGGTTGAGCCCATGGTCCAAACTGAGAGCAGGAGAAACCCGGTCATTGAAGCGCAAATCCATAAGCTAGACCAGGAAATTGAGGAACAAACAAAGCTTCAGGGTCCCCTGCAACAACAGATCGATCTTCACGTAACAAAGCTCGAACGAGTGCCTATCTTCGAACAGCAAATAGCCGGTTTGATGCGGGACTATGATTCATTGCGGTCTCACTACCAGAACCTTTTAGACAAGAAGCTATCCGCTCAGATGGCGAGCGCGCTCGAAGTCCGCCAAAAGGGAGAGCGATTTGTAATTCTCGATCCCGCCCCCATTCCGGAACAACCTTCAGGGCCGAATCGAGTGATCATCGGATTTGCTGGTCTGATCGTGGGTCTTATTGGAGGAGTTGGTTTGGCTATCGGGATCGAAATGATGGATCTGTCCGTTCGAAGCGAACATGAAGCGACAGAGCTTCTCGGGATTCCGGTGCTGGCTGGAATTCCCCAGATGTACACCGCAGCTGAGGTGCGTTCCCGGAGAATTAGTTTTGTATTGGCTGCAATTCTCACGGCATCGCTTTCCTCCGGGCTAGGAGTATTTATCTCCGTTTTGACACGTAAGATAGGGTCATTTTAATGTACCTAAAATACTACCAACTGCGCGAAGAGCCCTTTAGTCTCACTCCAGATCCTCGGTTTCTGCATTTGGCCCAGTCATACCGGGTCGCCCTTGAGACGGTGGTGCAATCCATCATCCGGAGAAAGGGTTTTGTAGTTGTCAACGGTCCAATAGGGACAGGCAAGACTACGCTGCTGCATGCAGCGATGCAGATTCTTTCCCGATCGAACACCAACAACGCTCCGCTGGCATCGGCATTTGTGCTAAACCCGGTGCTCAGCCGTGAGGAATTTCTCGAAACCTTGATAACGGAATTCGAAGTGAACTGTAGGTCCACTAGCAAACCGGCGCGCCTGACGGCTCTTTACAACATGTTTCTTGAGAAGCAAAAGCATGGGGGAACCTCCATTCTGATTGTCGACGAAGCCCATTTGATGACGATTGAACTGCTGGAGGAGATCCGCCTCCTGAGTAATGCCGACACCTATCGAGAAAAGCTGCTGCAGGTGGTCCTGTGCGGCCAGCCTGAGCTGACTCCCTTCTTGCAGCGGCGTGAACTAAGAGCCTTACAACAACGGATTACGCAATACTGTTCGCTACGGCCAATGGACCTGGCCGAAACTCACAGCTATGTCGCGGAGCGTCTTCAGGCCGCGGGATTAACTGGGCCATCACCATTCAGCGAGAAGTCGATAGAGTTGCTACACTTGTATTCACAAGGAGTTCCTCGGCTGATTAATCAAATCTGTGACGGCGCCCTGGTGATTGGATTTAATACCAAGCAGAGGGTAATTCAGCCGGATGCCATCGAGGGATCAGCGACGCAACTGCAGTTGACAGTCGAGCCGGTTGAAGAACGTCCAAAAGCAGTCGGCCGCGAAGCCGATTTGGAAGTTGTTGAGTCAGCTCTGGATCTACTAATCGAAGCAATGAAACGGAAACGGACTTCCACCTGGAGTAATGAATGAGCAAGTTTTTTGACGAAACACAGAAGGCCCGGCAGTGGGCCCCTCAAGTTCCCCAAACCGGGCGCATAGATGTTGTGTCCGTGATCGACGCGATCAAGCAAAACGAGTCGGTGGCCACCGATGTGGTTGAGGCTGGCCCGGCAACTAGAATGGAGATCGAAACGCAGAAGCCGGTCAACGCTCTAATTAAGACCGTTCAGAGTGATAACCCCCTGCCTGCTCCAGCGGTAGAGGCATATGGATCGCTACGGACCCGAGTCATGAAGCTGCAGGCAGCGAAGGGTATCCGCTCGCTGATGCTAACAAGTTCGGTGCCCTCCGAAGGCAAGACGTTGACTGCGCTGAACCTGGCTGTATCGTTCGCAAAGCTCCACAATTTGCGCATTCTTCTGGTTGACGGGGATCTGCGGTCAAGAGGGCTGACCCGGTTGCTTCAGATCCCCGAGGGTCCTGGGTTGTCGGATTTTTTGGGGAGAAAGGTCACCGCCGATAAGGCCGTTTTGCCTACGGAGCACGAAAACCTTTTCGTCCTGGGAGCAGGAACACAAAACGGCCTACCATCCGAACTTTTTGCTGGCCCCCTCTGGCCCGAGTGTATCGCTTGGGCGAGTCAATCCTACGGGATCGTGATTGTGGATGCGCCGCCAATGCATTTGCTTTCGGATGCGGAATTAATCAGTGCTGGGTGCGACGGTGTCTTGATTGTTGTAAAAGCATTATCAACACCCCGCGAGATTGCCCAGAAATGTGTCAGCCGACTGGACAAGCGGAAGCTGATCGGCATTGTGTTTAACGGTCTTCCGAGTACTTCGGATAGCAACTATGGCTATTACGGGACTTCGAGCTGAAACCACAAGGAAATGACAGTTCAGATAGACCGTCCTAAGTTTTTGAGCCATAGACAGGTCAAACGAGTCCATTAGGGGGCAAAGAGGGGAAGGAGGTGACCGTAAGAGATCATGTACGCAAACATTAAACTACAAATCTTTCGCAGAGGGATCCATCAGAACCAGCTGGCGAGGACGCTCGGCATGGACGAAACGCTATTAAGCAAGATCATTCGAGGATTCCGCGAACCCTCAGAGACTCAGCGCAAGCAACTTGCGGACTACCTCAATGCGAGCGAGCAGTGGTTGTTCGAGAAGTCTGAATTCTCAGGTTCATCTGAGATTCTCGCGAAGACGGAGTTAATACCCGAGACCGATAATGACAGAGACTAAGATTCAGTGCGATACGTTAACTCCGCCTGCGACGCCACTACAGGTGAAACCGTTCGAGTTGGGTGCGGAGAATCGTTGGGATCGTTTTGTATTAGAACATCCACGTGCCAGTTTCTTTCATTTGATTGGCTGGAAGCGAATTATAGAGAAAACTTTCGGCCACAAAGCGCGTTACTTCTACTGCGAACGCGACGGTAAGATCACAGGCATTGCTCCGATTTTCGAATGTTCCAACTGGCTCATAGGACGATGCTTCATATCCATACCGCTGGCTGCTTACGGCGGAATCGTAGCGGTGGATACCGAGTCCGAACAAGCGATGCTCGAACACTCGAAGCGAATGGCAGAATCGGCTTCGGCCGAATATCTTGAACTTCGCCACCGAGACGGTGAGCTTCTTGACGGTTTCCACGCGAACCAACTCTACGTAACTTTTAACGCTCCACTTTTTCCTGATTCAGCCACGAATCTGAAACGCCTGCCGAAAGACACTCGATACATGATTCGCAAGGCGGAAAAAGGGGGCTTGCGAGTGCAACGTGGTGTGGGACAGCTGGATGTATTTTATGAGCTCTTTGCGCGGAGTATGCACCGGCTAGGAACACCGGTTTTTCCACGCGCACTATTCAGGAATATCGTGGACGAATTCCCTGATCACACAGAGCTTATGCTTGTGTACAATGGCGCGGACGCTGTAACCGGAGTACTCTCCTTCTTTTTCCGCGATACGATTCTTCCGTATTATGCTGGCGCAACACCCGAAGCCACGCGCTTGGCAGCCAATAACTTCATGTATTGGGAACTGATCAGGCGCGCCGGGGAGCAGGGTTTTCGCACGTTTGATTTTGGACGGAGCAAAAAAGGCACGGGAGCGTTTGCGTTCAAGTCTCAGTGGAACATGAACGCCGAACAACTTGACTATCAGGTTTTCCTGGTGAAGCGTAAAACAGTTCCGAATTTTTCTCCAGTGAACCCGAAGTTCGAGATGGCCATTCGTCTTTGGCAAAACCTACCTCTCTCGGTAACCAAGTGGCTGGGACCGTCCGCCGTCCGGTTGTTCCCATGAAGATCCTATTTCTTGCGCACCGAATTCCTTACCCACCGGACAAGGGCGAGAAAATTCGTGCATTCCACGAGTTGAAGTTTCTGGGAGCACGTCACACGGTGGACCTGTATTGCTTCGCGGATTCTGAATCAGAAGCCTCTCAGCAAGGAGCGCTGAGAAACTATTGCCGACGCATCTATGTGGAAGGGCGTTCGCGAACAAAAATAGTCGCAGGGGCAGCGCGAAGCTTCTTGAGAAGGGAACCGCTCTCGTGCGGATGTTTTTTTTCTTACAAGTTTCAAGCCGAAGTACAGCGGGCCCTCGCGACGGAAACCTACGATGTAACCTTCGTTTATTGCTCGTCCATGGCTCAGTACGTTCCGTGGCCCTTGGCCACACCAGTGGTGATGGACTTTGTGGACATTGACTCTGCGAAATGGAGCCAGTACGCGAAGAGATCTAAGCCACCTCTGTCATGGGTATATGACCGTGAAGCCCGGAAGCTGGCGATGTATGAAGAGAAATGGGCGCGCGTGAGTTCCTCAACGATGGTTACCACCCCGCAGGAAGCGGCGTTATTGCGAGGAGAAGGGATACCACCAGCTGAGGTTGTGAGCAACGGGGTGGAGATTCCCCCTGAGCGAGACGCCAAACTCCCTGAAGAAATTCGAAGCTTACAGCCCTTCGCCCTTTTTGTGGGCACGATGGATTATCTGCCGAATATCGACGCGGTAGAGTATTTCGCGGAGGAGATCCTGCCTCGAATTCGGGAGAGTCATCCTGAGCTGAAGTTTTTGATAGTGGGCCGCAATCCCACCCGCCGAGTATGTAAGTTGGGAAGGAAGCCCGGGGTCGTCGTGACGGGCGCGGTACCCCAGGTGGACGTGTATTTGGCAGGTTGTACCACAGTTGTTGCACCGTTCCGCATCGCTCAGGGTATCCAGAATAAGGTGCTGGAGGCACTCGCCGTGGGCAAACCAATCGTTTCCACTCCAAGCCCCGCGGCGGCGATTGCTGCAAAACACGGAGAGACGCTCTTAGTGGCCGACACTGCGGGAAAGTTTGCAGATGCCGTCGTGGCTCTTCTAGAAGACCCGGCACTCTGTTGCCGTTTCAGCAAAGGCGCCGACTTTGTCCGCAAGAACTTTAGCTGGCATGAGAACCTGAGTCATCTGGAGCACCTCCTGCTGCAAGCAGCGGGTTCCTGCCTGGCAACTACCAGGTAGAGCTGCAATATGCCCAAATTAACGGCCACTTCACACGAAATGCCACATGCGAACAGCGCACCTGCATGTGACGATAAACCGCCGGAACACGTTGACCCTGCAAAAGGCCCAGAGGATGGCTCGCGGGGGACGCCGAGCACACGAGCCAGTAGGCAGTCCGACCAATCGGGGCTGCGGGTGTTGCATGTTATTGATCGTTTGGGGGTGGGAGGCACAGAAGTAGGGATCTTAAAAGTCATACAAGGATTGAGCGGTGAATGCTTTCAACACCGAATATGCACCATTCGTGGATTCGACGAGAATTTTGCGAGGTCCCAGGGTTTCGAGGGCCAAATTTATGTGGCAGGCCGATTGAATTCGGGTCTTCAGTTTCTCCTGGGCCGCCTGGCACGAATCATGCATGATTTCCGACCACATATTGTACATTCACGGAACTGGGGTGCGATCGAAGCAATGCCGGCGGCACGCCTGTCCGGTGTCCCCGTGGCGATTCACAGTGAGCACGGCTACGAGGTGGACATGCTGGATGGCCTTCCAAGTCGGCAACGGGTTTTCCGCCGCTTTGCTTACGCTGCTGCCGACGCGGTTTTCACCGTAAGTGAACAGCTGCGGTCCTACCATTCGCGCCAAGCTTGGCTTCCCATTGAACGATTCCGTGTGCTGCCAAACGGGGTTAACACGTCCCGATTCGCCCGGCGCCCTGCGGAGAGCCAAGAAACCCGCCAACGGCTCGGCTTGAGCGACGGAAGCCTAGTAATCGGGANNNCCTAGTACCGATAAAAGATCACGCGACGCTTCTGCAAGCAGCTGAGATCTTAATCAGCCGAGGAATGCCCATTCACGTTCTTCTGGTCGGCTCGGGGCCTGAGTTGGCGAACCACAAGGAGCTTGTTGCTGCATCGCCAAGACTGTCTGGGCGAGTGGTCTTCACGGGAGCGGTTTCTAATGTCCCAGCGTTGCTAAACGCCATGGACGTATTCGTACTGCCATCCCTCAGCGAGGGCATGTCGAACACACTCTTGGAAGCCATGGCTTCGAGCTTACCTGTGGTCGCAACCCGAGTCGGTGGGAATCCCGAGCTGGTCGAAGAGGAACGCTCGGGATGGTTTTTCGAGCCAGGAGATGTGGTGGCTCTCGCTGCGATTCTCGAGCGGATAGGTCGGGACTCTAATCTTCTTCAGGAGTTTGGCCAAGCGGCACGACGGCGCGCGGTCGAGCATTTCAGCTTGGAAGGCATGATCGGCAGCTACCATAATCTCTACTTCGAGCTCGCCAGAAAGCGCGGGGTCTTGACCGCGCATCAGAGATAAGCTTCATGTGCGGACTTACCGGGATCTTCGAATACGAGCGGTCGACGGAAATCTCGAAGGAGCTGGTCCACCGCATGAACGAAACCATCGTGCACCGCGGACCAGATGATGAAGGCATTTTTGTGGGGCCGGGAATAGGGCTTGGGTTCCGACGCCTCAGCATCATCGACCTTTCAGGCGGTCACCAACCTATATCGAACGAAGACGGCAGCATTTGGGTGATGCTAAATGGAGAAATCTACAACTATCCTGAGTTGCGCAAAGAGATGCTGGAGAAGGGGCACACGTTAGCGACACGATCGGATACAGAGACCATAGTGCATCTCTACGAAGAGTATGGCGAGGATTGCTTCGCTCGGTTGCGGGGAATGTTTGCAATCGTTCTATGGGATTCCAGGAAGCGGAGACTCTTAATGGCCCGCGATCGTGTTGGAAAGAAGCCGCTATTTTATTCGGCCAATGAAAAGCGCGTCCTTTTTGGATCCGAGTTGAAGGCCCTGTTGGCAGGCGATGACTTCGCACGCGAAATGGATCCCCAGGCCCTGTCCGATTACTTTTCGTTTGGATACGTCCCGGCGCCCAAGACAATATACCGCAACGTGCGGAAAGTTCTCCCCGGGCACTACATTGCGGTGTCGAGAGATGGTTCGCTTCGCGAACAGTCCTACTGGAAATTGTCTTTTGGAGAGAACGAGGATCTGAGCGAAGCCGACTGGTGCGAGCGCATACGCCATGAACTTTGCGAAGCAACCCGCATACGCTTGATGAGTGAGGTGCCGCTAGGCGCTTTTCTCAGCGGCGGTCTGGATTCGTCTGCAGTGGTTGCTACGATGGCGCACTCGATGAATCAGCCCGTAACCACATGTTCGATTGGTTTTGACGTGCCGCAATTCGACGAGTCTAAGTATGCGCGGCAGGTCGCGGAACAATTCCATACGCAACATCACGAGCAAGTTGTTCAACCGGACGCTTTGGCTGTCGTGGACAAACTAGCGTGGCACTTCGACGAGCCTTTTGCGGATTCCTCGGCAATTCCAACCTACTACGTGTCTGGCATCGCCCGTCAATACGTAACGGTTGCGCTTGGAGGAGACGGAGGCGACGAAAATTTCGCCGGATATCGACGATATCAGTTTGACGTGCTGGAAAACCGAGTGAGGGCACGCGTGCCTGCGGGGATCCGGTCCAGTATCTTTGGACCTCTAGGCCGCTGGTATCCAGGGTTGGCCTGGGCGCCACGGATATTCCGTGCCAAAGCCACATTCCAGAGTCTTTCGCGCAATCCGCTGGAGGGCTACTTCAATTCGATATCCATTTTTCGTCCGGGAGAGAAATCCAAGCTCTTCCAGAAGGATTTCCAGAACCTGCTGGCAGGTTACGATTCTGTTGAAGTCCTCAGACATCACTACGAAAGTGCCGATACGGAAGATCCCCTCTCGCGAATACAATATGTGGACATTAAGACTTATCTGCCTGACGACATATTGACGAAGGTCGACCGTGCAAGCATGGCCGTATCGTTGGAAGTGCGGGCTCCGTTACTCGACCATCACTTAATGGAGATGGTAGCACGAATACCAGCTTCCCTGAAGCTGCGGGGCCGGGAGGGGAAATACATCTTTAAGAAAGCGATGGAGCCAACACTCTCACATGACGTTCTCTACCGCCATAAGCAGGGTTTTGCCGTTCCACTTGCGCACTGGTTTAGGAACGAATTGAAAGAAACGACGCGCGAAACGATTTTTTGCGTACACGATGGAATCCTCGATCCACAGTATTTGGAAAAGATTTGGACAGAGCACCAGCGCGGAACTTTTGATCGCTCGGCATACCTTTGGTCCGTGCTGATGTTCCGCAAGTGGCAACAAGGCTTTGCATCGGGGGCAGTCCGATGAGCGGGGTCTGCGGCATCTGCCAGCCTGGTGTTGAAGTCTCACGAGCAAACCTTGATGAGATGCTGGCAGCGTGCTCGTTGCCGGAAGAATCGGGTTGCGAGGGCTTGGCGGGGAATTCCGCAGCGCTCGGGGTGGGCCGACGCTGGCCCTATCAACAAACAGGCAAAGTTCGGGGAGTAAGAATCGCGCTGGATGCTGATCTTCATAACCTCGAAGAGCTCTCTGCGCTTCTTGAGGGAGAAGGACTGCCCGGCGGCCAAATGTCGCTTGCAGAAGCAATAGCGAATTTATATATCCTTCGCGGGCCGAACTTTGTAAAACATCTTCAGGGGGCATTTGCAATTGCGATCTGGGACGAAACGCTGCAGCAACTGCTACTGTCTGTCGATCGTTTGGGATTCAAGACCCTTTACTGGAGCCGCGAAC
>WNFQ01000534.1_pt1 | contig 25311 bp, 27 predicted proteins | sample 5400171 | NCBI WGS metagenome assembly WNFQ01 (sample SAMN13153356, study PRJNA577476) | soil metagenome | isolation source: 20 cm soil under Madrone tree | place: USA:California | collected 2016-06-14
CGACCTGTTGTAAAGCTCGTTTGTCCCGTTTGCAAAGCCAGATCGTGCAATTGTATGAAGCATCGCAGGAGAGGAGTGCAAAACAGGAATGCAAAAAAGGGAATCGACCGGCGGATAACCCGGCCCGAGCGGAAGTCAACGATGACCGTCATAACGGATTCACGCGTACTCGTCTTCACTGGGTGCGAGGGACAGGAAGAGCTGCCAGTCCAATTCGTCTTTGATGATACCTCCTTTTTGTTTAGGGACTCGTCACCAAGTACGTGTGCATCTTACTCTCACTCCTTCGCCTCACTGTCTCATGTACACACTCCGCAGTCGCATCTGACGTTCATGTTCCCTTAACTCACGTACTATCGGTTGATATATCTGGTTCAGTTGTCGATGCTCACGTTCTAGTAAGAATGCCTCACGGTCTCAAGCTTGTAAACGTCTCGCGGTCATTCCAAGCCGATAACTCTGAGGCAAGTTCCACTGCAAACGAATGGGTACAAGGCGTAATGACTGCTGCCTATTCAGGTACGTGAGAGTTACGCATGCTCCTATCCCAACTAAATCATTCTTTAAGGTGTCAAAGAACGACGGCGCCTGTTGGTCTTCATAAATCCACATGGAGGTCGCGTGCGCAGCCTTTCATCTCCCCCCTCACTTTTCTTGTTATTCTTACCCTGATGTTTATTGTAGGGTCAAGCGATGTCCCTTTTCAAGAATGAGGTGGAACCTATTTTCAAGGCCGCGCGTTGCACATATAAAGTCGTCTGTAAGTATATTTACCAAGATGTGATCTAGCTTCTTGCTCATTCCGCTTGGTAGACACCGAATATGTAGGTCACGCTTCAAAGATCGCATCAGAGATCTCGCTGGACGATTACGATGCCGTTGTCGCTGTCTCTGGAGATGGTACACTGCACGAGCTTATCAATGGCTTCGCCCAGCATAAGGAACCCATGAGGGCATTTAGGATGCCCATTGCGCCCATCCCGGCAGGGTCTGGCAATGCTGAATCTCTCAACCTCCTCGGTGTTAAGGTCTGGGTGCTGAATTCCTTTCTGATCAGAGTCGCTCATTTATCCGTCTAGGATGGCGTCGATGTCGCGGCCGCCACATTGAACGCTGTCAAGGGGCGACCAATGGCAATCGACCTACTTTCGATCCTTCAATCTGGAAGGCGCTCTTTCTCTTTCTTGTCCCAATGTGTTGGATTCATGGCGGATCTAGACCTGGGTACCGAGCACTTACGTTGGATGGGAAGCAGTCGATTTGTGTACGGTTATCTACGAGGGAGTGAGTACTGTCCTTTTGCGCCCTTCGCTGAATGAGACGGCCTTCCCCAGTTCTAACACTCAAGCCGTACCGGTTCTCAATATCTATCAAGACTGACATGTCAGAAAAGGGAGCGATGGTCAAAGCTTTACAAGAGTACACTAGCTCAGCACCCCATTATGACGTCCCACTGGTTGAGGAAGGAGACACAACGGCGCTTCCCCCGCTTCAATATGTTGACAACCAGGATGGGTGGACCACTCTCGAGGGACCCATTTTGTTCATGTATGCTGGTAAAGGCCCATTAGTGAGCCGGTAAGGCATACTCCCCCAGTTCTCGCCATTCAAGCCCGATGACACGATTCTTCTAGCGATCTGATGCAGTTTCCCGTCTCGATGCCGAATGACGGCAAGGTAGATCTTGTCGTTCAAGGGATGGTCAGTTTTTGTTTTTGTCTCTTTCACTTTCGTATGCTGAAGCTCCCTCTTCCTCTGCTTCCCCTCCCTTTTCTTTCTCTCTCAGTTATCCCGCTCCAAAATATTGAGGAGTTTTGACGGCGCAGAAAAAGGTGCCACATTCTGGCACGATACAGTTGGTGTTTTCCTTTAGTCTCTGCACAAAATCGCTGATCCGCCTTTTCGTAGGCACAATACTTTAAAGCCAGCGCATACCGTCTCAGACCGCTGCAGGAAAACGGCAATTTGTCAATCGACGGGGAGCGTTTTCCATTCGAGGAGTACTATGCTGAGGTGCATCGTGGTTTAGGGACTGTGCTGAGCATGACCGGTCGTTACTCTGTTGACTTCACTTTCGAGCGTCCTGGTTCTGGGTCCGCGTAAGTGGTGCTTCACGCCTTGTACATACCCGGGGTGATATTGTGTATGACGGTGAGCGTCCTCGTCGTGTCCGGGTCGGCCTGCTTGAGGTATTGGCGTGTCGGGATCGAAACCCGAAACGCCGCGATGGTGCTCCAATTTCTTCGCTTTGTTCAGAAACCTCAGGCCGACCGCTTTGCCCGCGTATCAATGCAGTACGATTCGTTACGCACAATTTAATCCCCTTCGGCCGCTCACTATACTATAAATTCGGTTTCCTCCTTCGCTGAGCAAAGTAAATGGCAGCGTCACCGACGTCCACCATCCCTCCTGCGTAAAGCTTAGCCTTTAATGCTGATATTCCTACTCGTAGCTAAGCGTGTCTCAAGGCTTTGCCACATGCAGAACGTCACGGTAATTTGATCTTCAGTTACCATAGTTTAGCATTCCATCCTCTCATTATTCTCGAAAATCCCTGCGTACCCTTCTAAAATCCCTCCTTACTCTTCCGGCTTGCCTGATGCTAACACGAACTGTCGGTTACGTTGTAGCCTAGCATCATCTTTAATTGATGCCTCCTGCTAGTGCTGTCTCTCGTACCTGACAGCACCCCCCGCGGGAACGTGCTTCGACAAGACAACCTGAGCGCTGAGCGCTAGACTCGTTGAGTCCACTACGTCCCTTTCTCACATCACAAGCTGTCGTGCTGTTTCCGTGCGAGACGGTAAAGTTTATTGAAGCTGCTTGTAAATATACCCTTGTGAAGCAGGCGTATAGTAATGATCGACAGATAGATGTATTGTACTTTATAATGCAAGACATCGAAGCACTTCTAGACCGCAAACGAAAGTTGAATGTTCATATATCCAGTGCGACGTAGTATGAAAAGAATGCAGTCAGCAAAACGCCCAATTTACAGTGTTCAGCAACGCAAAAGAGAACCCGAGCGTCCATGATCCAAAAATAAAACTCTATACGTGCGAGGCAGATGCAGAAAAGATTTCGCCATCACGGGCGTGCTGCGGCACAACGTATCAGTACAGGTTCTTGCACACATAAGGGACGATTGACTTACCAAGCTGCTCCTTTCGGTAGAACCAGAAATATCCGATAACAATGACAAGTTGGCATATGAGCGCAATCCAGAAGGAGGGTGAAGCCATTGGGCTTCCTCGCAGTCCTTTTCCAAAGTCCCACGTTCCTGCGTCTGGGAAGACACTCTCCGGACCAATCCTATTGGGGGCGGTGGCACGGGCGACCATTACACATATTGAACCAATGATCTGCGAGAATGCCAACGTCGCACAGACATGGAGTCGCGACAGGGTCTGCGGAGCGATGTTATTGATTAATTTTATGAATGAGAGGAGATAAATTGAAAGAAATTACCTGAAGGAGAATCATACCGAGACCCACTCCTTGTATGGCATCCAAAACTCCCAGCCATAGCCAAAGGGAAATACCGAGGTAAGGGCCTGCCTTACCTGCCCAGGGGATATATAAGGCAAGAGAAGATGTACCCCAGAGCATCTGCCCAGTTCCGTCTCAGTAATTTTCCAAATGAATACAAGATAGTAGCGCTACTCACCTGGCACCATCTAGGGGCGCCCAGGCCAACGGCGAACACAGGCAGTAGCCATGTATGAGTCTTACTGAAGTGAGTGAGCACAGCCAACATCCCAGCCCAGACACCCAAGAAGAAAAGAACAATCAGCAGTGCGATCTGCCATTTAGGAATCGGTACAGCCCAGAGGAATCCCCAGTTACGACCGTAGGGCTATATATCAAGTTAAAATATAATCAAGGCCAAAGCAGCGACGCCCGAGACTCACCCCTGATAGCCAGTAATCGCGCAGAATCTCAGATGCCAAGAACCAGAGGACAAGTTTCCTTCTGAACAGCGTCTTGAGGAAACTCGGAACTTTTGGAGGAGTCTGGCGGTAGTATTCTGGATGAAGGTGAGAAACCAGGGTGTTCATAATGTAGATGGAACTACTTACCAGGCAGGCCAAATAGCATCAGGTAAGCGAAGAGGAAGCAGATCGCAGAGAGTGGCCAGACAATAAGAACGATCCACCACGGTGCGAAACTTCCTTGCTTTGCACCCTGGAGCTGGAAACCCCAATACCATAGAGCAGCCACCCAAATTTGCTGGGAGCCCTGCACTATGCAAGCTCGTAGCATCCAGACCTCAGTCGCAGCACCCTGTGCGAACTTTTTTTAGCTCATTACAACAAAAATAACAAAGGTATACTCACGGCTTCCTCCCCAAAATTCAGACCAAAGAAGAGGAATGCAGCCGCTGAGGCTACAGCGTAGCACCACGTCGCCACGCTGGACAGTATCTTTTGAGTCGGATGCAACGATTCAGTCAAAGAAGGCAATCCGATGAGGAAGAACGCAAGCCCGAAAAAGAGCCAAGGCGCAGACAGGACCCAGAAAGAAGGTTTCAAGCGGAATAACGGGTACCAAACTGCGCTCGCTGCGAGGAAGACACCACCCAGAACATAGAGTTGTAGGTTGTCCTGAGAGCTCTGCCCCGAGAGCAATGTGATCTGGAAGCTAGTTGCACTGAGCACCTGCCCAAGAGCAATGACGATGGTGTACAAGGGCCAGCCTATGATTTCTCTCGACATCGCGATCTGAAGACCTGACATGATAACAACTTCCCCTTGATCATGCGCCAACGGACCCTCATAGTCATTATACTGGCCCGCAGCATTGAAAGACTGAGTGTTAGGGGCTGCATAAAGTCAGTAGGGCGCTCGGGCTCATGAGTATAAGAAAACTCACAAGTTGGCTGTGATGGATGGTCGTAGATTGACGGTGCGGGTGTTCCCCAGATCGAATCCCGTTGCGACGATCGCAGACTTGCAGCACTAGAGAGCTTGTCCTTCCGAACTTTGTCGAAGAAGGCTTCCTCACTTTTTTGGAGGTACCTCTCAATGGACAATTCCCCTTTTGAGTTATCAGGAGACAAGTTTTGCAGCTTCGCTACGAATTCTTGGGCGACACCACCATCTGCATCAGTGAACTACAGAGTCTTAAGTTAACCTGTAGCGTGAGAGGTAGATGCTCCTTACCGAGGCAATGGCTTTGTTTAGAGGGGAGTTTGACTTCTCATCTACAATGGATGCGATCGATTCGACAGAAGAAACGCGGCTATGGGGACCAAATGGCCGAGTTGGCGCGTCCAAAAATGGATCTGGTGCATGTTTCTGGTCCCTGGCGATCGTTCGGTTGGCCTTATCCAGGAAGTTTCCGAACTCGGGTTGTCCTGTGGCGCCATTATGTGAAAAAGAATCGCCTTCCGCATCTGATATGTTGCTGTTGATCGAGAACCGATGTTGGCCATCTATAATGCGCGGGGGTGCTTGTAGGAAAGGGTCACCGCCTGGGGTGAGGGTCTCTTGACTCCATTGACTAGGGGAGCCTGGATTATTCATGCGAGGACTATGTACGCTTTGAGCATCCCAGTCGGGCTGAGACGGATCAGCTTGATGGACTGGGTTCCAATCATCATGCTCAGCGATAGCTATTGCGCCACCCGTTGCACCATCAGACGGGCGCCATGCACCCTGGGCGGCCAAATGTCTGCTCGCATTGATACTACGCTTATGGAAGTCTTCCATGCGTTGCCGCCATTCAACGACTGGAAATCGCTGAACGGCAGAGCGTGCACGCAGAATCGCACGTTCTTCCTCCGTTGATTTCAAAGCCATTTTAATGGTCTTGGTGAGTTGCGACATCATGTGGCCGGTAGACATCGACTCGACCGGGAACCACTGCGACGCGTCAGTGGTGTAACCAACTGGGAAACATGTAGGTGCTTACCCATCCGGGCATTAAGCCAAGGCCACCAAGACGGCTACCAACACCGAGTGCACCCTTACGACCAAACTCGACCGCTACTAAGCCGAAGGGCTCGTCACGGGAGGGAATCAAAGCGAAATCTGCACCGCTGAATAAGTACGGGGGAAGCGCAGTGAACTCCGGCTTCGAATGGACACGGTCAGGGTAGAGTTCCATGAGACGGCTGAGTTTCTCGGCAGCGAATCGCCCATAGAGGTCGATGACGGGTCCTACGGTAATCAACTGAATGGTTGGACGTTTCTCCAATCTTTATTAAAAAAAAACATGAGAAATCATTGATAAATAGATCAACAGGATGCTCACAAGGATGGCATGACGTCGGCGATGAGATCCACGCCCTTCTGTTTAGACCACCGCCCAACGAATACGAATAAGTCAGCGTGAGGGTCTTGCTTAATCCCGGCCCATTCTTGTGCTTGTCTCTTGTGTTCGGGGCGCTCTGCTTCTGCCTTCTGATCAATTTTAATATCAGCAACCTTGGGCGCATTTTCATCCAAGGCATCGATGTCGCTTGGGTCGGGGTTCGGCAAAGAATCAACATGTTTCAGAGTCCAGAGGGCGGGATACCGAGCCCAGGAGCGCTTGCCATATTTGTCTGACACACCAGCAACGCCAACTGATTTTTGATGTACACTGATGTACGATGCTGCGGCGTGGAGCAAGTTGAATGTGTTTCCGAATTGGACATACTTCGTGCAGTGTTCCTTGCTAATGTTAAACGCAGAACAGACTTCTTTCATTTCCTCCTTCGTGCGTAATGGCCAAAGACCCTGGAACTCGGCGTTATGGAGAGAGAGACAAACGGGGAGCACTTTCGGGAGCAAATAAAGAGGAACAAGTGCGCCATGGTAGTCATTAACGTGATAGATGTCGATGTCAGGGAGGCGACGGACTGTCGCGGCGATTGCCTGGTTCCAAGTGGAGTAGAAAATAGCCGAGGAAAGGTCATCCATGCGAGCCGGGTACGGATCGGACTTGGTCTGTGCGCGAAACACAGGGCTGTCGAGGATAACGTAGGTAATGTTGTCCAGGACGTGGGTTTCTACCTCGATTAGGTACGGTTCGCCGAAAATGATAACCTCGATAGGTTCTGCTGGTTCACCAGGCGGGTACTCGAGGTCTTTGACCTTGGGGATGACCCAGATAAGGTCAACGTCCGACATCGCTTTACCCATTAGACTTGACATGACACCAAGACCACCGATCTTGACCTTAAGTTTCCAGTCGATAATTTCGTACTCCAACGTAGCAATAAGGACCTTGCGTCGTTTATTTTTGTCTTCGGGCCAGCCAATAATCTCCGTGGGCTTGTGGTGACCAAAAAGTTTTTCCGACATGATCGAAGGCTCCTTCAAATCGGATTTGGACTTATTGCCTAAGGAGCCTATGATCGGGAAGTAACTTGCGTGCTCCTTCGGCGCAACGCCCCATTTGTTGTGCTTGATGCCATAGAAGGACCACATGAATACAACCACGGCAAGGGAGCCAGTGATAACGGGAATAGAGAGGAGTAGCGCGTACATAATGGCGCCTATAGCAGACTGTCCTCGAGGCTGGAGACTCCACGTCAGATCGGCATCATTGACAACAAGCGTCCAGGAGATGTGAGGTCTCGGTGGTGCAGACAGATTACAATAGACTGGCGCGGCAGTGTTCGGAGGTAAACGATCCAGGACGCCATCACCATCTACATCACCATAGTAGAAGTCGTCGTATCCGAACACATTCAGTTGCACAAAGCTAGGCCAGGTCGACATAATCTCGAGTTCCCATTGACCATCGCCGGTCTGTGTCATTTCAGCCGAGATCCCCTTGTCGTAGCCCCAGGAATTAAATGGCCCACGAGCGAGCATTTGTGGTACGCGACGTTGGCGACCGTAACCGCGATCGGCATGAACGACAGCACTGGCGGACTGCGCAAAGTTGCTCCAATCTTGGATATCACTCAACGACGGTATGAATGGAAACAATGGTAAACTTACACTGAACAAGAATGTGTTGGCCCAGCCAAAAGTTGTCTGGGGTGTCAAAAACACTGGCATCGATGAACGTCGTGTCCTCCCAGGACTTCCACTGAGTCCAATTACGGCCAAAGTTCACCGAGTAGCGGAAGCTGTCCGCACCATAGGCTTTATGCGAGAATGTGTATTGTCCATTTGAGAACCCGAACGCGCTGTTATCAAAATCGGATTCCGGGAAGACGATGACATTGTCAGAAGCCCCCTTGCGGATCAACAATGTATCCTTGGCCTAAGATGGCGTAAGTAAAGCTGAATTACAGGTTCAAGGACGTCAACCATACCCCAGTTGTCCTACCGTCGTTGGCTGGAGCGTTGTTAAGGGTCAACGCCAAAATGCCATCAGGCACGTTTTGAAGCGTGGCCGACCAGGACCAAACAGATTGAACATCACCCTGAAGACTCGACGAGCTGGGATTTTGCACTTGTCCACACGTTACTGAGTTGGGATCAAAGGTGGGGGTTCCCCCATGGCCAGAAGATGACATGTTAAGTGATAAGGCTTGTGTGACGCCAGTACAGCTCATGACGGTATTGAACTCGAAGGTAACCGTGGCTGTTGTTCCATTATTGTCGGATGAAATGCGAGCATCGTGGCCAGGTAAAAACTTGGTAAGTGCAGGACGCGGCGGAACCCATTCGTTGGCTGGCACGAGGACTTTGAAACCGTATGGATCCATAGTGACGCTGGACAGACAGCCCTGGTATGGAGCCTTACTATCGTTATTAAAGGAAGAGAGCGAGTCCGCAAGTGTGTAGTTTTCGAAAGGGTATACGAGGTTTCGAACTGCGGTGCCGGACACATATGGGGATGAAATCCACTGAGGTGACTTGCAATCGAATTGGAAAGTATTCGTAGTGTTCTCATTCGTGTAAAGCATCCAGACCTGGTCCGTATTGTTTGCGCTTCCTGTTCCGGTGATGTTTTGTACACCAGCTATTCCAGAACGCGAAATTGACCATAGGCCCATTTCTGTCTGCGTCTGGTTCGAACCGGGAAATTGAACGAGATAAGTCCAATTTCCACGTTGGACAAGATTGAAACCATCCTGCAGGGAGCTATAGACTGAGCGCAAATAAAGGAAGTGCGCAAACATGCGGCGACTGTCGGCAGTAGGATCGAAATGATCCAAAGAATTCCAGTCATCCAAACAACCAAGCAGAGATTTGTCGAGCGGGACATTAAAATACTGGTCGGAACCAAGACGGTAGCAACCGTGGCGCTGCCATGCCTTGTTGCTGAACATAGCTTGACGACCGTAGAGGTAATTGGAAGCACCCGTGTCATACGTGTAGAAATTCTGCTCCTCGCCGTAGAAGAACTACGGATGGAAAAACGGCAAGTCAGTCATGGGCTACGATGAGTAATGAATTAATTAATTAATTACCAAGGGAACACCAGGCATGACTAGTGTTGTCACAAACGTCGCCATGAGACCTTTTTGCGTTCCATTCTCCAAGCTGGGCCAGCGGAATACGTCGAAGTTACTGGTCCCAAACATGTGCTTTGGGTCAACCTTACCAGTATTGGGGTTTACGAAGTCATTGTCGACGAACATCTGGTTCCAAGAAGTAACGAAATTGACATCGACGTCGAAAGCGACTTGCAGATTCCCATCCATGCCAAGGAAACGGGTCAGGGAACGGTAAGTGGAATAATGAAAGGCCACGCCATCTAGACCGTTGTTGGGAGCATCACGCAGGAAATACTGATTCTGGCTAGAGGTAAGATTTGCTGCGGCGAGAAATCCAGGAGGGAGTTGGGTAGGAGTCCGGCCTCGACCACTGGAGGAAGGACGATCAGTCATTACAGACTCCACGGCCTTTAGTGCGGTACACTCACTAGTACAGCGCGCCAAAAGTATCGCCACCAGTGACCTCACCCGTGATGTAGAAGTTCGTCTTGCCGAACTTGGTGGCACATTTTCTAGCCGCGGTAGCCCACTGCGCTAGCGCATCAACAGTAACCTGCGTCGATTTATCGACACGGATCGCATCTATATCGAGGGCTTGAATTGCCATACACGCAAAAACCTGAAGCTTATTCATGACACTAGGTTTCCATTCCCGAAGCCGATCTTGCACGGATGCAAACTTGGATAGCTGACGTTGCCAGTCCGGGTGGACACCAAAAGCTTCCGTGTCACCGTATTGATCGAAATCCGATTCGAGGCACCCATTGGTCTGCAGAGTGACGACGGTGCCATCGTTGTTCCAAAATTGTGGGAGTACACAAGACGTATTGCGTGTATTACTGATCTGGTGGAGACGTTCACTATGATCAGCTCTCTCACATACGAAAAGCACGACGTGCCTGGAAATCCTTATACTCGTTAAAGTCCCATGGGTAATACCTCGGCTTTTTCCAGACAGCGTTGTGCTCATTGAGGTCGAACGTCGCCGAAGAATTCAAAAATCTGGAACAAGTAAACAAAATGCCGTAAGGGAAATTGATCCATACACACCCATCAAAACCGACCAAATCGCCCATGGTGCCGACTGTGAAGTCAATCATGATGTACATGTTATGAGCATGAATTATATCAACGGTTTTCCGCCAGTCATCCAAGGTGCCCCAGTGCGGATCGAGTACAGAGAAGTCGAGGGGAGAATAACCTAGCGCGAGTTTGATCATGGGAAAATGAGATAGATCAAGTGATAAACACATACTGTCCGCTTGCCAGAGCATATTGATGAAAGGAGTACCGGAGATGAAGATGCCTCTGATGCCCATACCGTAAAGGTAGTCTAACTTGGACACCAAACCCTTGAGATCACCACCAGCACGTAACTGAGTTTCCCGCCAGTCATACTCGAACATGGTACCGAAATAGTCGTTATTTGAAGGATCGCCGTCGGCGAATTTGTCCATTAGGATGGTATAGAAAGGAATGGCACGCCAGTTGACGGGCGACGGCGTGTAGGTAGTGTTTGGACGGGATGTTTGGTATTCAAGAGGAGACTGCGCATTCTGGTTCGTGTTAATATTATACTGAACGAGGTCATCACGATACGGGGATGCGAGGGTCAGGGCGGCAAGGGAAAGGAAGGACCAGGCGGTCCACGGGATGTGCATTTCTATACTGCGTGCACAGACCAAGGGAATTAGGAAAGAAAGAGGAAGAGGGTATGTTGACCAAAGGGAGGAAGGAAGGGACTAGAGAAAAAGATGGCGGGAGAAAAGAAAGGGAAGACGGGGGAATTGAAGTACGTTGCTAGGTACCTTATTGAGACCAAATGCGTGCGAAAACAACAAAACAAAACAGCGCTTCCGGCGGCGCTGTCACCGGTCGCACACAGCCCGTTGTGATGAATGGGCGGTATTGTTTTATGCGCATACAGCTGCCGTGATTGTCTCCTCGCTTTTATCATCGTCATCAATCATGGCTGCCGCAACCATGGCCATCGACAACCTTTCTCCTTCGTCCCCACCAACCTCGCCCTCGGCCTCCTACGCCTCTTTCACCCAGTCCGCCCGCTCTGTATCTTCCCCTTTATATCCCACCCGTCCTCAAGGCTCTGTGCCTGGCACCCCGACCTCTAGCACTCATACCAGCACCATTCTCGACCTCCCCGCTGCCATGAATTTTGGTGATTTCTTACGGACTTGGTCCGACTCCCACATTTCCGCCTGGCTCACTAACATCAAGTGCGGTCACCATGCGACAACGTTTCGAACGAGCGATATCAGAGGAGATGTCATTCTCGACTTGGACCAATTTACCCTGAAGGAAATAGGTGTCGCTAGTGTCGGCGACCGCCTCAGGATTCTGAATGCTGTCAAGGGACTCAGACAGAGATGTTCCTACCGCAGCGAGTGGACGTCTACGTACGGTGCATTTCGATCAAGAGCTATCGTAGGTGCGAACGAGAGTGACTTAGGGCTCCGAAGAGCTGGTTCCGCCGCTTCCCCGACATCAAGATTGGCCGCCCGACGGCAAGAACATAGCCGACCGCCCCCTCTCCAGCTCGGGTCCTCCGCAAACCCTCAACCTAATCTTCCTCATATCATCCGTGACAATCCAACTGGCGTGGATTCCTTTCGTACAAATCACGTCCGGCCCCTTCCACACCCTGTTTCTACCACTACGCCGTCTTCTTCGACGACCCCGATCGCTACTCCGGGAACATCTCAGTCTGGTAGTTCCAGAGGTCCTCATCTTCCCCTTCCCCCCATCCCTCGCGGGTTTCCGGCACCGACCCCGCCACCATCGGTGTCCTCAACTGTCCGCCCAACCAACCGTGCTCTACACGGACGGAAGACGCCCACTCAGTTCGAGGCCCCAGAATTTACTTCACAACCTCTTCCACCCGCTCCATCTCTCCTTACTCCACAATCTGCTACAACATGGTCAGGATACGGTCTTCCCCCAGACCCCAAGGCAGGAATTACTGCTGCCAAAAGTCCCAATCGTTCACAGTCCCCTCTTCCCAATACCCCCCACCGAACCGCTACTCGATCCCCCATCCCAGCCACACACGGAAGAAGCTTGTCTTCTGGTAGCCAAATCAACTCGCCCCCGACTAAGCCTACTCAACGCCCGTCTGGCCCCAACCACCCATACACTCAGGGTCTTCAACCCTCGTCTCACGCCATTAATGTGCTCTCTCCCATAGCGGAATCATTTTCGTCACAGCAGACGCCCATTCAGCCCACCGCTCCATCCACCTCACCTCCTCCACCAACATCGTTCGCAGTTGGGCGCGGGCCTTTCGCCAATGCTTCTTCCTCTAGTGCTCCACCTTCACTTGTCGATCTTCGACGTAAACTGGTCAAGTTCATGCTCGGAGACGAAGGTCATTCAGTTACTATAAACGTGGAAGACTGCGTTGGGGGCGTAGAGGTGCTGGAGAAAGTATTAAAGAAGTTTGGGAAGCTTGGTCCCAAGAATACAGAATTAGAAGGAGCTGATCGTGTCGGTACGAGTGATGGAGGACTCTCAGTCGATGGCTGGTCCGTCTTTCTCGACTGGGGAAATGAGGCGTCCCCAGGTGCGTTCTTGCGTGTCCAACCTGTCTTCGCTTGCTCAGCTTTTACAAGGTCGCCCCCTTACCGAGGCACAATTGCTCTCAGTATGTCACGCACCTCCGAATGACCCCGCGCGCGAGCGTGGCTTGACTCTGCGGCGTATCACTAAGGCCAAGCGACCCAAAGCCATCGGTTATGGTGTAGCCACCAGTCCGACCGGATTCGTATTCCCATCCAAATCTTCTGGTCCTGAAAGCGACGATCCCTCATCCACAAATGAACCAAGCCCAACCCCTAAGCGTATGAAACGCGCTAGCACGGTCAGCGTACTTAGTGGTCTGGGGGTGGAAGACCCTGAAAAAGCCCTCGAGTCTCCGTCCTCTCCCACACAACTTGACAGTGATGAGAAGGGACCTACCAACCTCTTCAAGGCGCCGGCCAAACTACGCAACTTCTTCGGTCAGCGGCCAACTAGCGAGCTTATCACAAACCATCTTACGGAGTACTTCCCTTTCACGGAGAAGAAAGTACTTGAGCGCACTGCCCGCAATAGTATGCTCAGGGCAGGAGGTAGCATTGGTCGTCGTGATAGCACAATTTCATTCAATCCACCTTCATCTTCGCGCTTCAGCGTTAGCACCGTCGGCTCGCGCAAGGCATCTTCGCAACGTGGCTCGATATACTCTGTCGCGCCGCCGGTTCCGGAAAAGCTGAATCAATATGGAGAACCTGCGAGCGGTGACTCGACTGAGGGACCTCCGAAGGTGTCCCTGTCCACTGATGACAGCGACTCACAGTCCCTGGAAAGCGGAGATAAGGATAAGACACCAAGCCTCCCGGATCGGATTTCACATACACATCTTCTACCCTCGGTCGACTTTTCCCTAGAATCATTTACAGAATCAATGGGTAAACTAGCAGCACAGAACCGACGTCTATCATCAGGCTCGTCAATTAAGCGAATGAGCTACATTACGGAATTGCGAAGCAAGAGGGACGTTTCTGACAGTGCGAGCTTCGTCACTGTGGATGAGATCACCGCAGAAGTTGAGAGTCGGCGGGAAAATGACGTGGATAATGGTTGGACAGCCATCAACGCGGAAGGCGACGAGGAACACACGCCTGCTGCACCTGTGGATGTTCCCACGGAGAGCGTGGGGGAAGACGAGGACGACGATATCAATCTTGAAGGGGATATGTCTGATACCTCAGATGACGATGACGACGAAACCGGGCGCGCTATCGCATTAGGAGGTAAGGATACTATCTTTTGTGTCAGTTTGTACTATTTATACTGACGGCCCACAAGCAGGAATAAAATGGATCAAAGGTGCCTTGATCGGCGCGGGGTCTTTCGGGAAGGTTTACCTTGGCATGGATGCCACAGACGGACTGCTCATGGCAGTGAAACAAGTAGAAGTCCCCACAGCGGCGTCTGACGAGCGGAAAAAGACAATGATTGATGCCTTAGAGCGAGAGATTGAATTACTGAAAGACCTCCAGCACGCTAATATCGTTCAATATCTTTGTGTGTCTATCAATGGCTTGTGGTCTTTTCACTCACATATAAATGCCTCTTACAGACTCATCTTCCGACGAAGAGTACTTCAACATCTTCTTGGAATATGTTCCAGGTGGTTCTGTCGCCGCACTGCTGCGAAACTACGGTGCATTCGAAGAACCTCTTGTCCGCAACTTTGTTCGTCAAATTCTAGAGGGACTACACTACGTTCATGAGCGAGGCATCGTCCATCGTGATATCAAGGGCGCCAACGTCCTGGTGGATAACAAGGGCGGTATCAAAATTTCCGACTTCGGCATCTCCAAAAAGTTGGAAGACAGTGAGTCATGTGATCCCTTCTAATCAGCGTATAGGGCTTAGGACACTTCAAAAGATCTCCTGCCAGGAAATCGTCTACACCGTCCTTCGCTCCAGGGCTCTGTCTATTGGATGGCCCCCGAAGTCGTCAAGCAGGTCGCGTACACGAAGAAGGCTGATATATGGAGCGTTGGGTGCCTGATCGTCGAGATGCTTACAGGAGAGCATCCCTGGGCCTCGCTCAACCAGATGCAGGCCATCTTTAAGGTATCAGGCCTCGGGTCATTCTGAGCCTCTTCGTTCGCTGACCAACGTCTTGTAGATCGGTTCTTATTGTGCGAAACCCCCAATTCCGTCCGACATTTCGACTGACGCCCAAAATTTCTTGGACCTCTGCTTCGAACTCGACCATGAAATTCGGCCTTCCGCGGGAGATCTCCTTGTGCATTCTTGGTTGAAGAAAAAGGCTAACACGAAAGGGCCGAAGGTCAAGGATACAGCTTCATGAGCAACGTAGTAGTCCCAACTTCATGTTTTTATTCGTTTCTTTCTCTCCCCGTCACATAGGCGTCGGCCCAAACACATTATTTATCCCCTGTCACATCATTGTACTAATTACCAATGAATCTTGAGTAGAACAAGGAATTTATCATAACTAGATATCGCAATGTACTATTATAGCGCGGTCGGATCGCGCGAGTGAGTTGGGGAGGAGAGAGATAATGGGGAGAAGGTCAACGTTCAACAGAGGGGCAGAACGTATTTTCGGCTCGTTCGCTCGCGTTAACGTCTGGCACCCTCGGGCTGAAGAGGCTGAGAAAAAGGGCACACCGGTGGCACACTGAGAAAGAAAGGGAGACGGAAAGGGTCTCTATTGTAGAGTATCAGGTAGCAGGAATCTACTCTAATAAGTACGGTGGCTGACACATAGAATGCTGACCCTCCGTATCGTAGCGTAACCTTTTTCCGGGACGCTCGTGGTGGTCGTGTACAGGTGTCCCGGAAGGTCCAACGCCGTAAGGTGTTTCTGAGGGTGTCTGCCAGGGGCGTGTAGACCTGACGGAGGCATTGGTGGATTCGAGGTTGCGTACGCTAGCGCCTATGAGTTGGGGATCGCGGGTTTCGAGAGCATCGAGGTACAGTACGATCGAGATGGACAAGGGATGGAAATCCAGATGTGCTGACACAACACGGCCTGCGCTTCCGCAACACGGCCTTCCGCATACTATTTCCGCTCGGACGATTAAATGATATAATGTTTCACTTGCCGTCAGCCCTAATTGAACGTGCCACCACTATCGAGCTGTGCCTGTGCCTTGCATGGGCCACCGCTAGTAAATACATATTGCCGCTACCTAAGGTCCATGAACTGTCACTGACGTGTCACACAGCCATGTGCTAAGTCAGAATGGGTAACAAGGAAATGCCTGAAAAGGAATGGTGCTGTATCGAAGACCGAAGCACCCGAAGCAGTCTGTACGAGCGCAACCACGCAGCCCACCTTACACTATGATGGTCATTCGTCCTTGTCGTGTCGTTTTCTTTTGATTCCGCTTTCCGCTCTCACGGCTGGCCCCCAGTTTGGAGTCGGGTTTTGTTGGTAGCGTACAAGCTTTACCTTAGAGGACTGGGTCACCGTCAGGGGATGCGAAGTAAAATTGGCTTCAAAACTACAGCGGTGTGTTAGTCGGTGTGACAACAACCTGTAAGATCAATGTTCTGAGCTATCCATACCTTGGCTCTTTCTGTAACAGTACTTGGGCGGGAGAATTTGGGGAAATTTTCTCCATTTTCACCGGGTGTTTCTTAACCCAACACCGGTAGACGTCATGGAGGTCTTGTCTTGGTGCTGTGGTCTTTAGTGAGCCCGGCGCCGCATGCGAACGAGATACTTGGTGTCCGGCGTGAAGCAGTGCAGAGCTAAAATCTGAACGTAAGTTCAACTGGGCGACACGACTGCTATCCACTGACGCTACTTCGTTCAAAGATGGACAGGTACAGTGGAAGAAGCTCGCTACCCTTGAAGGCGTGAAGTAGAACGGCACAGGCAGTTCCTATGTACCTAGATGAGCGGCGGGACGAACATCATGAAATTTGTCAAAGTGTCCTTACCTCTTTCGCGACTGTAAGCATACCCTTCATGCGTGTGGACGTCCCATACTTATCTTCGTTGTCTTCCAGGTGCTCTAGGATTTGACACACGAATTGTGGGTCGTGTATCGGCCCATTCCACATTGGTCCTGCGACGTGCAACGGAGATCCACACTCTGGACACTTTTCGGACACCGGAGGACCAACGTGCGTTTTAAACAAAACGGTGGTGTTGCCGCTGCGATCATTGATTCTTTCTGTTACTCTGCCTAGCGGCTGTTCGTGGAAGGAGTGACAACCGGAGCATACGTAATAGACAGATGTTTGGCTGCAGAGACATCAATGAGGAAGTAACAAGCATTGCAGAACTTGTCTACGAACCTGGCAACTTTTTTGACCTCTATAGGCGCTGTCTGTACTCTCACGAACAACCGCACGTAGAAATCTATTGAAAGAGATAAAAGCGGTTGGATATACCGGCCATAGCGTGCGGCCGAGGTTGAGATGGTGTGAAGGACCAGCCGGAGAGCCTGGTATTCTTATCATGACTCGTAACTAAGGTCAAATGTGTCAGCTCACCGCTTCATGAGAATATTCAGCCTTGACTGAAACACCACCATAGTTGGAGTAGCTATGAACTTGCTAAATACCGTACCACAAGAAGCATATAGTGCCTGACCCACCATTTCTCTGGATAGTTGTTGGTCGCCAGGACAGCGAGATCCGTACATGTCACACACAAGAGGCCTGTTTTGTCCCAATAAGCTCTAGGCCGAAATTGATGTGGGTAGGAGGTGGGAAAAGCACAGCATACCGCCATCTGTAATGCATTGGACAGCAGCATCAATGAAAGGGGCAGCAGTTCCATACGGGTCCAGATCAACGACGTCTACTCGGTGGCGTTCAGGGGAATGGGAATACATCAACATTCTGATCCAATTTATCAGAACCTGTCGGAGATGTCCCCAAAAAAGTACAGCTCACCGAGCATCGCCTTGATTTACCCTGATCTTTCCTTGGTGCCCGGTCTCCGCCGTGTCTGGACCATTCCCATCGCCGCCACTGCCGCCACCAAGGCTATTCAATTCTACATTCCGCGCCATCGCCGCGGTAGCTGAAGGGGATAGATCATTTGCTATTACGTATCTTTGGGAATGGACATAAGAACAAAGGGTCATGATGGGAATGGCAAGCCAACCTGACAAGAGGTATTTCTTTGGCGTAGCGAATAGAACGGAGCCCTGTCGCGGACAAGGCTTCCAATATGACAAACTTATGAGGTCGATACTATAAGAAAGCGGTTCAGAGGAGTATTGAGTGCGCCGATCACGGGCATTACCTCCGCCTCCTTTGCATGGGTAGCAGGGTCTGAGATAGGATTTTCATCCTCACCTAGTACTGATGCACTAACGTTCGTGAGGGCAGTTGCGGGTAAGGCGGGCGCCGAGCACTCACGCTTCTTGCATAGCACCTTCCTCAAGCTTGAGACGTTTCCTGTCTGGCGCAGGCAGTTCCCCTGCTTTTTTCAGCCTCCTCTCCCGCGCCTGTCTCCATCGCTCTTCCTTTTTCTTGTTCAGCTCCTCGCTCCAGATCCGAATGGCGGCGACGCTTAGATCCCTATTGAACTCCTGGACTGGGTTAAGGAAGGCCTCATTGTTGGACGGCAACAATATGTGGGATGTATTCTCGGTGTGGAGGGTGAAACCTTCGGGGACAGTGATGGAATATGGGGAAGGAGTGGCCATGTTTCCAATACACCTCTGAGAGAGTATCCTGGCCAGGCGAAGGAGACGCAGCAGTCCCATAAGACGAAAATTACGTAAGACAAACACTAAGAACCGTCCATTGAATAACCAAATAACCAAATCGAACACCGGCCGTCCATTAATCAAAATCCAAACTCTTCTACTACGAGGTCAATCAATCCGCTATCGATGCCCAGTTTAATTTTCGACGGATCAATCTGAGCTGCAACCGCCTTACGGACAACCGCGTTCAGCGTCGTTGGCCCACAACCTAACCAAGATCTCTGTTACCCGGGAAATGACGTTAGAAGATATCACTCACATGCAACGACAATACGGCCATCAGCCACGCGCACTTCTTCCCGTAAAATCGTATCGACCTTGGGCCGTCCGGGTCTCCCAAACTCAGACATAACGTGAATGTCTTGCATCTCCTGTACGCTAAGTTCCAGTTGGGGTTCCTCGACCGCTTCGCGCATCAGGGCCTGCCTGCTGGACTCCTGGGAAGCAATGGAGATCGTCGACATTCGCTTCATGTGCCGAGAACCTTCGGTGTACCCATCCTCGCCGAAGTCCGATTTATCCAATTCGATAGGAGATTGCACGTATGACACCGGAGGGTCAATGGATTGTATAGAGTGCGAAGATTTGGTAGCAGCCTGGTGCCGTCCAGGGGAACCGCCGCTTGGAATAGAAGGGCCCTCCAGGGGATGAGCGCGACGAGAAGGCAGAGGCGGCTGTGGTTGACCAGCCTCTTCGGGGAATGTTGGTAAGTCGGGCAGCCTCTCTGATCTTGAATCGACCCTTGCTCCCGAAGATCGCTTTGTTCTGCGCGATTCTTTCTTCTTGCGCGTGATCGCTCGTCGTATGGTACTTTCTTTCCTGAGCGTACGATTGAGAGTGCTCTCGCCTCGCACTTTGTCGTCATTGTCTCCATCGAAGTTGGTGAAATCTAGTCGATGCTCTTCGTGGCCTAATTCTCCATCCATGGTGTAATCCCCCATATAGTAACTTAGATCGACATAATCATCGTCGGGCATTTGTGCTTTCATGAGGTCGTCTTGGTCAAGTGCAACGCCCTTTACTTCGATCGACGCGGGAGTAGCCGATGAGAATGACGTATCGGGGGTACCGGACAGCGTTAGACTGCCAGCATCGCTGGGTCTGAGGGAATGGGAAGGGGGGGGATTAAAGTTTGTCACAAATAGGTCAAGTTGCAGCGACTCGGGTGGAACAAGCAATTGACACCGATGTAGAATGCTTGCACACCATTGCATATGAGCTACGTGCACACACGATTAATAAACCGCTCTTTAAAAGCACACGAACAGACAATTAACTCACCGAAGTCCCGTAAGATCCATACAAACCGAATTCGTCGCATGGAGAAACTGTCTCTTCTCCCCATAGTGCCGCCTAGAGACCTGCCGTCCCGACCTGCCATACATAGGCAAAGATATTCCAAGACAGAAATCGCAAACGACGCTCCCGATCCACCAGCAACAATGACGGCAGTGGAGTACACGCTCCAATTGGTTCGCACTGGAGATCCAAACGGCCCATCAACCCAGGCTTTCAATAGTATGCCAGTCGGTGGTAAGATTGTTCCCTCCGGAACTTCCCCTGGTGGATGTCGTTGTCCATGGGCAAGGAGTCCGACGACTGTCGTCCATAGGTTTTTGGTCCACCCATTCTTTGCACGAATGAGAAATACAATCGTTCGGCCATCGCCCCCTAGTTTTTGCTTGTCACAAATGGACGCAACAGTGAATGGATGGGAAGCGATTTTGGACAGAAGTGGGATGCAAATAAGAAAGTGCTGGCCTGGAGCCCAGGTGAGACGGCCGGGTGTTACAATGCGTAATCGTATGGTGCGACCCGCAAGGATCTCTGCATGCGCATAACCGACAGGAATAGAAAATGCGGACGAAATCGGGGGTAGGAGCGAATGAGTGGACGAAAGGCGGGCGTGGTGATAAAGTGGCTTTGATGACGCAAGGTACGAGTTACGGTTAAGAGATAGCGAATTATTGGGGGCGAAGTTGCTAGCCTCCACATCCGGAAACATGGAATGCAGTTCCCAGCCTTGGCTACGGGTAGGGAGGTTCTGATTGGCCAAAACCATGGGAGGGATGAAAAAGCGACTACCCAAGAAACCATTAAGATATAGCCAGTTTGTTGCCCGCCATATTCTCTCTCCTGCCCATAGCAGGAGAGCTAGCCAACACCACCACCACAATGGCGGGTGATGTAGTCCTGACATGATAATAGTAGCCGGGACAAGGATAACGTGGAGAATATAGAATGTGTCATAGTACTTGTCTCGAATAGGTCCTAATGACAGCAAAATAAGGAGCGTGAACAGAATAAACGCCTAACGTAGATGTTGGTAAGTATTACTTGAGGTTGCAAATGATTCCGAATATATGCTTACCGTCCACGCGAAGATGAATTTCTGGTAATGCCACGCATAAACATACGCAATCTCACCTGTATCAATGCGTCTATCCCTGAACAATTGCACGCTCCATAATGTTGCATGCAATGCTACCAACGCCCAGATGAGCCGGCCAATCCAGCGGTGAAGCCATATGAGTTTGTCGGAATGAATATGTGTGAAAAAGGGTATGGCGAAAATTGCGAAGGGAGGACGCTTGATGGCAAAGAGGATGCAAAGGGGAAAGAGCGCAAAGGCTACGAGGCCAGCCCTATTCCCACAAGCCCACCAGGCCTTCTGAATGGTGTACTGGGGGATGTATGCGGCAACATCGGGCACCGCGGCATGGTGTAACAACCGATGTGTTGGGGCTATGTAATCGGGTCCTAAGAACGTGGCCGCCAGAGATCCAATTGCCAGGGCGGAGAGAGTGAGGAGTTGTGCATTCGAGGGTAGAAGACGTGGTTGCTTGTGAGGTTGACCACTTTTCTTGGCTTGAGCTAGAGTATGCTTCTTCCGCCATGTCCGACGGCGCAGGGTGAATTTACTCCAGTAGGCGCCGAGAACTCTTGATCGTAGACCTAGATAATGGAATGCAGCGAAAGTGACCGCGACTAGGCCTATTGCGAGCCATAAGAAGTGGGCATATCGCCAAGTTGTGTGGCTAAGGGCGTGGATCTTTAAATATGCCGTGATCCACTCGATATCATCGTCAAAGGCAGGTGTGGTTGGGTCGGGATTGGGCAGCTGAGAAGGCGAAGGAAGGGTCGACATTTGACAGGCGGCGGGCTCGCGACCTTGGAGGCGCGAGGAGAGAAAAGACGACGGCTTTCAAGCTGGCCAGTTTGGAGACAGGAAAGTATTTATGCAGAGCTCATATGAAAAAGCGGAGGCTGTACTGTCCCAGGAGAAAGGGCACCACGTTGCCGCCCGTGCGATCTCGGATAAGACGAAGTAAGGTGCAGCTGTACCAGCCAGTGCAAGCGGACCAATTTTACGGGTTCAAACGAACGTAAAAACGCTAGCCAAGCCAAGCATTCCGGTGCAACATAAAATGCAACAGGGGTTTGGAATTTGAGTCTGTCACGTGGATACGAGCCAAGTGCCCGGACCATTTTGTCTGAATATCTGAACTTGCGTTCGGTTGGCGATCAGCGCCCGCACCGATCTTTATTTTATTGCCGACCCGTGATGTTGTTTGATTGGCTGCGGGGTTTGCTAAGAACATGTGCTTTGAAAAAGATAAACAGGCTTTCTCCGCCATCAGACCCCTTCATCACGGCTTCATCACGGAATGTCATGTCAAATCCGCCTTGCGGATACCGGAGCTAACTTGTTTAGGACTACCTACTTTCCGTCATTTCGATCTCATCAACATCAGCGTCAGTAGCGACTGGCTGCCACCCAAACCCAGGTGTCCTCGTTGACTGTCCATAAAGTCGTGACAAAAGGGGGGACAAAATCGCTGTCAAAGGCGCACGTTAAGGTGTTTACCAAGACAGTAAATGTTCTGATACCCACGGAATCTACTCAGAGGGAGGGATGCTCCGTGTTGAGTAAGGTAATACATAGGGATGCCCGTCGAGACAAATCCTTGGCATTGTTCAGCACAATAGAGATGGGCTGTGCCATTTCAACGCACCAAGAACAGCCAGCGCCTCTAGTGGCGCCGCGATGATTGGCATGAGAAGAAGGAATAACGCAATCTGGGCTGGTCAGCTGCCAGTGAATATCAAAGGACAATCACAATCACGCACAGCACAGAATGTTAGGGGCGTCGTGATCCACGTTTTATACGGTCTACAAATCGGGTGTTATGAATGACCTCATCCAAGCGAATGGTTCGTACCTGTGCAAAGTCGGCTCTTTAATTCTCAAAATTACAAGGCCCAGGACCTTTGAGCAGCTTAGTCATTTATATAGGCACCAAGTGAGAGACGTACGGTGAGAAAAAAGAATGCCCAGGATGCCACGACAGTAAAATTAATGAGGGAGCGGAAACCACCTCCCAGGAGTATGAAGGTAATTGTGATGCTTGCCTGTAGGAGCATGGCATTTAGAGGGGTCTTCCTGGTCGGATGTAGTCGTCCAAACAGAGCAGGTAAGTATCCTTCCCTACCCGCAACGTAGATCAAACGTCCTGCAGTGAAAAAGGAACCTAATACGCCAGTTGCGATATTCATAACGTAAGGTGAAAGCAGTGACGCACCATTCAACGCCCCGAAACATGAAAAGGCGACCATGAAGGCGAAGACGGAACCTCCAACCGGGCCAAAGAGAGCACGTCCAAAGTCAAGAGCGACGGTGTTGCTCAGTCCCACAGTACTCTAACGCAGTTTAGATGCAACGATCATAATGAGTGGAAGAGGTAGGTGCTCCACCTTATCGAGCACCACGAAGTAGGAAACATTTGCTAGCAGAAACAATAACTGCAAGGCAGGTTCAGACATTATGAGCATCCGCATGGCGATAAACTCGAACCGTCACAGTGGACATGCTGAGGTGTATGACTCGCGGAATGTTCTTTTCTGGTTCAGAAACTTCCCCTCCAACGTAGTTTGCCTGATCCCAGCCGTCGAATGCCCAAAGACCCGAGTAAAGAGCAAGGGCATATGCAGACGGGCTCGTAGATGTCCCATCGAAAATGGATGTCGTAAACGAGGTAGTTGCTCGACCCCTTGCCAATTGAATTATGCCAAGTAAAGTAATGGATATCTGAGAGTAGTTAAAGCTGTTCAGGAAGGTGAGCGGGGCAGAGCATACCAAAGAGAGGATCTAGAATGGAAGCAGTACAATAAGTGTCGTCTATCCAAAATGCTTAACAGGCGCCCACCTTTACGCTTGTGAAGACGACGGCAATCCTAGTTCCCAAAGTTCGGGCAACTACACACACAAAGGTAATCAACGAAACAGCAAGAATAGCTGTGACCTGAATGGCCCATTGTGGGATCTCATCCGGTGAAACATCACTACGGGTGGCATGCCAAAAAAGTCTGTTGAGGTATTCTGCAAATATGAGGCTAATGACAGCGTTGGCCCCTTGGGACGCATTGGATTAAGTCATTACTTCCGGGCAGGAGGGCATAGAACAGTACCAGGTTTCAAAGCAGATATAGCAGTCCAGGCGAACAAGTAGGACACAAGCGGACCGTACGCGTAAGCCAAGTATGCCTGAGCTCCGCCATTCAATGGTATCGCGGATCCCAGCTCCGCAAAGCTACTTGCGCCCGTCCAACCCAACAAACCAGACAACAACCACACGATAAGACTGGCACCGACGCTCCCAGTGTTTGCAATGACCACCCCTGGTGATGAGCTACGGCGGTGTTCAGTATCCGTGCGCTCTGCGTGTAGAATTGGCATACAATATACCTGACCCGATCTAAGAGGAAATTAACACCCCTGTTCGGACAAAAAAGTGTTCAGAACCTCCCTGTGCGCCCGCAACCAAAGCCACGCCTAAAGAATATGAGGTCCCAACATTTAATCAACGTCTAAACGCGACACAAGTTCCAGCGTACCATTGATTAACCCGATAGTTTTCTCCCCACCGGCACTCCGGACCTCGTCCGACTCACTCAAACTTGCGCTTAACGGCAACAGGTCCCTTTCAAATCCAAAGGCGGATCCAGAGGAGCGTGCTCTGTGGTGAGCTGTCGGTGCTGCACGTTCGAGTAGTTCAAGGGCGGCCAACGAGTCATCTGAACCATGAGAGGATCTCAAATGCAATGATGATCGCTCTTGTTCCGAGAAATCCTGGGCATGGGCAATTTGCCGTGAGTCATTCATCGAAGAGCGGGATTTATTGGCCGAGTCCTTCGCACTGGTGATACCCGATGGTTCAATTACTATTTTAGGCTAGTCTACGGAGAGCCATTCCCGCTCCCTCTGATTAAACAGCATTTGAACATTTCCCATTTGTCACATAACAGAATTTCAATCGAAAAATACCTTGACCATGGCAAGTAATTGAATGGAGAGTAGTTGTCGGAGATGACATTGGACAAAGAGTACCCACCGTGCGAGTAACAAAAGCATTCAGTTACAGAAACGCCTAACTGCTACTTTCCTTCTCATCTTCATGAAGTGCTTGTGCCACAATTCGATGGATTTCGACGCATCGTTCTTGGCACAGCTGAAGACTCTGCCGTTTACCTTTGAAGTCAACGAGCGACCAGAGGAAATGAATCGCCGCCCACCCGAAATGCCTTGGCCGGAAGTATGCGACCAGTCTGCCAAAGGCTTGTCGTCGAGCCCAGAGCGGGCATACATGCGCACAG
>WNFQ01001191.1_pt1 | contig 25304 bp, 26 predicted proteins | sample 5400171 | NCBI WGS metagenome assembly WNFQ01 (sample SAMN13153356, study PRJNA577476) | soil metagenome | isolation source: 20 cm soil under Madrone tree | place: USA:California | collected 2016-06-14
AGAGGTCGAGTGGCACCAATTCGCAATCCAGATGCAGCTTCGGCTCGTAGTTTAGCGGATTGCTGTAGTAAAATTTCAATCCTTGTTGCAGCGCCCATGAAATGATGTCGCGCAGTGTGTAAAAATAAAGATGCAGATCTAGCGCCACGCTGTAATCGAGCCCGATACACTCATCGTAGATTGCGTCACCACAGACGAAACAAAAACTGAATGCGATAATCTTGGCGTTCTGTCGCCAGATGAAGAACCGCGCGCGTTCCCGCATTCGCTGCGCGATGGCGCTGAAATATTCCTTGGTGAGTGTTTCAAATTTTAATGGCGACCGCTCGTGGACGGCGAGATACAGCGGATAAATCTCGTCGGTGAAAGGCGCAATCTCGCTCACGACCTCCATCTCTATTTTCGCCGCCCGGTCGGCCTTGCGAAATTTTCGGCGCAAATCTTTCCGGGTCGCCTTGCTTAACGTGCGAAAATATTCATCCCAGTTCTCATAACCGAGCGCCAGCCGCGTCATTGGCATGCTGGGAATTCGGGCATAACCATTTAAGGCAAACGTTTCGAGCGCCGAGCGATAGTTCGCCGGAAAATCCTTTAAGACGATCAGCGAAGCCTTCTTTTGGCGGGCATACGTCCCGAGACTCGCGAGCAGCGCGTTCGCCATCCAGCCTTCATCTTTCTCGTTGCACGTGCCCAGGTCGCCCGTGCCGGCCGCGCAGCCTACCATTAAAACCCGCATTGTCAGAAAACGCGGAAAAATTTTGCGAACGGCGTCGACGACAGAGCGAATCTTACCAGGCACACCTTCGACAAGGTTTTGCCGCACAAAGAACACCGGCTGGACTGCGCGTATGTGACTCGAACTGTCTTCAACCACCAGGTAGTGATGTTCGAACCCCTCCAACGTTTCTTCGACGATCTCATAGTAACGATGATCCTTGCACTTATTCCGAAAAGCGCGCGACCATGCGTCACAATTCTGGAGATCGGCCAGTGACGTGATCTTCGGAAATCCGTGCGGGATTGGAATGGTGTTGCCAACTGACATGGAGAAAAAGCCGGCCAATAAATCCACGGCTCGACGGCCCAATCAATTAACAGGAAGTTCGGTTTTCTCAAGCCGGTCATGGCACTGGGTGGACGCCGGTTCCGCTACAAATAAGAACGGCGAATGAGCGGATTCGCGGACTACTTTGTCAAAGACCTTGCGGCATCGGGATTTCACACCTTATGAAGGCTGGGGAAGATTTTTCTTTGCGAGGGAAGATTGCTGCAACAGCTGCCGCTGTCGCGCTAACAATTGCTCTGGGCGCGGTCGACTATCTCACAGGGCGCGAGTGGGCAATAACGGCTTTTTACCTGTTGCCGACGGGCCTCGCGTCGTGGGTGGCGGGCCGTTGGTCGGGATTGGTTGTGGGAGCGTTGTGCACAGGTGCATGGTTCCTCAGTGACATGCTCGATGGAGCAACGTATCAGCATCCGCTGATTCCTTTTTGGAACGGGATCATGCTGTTTATGTTCTTCGTCGTTGTCGTCTGGCTACTGAACGCGTTCCGCACCTCTCAATATCATTTGGAGCAAATGGTTGCCCGCCGAACTGCTGCTCTGCGGGCGGAAATCGAAGAGCGAAAACGGCTCGAATATTCACGGCGCATCTTAGGTGTGCACGTTGGCCACAAGGTGGCCGAGCAGATTCTAGCGCGCGATCCCGGAGTCGGCGGCATGGAACAGGAAATCTCCGTGATGTTTGTAGATATCCGATCCTTTACGGCACGCGCAGCAAATCTTAAGCCGGACGAAGCGATGAACCTGCTCAACAAGTTCCTGCACGCAATGGTGGAAGTGGTGGAGGGTGAACACGGCGGAATGATCAACAAGTTCCTGGGGGACGGTTTCATGGCGCTTTTTGGAGTGGACAGCGATGAGTTTAATCATGCCGACAAGGCGCTGGCGGCAGGGTGTGATTTAGAACGCAGAGTGGAACGTCTCAATCTAGATCTGGCCACCCGCGGCGAAGAACCGATACGAATCGGCATCGGCATCAACAGCGGACGCGCCATTGTCGGAAGCATTGGTTCGTCGGAACGGATGGAGTTTACGGTGATCGGCAACACGGTGAACGTCGCCTCCCGGATCGAAGCTTTGAACAAAACGGTGAACACCACTCTGCTCATCAGCAAAGCGACGCGAGACGCATTGCGACGCCGGATTTCATTGCGCGCGTTACCGCTTCAAGCGGTAGAAGGAATCGCGCAACCGCTGGAAATCTTTACGCTCGATTACGCGTGGACGTGAATACGGTACCAGAACCATCCGGGATGTCGAAGGTCCTTGTGACGCTTGCCGTTGTGGTGCTTATGATGGGCCTTGGGGTCGTCGATTATGTTACGGGTCGCGAGTGGGCAATATCGGCCTTTTACTTGTTGCCCACGTGCCTCGCTGCATGGAAAGTCGGGCGCTCGGCGGGATTGGTAGTGGGAGCGCTCTGTGCTGGCGTTTGGCTCCTCAGCGACGTGTTCAGCGGGCCGGCGTATCAGCATCCGCTGATTCCCGTTTGGAATGCCATCATGCTTTTTGTGTTCTTTTTCGTCGTCGTCTGGTTATTGACGGCATTTCGCAGCTCTCACTACCATCTGGAGCAAACAGTGGAGTGCCGAACCGCTGCGCTACGGGCGGAGATGGAAGAACGCAAGCGGCTAGAGCAAGCTAAGCTCCAGGGGGAGCGACTCGCAGTGGTCGGCTCCATGGCTGCTCAGGTGGCCCATGAAATTCGTAACCCGCTCGGCTCAATTTTCCTCAACCTTGACCTCGTGGAGCGGGAACTAAACGTTTTCGCAAGTTCGAACGGTTCTTCGGCAAACGAATGCCGAGTGCTTCTGCATGAGATGCATTCCCAGGTATCGCGAATCCGCCAAGTACTGCAGGAATATCTCCGATTCGCCCGAATGCCGAAGTCTGAACGCGCAGCGGTTTCGCTCAAGGGCTTTCTCGAAGAAAACCTTAATTTCGTGCAGCCTTTGCTGGATCAAAAGCATGTGGACTTGAGAAGGATGCTTGATCCAAACTTACCACCGGTTTGCGTCGACGCTGAGCAACTCTGGGAAGCGGTTTTGAATCTGATCCGTAATGCATTGGATGCAATGCCCGATGGAGGAAACCTGACGGTGACCGCGCAAAGGCATGGGGCAGAAGCCTTGATATCCATCAGCGATAACGGTCGTGGCATGACCGAGGAAGAAGCTCGACATCTTTTCGTTCCGTTCTTCACCACGAAGAGCGATGGCACCGGTCTCGGTCTCGCATATACGCAGAGGGTCATCAATGAACATGGCGGCAGGATTGATTGCGCTACCGCGCGGGGAAAAGGGAGCACTTTTAGTATTCAACTTCCGCTGGCTGTTGCTGCATGACATGACGATTTTCTTCTTCCAAGTACCGGTTTTACACGGGCCGCTAATCATTGCATCTGCGCGATTTGCCCCTTGGCGGGGCACTATCTTTTGAAAAGATTATGGACGAGTTGCACAACAAATCGGTTTTGGTAGTAGATGACGATCCGGCAATGCTCCGTGCGATGACTAAAGTGCTTGCCAGTGAAGGCATGCAAGTCACTGGTGTGTCTGATCCAGTTGTGGTTGTGAAGGAACTTGCGGACTCTGAAAAGCGATTCGATTTGGTGATTACCGACCTGCGGATGCCAATGTTCAGTGGGCGCGGGGTTTTGGCGCTTGCCGGTGCCCTGCCGGAATTGCCGGTTATAATTATCACGGCATTCGGCGGCCCTGATGTCCAAGCTCAGGCGCTGCGCCTGGGTGCCTTCGCCTTTCTCGAGAAGCCCGTCGCTGCCCCTCAATTGATTGACGTGGTGAAGCGTGCCTTGGCACGATCACCCATCCGAGAAGCATAGGCCTTCAAAAGCGCGGCGATTCAATCTAGTCCACGCTCCGCCAGTCGGAAGAAACGTCCGCTGATTCCCGGCGTTTCGCTATTTCTGTCTCGGTGACATTTTCAACCTTGAGCACTCCGCTTCGAATGTGGAGGTCGCGCTGAGGAAACGGCATTTCTATCCCGGCTTCACGGAATTTCTCAGCAATGGCAAAATTTATGTTGCTGCGGTAACGACTGGGACGCGCGCTCATTTCACTGCTCCAGACTACGAGCTTAAAGTCGATCGCGTTCTCGCCAAAATTCTCGAGAAACACACTCGGTCCTGGTTCCTTGAGAGTATGCGGATCTTCGCCGGCGACGGCCAGTAAGGTGTCCCTCACTTTCACGATGTCGCTACCATAGGCAACACTGACGGGAATGCGGAAACGCACACGGCGGTCGCCGTAGGTCCAGTTGGTCACGGGCGAATCGATGAACTTCGTATTCGGCACGATCATCATGATGTTGTCGTTGGTGCGGATGACTGTGCTGCGCGCGCGAATGTGCTCCACTTGTCCCGCAATGCCCGCCACTTCTACGCGGTCGCCGATTGTGATCGGCCGTTCAGTCAGGATGACCAGGCCACTGATGAAATTGCTGGCGATGTTTTGCAGACCGAATCCGATACCTACGCCCACGGCGCCGGCGAAAACTGCTAACGCAGCGAGGTGAATCCCAGTGTTCTCCAGGACAATAAAAATGCCGACCACAAGGACGATGTTGCTGACAATCTGGGCAATGGCGTATTGCAGCGAACGCTCGAGCCCACTGTCGGCGAGCAGCCGGTTGAAAAGAAAACGCTTTGTCCTGGATGAGATCCAAAACACCCCGATCAGGAGCGCAACCAGCAGAAAGATCTGAACCAGGCTCAGCTTGATGGCAGGAAGAGCCGCGTTCCAAGCCAGTGGAATTCCCGCTGCATTGACCGCCGTAACGGTGAAAAAGACGATCGCCGCCAGACTCAAGGTAGTTGTGACGATTGCGATGAAATTCGTGTCGATTTTGAAACGACTGAAAAAACGGCGGACGATCTGACTTTGTAAAAATCGCGCGATGAGGAGTCCGGCTGCAAAGAACCCGGCGAACGCAATCAGGCCGAGGATAGTTACGTAGTGGTCGCCAATATAGAAGAGCGGTCGTTCCAGTAGCGTCATCTCCACGTCCGCTAGTGTGAACGCGTTGTAGGGCTTCGCAACCATGGAGCGATCGAAGGCGGCTTAGTCCCAGCCGCTTCCCTGGTGGGAAGCGAAGTGTTGATCTGCTTGGAACGCTGGCGTGGCATCTCTGACAGAGACGCGGCTACAGCAAATCCTAACTACTGCTGCTTGGACGATTTTTCTTCGATGTATTTGATGACGTCGCCGACCGTCTGCAGTTTCTCTGCGTCTTCGTCCGGCACCTCGACCCCAAACTCTTCTTCAAAGGCCATCACGAGTTCGACGATATCCAGCGAGTCTGCGCCCAAATCCTCTATGAAAGAAGCCTGCGGCGTGACCTGCTCCGGGTTCACGCCGAGTTGCTCGACGATGATGTCCTTGACCTTTTCTTCGATCGATTTTTCCGCCATAAAATTTGTTCAGTTGGTATTAGTCGCGCGTGGAAAAGTCCGGCAGCTGCCGGACAGTCCGGGCACAGCATGGCAAGTAAATGAATTAAATAGGTTGTCAATCATTTTCGGGAAAGACGTCGGGCTGTTATGTATTCCGAAAGGTTTAGGGATCGCAGCCGTGGCATCTCTACTGAGATTCTTAAGATTTGCTTCCGTTGCCATCCGAGTTACATGCAAGCGATGTCCCAGCCTACTGTTGAGACTGTCGATCTTCTCGATCTGAAGCTGCTGCCTGCATGGGTAAAAGAACCTGCAGAGTCCAGAAGCTATGCAGGTTACACAGGCGAGGAAGAAAGCGGGCAAAAAACAGGTCATGGTCCGCCACGCGATAGGCCAAAACGCCGAACGCCGAACGTCCAACACCCAACGCCCAAGGCAGACAGGCGCCATCACAAGGCACCGCGAAACAAGGGTGGCACCGCCCGGCTTTTGCACGGTGCCAAAGATCGGCGCTCGCTGAATCGGCATCTTCCTCCGGCGCCAACGCTGGCGATTACGGTTCGTTTCCTCCCATACTCACCAGCATTTGAAAATGTCGCCGCGCAGATCAAGTCCGGCTCAGTTGCTTATTCGCTGTTTGCGCTGGCGCGTTTGTTTCTGGAAAAACCGGTAGGGTACGAGGCGTGCCTATCGACAAAGGAGGAATCGCCGCTTTATCGGCTTGGCGAGAACGGCACGGTCTCCGCTGACCGAGAATTCCTCGAGCGAAACGCATTCCGACTTGCTCACCGGGACTTTTACCAAATCGAAGTTGTGGAGACCGATCCAATTAAGGGAAATTTCTCGAATGTCGCGCGATGCCGATTGAGTGGAACGCTCCTTGGCCCGACTAACCATCACAATTATCAGCCACAGTTGCGCAGCCTTTACGAGCAACGTTTCAGCCGTCGAATGAGTTTTGCCGATTACCAACGGCAAATTGAGATTGTAAGCGATACCGCGTTAATCGAGCGCTGGAAAGAAGAAGCACGAAAAGTAACGACCTATACGACGTTACGCGAAGAAACTCCTCTGACATTTTCTTCTGCGGTGGAAGCAGAACGGCATTTTCGGTCGCATTATTTGCCCGGATTGATCCGTAACGTAACCGAATCGATGATCGGCGGCGCGTTGAGCCGACGTTTGCCGGATCGGACACTGCATCGGGTGATCGAGGAGGCGTGGGCGCGAGAGACCCGCTCACCTTCAAATATGATGCAGGAGCTAGCCGGCCGGTTCCGAGAACACGGGTTGCAAGTTTTTCGCCATCGCCGCGGCATGTTGTTTGTCTCACCAATCCGGGTTCGCGCATTTGTTCACGAACAGGCCGGCGTGTCGCTTTCTGTGAATGCGATTCTCCAAGAGCTGGCAGGAACGCCTGGAATCAATCGTAAACAACTTTCCGAAAAATTGATTGGCGATGGCGCGATGGAAACTGCAGAGCCACGCAGGCTGGCGCTCGCGTCGGACCTGCGTTGGCTGATCAACGAGGGTTACGTCATCGAGTTCAACGATGGCTCGCTCGATGTACCCCGGGCGAAAGTCAGCCCGCAGGATCCTGTAGCAGCGGTGGAGTCTGCTCCGAAGTTGTCGAATGGGTCAACCGCCGAGCCGGCGGAGCAGCCGATCGCCACGACGACCAGACGGTCTGATCGCCAACGCCCTTCCTAGATGGCACCAGCTTTTTTAAGCGCCTTGTAAGCGCCGTGTTTGTTGATCGTCTTTAGACCGCGCGCCGTGACGCGGACTCGCACAAATTTCTTCAGCTCCGGCACCCAAATGCGCTGGTAACGCAAATTTGGCGCGAAAATGCGCGGTACCATTTTCGTCACGTGCCGACCGACGCCGCCTTTTTTCTTGGCCAAACCACGCCGGTGAATGACGCTGCCACGCATGGCTTTGGATCCTGTGATATCGCAAATTCTTGACATAATTGAGCCCGATAAGGCCGCGTAAACTGCCGTGTTGAGGCTAGCGCGTCAAGTGGATCGCAAGCGCGACGCAGCGTCAGTCAAAGCCGATTGGTGATTGGTTGAACGCTTCAGCGTTGCTCGCAGTCAAACCTAGCTCGCACAAGAGGCTATGTAATTTGCACGATCGAAATCGCACAGAGCCAATGCACAAAAATAATCATAAGCTGCGGATCGGGATCGTCGGAGCAGGCAACATCGTTCGCACCCGTCATTTATCTGCCCTGAAAGCGAAGCCGGATGTGGAAATCGTAGCGGTTTCCAATTCCACATACGAAAGCTCCGAGAAGTTTTGCAGCGAGAATCTGCCGGAAGCGACACCGATAAAAAACTGGCCGGAGTTGGTGGCGTTGCCCGGCATCGACATTGTGTGGATCGGCACACCGCCTTACATGCATTCGGCGGTGACAATTTCCGCGCTTGAAGCGGGCAAACACGTGTTTTGTCAGGCGCGCATGTCGATGGATGTGGCTGAAGCGGAAGAAATGCTTGCTGCATCAAAACGTTATCCCGAGCTGGTGACCATGCTTTGCCCGCCGCCGTTTGGAATGCAGGCGGATTTGATGGTGAAAAAGATCCTGGCGGAAAATTACATTGGCCGACCACATCTTGTGCGGCTACAAAGTTTCACCGGCAATTATTTGGATCCTGAGACTCCGGCGCACTGGCGGCAAAAGATCGAGATCAGCGGACTTAACACACTGACCCTCGGAATTTACGTGGAGGTATTGCAACGCTGGCTTGGCGATATCACCGGGGTATTCGCGCGTGGGAAAATTATTTATCCGATTCGCGAAGGTTACGACGTGGTCGTCCCTGACATGCTGACCGTTCTCTGCAGTTTCGAAAATGGCGCGGAAGGTGTTCTGGAGTTTAGTGGTGTCAACGCAACAGCGTCAGGTGATCGGCTGGAAATTTACGGCAGCGCCGGCACACTCACGTACGATTTCACTTCCGATGTCGTGCACGCGGGAAAGCTCGGAGATCGAGCGCTGCACGTGGTCGATATTCCTCCGGAATTGGAGGGTGAATGGCAGGTGGAAGAAGATTTCCTGGCGGCGATCAAGTCAAAGGGCCGTGTGCATCCCCATCCGAATTTCGAAGACGGCCTGCGATACATGCGCGTCGTCCAAGCTGTGGCTGATTCTCGTGCGCGGAATGAATGGGTAGCGATTGCAGGCTGAATCCAAGTCTAAGCGACCGTCGATTGAAGAAGCCGCCATTCAAGGTGTCATCGCGTTTCCTACGAGAAATCTTCTGACCCCCAATGCCCACACTAGCAGCGTGACAAGCTGGTACCACGCGAAGAACCGATCGTAACCGCGCCGGCCGGCAATGAGACCGCCGCCGGCAAGTAGCGCGTATTGCCCGACGAACGGCACGTACCATATCGGCTGGAAAAGTTCGCCATGAACTGCCGTTTGCGCGATGTCGAGGAAACACATCGCGATGAAAATCGAGTAATAACCCGCTCGGTTTCGTTCGAAGCGGCCCTGGTGTTCTTCCTCCTCCGACAGGTCGGGCGGGTAAAGAAAAACTGTAAGCAGGTACAGCGCGACGGTCCAGGCGGTCAGCACCAGGAATTTGTCGAACGTCCAGTTGACTTCAGTGTTCCAGCTGAATGTTACCCACCACTGCAAAACCAGCAGCAGCAAGGTCGCGACGGTAAGGACAATGTGGACCTCATCGAGCGGGTTTTCTTTGCGTCGGTAAAACGCGCGCCCAGCTCCCGCGAGCAGATTGGTCACACCGAGACCGATGATTATCGACATCAATGCCGCAATGAATTCGAAACTGCTCATCAGGTTCTGTGCGTTCTGCATGGCGCGCGAGATTAGTGTAAATCGAAAAGGAAAATCGAGCGGCAAATGCCGACTTCTGGGGAGCACAGGCTGCCAGCCTGTAAGTCTCGGCAGCTTGCCGAGACCGAGGTAGTCCGCGTTATCTAAAATTGCGTGTGCAAAGATGTTGCCGGCAGGGCCGCCGGCAACTACAGGCTGGCAGCCTGTGCTCCCCAGAATTACCAAACGCGCAGCTGTCCGCATACGCCGCTAGAGCCCTCGGGGAGAGCTGGCCTTAAATAATAGCCAATCAAATGCGTTGTTCAGATCGGCTAACGCCGCGCCCTCGATCGGATCGTTATGGTAGGCACCACGCAATTCGATCACGCGTTTTTCTCCTGCGTACGCGTTAACCACCAGCCGGTGAAAGCGCGGCGCGACCACTTCATCCCTTTGGGCCAGCAGGAAGATAGCCGGCGCATGAATCGCTTTCGCGTTCTCAATGCTGTCGAGATCTCGCGGAACCTGCAATGCGATTGGACCCGCTAATAGCCACAGATTCCACCATCCAAACTGACGAAGGATCATCTCACGCAGCGGCGGTGGATTCTGCAAAATCAATCCGGCGATCCCGGCAGGCCGGGACGCGGCAACATGAAGCGCAGCGCTTGCGCCGATGCTTGTCCCGAAGGGCACGATTGGTCGATTGGCTGCGTGATGACTCAGTTCATCAAAGATCGCAACTGCTGCCGGTCCAATCCGCGATAGTCGCACTGGTCCAGTGCTGCCGCCGAATCCGGGATAGTTCATTCCCCAGATCTCAACCGCGCGATCGCTCCACATTTCGGTCTCCGCGGCCGCCCATCGATCAGCGCGATCCGCGTTGCCATAAAAACGCAGAATGAAAATATCTGCGTGGCCTTGTTGTCGCGCGCGATGCGATTTTGCCGTCCACACTTCCAACTCGCCGTTCTCGAACGGAACAGTTTTGCGAGCGGCGCTACCTGCGTCGATCGGTGCTCTGGTCGGAAAAAGAATCAGATGATCCGGCAAACTTCCGAAAAACATGAGGGCGAAATATACGAGGCCAATTGCAAGCAGGCGCCACAGTGGTGGGAGAATTCTTAGCGTCACATTTGTTTAGCCCACGAAACACACGAATGATTAGAAAATTCTAGAAGGACGAAGCACAAATGACGAATGACCAACTAAGCCCGAATGCTGAAATAACGAACTAGCACTCTCCATCTGTTTCTGGCATTCAAAATTTCGTCATTCTTTCGTCATTGGGCATTCGACATTCGTCATTTCTTCGCCTTCTTGATTTCCTATTCGAGCAAGAAAAGGCCCTACGGGGCTGATGCAATCGTCGAATTCGTTGCACTGCTTTTCTCTGTAGCCCCGAGGAATCGCTGATACAAGAACGATGCAAGAATTGCGATAATGGCGACGACGACGAACGCGCCGATGCGATAGAGTTGATCGAGCTGCGAAAGGTCGTGGAAGAAAAGTTTTATGACGGTGATGCCGAGCAAACCGAGACCCGCGTAGCGGACAGGTGCAATTTCCTTCCGCATCCCAACGATAAGCATCAATAGCGCGAACAATGCCCAGGCGATGCTATAGCTCATGTCGCGGGCGAAATTTCCTGAAAATTGAAACGTCAACGCGGCCGCGCCCGGCGTGCTGAAATAATCGGCGATCTCGATATTCACGATCAGAAATGCGAGCACGGTGCCTAGCGTGTAAAGCAACGGCCGCGCATTATGCCCGAGCACGCGATGGTGCGGCGGCGCCAGCAATCGCGCGGCGGCGAACAAACACACCGCCGCGATGCCGTAGGTGTAAAGATACCAGTTAAAAATCGGGAACGCGGCGCGCGGATGATAACTGAGCACGGCGGGATTGAGCGCGAGGCGCGCGAATACAACGATGAGCAAAGCGACGCCCGCCAGTCGCAGTCCCGGATGCGGAACGCGACGAAAAAGCCAGCAAAGCGCTGCGCCTTCCAAGGCCCATCCGACTGTGATCCATTGTCGATCAAACTCGATTGGGAAAATCAGCGTAATGAAGAACAGCGTGGCGCCGCCGAAGAGCGCCACCTGTGCGTTTCGAGCCGGGTTGGTGAACGGTGTGCCTTTGAGCAGCACGAACAGCCCGAGCAACGGCGGCACCGCAAACGCAGCCGGCACCAAACCTGGAACTGCGCCGGGATAAGCGTTGCAAATGAGTTCATACACGAGATAAAAATGCAACGGTCCGGCCAGTGCGGCCGCTGCCCACGGCACAGTTTTCGCAGCAAACTTCCGATGGAAAATGAAGGGAAAGATGCTGAACACCGCGTAAAATCCGAGGTACCAAATCAGCGGCACCGTCGCACGCGCCGGATCGAAATGCTGGAAGTGCCTCGCGTGTTCCAATGCGAGCACGCAAGCGAGCCCGACCGCCGGCAGCACATCGAGCAAAAGAATTGCGCTCATGCCCAGAAGCAGAATCACCAGTAACAACGCGAGCCCGAACACCGCGGACGGAGTCACTAGAGGCAACCGCACCGTTACCATGATTAGCAGCAGAAACGGCAGCGCAGCCGACAACGCTGGAAGTTGCACAGAGAGATTTCCCGGATCGGTGATGTCGCCGAAGAGTTTTGGCGCACGTGTTCCGGCCGTGATTGAGCGGCGGCTCGCCCAACTTGCGGCAACCATGAAGAAAATCGCGAACGCAGCGAGGATGAACAGCGATGTTGGCAAGCCGGTGAGTTCACTCGGAATCCGCAGCAGCCACGTGCCCATCGCGATCAGCGTCAGCAAAAGCACAGCGAGAATCGGAAGCAGCGTGGCAGTTGCCAGAGCGAGAACAATTGCGAGAAGATCAACAATCAACACGAACGGCCAGATGAGAATCGAAAGCTCGGTGAGCTGGAAAATCGGCATCAGCACTAGCAGGAGCGCGAAGGCCGGAAAGGCGTGGCTCCACCACGGGATGTGGATCTTGCGCAGACGTTGCAGCACAAGCGGCGCCGCGGAATGAAACAGGGCAAAAATGAAACAGAATGCCAGCGCGGTATAAAGATTTTTCGTGGTGAGATGATAGGTCGTCCATGTGGCGAGGAGTATGAATGCCGCCAGGCCTGCGAGCGCATCGACGATAATCAGCTTGGTTTCGAGCAACGTGAGCGCGAGCACGCCAAGATCGATAACAAACAAGTAGGTGAACAAAAGCGTCGGCCGCTGCGCGATCGTTTGGAATGACAGCAGATAAAATGCCGATAAAATCGCGGTGGTGGCGAGCCCGACTGCGCAGGCGAGCAGCTCATGGTTCACTTTTCCTGTGCGCCTTGCCCAAGCCACCGCTGCCAGAAACAGCCCCTGAAATCCGGCAAACACCGCCATCACAACAAGGACCTTATTGTCGGCGAAATACTTTTCGGGAACAAAGAAGGTCGCGACCCAGGCAAATTGCATCAGGGCAGTTCCAACCGAGCCCAGAGTCGGGAGCGCACTCCACCGTTGTCGTTGAGCAATGGCGAGCAGACCGATGTCGAGCAACGCAATATAGACGAAAAGTCCGAGCGGATGATCCTGACCCGTTGATAGCAATAGCGGCGTGAGAAAGCCGCCGGCGATACCGAGCACAGCGACGACAATCGCGTTCAACCGGACTGCGAGCAGGAACGCGACCGCTGTAATCAGCGTCATCAGCAGGAAGGTTGGAATGAGACCGAAGAATGAGAAGTGATAATAAGACCGGCAGGCAAAGGTCACGGCATAGAGCACAAGGATGCCAGTCGCGCACAGCGTCTGCGCGGTGACGGCGTTTTCCTTCCGTTTTAGAAGCAGACCGCCAATGAGAAGACCGACGCCAACGACAAACCCGATGGCAACCCGTAGCTCCGGCGGGATGAGATTGTGCTCGAACGAATATTTAACGAAAAACGCTACGCCGAGGAAAAGCGCGAGCCCGCCGATCCACGCGAAGAGTTTCGCGCCCATGAATTGCTCCCAATTAATTGGCGGTCTGCGCGGCGCTGCGATTTGAGGAACGGTTGCTTGGACGAATCTTTCCGGAATTGGCGGCGGCACCGATTCTTTCTCTGGCACGGCCGGAGCAGGTGTTGTGATCCGGACCGGTGGCGGGACGGTTTCCATTGCTGCCACAGCGCCTTGCGGCTCCGGGATGGGGACGGTATCCCTTTCCAAACCGCGTACTTCATTTTCAAGTGATGACAATCGCGCAGCTAAGTCGTCAAGGGCACGCTTCGCGGTATTTGCCTTGGCGAGCGCGACAAACGGCAGGACGCAAATTGCAATCAACAGACCGATACTAAAAAGGATCAGGAGTTCCATTTGTTCGTTAAGTTTGACCCAATGTTGGGCTTTGCCGAAGAGGATAACTGCTTTGCGCGGCGGGTGTTAATTGATAAAAATTGCGGATTTCATCGACGCTTTCAATTAGAACACGTCCTATGAATGACGCTGTCATGTTGAGCTAAGCGAAACATCTCTGATTTATTTCAATTGCGTCATCGGTCCAAAATCAGTCCGAGATTCTCGCTTCGCTCAGAATGACAAAACGAGATGGGTTTGATGAACATTCATCACTTGGAGTTGTTCTACTTTGTCGCGAAACACGGCGGCATCGCAGCCGCGGTGCGGAACATTCCCTATGGTATCCAGCAACCTGCAGTGAGCGGCCAGATCGCCAAGCTCGAGGAATCGCTCGGCACCAAGCTTTTTCAGCGACGCCCATTCGCGCTTTCGCCTGCAGGCGTTGAACTGTTCGAGTTCATTAAGCCGTTCTTCGACAACGTCGAGATCGTCAGTGAGAAGCTCCGTCAAAACAGGTCGCCACAATTGCGCATTGCCGCGCCTTCAATCGTGTTGCACGACTATATCCCCGAGTTGCTGCAGAAGCTTCGGACGAAATTTCCCGAATTTCGCCTTTATCTGCATGAAGCGGCGCGTGCCGAAGCCGAAAGATTACTCCTGGCCCGGGATGTCGATCTTGCGATTACCCTAGTCGAGAAAAAATCGCGCGCTGGGATCGAGGTTCGGCCGTTACTTGAGCTGCCGTTGATTCTGCTCGTCCACAGAAAGTGGAAGCTCGCTCGCGCAGAAGACCTGTGGAAGCGCGACAAAATTGAAGAAACGCTAATCAGTCTCCCGCGAACTGACCCCATCCACGCTTCTTTTCAGCGCGGTCTTGAGCGGATTGGAGTGGAATGGTTTTGCGGTATCGAGGTCAACTCGGCTCGTTTGATCGAGCGTTACGTCGCGGGGGGTTATGGAATCGGCTTGGCAGTAGCGGTCCCGGGCTTCAAGCCGGCCCAGGAGGTGCGCGTTTTGGAGTTGCCGGATTTTCCCCCGGTCGTTGTGGGCGTCTCGTGGTCAGGCAAGCTTTCGAATATTTCAACGCAATTGCTGGCCGAACTGGAAACCGAAGCGCAAGTGCAAATGCGCCGAATGAAAGGCGGAGCCAGGCATTAGCCGAAGTTAATTTCGTTGCCGTTGCGGCGTGCTAATCCGCCTCGTCTTTGAGCATTGATTTGAGCTGCTCGCGCAACTGCGAATTCTCTTCGTGTCCGTGAGCAGAAATAGCATGCTGCACCGCTGCTTCGAGCACCTCTTGCTCACTTCCGGAAATTTTGAGGGAGCAATTTTTCTCGCTGGGATAATCTCTGCAATCGATCGATTTTCTATTCGCCATGTCAGCCTCCTGTTCTTTTTGGTTTTCCTTCGATTCGCCAGCCAGAAAGTTTTATTACGCCCTCCGAGATTCGAGTGGGATCTAATCACGTCTCGCGCTTCTGCTACGCTTCAAAAAGCGGCGTCAAGCCGCCGCACTCCAAAGCCCCGAAAGCTTTCGAGACGAAAAAAGCCGTGCTGATTTGTGTTAATTCGTGGTTAGCTCTTCTTTAATTCGTCCAAATCTTTGAGGACTTGCTCGCTGTGCTCGACCGGTTTCACCCCGGTGTAGACCTTCGCGACTTCGCCTTTCGGGTTGATGATGAACGTGTTCCGCGCGGCAAGTTTGCTGCCTTTGTAATCCATCACCGATCCATACTCGGTGGAGACTTTCGCATCCGGATCGGCGAGCAATTTAAAATTGAGCCCTTCCTTGGCGCAAAAATCTTTGTGCGATTGCGCGGTGTCCACGCTTACCCCAAGAATGACTGCGCCGGCGCCCTCGTACTTGGCGAGATCGCGCTGAAAATTGTGCGCCTCCATCGTGCAACCGCTGGTGAAATCTTTCGGATAAAAATAAAGCACCACCCATTTGCCGCGATAATCCTTCAGGCTCACCTGCGACCCATCGCCGGTCGTGAGACTAAAATCCGGCGCGGCCTTGCCGACCTCCGGTTGCTGTTGAGACTCCGCTGCCATCAAGGCCAACGTGCCAAGACCAAGGAATGCTGACAAGATGATGTTTTTCATATCCATGCCTCAGTTTTCGAGCATCAACGCGGCGAGTCAAGGGCTGCGGCGAATTGGCTTGCGCTTTGGCGCCCGGTTTGAGGCAATAAACGCCGTCTATGCCAAGGCCGATGGTTGCCGAAAGTCTTCCGATTAAGCCAGCGCGACTGATTCTTGGTTTGATTGCCTGCATCGGGCTGGTCCTCGCGTTGTTGACGCTGTTATTCGGTTTCACGTCGATCCCGGCGAACTCCATTGGGGTCAAGACACGCTTTGGCGCGTTCCACGATAACGTTAATCCCGGTCTGGCTTACGCCATTCCATATGTTGATGAAATTCAGATCGTCCCTACGCAGCGCCTGCTAAAGCTCGAGTTCGGCTTTTTCACACCGGGCGCGACAAACATTTACCAGGGCGACCCTGAGCCGCAGGAAACCGAGACGATGATCACAGGCGACCTCAACACCGCCCTCGTTCCGTGGGTGGTGCAGTACCGCGTCACCGATCCGAAGATGTATTTGTTCGGAGCGCGTGAGCCGGAGAAAACGTTGCGCGATCTTTCCGAAAGCGTGATGCGCGAAGTAATTGGTGATCGCACTGTGGATGAAGTGCTAACCATTGGCCGGCACGACATCGAGACGTCAGCCTTGAAACGCCTGGCCGATTTGAGTTCGCAATACGATTTGGGAATCCAGATTCAACAGGTGCAGCTCACAAGTGTCCGACCGCCGCCAGCGGTGCAGGCGGCGTTCAACGATGTCAATCAGGCCCAACAGGAAAAGCAAACCGCAATCAATCAAGCTTGGGCGGTGTATAACGACGCCGTCCCGAACGCGCGTGGCCAGGCGAAGGAGCGCGAGAAACAAGCCGAAGCGTATGCCTTCCGCCGGGTGAACGAGGCAAAGGGCGAAGCGCAAAAATTTTCATTATTGCTCGTCGAGTACCGGAAAGCATCTGACATAACGCGACGGCGTCTTTATCTCGAAGCGATGCAAGCGATTCTGCCCAATTTGCAAAAGAAAATCATCGTCGATGACAGTTTGAAGAACATTCTCCAGACGTTGCCGCTGTTGCCGGCGGAACAAACCCGGACCTCGCCATGAATGTGATCGATGTGACTCCGCGACCCGCGGCGCTATCGGCCGTTGTGCGTTTTTTGCAGAGCCGATTCATGTCTATCTTGGGAATTCTTTTCATCTTGACCGCATTCAAATGGGGAACGCTGCTGTTTATTGTCCATCAATATGAAACCGTGATCATCACGCGTTTCGGCAAAATCGTTCGCACCATCGCCACACCCGGATTGAAAATGAAGCTGCCGGTTATCGATAAAGTGCAGCGTTTCGATAAACGGATTCTCGCCTGGGACGGCCCGCCAACTGAATGTCCTACCAAGGACAAGCTTTACATCATTGTCGATTGTTTCGCGCGTTGGAGGATCAGCGATCCGTTCCTCTACTACAATAGACTCAATGATGAGCGCAGCGCGCTTTCACGCCTGGACGACATCCTTGGCAGCGAAACACGCACTGCCGTCGCCACGCACGATCTCGTCGAAATCATTCGCGTAACCAAAGGACGAAAACCGTTGCGCGACGAGGAACTTGAGAAAAGCGGCACCATGTTGCCCAGCACGATTCCCGAAATTGAACTCGGTCGCGGTGAGATCGAAAAACAAATCACCGAACGCACTCGGCAGAAGATTGCCGATTTCGGAATCGAATTGCTCGATGAACGTTTCAAGCGCAGTAAATACAATCCAGCGGTTGCGGAGAAGATCATCGAGCGCATGTCGAGCGAGCGGCATCAAATCGCCGCACGGTTCCGTTCCGAGGGACGCGGCGAGGCCGCGAACATCAGCGGTCAAAAGGAAAGCGATGTGGCATCGATCAGTTCCACCGCGACAAAGAACGCGCTCGAGATCGAGGGAAAAGCCGACGCCGAAGCCGCCGCGATTTACACAGCGGCATTCAGCGCGCCTGATGCGCAGGAACTCTATTCCTTTTTGCGAAGCCTCGATGTCATGCGCGCCGCCTTTGAAAAAGACACCACCGCAGTACTCTCGACCAACAGCGATCTGGGCCGAATGTTGAAGTCCATGGCCGAAGCCGTGGCGTCAAAACCGCACTGATGGGCTCAGGCGTGAATCCGCGTGTTTCTGGGGAGCGCAGGCTGCTAGCCTGCTGATCTCGACAGCTTGCCGAGATGGGTTAATGGGCGTCACCTAAGAAATTACGTATGCCAAGATGTTGCCGGCAGGGTTGCCGGCAACTACAGGCTGGCAGCCTGTTCTCCCCAGAAACTGACGCGCGCGCTACCCAACACTTGTGAAACCTGTTCGAATGGTCGTTTATCCTTATTCGTGAGAATCTGGACGATTGGCCACTCAACGCGCAGCATTGACGATTTTGTTTCACTGTTGGAACAGAACGGAATCAAGTTGCTCGCTGACGTGCGATCATTGCCCGGCTCGAAGCGCTATCCGCAGTTCAACAAGGAAACGTTGGCAGAATCATTGAGCGCACGGGGGATTCGCTACGAACATTTCCCGGAGCTGGGCGGAAGGCGAAAGCCGAAGGCCGACTCGCGCAACACCGCGTGGCGCAACGCTTCATTTCGCGGCTATGCCGATTACATGGAGACAGAGCAATTTCACAAAGGTGTCGGCTGGTTTCCGATTACCTGAAGGCGCGCGATATAGAGATCATGCACATTCTCGACGCAAACAGAACCGAGCCGCATCCGTTTACATCAGCAGCGCACATTGTGAAGGGCCAACTGAGCTACGGCGCCGAATCGCTATTGTAGGGCGTTTCTGTGAAACGCCGGCGTGGTTCGCGCCATGTGCGATGGGCAATATAAGCCGGCACCGGCGGCAAAAGTTTCTCCCGCTCCATCATTCTTTCCGCCAGCCAGTGGAACCATTCGGAGCCCGTCTCGCGCTTTAGCTCGCGACGCCATTGCTCGGCCCAAACGTGAAGCTTCTCCCAAGAGAGAAGAATCGGACCGCTGAAGAAATCGTCCACCAGATCAAGGGTGAGCTCGCGGCGAAATAGTAATACACCGATGCTTTCCCAAGTGAGCGAAACCAGATAAACTGCGTCCTCGCCGTCAGGTCCGAGCACTTCGCGTATTTTCTGCGTGTCCGCACCATCCGGCAACGACAACACACGGCGGAGTGCACTGGTAAAAGCTGGGCTCTGGAATGATCTCACTAGCTCGAGCATTGCCTCCCGTTGTCTGCGTTGGCGGTAATGTCGGATTTGCGCAGCTGCGAAAATGACGCCGGCCGTCACGGCAAATGCATTGATCAAATTTGCCAGAGTCGAGAGATCCATTTCAACGAGGATCGGTGACGCGACCGAGAAACAAACAGACGCCACTCGGCACATGCTGAATCGCGTAAACGAATGGACGATCGACTTTCACTTCGATCGGCGGCGGGGGAGGGGACCTCAAAGCAGTCCCCGCCATCATTGCGACGGCGGTTGCCGCAGCCGCTTCCGTTCCTTTTTCGTCCACTGCGATGAAGGTCTTGTGAAAGATCTGCGAGATGTAGAGGTAATCGTTCGGCTTGCGCGGCGCGATCTTGTCGAAATTCGCGCTGCCCTGCGGCTTGTCGAACGCAGTCTTCATCCCGAGCGCTTCAAAGTTTTCGGCCAACGCGATTGTAGGCGGCTCAATCTTGAATTTTGGCAGATAAAGATCGACGTCGCGCGTATCGAGTTTTGCGCATGCAGCGAGCGTGTCGCCTGTCAGCTTGGACTCAAGCGCTCGCAAGCCATTTATGTCGTCCGGGAGGAGAAGAAGAAATTGGAGTTCATTCCCCACGTAAGGAAGACTCACAGCAGTAAATCCTTCGCGCTTCGCATACCCGAAATGCTTATCAGTTTTGTGCATCGTCGGAATATTGACGGGTGTTCCGCCGCGAACATGAAACGGTTTCGGTTGCGTCGCGTTGTCGGAGAATTCACTGGCCCAGGGGGCTTTTAGATAAAGCGCGTTCGCCAGGACCAGGCGCGTTGTTTTGTCCAGTGCCCTTCCTGGGATCAGATCGCGAATCCGATCATGCGTCTGGTCCGCGACCCATTTGTTAATGCGCTGCGTAGCTGCCGCAGCATTGGCAACGAAATCGATAGGCTCAAATGCTCCACCGAAATTTTGTTTCACCAATGACAGGTAAGTCTCGCGAAACGCATAGCCCTTTTGCGCAAAGAGCCTGTTGGCGATGTTCAATGTGATCGGTTCACTCGGGCCACCAAATTTCTTAGATTCCTTCACCAGTTCGGCCGTCTTCGCGCTCATCTCTTCCAGCGAATGTTGGAGCGCGGCGAACGAGGGGGGCACACCGCTATCGTTTCCAAAATGCAGAACACGCGCCATTTCCATGCGCGTCTCGCCCTCGGCGCCGGCGAACGTCATGGCCAGAGCGGTTTCGATTGAGTATGGAGAGACGCAAAGATTGTCGTCCCGCGTCGCGAGCTGGTGGTGAAGATCGACAGCGAGCTGATTTGTCGCTTTTGCCGCCAGGTCAAAGTTCGTTGCGCCGTGCGCCATTTCAGCGACTAACGCGCCGAATACGTGCAAGATCAAAAGCCGTTTCATGTCGTGATGAAACACTGAAATTGGAAGTGTTGCGATGAATTTTGGAGTGCGGCGACATGTCGCCGCTTTCAAAGCGCGGACGCGTCCGCGCACCCCAAATTTGAGCGACGTCGATTTGTCGTGGCTCGTTGTATGCGATGCGCTCAGAATCCGCTTCTCCCCTTCGACAAAGGGGAGAGGATTGAGGTGAGGGATTCCGAGCGTTAGTCCAGTCAGACGCGAACCCCCACCCCAGCCCTCTCCCTTGGGAAGGGAGAGGTCAACACAGCTGCGTATTGCAGACACTCATTAGCGCTGATTTAGTGCGTGACCTGAAGAAAATCATGGCCGCGCAACGCAAGCCGAACCTAATTCTTTTTCTGCCGGACCAGCAGAGAGCGGATACGCTCGCTTGTTACGGAGGTGTGAAGGTACACGCTCCGAATCTTAACAAGCTTGCTTCTGAATCCGTGGTTTTCGAGCGGGCCTACGTCACCCATCCGGTCTGCACACCTTCGCGTTCTTCACTAATGACCGGTACGTGGCCGCACGTTAACGGATGCACGCGCAACAGCGTGCCACTGGATCGGCGGTTTCGCGTTTTTCCCGAGCTGATGGAGGATAGAGATTATCAGACGTCATACATGGGCAAGTGGCACCTCGGCGAGGAAGGGCCCGCCGGACGCGGATTCCGCGAATGGATTTCCACTGAACACCACGGCGACTACACAAGTTTCCTAATCTCAAAAGGCATCGCGCCCGATAAACAAAACGGCCGATTCTCAGAACTGGCCATCAGCAACCTGCCCCTTGATCTATCGCGGCCAAAATTTCTGGAGCAACGCGCCTGCGAATTCATCGAAAAACATCAGCGCGATCCTTTCATTCTGGTGGTGGCATTTGTAGAACCGCACTCGCCTTACAATGGGCCGCTCAACGACGAGCATCCACTTGATGAAGTGGCACTCGATGTAACCGCCACGCTTCCCGAGAGTGAAGGTATTCCGCTGCGCTACCGGCTAATGCGCGAATGGCAGCAAGCGGAAGCGATCCTGGATCGCCAGCGATTGCCGACTCAATTGTTTTTCGGGATCACGCCCGAGGAATACCAAAGCATCAAACAACGCTATCTAGGTCTTGTCACTCTCGTGGATCAGAGCATCGGCGCCATTCTTGGCTGCTTGGAACGGTTCGGCTTGAACGAGCACACGATCGTTGTGCATACGAGCGACCACGGCGACAGCCTTGGCGCGCATCACCTTTTCGGGAAAGAAACAATGTTCGAAGAAGCCGCGCGCGTTCCGTTGCTGATTCGGCTGCCGGACCAGACGCGCGGTAAAATAATTTCGCAACCAGTGAGTCATATCGATTTCGTGCCAACGTTACTCGACCTGCTTGGCCAACCCAGACACTCTCAATGCGCCGGCAAAAGTATGCTGCCGTTAATTCAAGATGAAGCCATGACGCCAGATAATATCTTTCTAGAATGGGCGCCAAACAGGACAAAAATAAAGAAGGGAACATCACTGGCCCGGCGGCGCATGATCAAGCGCGCGGTCGAAGAGTCTACTCGGACGCTTGTTTCTCCGGACGGCTGGAAGCTTTCTCTGCGCGACAAGGATTTAGACGAGCTATACAACTTGAAGGACGATCCGTGGGAAACGCGCAATCTTTACTCGGAGCGTCAATACGCCTCAGTCGTTTCCCGCCTTGCTAGCGAGATTCACCGATGGCAGGAATCCGCAAACGACAAATTAAGGATTTGAGCGGGTAGCGTGTGAAGGCCTGCAAATGATGAACAGGAACGCCTCGCACCAACGTAGCGACGCCGCGCGGCCCCGAAAGCTTCCGCGCGGCGCGTCGATCCTGGCGCCTGACAAAGATTTAAAGTCAAGGCTTGATGAGCATTTTGGCTGTCATGGGTTGGCCTAGTGCGTATCCCAAGCCAGATGTCAGGGTTAGCACAACGCTGTACGATTGAAGGTTGCCGGATCCTCTGGGGTTAGGCAAGGTTTTGATCAGGATTACTCCGTAGCCTTCGTGACCGATTTGGGCCGGGGAGGCAATCGCAACGTAATCAACTCCGTTGATAGCGGTGCCGCTAACAGAGAAGTTTACGTACGGGTAGTAAGGCAAGTAACCACTCCCACTGGACGTGGTCTGCCTCATATCCAGGACGAATGAACCGGTTTTCCCCCGGTTGACATCGCCGCTGCTATGAATAGTAGCGACCAGGAGTTGTTGCCCAGGGGGCACAGTCTGGCCGCGCACCTGAGTAATCGCGCTCCCAAGCACGAATACCAAGCCGAGGCTTAGCACGAGGTTCTTGATGATTTTTGTTTTCATTATTATTAATTTTTCTTTCTTGTTTTGGCTTTCTTTGATTTCTCGTCATTGAGAACTCATTTCCGGCCGTTCACTGATGTAGTGCGTAAAATCCGGCGCGAGGTTACGCGGCAAATTCAGAACAGGTGGAACCACGGAGTCCGCGGTTCGGACAGAAGTCGGATTATCGTATGTTATTCCAAACAGAGAGCCACCGTGCCGGTGAAGCGTGACAGTTGATTGCGAGCGGTGTTTACTTGAGTAGTCACTAAGCCCCAGGTGAGTCAATTTGTTACGGGGCTACCCCGCCGATGAACATGTGTTCGCACCGGTCTCGTCGTTGAATAATCTCCAAAATTTGGCGAAGGCCTGCAAAGGATGAACCGAAACGCCGCGCACAAACGTAGCAACGCCGCGCCGCCCAGAAAGCTCTCCGGGGACAGCGCGGCGCTCCATTCCTGCCGCCTTTCGAAGTTCGCCACTCGTTTTACTGGCACGTTGCAGAGCCGGGTGCAGCGATGCAAGGCTTAATCCACATTGTGGCTGAGCCAGGTGTGCCTACTGCATATCCTGCGCCAGCTGCCATCGTTACCACAACGCTGTACGATTGACGGTTGGCGGATCCTCTGGGGTCCGGCAAGGTTTTGACCAGGAGCACTCCGTACCCGGATGCCCCAATGAGTTTTGGGGAGACAAGCGCAACGTAATCAACTCCTTGGATAGCGGTGCCGCTAACAGAGAAGTTTACGTAAGGGTGGAAAGCCAAGTAAGTCTGCTCACTGGATGTGGGCTGCCTCATATCCAGGACGAATGAACCGGTTTGCCCCCGGATAACATTATCCGTGCTATGAATAGTGACAGCCGGGAGTTGCCCAGGAGGCTGAATTGCCTGGCTATCGCCGCGCACCTGCGTGATCGCGCTCCCAAGCACGAACACCAAGCCGAGGCTAAGAATGTTTTCATTTTTATTTTTCTTTCTTGTTTTGGCCTTCTTTGATTTCTCGTTATTGAGAACTCATTTCTGGCCGTTCACTGAAGTAATGCGTAAAATCCCCCGCGAGGTTACGCGGAAAGTTGTAGAGACAGCCGCCTGCTCGCGAACACCTTCGGAATGCCGGCTGGGAGAAGACAACTTCTTCAGAACGAACAGCGAACCGCGGATCATCTACCTTGGCCCAGGCTACTGTGGGCAGGCAGCGGATGGCACCGATCAGGGTAAAGATGCTCTAACAGAAGATAACAACCGCAACCAAGTCATTTTTGTTCTGGTGACCTTTGTTATCTGCGGTAGGAAACTGACGAAGAGCTTATTTCGGGGCTACGCTTAACCGACTCCGAGTGAAGCGCGCTGGCTGCCGGAATATATTCTCTATTGCGGCTGCAGCCGGGGTCGGTGACCCCGGCCACATGCTGCGGATTCACGCTTTAGAATTGCACATGCATTTCGCCTCAGGCGATATTCATTGAAAAGAGACTGGCATTGGCTGCAAGGTGACATGTGAAAAGGTTTCGCTGAGAGCCTGTCCGGAGGCAAACATGTTTCGCGTCGCCTGCTGAGTGAACTTGTAAATGGCATTCGGGACGGCGCTGCCGGTGCCATTTACCCCGCCCGCATCTACTACAAGCAGATTGCCCGCCCCATCAAAGGCCAGACTTTGTGCGCTGCCCGGCACCGAACCAAAGGTCGTTCGAGGATACCGATGGAGAACTCCAGGCGGATCGTATTTGTAGATTTTGCCGCCCAAATCCGCCATAAACAGATTGCCCATGCTGTCGAAGGCCAGGCCGGCTGGGCGATCGGACGGATCCAACGCGGCAAAGGTAGCGCGCGATCCGTTCGGTTTGTATTCATAGATGCTACCTTGATAGATGTTACCCATGCTGTTATCCGCCACGAACAGGTTGCCGGCGCTGTCGAAGGCCATGCCTTCAGGGTGGTACAGCCCTGAGGCAAAGGTGGCTCGCAAGCCGTTCGGTTTGTATTTATAGATGATGCCGCCGTCGTAATCCGCCACAAACAGATTACCTGCCTTGTCCACGACCGGGTCGGAAGGGTAACTCAACCTGGACGCAAAGATGGTTAGCGTTCCGTTTGGCGTAATTTTATAGATAGCGGCCTCGCCGCTGGGTCCATCGCCCACGATCTCGTAGTCCACGAAAAACAGATTGCCTGCGCTATCAAAAGCAAGATCTGATGGCTTATATAATCCGGAGGCGAAGATGCTTTGCCCTCCGTCCCAGGTGAATTTAAAGATCTCGCCACCGCTGGCATCGCGTCACGATACGCACAGATTCTGTGCAGACGCGCTGGAATAGATCAGAATAACCGCTCCCAACCCCGCTAACTTACTGAATAACTGTCCGGCTCGCCCAATGGCAGATTTGAATTTAGTTTCTGTTAATTTTGCTTTCATAGTTGGCCCCTGTGTTTTGTTTTTCTTTAGTTGGTTTGGTCTGTCACTGAAGTAGTCCGTAAAATCCGGCGCGAGGTTACGCGGAAAATGCAGGAGACTTGCGAACCACGGACTACGCGGATGTCACGGATCGGTCTTCAAACAAAGGGAAGGGAGCAAAGGTCTTCCCAGATCAGGTCAGCTCTGGTCTTTGTTCGTTATCTTTCGCTAGAAAACGAAACCCGATTCGACCGGCCGGGCGGTTCAGCCGCTGCAGCCAAGACTGCCGGAGCCGAAGAAGGCTCGGCTCTGCTACTCCGTTCTGA
>WNFQ01002776.1_pt1 | contig 25292 bp, 22 predicted proteins | sample 5400171 | NCBI WGS metagenome assembly WNFQ01 (sample SAMN13153356, study PRJNA577476) | soil metagenome | isolation source: 20 cm soil under Madrone tree | place: USA:California | collected 2016-06-14
CCGATTATCGTGACGGCGTGACGAAGTCATCGCAATTTCTTGCGCGCGCGCGCAAACGGATTCCCGGCGGAGTGAATTCGCCCGTGCGCGCGTTTCGTAACGTTGGTGGCGAACCGTTCTTTATCGCGCGTGCAGAAGGCGCGAAAATTTGGGATCTCGATGGAAATGAATATCTCGATTACCTCGGAAGCTGGGGGCCGGCGATTCTCGGGCATGCGCCGAAAGTGGTCGTGGACGCGGTGCGCGACGCTGCCGCGCGCGGGTTGAGCTTTGGAATTCCGAATCCGCTCGAAGTGGAAATGGCGGAACTGATCTGCGAGTGGATGCCGTCGATCGAGAAAGTGCGGATGGTGAATAGCGGCACGGAAGCGACTATGTCGTGCATTCGGCTCGCGCGCGCGTTCACGCGACGCGACAAGATCGTCAAGTTCGACGGGTGCTACCACGGACATGTCGATGCCTTGCTGGTAAAAACCGGCAGCGGCGCGCTCACGCATGGGCAGCCGAGCAGCGCCGGTGTGCCGCAAGTATTTGTCGATCTCACAATTTCGTTGCCTTTCAATAACGCCGAAGTGGTGAGAAAAGCGTTTCGGGAAAACAACAGTGAAATCGCAGCTGTAATTGTCGAGCCGATTCCGGCGAACGCCGGACTCTACTTTCCAGAAGAAAATTTCCTCCCTGTTTTGCGCGAGGAATGCGAACGAAACGGTGCGCTTCTGATTTTTGACGAAGTGATCACAGGGTTCCGTGTGGCGCGCGGTGGCGCGCAAGAAGTTTTCGGAATCAAACCTGATTTGAGTGCATTGGGCAAAATAATCGGTGGCGGGTTACCGGTTGGCGCGTTTGGCGGGCGCGCCGAAATCATGGATCAGCTTTCACCAAATGGTCCCGTTTATCAGGCCGGTACGTTGTCCGGCAATCCACTTGCGATGGCTGCCGGACTGGCACAACTGCGGGAGCTCGATCGGATCAACGGCTGGAAATTGCTAGAAGAACTGGGTGCGCAATACGGAAAGCTCGCCCGCGACGCGATCAACAATTCAAATATCGACATCACGTTTCACCGGCTCGGCTCGATGTTTTGTGTGTTCTTTGCCGCTGGTCCGATCGTTGATCTAGCGAGTGCGCAGCGAAGTGATTTGAAAATGTTCGCCAAGTTTTTCCACGGATGTCTGAAGCGCGGCGTTTATTTCGCGCCGTCGCAATTTGAGACTGGATTTATTTCTACGACGCACACGCCCCAAGACATCGCACGTACAGCTGCTGTCATCCGCGAAGCGCTGGTAGATTTGTAGGGTGATTCTGTGAAACGCCACGGGAATGGCGTCAGACGCCCTGCAAAACATGATCACCGTTCGGCCAATTTGCGTCGGCAAAGCGAATAGACTAGGACATGCCGCTGTGAGCAGCAATTCGCGAATTCGGCCTGCCGCGAAATTTTTTTTCGAGGGCGACATAAAGTTTTTTGTTAAAGGTGTGACGTACGGCCCTTTCAAGCCGGATGCCGACGGAAACTATGTGGGCCGCCCTGATCAAGTCGACATCGATCTGGCGCTGATGCGTCAGGCCGGGCTGAATCTGGTGCGCGTTTACCATTCGCCGCCCCGCTGGTTTCTGGATCGTTGTGCTGCTGCAGGCATGCGCGTGCTGGTGACGCTTCCCTGGGAAAAACACATCGAATTCCTGCGTGAAAAATCGACTCGCAAACAAATTACCGAAACCGTTCGCGCTGCCGTAAGCACACACGCAGGGCATCCAGCAATCTTCGGTTACCTGGTTGGCAACGAAGTGTCCAGCACGATGGCGCGCTGGCTCGGTGCACGGCGCGTGATTGAGTTTGTAGAGAAATTAATTCGCATCGGGCGCGGCATCGATCCTGATGCTCTGTTCTCCTATGCCACCTATCCGCCGACCGAATATCTGTTGCCGCAGAATGCCGACTTTTGCTGTTTCAATGTTTACCTCCACAATCAGCGGGATTTCGAGGGCTATCTGCTGCGACTGCAAAATCTCTCTGGCGAGCAGCCGCTCATTCTTGGTGAATTCGGCATGGACACGATCCGGCATTCGCAGGATGAGCAGGCGGAGATGCTCGGGTGGCATATCGACAGTGTTGTAAAATGCGGCCTTGCAGGGACCGTTTTTTTTACCTGGACCGACGAATGGTTTACCGGTGGCGAGGAAATCACAGATTGGGCGTTTGGGATCGTCACGCGCGAGCGCAAACCGAAGAAAGCGTTCTACACGCTTGAGGAAAAACTGGCGCGAAGGGATTCAATCGTCCCGCATCTGCCGTTGCCGCGGACGCCGTTCGTCTCGGTGATTGTGTGTTCGTACAATGGGGCTCGCACCCTTGCGGCGTGCCTTGAGTCGTTGGGTAAACTGAACTATCCCGAGTATGAAGTCATTCTTGTCGATGACGGTTCGACCGATGACACAGCCTACGTTACAGCGCAGTTCCCACAGGTGCGCTACATTCATCAGAACAATCACGGACTAAGTCACGCTCGTAACACGGGGGCCATTGCTGCCAAAGGCGAAGTGCTTGCCTATACGGATTCTGACTGCATGGCAGATGCCGATTGGCTCTATTATCTCATCGGCACGCTTGTAAGCGGCGATTACGCCGGAGTCGGCGGACCGAACATTACGCCACCCGCGCAAGATTGGATTCAAGCGTGCGTCGCAGCGGCGCCCGGCGGACCGAGTCATGTCTTGCTTACTGATACAGTCGCCGAGCACATTCCCGGCTGTAACATGGCGTTTTATCGCTGGGCATTCGAAAGCATGGGCGGCTTCGATCCCGAATATCGCAAGGCGGGGGACGACGTCGATTTCTGCTGGCGCATCCAGCAGGCAGGCTGGGTCATTGCTTTCAGTCCAGCCGCAATTGTCTGGCATTATCGACGTTTTACACTTCGCGCTTTTCTAAAACAGCAGGATGGGTACGGGGAAGCCGAGTCGCTGCTTCGCTTCAAGCATTTGATCTTTTTCGGGCCAACCGGCACGGCGAAATGGCGTGGCCAAATTTATGGCGCGACGCGGTTCAGCTGGTTCGTTAATCGCCCGGTGATTTATCACGGGATTTTCGGTGAAGGATTTTTCCAATCGATTTATCCCACGCCGCAGTCGGATGTAGCCGCGTACCTGAGCAGCATTGAATGGTTTGCGCTGACGATTTTTCTTTTTGGCCTGGGCATCTTTCTGCCGGCGCTCCGAATCGTTCCGTACCTGATGGTGGGCGGCACGTTTTGCGTAGCGCTTTCCTACATGGTGCGCGCTCAGATCGAGCCGAAATTCGACACTGTCCGCGCGCGACTGCTCGTGATTATTCTGGCGTTTGCGCAGCCGCTGGTCCGCGGATTTTCTCGATATTTCACATGGCTGCGGTTCAAACGCACACCGGCCAACGTTATTCGGCGGCACGAGCATTTACCGGAGCGCGCCCGCTTTGCAAGCAATCTGAGTCGCCGCGTTTTCTGGAGCGAGCAGGGTAGGGACCGCCACTATTTCTTGGGCGAAATGTTCCAGTTGCTCGAAGAGGAGGGCTGGCGGTATTCCGCGGATAGCGGTTGGAATGAGTGGGACATTCAAATCTACGGCAACTTCTGGTGGAGCATAGTGCTGCAGACTGTCACTGAATATCACGGCGCCGGAAAATGCTTGACCCGTGTTCGGCTTCGTAACCGGCTGGTTACGACGACGATTATCTTAAATCTTATTGCATTGAGTTTCTTGATCTATCGCCAGCTTAACGTTTCGCATATTGAACTTTGGTCCATCGGTGCATACCTGATTTTTCTGTTTTTCCTGTGGACGCGGGCGCGCGCACTGAAGTCACGAGTAGCAGAGCTTGTCGATCTCGCAGCGCATCGCGCGGGTCTGCAGCGGATAACGCGCAAAGCTCGAATCGCTCCGGCAACCGCAGCGCCCGAAGTCGAGGTAGCAGTGAACGTCGCCGATCCGGCGTCGCCAAATTTGCCTGGGTAGCTGGAGCCGGAGTCGCTGACTCCGGCAGCCGCGCTCACCGATCGCGGCTGCAATCATCAGAACTGCAACCGCACCTTGCCTGAACCGCGCACGATGTGGCCAATTCGTTTGGCCTTTAATCTCGAGATCACGCGTTGTGCATTTTCCTCCGCAATAACCGCCACCATGCCGATGCCCATGTTAAACACTTGATACATCTCTCGAACGTCGATCCTTCCATTTTGCTGCAGGATTTTGAAAATGCGCGGTACGCGCCAGTTTTTCGTCTCGATTATCGCATCGCAATTCAGAGGAAGAATTCGCGGTATGTTGTCGATGAGACCGCCGCCGGTGATGTGGGCGAGACCTTTGATCGCGCCGCTGGGAATTTTTGCCAGAAGCGGCTGATAGTTTTTGTGCACGCGTAACAACTCGCCGCCGACAGTCAACTTTGAGCCGGGCAGGCGCGAAGCGACTGTGAGCTGCATTTTGTCGAACAAGATTTTTTGCGCCAGCGAGTAGCCGTTGGTGTGCAACCCATTTGATTCAAGGCCGAGAACAACGTCACCCGGTTGAATCATTTTGCCATCGATGATCTTGCTGCGCTCCACGACGCCGACGATGCAACCCGCGAGATCGTATTCGCCCTCGCGATACATCCCGGGCAGTTGCGCCGTTTCACCTCCGAGCAGCGCGCAGCCCGCGGATCGGCTAGCGCGAGAAAGGCCACGAAGTAGTTGTTGAAACACGCGGGGCTCGAGTCTCTCGCAACCAATGTAATCCAGAAAGAAAACAGGGCGCGCACCCAGCACTGCAATGTCGTTTACGCAGTGATTTACGAGATCGGCGCCCACGGTGTCGTGTTTGTCCGTGGCAAACGCCACCTTCAACTTCGTGCCGACGCCGTCAATGCTTGCGACCAACACCGGCTCGCGCATTCCGGGAAAATTCGCGCGAAACAATCCGCCGAAGCCGCCGATTTTACCGAGAACCTGTGGGCCATGCGTTTGCTTTACGAGCGATTGAATTTGTCGTTTAAGCCGGTTCCCAAGATCGATGTCTACGCCCGCAGATGCGTATGCCTTTGTTTTTTTGTCCGCAGATTTGAAACTCGCTCGTTTCCCAACTCGTTCGCTGCTACCCTTTGCAGCTTTGCCTTCTATCTCGCTACTCCCATCAGCTCGATTCACGGATTTTCGCAGATTAAGTTCAGAATCTGAATCTGTGTAAATCTGCGTAATCTGTGGATGTCGATCTTTATTTTAGATCGGCAAACAACCTCGGCTGCGCTTCCTGATCGGCGAGCGCTTTGGCGCGTTGCTCGCGTCGTTCCATGATGAACTTGTCCAATGCGGGATCGAAGGGAAGGGGATAATCACCAGTAAAACAGGCGAGGCAAAAACTGTTCAGCGGTTTTCCCGTTGCGCGTACCATCCCTTCGACATCGAGATAACCGAGACTATCGACCCCTAGATATTTGCAGATGTCTTCCATCGACATCTGATTTGCGATTAGTTTTTCAGGATCAGGAAAATCGATGCCGTAATGGCAGGCAAATCGGTGTGGAGGGCAACTCACGCGCATGTGCACCTCCTTCGCTCCGGCCTCGCGCAGGTTCACCACGCGGGCGCGCGCGGTCGTGCCGCGCACGATGGAATCGTCCACAACCACTACGCGTTTTCCGGCGACCATTTCCTTGATCAAATTTAACTTCACGCGCACATCGAAATCGCGGATCAACTGACTTGGCTGCAAGAATGTGCGGCCAATGTAGTGGTTGCGAACGAACGCGTGGGCGTAAGGAATCTTGAGTTCCTCAGCGAAACCAAGAGCAGCATAATTTCCCGAGTCCGGCACCGGCACAACGATGTCTGCTTCAACCGGAAATTTTCTCGCCAGTTCGCGTCCCATCTCCATGCGCACTTTTCCGACGTTCACGCCTCCGATCATGCTGTCGGGACGTGCGAAGTACACGTATTCAAACATACAAAATGCCGGACGCTCCTCTGGAAACGGCCGTTCCGAGCGCAAGCCGTTCTCGTTGATGATCAACACTTCGCCAGGTTCGATCTCGCGAATAAACTTGGCATGAATGAGATCAAATGCGCATGTTTCAGATGCGAGCACATACGCCCCGTCGAGTTCGCCAAGTGCGAGCGGTCGCCAACCGAACGGATCGCGCACCGCGATCAGTTCCTGTTCGCTCATGATGATCAGCGAAAACGCGCCCTGAATCCGCCGCAACGCCGCCAGGATATTTCCGCCATTGTCTGACGGTTGCGCCAAAAGATGTAAAATGATTTCGCTATCGGCGGTGGTTTGGAAAATCGAACCTCTCCGCTCCAGTTCATCGCGCAAAACATCGGCATTAATCAAGTTGCCGTTGTGTGCGATTGCCATCTGACCGCGCACACAATCGACCACGAAGGGTTGCGCGTTTTTTATCGTGCTGGTGCCGGTTGTTGAGTAACGCGTGTGACCGATCGCGCGTGTCCCCTTCAGTTTCGCCAGTTCTTCCTGACCAAACACCTGTGAAACGAGCCCCATGTCCTTATGCATGAGAAAGCTCGTGCGGGGACCGTTGCTCGTGACAATGCCTGCGCTCTCCTGTCCGCGATGTTGCAAAGCGAACAGGCCGTAATACGTCAACACGGCCGCCTTCGGGTGACCGAAGACACCAAACAGGCCACACTCGTGCTGCGGTAGCACGAGCGAGTCCGGCGCGTGCTCCAGATCAGATTTATCTGAAAGGCGGATCACGAGAAATAATCCATCAGATTTGTAAGCATTCAATCCCGCGTTTTTTGATCGGACTTCACAAGCTTGGAATGCGCTCAGCAGACGAGTCGCTCTCGACCACTCGACGAACTGAATTCCACCAATCGTCAAAAAGATCGGCAACTGGCCAGGCGAATTTTTTGTCTTCCACTTGGATCCGCAATTGATCGCCTTCGACTTTGCCGAGCCGCTGAAATGGGACCGCACGCTCGCGTAATATTGATTCCGCTTTATCGAGGTTTTTAGGCGCGACCGAAATGATGATGCGCGACTGCGACTCATTAAAAAGCACTGTAGCGGCAGGCGTGTCGCCTGCTTTCAGATCGACCTTCGCTCCAAAAAGCTTTTCAGGATTGAAGCAGCTTTCCGCCAGCGCGACCGCAAGCCCCCCTTCGGAGCAATCATGTGCGCTTTTGATGAGGCCTTCACGGATCAAACCACGCACAGCGTTTTGCACTTTGATTTCATGTGCGAGATCGATGTGTGGTGGCGGCCCGACTTTCAATCCATGGCAGACTTTCAGGTAACTCGAGCCCCCTAAGTTGTAGCCAGGATCGTTGATCCCGGCGCAGGCATCATCCCGACCTCTCGGGACTACGGTGCCGACCAAAATAATCACGTCGCCATGATTTTTGAACCATTGCGTGGTGATATGTTTTTCGTCATCAATCAATCCGACCATCGCGATGGTGGGGGTCGGATCGACAACGCCAGCCGGGTTCTCATTATACAACGAAACATTTCCGCCCGTGACAGGCGTGCCAACTGCGCGACACGCTTCCGCTATTCCTTCAACTGCTTCACGAAACTGCCAGAAGTTTTCTGATTTGTAAGGATTACCGAAATTCAGGCAATCCGTCACAGCAAGTGGCTTTGCACCGGAACAAGTGAGATTGCGCGCTGCTTCGGCGACGGCAATTTTGCCGCCTTCACGCGGGTCGAGCGCGCAATACGTCGAATTGCAATCCGTGGTAGCAGCCAGGATTTTGTTGGCGTAACGCACGAAGAATACCGCGGCGTCCGAGCCGGGTTTTACAATCGTGCCGGTGCGCACGGTGTGATCGTACTGTCGATACACCCAATTCTTGGATGCAATCGTAGGATCGCTAAGCAATTGCCTTAACGATTCAACCACAGAGAGCGCAGAGATATTCTTCACTAACTCTGCGTCCTCAGCGACCTCTGCGGTGGGTTTTTTTGCTTCTCTGGAGTACAGCGGCGCTTCTTCGGCGAGCGCTTTGGCTGGAATTTCCGCGGCAATCGCGCCGTTGTTTCGCACGCGCATCATACCGTCGCTTGTGACGCGACCGATTTCCGCGCAGGGCACGTCCCATTTGTCAAAGACTTCACGGACAAGGTTTTCTTTTCCCCGGCGAGCGATGATCAGCATTCGCTCTTGCGATTCGCTCAGGAGAATTTCGTACGCGGTCATGCCGGGTTCGCGCTTGGGCACTTTGGACAGATCAATCTCGATGCCGCTGCCGGCTCGGCTAGCGGTTTCGCAGGTTGAGCAAGTCAGACCTGCCGCTCCCATGTCTTGAATTCCGGCAATCGCCCCGCGAGCGAGCAGTTCGAGACATGCTTCGAGCAGTAATTTCTCCTTGAACGGATCACCTACCTGCACCGCGGGACGATCTTCGCGTGACTGTTCGGTCAATTCGCGCGATGCGAAAGCTGCTCCCGCGAGACCGTCACGTCCTGTTTCGGCGCCAACGTAAAACACAGGATTGCCGCTGCCTTCTGCTGTGCCGCGGGCGAGCTCGTCGTGACGCAACACGCCGAGGCAAAAAACATTTACCAGAGGATTGCCCTCGAAGCTTTCATCGAAATAAATCTCGCCGCCAATCGTCGGGATCCCCACGCAATTTCCGTAGTGTGCGATACCGGAGACGACACCCGTGAACAATCTGCGATTCGCTGCGATTTTCGATTTTCGAATTTCGGAACTCGAATTTTCATCCGTTATCGGTCCAAATCGCAGCGAGTTCAGGCAAAACTCCGGACGTGCGCCCATGGTGAAAATGTCCCGAATAATTCCGCCCACTCCGGTGGCTGCGCCTTGGAACGGCTCGATCGCGCTCGGATGATTGTGGCTCTCCATCTTGAACGCGACCGCCCAGCCATCGCCAATATCGACAACGCCCGCATTTTCTTCGCCGGCCTTGACCAAAATGTTTGGACCGGAGGTGGGAAATTTTCTCAGTTCTTTCCTCGAATTCTTATATGAGCAGTGCTCGCTCCACATCACGGAGAAAATTCCGAGCTCGGTGAAATTCGGCTCGCGACCCAGGATTTTCTTAATCCGCTCAAACTCCTCCGAAGTCAGACCGTGTCGTTTGATCAGCTCCGGTGTGACTACTGGATCGGCGGTCGGCGTTGTGCGACTCATTGGCCAATCAACTTAACGAATTCGCCAAGTCTGCTCAATGACGCAAACAGCAAATACTTTGAATACCTCGTCGCGATTGCAGTCAAACTTAAGGCGGACAGGAGCGTCCGTTCAAGCCTTGAGTCACGAACTTGAGGTAAAACTAACCACAAACAGGAGGGATGAGAGTGAAGAAAACAATCATTGGTCTGATCTGCGCGCTGGTAATGCCGTTAGCTTTTGCGCAAACCAGCACGACAACGACCGAAGAAACGACAACGACGAACAAACCGACAACGACAACAGACACCACTACAACCACGACCTATACAACCGGAGCGGTAACGACCTATGAGCCCGGCAAGACGATTGTGGTTAAGAGCGATGAGGGTCCTGTTAGCTTCGCGCTAGGCACTGCCGCGCGAATTGTTAACGGCGCCGGCAAAGTGGTGACAGCCCCGCTGCGAGCTGGGCAGAAGGTGCGCGTTTATTACACGGGCCCAACTGAACATCGCACGGTCGAGCGCGTGATCGTCGAAGATTAAGCGAACAGTGTTCGCAAAATTCAAGCCGCAGGGTCGCTGATCCTGCGGCTTTTTGCTCTAGCCGTCGCTCTGTGAGCGACGTGCGCGCTTCGCACCCGCCTTCGGATAGCTTCGGCGCGGCAGGCAGCGAAGCGGCTACAGATTTGCGTTCCCCGGCGAAATCAGAGAACGTTTCCGTTGTGGCTTTCGACCTAAAGGATATTATCGCCGCGCGGCTGGGTGAAAATTATCAGCTCCACGAGCGGCATTTGAACCGGACACTGGTGGCAGCCCAGCGAGTCATTGGATTCGACAAGGTCTATGCACGAGCAGAGGGCGCGTACCTCTACGACATGGATAACCAGCCGTATCTCGATTTCCTGAGCGGGTACAGCGTTTTTAACATTGGGCGAAATCATCCGATGGTGCAGCAAGCAATTCGGGACGTGCTGGATCTCGATCTTCCGAACATGGTGCAAATGGATTGCTCGCTCTTGAGCGGGTTGCTTGCAGAAGCAATCACCAAACGCACACCGCCCCATCTAAATGCCGTTTTCTTCTGTAACTCCGGGACCGAAGCGATGGAAGGCGCGTTGAAATTCGCGCGCGCTGCAACTGGCAGAAAGCGCGCGGTGTCGCTGGCGAGCGCGTTTCACGGGCTCAGCCTCGGGGCGTTGTCATTGATGGGCTGCGAAAGTTTTACCGAGGGATTCGGTCCGTTAATGGAAGGATTCGACGCGCGCGTACCGCTCGATGATATCGATGAGTTGGATCGACAACTGCGCTCGCGCGATGTGGCGGCATTCGTGATCGAGACCGTGCAAGGAAAAGGATGTCAAACGCCGAAAAGCGATTTCTTTGTTCGGGCACAAGAACTTTGTCGTAAATACGGAACACTGGTGATTTCCGATGAAGTCCAGACCGGGCTCGGGCGCACTGGAAAGATGTTCGGATTCCAGCATTGGGATTTGGAACCGGACATCATTACGCTCGCGAAAACATTGAGTGGCGGTTACGTGCCATGCGGTGCGATCGTCACCCGTCGCGAGATTTACCAAAAAACATTTTCCCGAATGGATCGCTGCGTCGTCCACTCGACCACTTTCGGTCGGAACAATCTGGCCATGGCCTGCGGGCTAGCAGCGCTGGAAGTGATAGACAACGAAAACTTAATCGAGAATTCTGCCAAAATGGGCTCGCTACTGATAGAGAAAGTCGACAGTCTCCGCGCCCAACATTCGTTCATCAAAGAAGTTCGGGGTAAAGGTCTGATGATCGGCATCGAATTTCAGGAGCCAACGGAGTTCAAACTCAAGATGGCGTGGAAACTTCTGCACAAGATCGACAAGGTGCTTTTCGCGCAAATGGTCGTGACCCAGATGCTGAGCAAGCATTGTATTCTTACGCAGGTCGCCGGGCACGCCATGGACGTTCCCGGGGCCGATGTGGGAGTTAGGAAATAATTTCGTGCGTGCTGCCCTCGGCTCCCGCAAATCCGCTGAGCCGCGGCCTGTGTCCGCCTAGCCCATCGAGCGGGCTCCTGTTTTCGTTAGGATTCGTACGGGCGGCGCCGACAGATTTTCGATTGTCGATCTTTTGATCGGGGCGTACGTTTTAGATGAAGAGCAAAAACGGAGGATTTAATTATGAGCACTGCTGTCGCTGAAGAAAAAAAGACGAAGCTGAATCAGCTCGAGCAGCTGAAGAAGTTCACCAAAGTTGTCGCGGACACTGCGGATTTTGAATCGATCAAGGATTTCAAGCCGCAGGATGCGACGACGAACCCAAGTTTGGTTTACGCTGCGACGCAAAAGCAGGAGTACGGGCATCTGCTCGAGGAGGTGCTGGCTGATCGCAAGAAATCGGGCCTGAGCGGTCACGAGCAGATCGAAGACATCTGTGATCATCTACTGGTTCAATTCGGTTCCGACATTCTCGAGATTGTGCCTGGACGCGTCTCGACCGAAACCGACGCGCGATTGTCGTACGACGTGGAAGGTTCGATCAATAAGGCGCGGCGACTGATCGAGCTTTACGGGGAGCGAAAAATTCCGCGCGAACGTGTGTTGATCAAAATCGCGTCGACTTGGGAAGGACTTCTTGCGGCCGAGCAGCTGCAAAAGGAAGGGATCCGCTGCAATTTGACGCTGCTGTTTTCGTTACCGCAGGCGGTGCGCGCGGCCGAGGCAAAAGTGCAGCTCATCTCGCCATTTGTCGGGCGAATTTACGATTGGTACAAGAAAGAGATGAAGCGCGATTACACCGGGCCGGAAGATCCAGGAGTGCAGTCAGTTACTGAGATTTATACGTATTACAAGAAGTTCGATATCCCGACTGAAGTCATGGGCGCGAGCTTCCGCAATATCGGTCAAATCCGCGAGCTGGCCGGTTGCGATTGCCTGACGATCAGTCCCGAGCTGATGAAGGAACTTTCCGAATCGACCGAGCCGCTCGAACGCAAACTTGATCCTGAAAAAGCGAAAGCGGCCAATATCGACAAGCTTGAGTTGGACGAGAAGAAGTTTCGATGGTTGCTAAATGAAAATGCGATGGCTTATGAAAAAACCGGCGAAGGAATCCGCAAGTTCGCCGCCGATGTGATTAAGCTGGAGAAATTCGTCGCGAGTAAGCTCTGAACCACGGATCAAACGGATTACGCGAATAGAAGATCAGTGGGAGATTCGAAGGGGCGCGTTGTCATTCTGAGCAAAGCGAAGAATCTCTGATCGCTTGCTTTAATATCACCAAGGCGATACTCAGGATGTTTCGCTTCGCTCAACATGGCAGTGGGAATGCTTGAATTTCCATTCGCGACATCTGTGTAATCCGTGGTTGAAAAATCGTGTTCAACGTTGTCTTGATCGAGCCGGAAATTCCGCCGAACACAGGTAACATCGGCAGGCTTTGTCTTGCAACGCGGTCGAGCTTGCACCTGGTGAAACCGCTTGGCTTTTCGCTCGATGATCGAGAATTGCGCCGAGCAGGTTTGGATTACTGGGAGGAAGTGCATGCGCAAGTATGGGATTCCTTTGAAGCGTTGCGACAACGGCAGCCGCCGGACTCGCGCTATTTTTTTCTGACGACAAAAAGCCAACGTCCTTATCACCAGGTGCAGTTTCAGAGAAAGGACTTCCTGGTTTTTGGTCGGGAAACGAAAGGGCTGCCTGAGGACATGCTCGCCGCCAACGTTCATGATTGCATCACCATCCCAATGCACGGGACGCGAAGCCTTAACCTGGCTACAGCTGTCGCGATTGTGTTGTTTGAAGCTGTGCGCCAACAACGCTAAGCAGTGCTGGCGGACTGAAGGCAACGACCGGCATTTTGTGGCAGCGAAGGCATCCGGCAAACATCACGCTCACGTTGAATAAATGAGAGCCTCCAAAGGTCAACCAACTCAGAAGGAAAGATCTTGTGAGAATATTTGTTGTTTTAATTTGCAGTCTTGCGCTCGCGTCGCTCGCGCTTGGCGCGCAAGAAGAGAAAAAGAACGAACAACCAAAGAAGGGGACACAGGCTGGGCAGGTTTCGCAACCGGGTGGAAAACCCACAGGAGCAGGCAATCAGACAGGTGTCGCTAAGTCAGGACAGGTCAGTGAAAAACGTAAGCCGCGCACAATAACCCAAGAAACCAGCCATGTTGAGAACGCGATAAAGAATATATATCATGGACTCTTCGGCAAACCCACTGGAGCGGGTAAGCCGGCTGAAACCGGTAAAGCTGCAGCAGCAGGGAAGTCGACCAGCGCAGGTAAGGCATCCACAAAATAATGCTGCGACGTTGAATAGATGAGAGCCTCAAAAGGTCTAACAACCCAAAGCAAAAATCTTATGAAAACACTTGTAATTTTGATTTGCAGTTTGTCGCTTGCGCTCCTGCACCTCAGTAGCGCTCAAGAGCCGCAAGGTCCGCAAGGTGCCAAGGGGAAGAAAAAGGCTGCTTCTACCCAGCAGGGTGCGCCGCAAGGCGCAAAGACAGTGAGTAAACCTCAAGCCAACAAGCTCGCGGGACCACCACCGAAAACAGCCCAATATAGCAAGGCAAAGGGTGGCGCTTACCAAGCGAACAAGCCCGCCGAATACGGCAAGGCAAAGGGCAAAGGTCAAGGTGTCAACGCTAATAAGCCTGCTGAATACGGCAAAGCAAAGGGTGGCGCTTACCAAGCGAACAAACCCACCGAATACGGCAAGGCAAAGGGCAAAGGTCAAGTTGCGAATGCTAATAGGCCCGCAGAATATGTTGCTGGCAAACCAGGGAAAGCTGGTGTCGCGGCAGGAAAGCCCTTTAAGGCGCAGCACTTCAACGTTGCGAAACAGCCAAACATGGCGAAGGCGCCACCTGTGAAGTTCCAGCAGGGCAGACACATTGAAGGCAGCGAGCACTGGCAAGGACAACACTATACCGCCTTTCGCGACTACCACGCAGAATGGCACGATCAGGGTTGGTGGCATAATCACTACCACAACAACATCGTGTTCGTGTTCGGCGCGCCGTATTTTTTCAACGCCGGTTACTGGTACCCCGCCTGGGGTTACTATCCCAATGCTTATTACGCGTGGGATGGGCCCATCTATGCTTATAATCACCTTCCGCCCGACCAGGTAATTGCTAACGTGCAGGCAGCTCTGCAAGAGCAGGGTTATTATCACGGCGAAGTGGATGGTTTGATTGGGCCGCTTACCCGTGCTGCGATCGCAGATTACCAACGCGACCACGGACTTTACGAGACGGAAGCAATCGATGAGCCGACGCTGGAATCATTGGGAATGTCGTAGCGACAATTCGCATAGCGTAGTCTGTAGTCTGTAGGGAAGCTGACAGCTTCCCCTACAATTTTGGCTGATCTTGTGCGATGTCGATCCCGGTGAGAGATAGTTGCTCATGGAGCAGGCCCAGCTAATCGCTCGCGATATTTGTCAATCGTTTCGGATGGGTCCTCGCCGGATCGAAGTGTTGCGCGGCATCTCGATGGAGATCCAGCCTAATGAAGCAGTGTTTCTCTCTGGCGCTTCCGGCGCGGGGAAGACGACGCTTCTTTATACGTTGGCCGGCCTGGAGCGTCCCGAGTCGGGAACCGTCGAATTCGAAGGCCGGCAATTGTATTGTGGCGGCTCATCCGCCGAGGCGCGTTTGCGGAATAAAAGAATGGGTTTTGTTTTCCAGGGTTATTTTCTGTTACCCGAACTTACCGCATTAGAAAACGTTCTGTTGCCGGGAATGATTGGCCGCCGCGCAACAAAGACCGAAGCCGGAGAGAGCCTTATCGCCGTCGGTCTTGCTGATCGCATGAATCATCTGCCGGCGGAACTTTCCGGCGGGGAACAGCAGCGCGTCGCCATTGCGCGAGCGCTGACGAACGATCCCGATATCGTTTTTGCCGACGAACCAACTGGAAATCTCGATTCGAAAACAGGCGACGCGATTATGGATCTTCTCTTGAATCTGGCACGCGATAGGAACAAGACGCTCCTTGTGGTGACACATGACACTCGTCTCGCAGCGCGCGGCGACCGCCAGTTGCACATCAAGGATGGAGTATTGCAGTAACGCAAAACGTCATTCTGATCCCGCAGACGCGGGAGAAGAATCTCGGATCAAATCAGGATCGACCCACCAGCGGAAACAGACAGAGATGTTTCGACTTCGCTCAACATGACAGCACCATTTCAACTCGTTCCATTTGCTGCTTGAATTACGCCAGTAAACGTCGAACATTTTTTTGCGATTATGAAAACCACTGATGCAGCGGTGTTAGACGAGCCCAAAATTCATGAGCCTACTCCGGATGCAGTAGTTGAACCGGCGATTGAAGGTCGCCCACGGCCTACCGCAGTCGGAATCAAGGACGCGAAAATTTACATTGACGGAAAATTTTACGCCGAGGCGGACGCTAAAATCTCTGTCTTCGACCACGGTCTCCTGTACGGCGACGGAGTCTTCGAGGGGATTCGTTTTTACAATGGGCGTGTTTTCCGGCTTGGAGAACATCTCGATCGTTTATGGGATTCAGCTCGCTCGATCTGCCTGGACGTTCCAATGACAAAGCAGGCCATGACCGAAGCACTCCTTGAGACGATCCGGAAGAACAACATGCGGGACGGTTACGTCAGGCTGCTGCTAACCCGCGGGATCGGCAATCTGGGTTTAAATCCGACACAATGTAAATGGCCGAGCGTAATTATTATCGTGGCAGCGATTACGCTTTATCATGAGAATCTTTATCGAAAGGGATTGACGATCGTGACGTGCGCAACGCGCCGGTGCAATCCCGGCGCGCTCAATCCGGCCGTCAAGTCGCTGAATTATTTAAACAATGTGATGGCCCGGCTGGAGGCCAATCTGGCTGACGCCGACGAAGCGCTCATGTTGAACGACCAGGGCAATGTTGCCGAATGCACGGCAGACAACGTTTTCGTCATCAAGCGCGGTCAAATTGTTACGCCGCCAGTTACTGCTGGTGCGCTTCGAGGCATTACGCGTTCGGTGGCGTTTGAGATCGCCGAGGAACTCGGCTTCAAAACGCTAAAGGCAGACATTACGCGCCACGATATTTATGTTGCCGACGAATGTTTCCTCACTGGAACGGCTGCGGAGATTATTCCTGTGGTCAAGGTCGATGGGCGCATGATCGGCAATGGAAAACCCGGACCGATCACGACGCGCATCATGGCGCGCTTCCGGGAAATGACACGCGACACCGGCACACCGATTTACGGATAGCGTTGAGCAAAGCCGCTTCTGGCGGAGAGATGTCGCGGGAATATTCGGGTTGAATGTTTCCAAACTATCAGGGTCTAATTAAAAGAGATGTTGTGCGACGTTTGCAAATGCAATGATGCGACGGTCTTCCTGACACAGATTCTGGAGGGCAAGATGCACAAGGTGAATTTGTGCGAAGCTTGCTCGAAAGAAAAAGGTGTGCAGGATCCCACGAGCTTCGCTCTCGCCGATCTGCTGCTTGGCATCGGAGCGGCAGAGGAAATCGAAAAGGGAGCGCCCACGCAAACGTGCCCGGTGTGCGGTTTCGGCCAGGCCGATTTCAAAAAGACTGGTCGCCTGGGATGCAGCGAATGCTACGTCACATTTGGAGAGGGTCTGACATCGCTCTTGAAAGCAATGCACAAAGGGACCGAGCACGTTGGCAAATTGCCGGAACGCGCGCAACGCGCCGTCGCGCTCAATCACCGGATGCGTACACTGGCAGAAAATTTACAAAAAGCCGTGGCCGACGAGAACTATGAGACGGCCGCCTCGTTGCGCGATCAGATTAAACAGCTCGAAAGCGAACTCTCCAATTCGCCATGAAATTTTCAAACATGCTCGCTACTGCGGGAGAATGGCTGCGCGGTGAAGGGCCGCATCACGAAATTGTAATCAGCAGCCGGGTGCGTCTCGCGCGCAATCTGCGCTACCGCCCTTTTCCTGGCTGGGCAAAGAAAGCGGAGCGCACTTCGATCCTCGAATTGATCAGGGCACACGTGGAAGCGCTTCCAGAAATGCAGGAATCATTCTCCGAAAGCTTGCAGGATCTTTCGGCGTTGGACAGACAGGTTCTGGTGGAACGTCATCTGATCAGTCGCGAGCATGCCGCCAAGGGCGGCGGCAGCGCCGTGGTGGTGAATCGGCGACAAACGGTCAGCATCATGATCAACGAAGAAGATCATCTGCGGATGCAATCGATTCGGTCCGGGCTCCAGCTCAAACAGGCCTTCAAGCTGATCGACAAGATTGACAGCGCACTCGAAAGCAAACTGGACTTCGCTTTCGATCCGCGGCTGGGATATCTGACCGCCTGTCCTACGAACGTCGGCACCGGCATGCGCGCCTCGGCAATGCTTCACCTGCCAGGGCTTGTCCTGAGCGAACTGATCAATCAGGTGGTTCAAGCCGTTAGCAAAATCGGTCTGGCCGTGCGTGGGCTTTATGGCGAAGGCACCGAAGCCATGGGCAATCTTTTTCAGATTTCAAATCAAACCACCCTTGGGGAAAAGGAAGACGAGATTATCAGTCGTCTGAGCAAAGTAATTGAAACCATCATCGAAAAGGAACATGACGCGCGTCAAATTTTGCTCCAGAAAAAGTCAAACACGCTGTGCGACCAGATCGGTCGCGCCTATGGAGTTTTGACATACGCGCACGCGATGCCGTCGAAGGAAGCGCTCAACCTGCTCTCTATTATCAAGCTTGGCACGGACCTCGGCGCATTCCCAGAAGACCAACGCCTGCAGATTGATGAATTGTTCATCGACACGCAGCCGGCGCATTTGCAAAAGAGCTCGCAACAAAAACTAAACGCGGAGGAACGCGATCACTTGCGCGCTCAGATCATCCGCGAGCGTTTGAAACTCTTTCCCAAACCTGATATTAGTAAGATGGCGGCAGAGTCGGGCAATGGCTCGACGACCAAGCCATCGAACAATGAATAACTTCACACCCAGGGCTCAACAGGTTTTGGCGCTTGCTCGCAAGGAAGCCGACCGGTTTAACCACAATTACGTTGGCACCGAGCATCTGCTCCTGGGCCTTATCAAGCTTGGGCAGGGCGTGGCGGTGAACGTTTTGCAGAAGATGGGCCTCGATCTTGAGACCGTTCGCATGGAAGTGGAAAAACAGGTTGGCTCTGGGCCGGAGACCAAGATTGTCGGCAACGTTCCCTACACGCCGCGGGTCAAAAAAGTATTGGCGCTGGCGGGCAAGGAAGCGAAGGCGCTGAATCATTCTTATGTCGGCACGGAACACATTTTGCTTGGACTTCTGCGCGAAGGCGAGGGGGTTGCTGCCAGAGTGCTCAAGAGTCTCGAACTCGATATCGAACGCACGCGCAACGAAATTCTTAAAGAGCTTGATCCAAACTTCACGCCGTCTGAATCGGAGCAGGAAGGTCCCGAAGCATCGGGAGCGAAAAAAGACATCAAAACACCGGCACTTCGCGCATTTGGCCGTGACCTGACTGAGTTGGCGCGCAAGGGCGAACTCGATCCGGTCATTGGACGGCGCAATGAAATCGAGCGGGTAATTCAAGTGCTTTGCCGGAGGACAAAGAACAATCCAGTACTGATCGGCGAAGCAGGCGTAGGCAAAACTGCCATCGCAGAAGGACTGGCGCAGGAGATTGCAAACGGCAACGTGCCTGAATTGTTGCATGAGCGGCGAGTGATCACGCTCGATCTGGCGTTGATGGTGGCCGGGACAAAATACAGAGGTCAGTTCGAAGAGCGCATCAAAGCGGTGATGGACGAAATTCGCCGTTCAAAGACCGTGATTCTTTTCATCGACGAGCTGCACACCATCGTGGGGGCAGGCTCGGCCGAAGGCGCGATGGACGCTTCGAACATTATCAAGCCGGCGCTGAGTCGTGGCGAATTGCAATGTGTCGGCGCGACGACGATGAACGAATATCGCAAATATATCGAGAAGGACGCAGCATTGGAACGTCGCTTCCAGACGATAAAGGTCGATGCGCCAACCGTTGATGAAGCCATTCAAATCTTGAAAGGACTGCGTCCGAAGTACGAGGCGCACCACAAAGCAAAACTCACCGACGAAGCGCTGGAGACGGCTGTCAGATTTTCCGATCGTTACATCACCGGACGGTTTCTTCCCGATAAGGCGATCGATGTCATGGATGAAGCCGGCGCCCGCGCCCGCATCAACGCCATGACGCGGCCGCCCGATGTGAAGGACATCGAGAAAGAAATAGAAGAAATTCGTTTGGAAAAGGAAGGCGCAATCAAGGCGCAGGATTTTGAAAAAGCCGCGGCTCTTCGCGACAAGGAAAAGCACACGAAAGAAAAACTCGATGCCATTCTCAATAAATGGCGTGAGGAACGCGAAGAAAAAGAAGTCGTCGTGACAGCGGACGACATGATGCACATCATCTCGAAAGTCACCGGCGTTCCCCTCCAGCGGATGGAGCAGGAGGAAACGCAAAAGCTCCTGATGATGGAAGCCGACATGAAGCAGCGCGTCATCGGCCAGGACGAAGCAGTTACCGCCATCAGCAAGGCGTTGCGCCGGTCGCGCGCGGATTTGAAGGACCCCCGGCGGCCGATCGGTTCATTTGTCTTTCTCGGCCCGACCGGAGTCGGCAAAACCTTTCTGGCGCGCACTCTGGCGGAATTCATGTTCGGTGACGGCGACGCATTGATCCAGATCGACATGTCGGAGTACATGGAAAAATTCACCGCGTCGCGGTTGATCGGCTCGCCGCCGGGCTACGTCGGATACGAGGAGGGTGGCCAACTTTCCGAGGCGGTTCGGCGCCGGCCGTACTCGGTTGTGCTTTTTGACGAGATCGAAAAAGCGCATCCCGACGTGATGCATCTGCTTTTGCAGATCTTGGAAGACGGGAAGATTACCGATTCGTTAGGACGTAAGATCGATTTCCGCAACACCATTATCATCATGACCTCAAACGTCGGAGCCGAGTTGTTGAAAAAGCAAACCGTGATGGGCTTCGGCGCGCCGGTCGAAGGACACGATTACGATTCGATGCGTGACAAAATCCTCGATGAAACCAAGCGCGTGTTTAAGCCCGAGTTCCTCAATCGATTGGATGAGATCATCGTGTTTCATTCGCTCGCCAAAGCGGATTTACTGCGCATTGTCGATCTGGAAGCCAACAAAGTGCTCGCCCGCATCAAAGCCAAGGACGTCCATATCGAGTTGCAGCAAAGCGCGAAGGAATTCCTGATCGAAAAAGGATACGATCCGCAGTACGGAGCACGGCCAATGCGCCGTGCGGTGGAACGTTTTCTCGAAGATCCGCTCGCGGAAGAGTTGCTTCGCGGCAACGTCAAGGCCGGCGACAAAGTCGAGGTTGCGGCCGTCGATGGGAAGCTGTCATTCCGGGTTCCCGAATCGCAACCCCAGAGCAGCGCTCCTGCGTCAGCGAGCTGAGGTGCGTTATAAAATCACGCCCGCGGATGGGCCTCCGCGTAGGCTTTCTTTAGACGTTCGACTGTGACGTGCGTGTAGATTTGCGTCGTGGAAAGGCTGGCGTGCCCCAGCAGCGCTTGGACGCTGCGCAGATCGGCGCCGCGGTCGAGCATGTGCGTTGCGAAACTATGCCGCAACTTGTGCGGACTGATCGAAATCGGAATGGATGTGTGGCGCACATAACGCTTTAAAACCAGCCAGATCGAGCGCACCGACATTCGCTTTCGCGCCTTATTTATGAAGAGGGGACCTGTGTGCACGCTGGCTGCGACGCGATAACGCTGGATCGCTTCCAGCGCAGGCAAGCCCACCGGGCAGACCCGTTCTTTGCGGCCTTTGCCGAATACGCGCGCTGATTCTGTGTATGGATCGAGATCGGCCACATCGAGCGCTGCCAGTTCGCTCAATCGCAAACCGCTGCTGTAAAACAATTCCATGATGGCGACGTCGCGCAGTGGCATCCAACCTGGCGCCGCGCGGTTTTTGTCAACCTTGAGCGGCGCTGCGATCAGTTCCTCGATCTGAGAGCGCGTGAGAACCAGCGGCAGCTTTTTTTCAATTTTCGGCAACTGCACTTCGCGGACCGGATTCCGTGCCAGCCGTTTTCGAGCGGTGAGAAACTGATAAAACGTGCGCAACGCTGAGAATTGCAGGCGCACGTACGACCGCGCTTGCTCCCGCTTCATAAGCGCAAAGAGATAGTCGCGAAAATCGTCTGGTGTGCATTTTTTCCACGATGTTTTCTTCTCCGCGCGGAAACCGGTCAGCGCCTCGCGATATGCCTTGAGCGTGCGCGGCGAGGCGTTTCGTTCGTCCGCCAGATAACGCAGGAATTCCTCGACAAGAGGATCCTTGTTGTCCGGAGCGTTCCGTTCTTTTGTCATGTCGAGCAAAGTCGAGACATCTCTAAATCCCTAAGTAACGCGCAGTAAACAACAGCCAGAGATTCCTCGACTCCGCTCGGAATGACAGACGCGAAGATTTCATTCCGGTTTTTCTACCACGTAACGCAAATCCGTAGGACTGGCGTTTCCTCGGAACTGGCTTTTGAAAATTGGCGGCGGGTTGGTGGAAATTAATTCGTAGCCCTTCAAAACAAATTCTGGATAAATTCCGTTGCTGGCAGGCTCGTATACCTTGTCGCCGCTGAAGGAACCGTAGAGCTTGTATTCGTAATTGTTGTCGCTCCCGAAATCGAGGCGTTCACGATCTGGAGCAAGTTTCTGTTTTTCATTCAACATCACCAGCTCCGCTGTGCTCCACGGCTGACCCGGTCGCCGGACGTAACCCCAGAATTTGTAATCGGGTTTGAAGTAACGCCGCCCAATGAAATAATCTCCAGCCGGCTCTGCCGCGATGTGTTGTACCATTTCGATTCTTGCCTGCTGAATTCCTTGCGGCACGGTTTCGCAACCGCCGAAGAACACCGTGCCAACGAGAAGATTCGCTGCAAACAGACAGTGAACAGCACGTTTCATTCGGTGGATCGGCAATCTTTTATCCAGCTTTCCGCGTGGCGCAATTGTAAGCTCTGTCGCGTGGGAGCCACCATTCTCATCATATTGTCATTCTGAGCCAAGCGAAGAATCTCGGATTTAAATGTTTGCACGGACCCACGACACAAATAAACAGAGATGTTTCGCTCCGCTCAACATGACAATGCCATCTAGTCACTAATCACTTTCTTGATCATGGTTCGATTCTTCAACGCTCTGGGCGCGCCGCTGCTGTCGTTTTGCCAATATCTGGGCGAGCTTGTCCTGCTCGCGGGCGAGACTTTCCGTTCCATCTTTACGCACAAGCTGCGGTGGAAATTATTTCTCAACCAGGTCGTCGAGATCGGTCTGCTGTCCCAGGTACTCGTGATTATCACGGGAGGTTTTACCGGCGCGGTTTTTTCGGCTCAGGCATTTTTTCAATTCAACAAACTGGGAATGGGCTCGGCTGTTGGCGCGGTGGTTTCGGTATCGCTGTGCCGGGAGCTGGCGCCGGTGTTGACGGCGCTAATGGTTGCCGGACGCGTCGGGGCAGCGATGTCGGCTGAGATCGGCACAATGAAGGTGACCGAGCAAATCGATGCGCTTCGCGCGCTGGCAGTTTATCCGATCGATTATTTGGTAGTGCCGCGAACACTGGCCATGATGATCTCGATGCCGTTGCTTGTTGCCGAATGCATCGCGTTCGGAATCCTGGCTGGATATTTTGTTGCGGTTTATTTGCTCGATGTCAATGGCCCTTACTACGTCGAAAACATGGTCCGTTGGACACGGCGCAAGGACATCATCATGGCTTTGACCAAGGCGTTCGTCTTCGCGCTGTTAATTGTGTTTATCAGTTGCCAAAAAGGTCTCACGGCACGCGAAGGCGCGGTGGGCGTCGGCCGCGCAACTACTGAAGCAGTCGTGAACGCTTCGCTGGCGGTTTTGATTGTTAATTTCTTCCTTACGATGGGAATGAACATCATTTTCCCGGCCGGCCATCAGTGATGTTAACAGTTGAGTGTCGCGGGTTGAGAGTTGAGAGTTGGCCTCGCAATGATTGAAGCGCCACCTCTTGCAAGTGTGACAACTGAACCTGGGGTAACTGCGGGCAACGGGTCGCCAATGATCAGGGTGTGCTCGTTGAAAAAGCAAATCGACGGCCAGGAAATTTTGCGAGGCGTCGATCTTGAGGTTCGCACCGGTGAAACTCTCGTCCTTATAGGTCGCAGTGGAGGCGGGAAAAGCGTTTTGCTAAAGAGCATCATCGGCTTGATGGAGCCGGACTCCGGCGAAATCTGGATCCACGGCGAGAACATTATCGGCATGAGCGAGCGGCAACTCGGAGCCATACGCGAAAAGGTGGGGATTCTGTTCCAAGGCGCCGCGCTTTTTGATTCGATGACGGTGGAAGAAAACATCCTCTTTCCGTTGCGGGAAACAGGCGAACGCGATCCAAAAGTGTTGCAATCCAAAGTCGCCGAAAGCGGGTTGGCCTCGCACGCGCCATCATTCGTCGCCCTTCGTGCGTGCTGTACGATGAGCCGACCGCGGGCCTTGATCCTGTTGTCGCCGACAGCATCAACAAACTGATTCGTTGTCTTCAGCAGCGATTCGGAATTACCAGCGTTGTTGTTACTCATGACATGAAGAGCGCCTTCGATGTCGCCGACCGGGTCGCGTATTTGCATCAGGGCAGCGTTTATTTTCACGGGACTCCAGGTGAGCTTCAGCAATCAAGCGATCCGCTTATTCAAGATTTCCTCCTCGGTCGCTCTGAAACCTGGCGCGATTGACCTGACTCCCCTCGAGGAGACCAGATAAATCGCCCATACCTTGCGAATCCAGCCCGGCAATGGACAATTACGGTCAATGAATCGCCACGAAAGAGGTTTGGAATTCAAGGTCGGCATCTTTGTCTTTATTGGATGCGCGGCCCTGGCCGGGTTGCTAGTGAAGTTCGGCCGTCTTGGAGAGGGCGTTAAAACCTATTACCAGCTCACCATTCGTTTCGCGGACGCGAGCGGGCTGCTTACAAACTCGGATGTTTTGCTCGCCGGCGCCAAGATCGGTCGCGTCGCAGGTGGCCCGCGTCTGGTTCGAGACGGACCGGGCGTGTACGTGCCATTGCGAATCTTCGATTACGTGAAGATTCCTGTCGGCAGCAAATTCACAGTGGGCAGTTCCGGTTTGCTTGGCGACCGCTTTGTTGCCGTGACGCCGCCGACCGGGACGCCAAGCGGATACATTCCGAAGGACGCGTTTATTGATGGCACGCGCGAGAGTGGTTTCGATGATCTCACACGGCAGGGCAGCGAGCTCGTAAGCGATGCGCGCACGACAGTGAAAAAGCTGAATGAGGAAACGCTTTCAGCGCAGAACCTGGAAAATTTAAAGGCGAGCTTGCAACATTTGAATCAGGCTACCAGTGCCCTGGCAGAATCTTCTAAGAAACTGGACGGCGTGATCGAGCATGCGGACTCGACTATGGTATCCGCAAAAGAAGCCGCGGATGGCTTGCAGAGCGCCATCGCCGACACGCGAGTGACCTGCACGCACTCATCAGCAACCTGCGCAACCATGGGGTGCTGTTCTACCGCGACAGCTCCGCAACGACTCAAACGAAGCCACCAGAGCAAACCAAACCAGCTCGTCAAAGCCGCAACCGCTAAGCTTGTCCGAAGTGGATTGTAACAAAGAAAATACCAATCTACGCGTGTGGCGCATGCTCGCGCGCCGGAGGCATAACGGAAACAGATCTGACCGAATACGGCGCGAAATTCGGTAACCCAAAAATTTTTGTCTCACTCGTGGAGTGGGCAGACAAAATCATCACCGAATAGCGGTCGATTCTTCTCAGACCACTCTAAGCAAACGGCGGCGCGCATCCGCTTCGCTCAGACCCTCGATGCGTACAAATTTGTCGCGCGATCTCTGGCCGCGTTGCAGTACGATGGCATGCCGGGGCACTTGCAATTGCTCGGCGAGAAAGCGTATCAGCGCTGCATTCGCTTTTCCTTCCCGAGCGGGCGCACGCAGCTTGATCTTAATCGCGCCGCCGTGTTCGCCGATGACGACATCGTCCTTCGCATCCGGGACGATGTGAACAAGCAAGGTCGCCATTACTTCGATCATAGCGCCAACTTCCGATCGCCGCATGAATCGAAGTTTTTCTGAATCCAGACCTGCCCGAGACGCATCCAATCGGAAACAGATGAACCAAGAGCTTCGCTCGC